>Ga0102924_1000295_pt1 | contig 62697 bp, 53 predicted proteins | sample PaiPotPPM11metaG_FD_80116 | JGI IMG/M metagenome (GOLD analysis project Ga0102924, IMG submission 80116) | Iron sulfur acid spring bacterial and archeal communities from Banff, Canada, to study Microbial Dark Matter (Phase II) - Paint Pots PPM... ... | reverse complement strand
CGGCTTCACAGGCCATCGTGACATTGTCGGCAGTGTCAATATGCATAAGCTCGCATTTCGTGAGCAGGTGTCGTTTCCTCGTTCCGTCACGTATCTACGCCCTAGTTTGTCTAGGCGTAGTAGTAGGGTAGACACGCCCCTGGCATCATCCGATGCTTGTTGTCTCTCGCAGCCAACGGATCAACCACTGCTCTTGGAGCAGGTCTCTACGGGGACAGGCCACACTGTCGGAGTGCGAGAGAAGCTCATCCCCTTTTAGGGGAGAGAGAGTGTCACTAATTCATCTGATAGACTCTCTGCTTCCTGCCATTGAAAGCCAAAGCTTTGAGCCGCTGCCTCCACATTACGCTTAGTTTTCCTATAAGTTTGTGCAAATGAAACGACAATTTCGTCTGTTACACCTTCTAACGCCTTCGCCAAATTTTCAAAATTCTGTAAGTGCCACTCAAAGGAGGTTAAGGAGGAAATCAGGATTGGATCGTATCTCCAGATAACAACGTCTGGACCATATAGATCAGCTACTTCCCTCAGATACTCAATGGCTTGTACAGAATTGACGACTCTGGCCTCCAGCTCACGAGGGTAACCAGTGATGGTATGTTGAATAATAAAAGGATAACCCCTTTCTTGTACCTCTTTTAAAGATTCAAGAAAAGGGCCTATGTTTTTTGTCCAGAACACTATGCCATCAACATTCTCACGTGTGAGGTCGACACTGTATACCTGCCCACTATAAGGGTTTCGCACTTTGCACGAGCCTGCTCGTAAGCGGTTCATGAACCATTCACCGTAAAAGGTGGGGATATCTGTTTTGTAGCTAGCTGATATGATCATACAGATTATCACACCTTATACATGAAAAGTATGCAAGCCTTCTGGTCCTGCGATCATGGCTTGTTGCGCCATGTTCAGGAATAACCCTGTCTCGACAACACCAACGATACTATGGAGCTGTGCGTCTAAGCGGGGTGCATCGCTAATGCCTGCCGGGAAAGTACAATCGAGAATAAAGTTATGGCTCTCTGTGACAAAAGGTACTCCATTTTTCTGTCGCAACTGTACAGAAGCTCCCAGAGCTTCTAGTCGTCGCCGCACTGGTGTGAGTGCAAAAGGAATCGTTTCGACAGGAACGGGAGAACGGTGCCCCAATTGCGTTACTTGTTTTGTAATGTCTCCAATCACAATGAACTTGCGGGAGACAGTTGCTACAACCTTCTCATGAAGAAGTGCGCCACCAGCTCCCTTGATCAACTGCAGCCTGGGATCAATTTCGTCGGCTCCATCGATATAGAGATCAAGATCGGGATAGGTGTCAAGGTCAGCACAGAGGATACCAAAACTGGCTGCAAGGTCACGTGAGGCTTGCGAACTGGCAACTGCTCCTGCAATATTCAAACCAGCCTGTATGCGCTGACCCAATGCCTGGATAAAAGCTCTGGCTGTCGATCCAGAGCCCAGTCCAATCAGCATACCGTCTTCGACCAGATCGGCAGCGGCCTCACCCACAAGCCTTTTCCACATATCTTGTTGAGTCTCATGTAATGCCATCAATAGAGAACTCCTTATTTAATTTAGACTTATTTTACCTTAAATGACAAGGCTAATTAAAACATCTAGACAGTCTAGATTATACATCGGATATGGGAAAACCCCATCATTGATGACTCTGCACTACACGCTCAGTTTACCATCGATTTAGAACGGCTATTGGTGCAGCTTATCAGTATTCCTAATATCGGATTAGCTACACTATTCCCGCATGATCTGGCACGTTTCATGCCCAAAGGCGTGATACAATTAGTTGACGGAAAAAAGAAGAGAGTCGTAAAGACAGCAGAGATAAAAGTTGACGAGTAGGCATCAATCGTGGAATTGATGCGGTTTGCCGCTATTCTTTAAAGGAGCATAACATGTCAAAACTCGATCAGGCACGTCTCAACCTGATAGATAGATATTGGAGGGCTGCCAACTACCTGACAGTTGGTCAGATTTATTTACAGGATAATCCTCTTCTGAGAGAACCATTACGTCCCGAGCACATTAAACCACGATTATTGGGACATTGGGGAACATCACCCGGCTTGAGCTTTATCTACGTTCATTTGAATCGGCTCATCAAAGATCACAATGTCAATATGATCTATCTAGCCGGACCAGGCCATGGCGGACCTGCCATACTCGCCAACGTGTATCTTGAAGGTACCTACACAGAGATTTATCCAGAGATTAGCGAGAATGCCGAGGGTATACGCCGTCTCTTCCGCCAGTTTTCGACACCTGGAGGTGTGCCAAGCCATGTAAGTGTTCCTACCCCCGGCTCTATTCATGAAGGTGGCGAGTTAGGCTATGTTCTTGCTCACGCATTTGGTGCAGCCTTTGATAATCCTGATTTGATCGTCGCCGCTGTAGTTGGTGATGGTGAAGCGGAGACAGGACCTTTAGAAGGGTCCTGGAAGAGCATCAAATTCTTGAATCCTGTCCGAGATGGAGCAGTCCTACCCATTTTGCACCTCAATGAATATAAGATTTCTGGCCCAACCGTTCTCGGACGCGCCGATGACGAATCAATACGGCAACTCATCTCAGGTCATGGCTATGATGTCCATTTCGTGGAGGGCAACGATCCCACGACCATGCATCAGGCCTTTGCTGAGACGCTAGAAACCTGCTACGCCAAAATTCGCCAATACCAAAAAGAGGCTCGTCATCATGGCTATACGAAAACCCCACGTTGGCCTGCTATCATCCTACGTAGCCCTAAAGGATGGACTGGACCAAAAGAGGTAGATGGCCAACCGATTGAGGGTACATTTCGTTCGCATCAGGTGCCCATAGCAGAAGTGAAGACAAACCCCAACCATCTGAAAATACTGGAAGATTGGATGCGCAGCTACAAACCAGAAGAACTCTTTGATGAGCAAGGACATTTCATCCCAGAACTTGCAGCACTCGCGCCTCAAGGTGACCGGAGAATGGGAGCTAATCCACATGCCAATGGCGGGAAGTTGCTGGTAGATCTAGATATGCCAGATTTTAGAGAATATGTCATTAACGTGAAAAAGCCGGCAAAAGAGTACTATGGGAATACTCAACGGCTTGGGACATTGATGCGAGACATCTTTACGAGAAACGCCAAACAGCGCAATTTCCGTTTTTTCTGTCCTGATGAAACCAATTCAAACCGCCTTGGGGATGTTTTTGAGGTGGAAAACCGCACGTTTGAGGAAAAAATCATCCCCGTTGATGACCACCTCTCTCCTTATGGCAGGGTCATGGAGGTACTGAGTGAGCACCTCTGTGAAGGATGGCTAGAAGGGTACCTGCTTACAGGACGTCATGGCTTATTTGCTACATACGAAGCATTTGCCATGATTATTGACTCAATGATGATTCAACATTCGAAGTGGCTAGAAGGAGTTCTTAACCTTCCCTGGCGTGAGCCCATTGCATCACTGAACATTCTGCTGACATCTACCTGCTGGCGTAACGATCACAACGGTTTCAGCCATCAAGGACCGGGACTCATCGACACGGCCCTTTCAAGAAAAGGTGCCATATCACGCATCTATTTACCGCCAGACTCCAACTGCCTACTCTCAGTCGCCGACCATTGTTTCCGCAGCCGGAATTATATCAACCTGATTGTCATCGATAAACAGCAGCACTTGCAATTCCTCACCATGCAGCAAGCCATTGAACATTGCACTCGTGGTCTGTCCACATGGCACTGGGCAAGTAATGACGACAATCTTGAGCCTGATATTGTGCTGGCTTGTGCAGGCGATGTCATGACCATGGAGACCGTTGCAGCAGCATGGTGGCTACGCCACCATATCCCTGAACTAAAGGTGCGCGTCGTGAACATTGTAGACCTTATGATGCTTTACACGCCAGACATCCACCCTCATGGTCTAGATAACGCCACCTTCATAGAACACTTCACAGAAGATAGGCCCATCGTGTTTGCCTTCCACGGCTACCAGAGAGCTGTCCACCAGCTCATCCACGGACGGCCAAACCCAGATCGTTTCCATGTGCGAGGTTTTAATGAACAGGGAACGACAACCACACCATTTGATATGGTCGTGCTCAATGAAGTCAGTCGCTATCACCTCTGCATCCTCGCAATGCAGCGTGCGGAGCGCGTAAAGCATCTCGTCCCCCCATTAATACAGGAGTGCAACGATATACTCACCAAACACTCTAGCTATATACGAACCAACTTTGAAGACATGCCAGAGGTGCGAGATTGGGCATGGACTGACTAGCGAGGAATCGATGAAAATACTTGTCCTCAATGCCGGCTCCAGTAGCCAGAAAAGCCGTTTGTATGAAATCGTAGACCACCCATCAACTACTCCCCCTACGCCGTTGTGGACGGCTGATGCAAGCTGGACACCGAAAAAAGGCGTGGCAGAACTCAAGATCACAGCCAATGGTCAGACTATCACGCAAGAGTTGCCAACCGAGGAACTCTCGAACACTATCGAGCCGATGCTCAAAACACTGTGGAGCGGGAAAACCCAGGTCATCACACAGCCCACAGATATTGATATCGTTGGACACCGTGTTGTTCATGGAGGACCACGTTATCACCAGAGCGTCCTCATCAAACCAGATGTCAAAGCCGAAATTCAGCACCTTGCATCATTTGCACCATTGCACAATCCTGAGAACCTGAAAGGGATTGAGGCAGTTGAACGTATCCTGAGCAACATCCCCCAGGTCGCTGTCTTCGACACAGCCTATCACAGTCACCTCCCACAGGAAACGATGGTCTATCCCGGTCCCTATAGCTGGTTTGAGCAGGGCATTCGTCGTTACGGCTTCCATGGCATCAGTCATCAGTACTGTGGACGGCACAGCGCCCAAATTGTAGGACGAGACCCCAAATCGCTACGCATCGTCAACTGCCACTTGGGCAACGGCTGCTCACTGGCAGCCATCCGCGCAGGACAGAGTATCGACACCACGATGGGCTTTACTCCCCTGGAAGGCCTGATGATGGGAACTCGCTCAGGGTCTATTGATCCCAGTATCCTGCTCTACCTGCAGCGAGAGCATGGCTACTCGGCAGCACAACTCGACCAGATACTCAACAAAGAGTCAGGGCTCAAGGGTATTTCTGGTGTGTCAGGCGATATGCGAGAGATTCTGCAAGCAATCAAAGAGGGCAATCAACGTGCCAAACTGGCTCTATCGATGTATGTGTACCGGCTACGCTACTTCATTGGTGCCATGATTGCCTCCCTAGCAGGGATAGATATCCTCACATTTACTGGCGGCGTGGGCGAGAACTCACCGGAGGTACGGGCAAAGACATGTGAGGCCTTTCGTTTTCTCAGCCTTGAGCTAGATCAGGCCAAAAATGCTGCTTCACCTCCCGACCAGGATATCGCGACTCCCGAATCTGCTGTACGAGTCCTGATTGTCCATACTGAGGAAGATTGGGAGATTGCTCGCGAGTGCTGGCACATCAAAGAGATCTCCGTCCATTAGGGGGAAAGTGAGTAAAGTGCAGCTCTGTCTGACAATTGTGCACTTTGCACAATGTAATCCTCCTAATTTTATATTTTTTGTACCTATGATCCCGTTTAATCTTGTGATAGTCTATATCTACATGATCATTTTGTGAACATTGCACAAAGATGTAGCTATCACGACCATCCAATGAGCATGCACGCAGTGTCGCAGCCTCTTCTGAATGGGCATACCCTGACCTTTTGCGAGGTTCATTCAATTTTGAGAGCAGCGAAGCCCGGATGACAAGAACTTCCTTACACGTAGCTAAGCACTGATATTTGCTAAGAGTATACGCTTGATAGGGAAGATAGTAAGTGTAAATGTAATCTGGGAGAAAAACGTGCAGAACACTGTTGGGCAACAATCGATGCGAGCTACTCAGCACGCAAAAACAGCCACACATTGCCCTTATTGTGCTTTCCAATGCGGAATGCTGATCTCCGGCTCACACGGGCAGGCAGCTATTGCAGGCAACGCATCCTTTCCTGTCAACAAGGGAGCACTTTGCATTAAGGGCTGGAATGCTGCAGCCCTCCTTACTCACCCTGATCGTCTCCAAACTCCCCTTATGCGTAATGCTGATGGAGTGCTTGTCCCTGTAACATGGGATGAAGCATTGGCACACATAGCCAACTCTTTCGTGGCTATTCAGCAGCGCTATGGCAAAGATGCAATTGGTCTTTTCGGCAGTGGCTCTCTTACGAACGAGAAAGCCTATCTGCTTGGTAAATTTGCCCGTGTCGCCCTGGGCACCTCACAGATCGACTATAACGGTCGTTTCTGCATGTCTTCCGCCGCTGCTGCTTCCATTACCGCCTTTGGCATGGATCGCGGCCTGCCCTTCCCTGTGGAAGATATCCCGCACGCCAAAGCCATTTTGCTGGTAGGCAGCAACATCGCAGAAACCATGCCACCACTTCTGCAATACTTCGAAGCTCAGCGCAACAACGGTGGCAAATTGATTGTGGTGGACCCGCGTGCTTCGATCACTACCCGCAACGCCCATCTTCATCTGCGCCTGACTCCAGGTTCTGATGCTGCTCTAGCTAACGGTTTGCTACACATTCTTATTCGTGAAGGTCTCGTTGACCAGGACTACATTCATGCTCGAACTGAAGGTTTTGAACAGGTCCGAGGATGTGTTGCTACCTACTGGCCCGAGCAAGTTGAACGCATTAGCGGTGTTCCCGAAGCAAAACTTGTTCAGGCAGCTCATATGCTTGGCAACGCCAGGTCTGCCATGATCTTAACTGCCCGTGGAGCAGAACAGCAAAGCCAGGGCGTGAACAATACACTCGCCTATATCAATATCGCCCTGGCTCTGGGACTGGTCGGACGTCCCCATAGTGGATATGGCTGCCTCACTGGTCAGGGTAACGGGCAGGGAGGACGCGAACATGGTCAGAAAGCCGACCAGCTTCCTGGGTATCGCAAAATTACTGATCCCGCTGCACGCCAGCACATAGCTGCCGTCTGGGGCATTCCAGAAAATGACATCCCAGGACCTGGCAAATCTGCTTATGAGATGCTGGATAGCCTTGGGCAGGAAGACGGTGTGCGCGGACTACTCGTGGTAGGCTCCAATATTGTTGTCTCTGCTCCTCGTGCGCTGCACATTCAGGAACGTCTCAAAGCGCTGAAGATGTTGGTCGTTTCAGACTTCTTCCTCTCAGAAACTGCCAGCCTTGCCGACGTGGTCTTGCCATCGGCACAGTGGGCAGAGGAAGAAGGCACCATGACTAACTTGGAGGGGCGTGTGATCTGGCGCAAGCGGGCCTTTGAGCCCCCTCCTGGCGTACACACTGACATCGAGATACTCTGTTCTCTCGCCTGCTCTCTGGGCAAGGGGCAATACTTCCCCTTGAGCGAACCTCGCCAAATCTTCGAAGAATTGCGTTGTGCTAGCGCCAGAGGAGTCGCAGACTACTCAGGCATCACTTATGAGAAAATCGAAGCCAACCAGGGTGTCTTCTGGCCATGCCCATCGGAAGACCATCCCGGTACGAAACGGCTTTTCCAGGATCACTTTCCTACTCCCACAGGCAGGGCACATTTTAGCGTCATTCGCCATCAAGCTCCTGCTGAGGTACCAAGCCCTGACTACCCTCTCTACCTGACGACTGGGCGTGTTCTCGCCCAATACCAGTCTGGCACCCAGACGCAGCGTGTTGCCCAATTACGCGAAATGGCCCCAGAAGCACAGGTAGAGATACACCCCACAACCGCAAAGAGCTATGGACTGGTGAATAGCGATACAGCGAAGCTGACCACGCCACGTGGTTCGGCTCTGTTCACCGTCAAAGTGACAGCGAGTATCCGCGAAGATACTGTGTTTGTGCCATTTCACTGGAGTGGCCAACAATCAGTCAACCGTCTTACCAATCCGGCACTAGACCCGACCAGTAGGATGCCGGAGTTTAAGGTATGTGCAGTGCGAATTGAACGCTTTGAACAATCAATGGAGGTTTAACATATGAGACAGAAACAACGCCTAGTAGTTATCGGGAATGGGATGGCAGGTGCTCGCCTGGTCGAAGAAGTAATCGCTCGCCAGGGAATGGAGCGCTTTGAGATTGTGATCTTCGGTGATGAGCCATATGGAAACTATAATCGCATTCTCCTCTCCAGTGTGCTTGCTGGTAGCCATGATCCCAGGGACATCTTCATTAACTCATTGTCCTGGTATGAAGAGCATAAAGTAAAATTGTATGCTGGTAAGCATGTTCACACGATCGACTGTTCCAACAAAGTTATCTATGCCTCCGATGGCATCGTTGTGGCCTATGACAAACTGGTTATCGCCACCGGGAGTAAACCCTTTATACCGTCGCTCAACAATATGCACTATGAAGATGGTGCAGTGAAACCGGGCATCTTTGTCTTCCGGTCCATCGATGACTGTGATGCTATCGTTAAGTACGCTGGACAGTCCCGCCGAGCCGCAGTAATCGGTGGTGGATTGCTGGGCTTGGAGGCAGCTCGTGGCTTGCTCAATCTCGGACTCGAAGTGCATTTGGTCCACAGGCCATCACATTTGATGAATGTACAGCTTGACGAACCTGCTAGTGCAATCTTGCAGACCATCATCGAAAAAATGGGTGTGAAGCTCTGGCTAAACAAGACAACGACAGCAGTACAGGGGTATGAGCATACGACTGGACTTGTCTTCAACGATGGTTCGACACTGGACTGTGATATGATCGTCATCGCGACAGGTATCCGTCCAAACGTGGAACTGGCAAGGCAGGCTGGTATTCCTGTCGAAGCTGGTATCCTGGTGGGCGATGATCTTTCCACCAGCGTGCCTGACGTCTATGCCATTGGTGAGTGCGCCCAGCATCGCGGAATCACCTATGGGCTAGTCGCACCCTTGTGGGAGCAGGCTCGTTGTTTGGCTGAACGTCTCACCAATGATATGTCTCAAGTAGTCTACAGGGGATCACACATCTCTACTAAGTTAAAGGTCATGGGTGTGGAACTGGCCGTGATGGGAGAGAAAGATAAAGCCAATCCCGCCGATGAAGTCGTGGCCTACTCTGAGCCCAATAGTGGCGTTTATAAGAAATTGATTGTCCGCGAGGGCCGCCTAGTCGGTGCGATTCTACTGGGTGACGGTCCCTCCACACCACGCCTACTCCAGCACTTCGACCGCGGCGACCGTTTGCCAGAGAACCGTGCTGAACTGCTCTTCTCGCTCACGGGCGACAGCAAAGAGCCCAACGTCGCCGACATGCCCGATGATGCCCAGATCTGTAATTGCAACGGCGTCTCGAAAGGCAAAATTATGGCAGCGGTTAGAGAAGGCAAGCGTTCTCTCACTGTCCTCGCTAATGCGACACGTGCTGGCACTGGCTGTGGTTCCTGCAAACCGCAAGTGCAGGCCTTGCTGGAACTGGCCTCTGATGGTCTCGTCGTCGAAGATCCCTCAATCCACTACTATGTCCCTGGTATCCCGCTCAAGAAACCGGAACTCATCAAAGCCATTAAAGAACAGAACTTGCGCAGTGTCTCGGCCGTCTTTCAGGCCCTGGCGGGAGGGAAAGAAGATCCCGGTAGCAAGGTCGGCCTGGCCTCGCTGCTCAAGACCATCTGGGGCAAAGATTATCAAGATGAGCGCGACGCTCGCTTCATTAACGACCGCGTGCATGCTAACATCCAGAAAGACGCGACCTTTAGCGTTGTGCCTCGCATCTATGGCGGTGTTACCTCTCCACAGGAGCTGCGCCGTATCGCCGAAGTCGCAGAAAAATACAACGTCCCCATGGTCAAACTCACTGGTGGACAACGCATCGACCTGGTTGGCATTCCTAAGGAGAAACTTCCAGAGGTCTGGCGAGACTTGGGCATACCTTCTGGTCATGCATACACCAAAGCATTTCGCACCTGCAAGACATGCATTGGCTCTGAATTCTGCCGTTACGGCGTTGGTGATAGCACTGGCCTAGGCATCAAAATTGAGAAGCGCTTCCAGGGCATCGAATCACCTCACAAGATGAAGCTGGCCACTGCTGGCTGTCCACGCAACTGCTCCGAAGCAACCACCAAGGATCTTGGCGCAGTAGCCATTGAGGGCGGCAAGTGGGAAATATATATCGGTGGTGCCGCTGGTTCACGTGTGCGTAAAGGTGACGTATTGTGTACCGTTGACTCGCATGATGAGGTCCTCCTCTATATGGGACGCTTCATACAATATTACCGCGAGAATGCCAAATACCTGGAACGCACCTATGATTTCGTCGAACGCGTTGGTATTGAGCACTTGCGTCAGATTCTGGTTGAGGATAGTGAGGGCATTTGCGAACGGCTTGACCAGGAGATCCAGGCTGCTGTTGATGCCTACGTCGATCCCTGGCAGGAAGCTGTAAGCCCTGCTACCCCTGTACAATTTGCTGATGTGCTAGCACCCGTTGGCATCGTATCATAGAGCACATTCCAATGTTTTTCAGACAAGGAGAGAATAGACATGTTGATGACTCCAGGCAAGGTACTCTACAATCTTGGCCCATTAACACGACTTCCGCAAGGAGAGGGACGTACATTTCGTATTGGTGATACTGCTGTAGCCGTCTTCCGCACACGCAAAGACGAAGTGTTTGCCACACAGGCCACCTGCCCGCATAAAAATGGACCGCTGGCCGATGGTATCACCGGAGCAGATCAGGTTATCTGCCCACTGCATGCTTACAAGTTCCAGCTTGCTAATGGTGAACCTGTTGGCAATACCTGTACAGCGCTCAAGACCTACCCGGTCGCGCTTAGCGAGAGTGGCGATATCTTGCTCAAGCTAAATGAATAGGCGTCCATTGTATGATGACATTTGTCTCTGGTAGAAGATGTAGGAGCATTTCAATGACATTCCACAACGCACGTATTGCCCTATTGGAGGCGCGTATGAGCAGCGAACTGGCCAATCTCATTCGCCGAGCAGGTGGCAGCAACCCTATCTGTGTCCCTGCCGTGCGGGAAACCCCGCTCAACAGTGCACCACAGGTCTCTGTATTCATTGATCGCTTGACCGATGGGTCTATACCTATCGTCGTCTTCTTTACCGGAGCTGGTGCGAAACTCCTTTTGGATGAGGCCGAACAACTTGACCGTCAGACTGAACTCCTCACTGCATTGCGTACTGCCACCGTGGTGTGCCGAGGACCTAAGCCCTCTACCGTCCTGAAACGCTATGACATTCCTGTTGCGGTGAGTGCTCGTGAACCATACACGACAACGGAACTGTTGGAGGCGATGACCCCACTGGATCTAGTGGGAATCAGCGTCGGCATTGTGCACTATGGTGAATACAATGCCTTGGCTTCCCAGAAATTGCGGGCACGAGGAGCTAACCTTGTTGAACTCTGCCTCTATGAATGGACCTTACCTGAAGATACGAGTACCCTAAAGAACCTAGTCAAGGACATCATCGCAGGACGTATAGACGCCGTCGTCTTCACCAGCCAGATCCAGGCACGTCACCTGTTCCTCATGGCAACGGAGCTTCATCTGTCTCCTCAACTGGCTGAGAGCCTCAATACACAAATAGTCGTGGCCTCGATTGGCCCGACGTGCACCGGAGCATTGCAAAGTTATGGTGTGACCTCGCATGTCATCCCTGAGCATCCAAAGATGGGACATCTAGTGAAAGCCCTTGCACAGTATATGGCATAAGCCATACTGTACTATATAGGGAAGCACTCTTTCAACTGTCAACCTTTGTTATTCAGTAGTAAAGGAGTCCACCTCTATGCCTTTTGTGCCTTCAAAAGGGACTGAGCGCCCTGGTTCCATCCTCACAGTCTTTGCTTCATTCTTACACTTTGACACTTGTTTTACTATTTGGGTCATTTTGGGCGCTCTAAGCGTCTACATCTCACCCAGCCTCCATCTGAACCCGGCTCAGCAGGGTTTGATGGTTGCTATCCCTACTCTGAGTGGCTCTCTTTTCCGGTTTCCCATTGGCGTGTTAAGTGACCGTTTCAGTACCAAATGGGTCGGAATTGGCATGCTACTCTTCCTATTTATTCCGCTCTCGCTGGGCTGGTTGATACCCCTAAACTTCCCAGCTCTCTTAGGAATCGGCCTGATGCTTGGTGTGGCCGGAGCATCCTTCGCCATCGCGCTTCCCCTGGCCAGCCGCTGGTATCCACCTTCGCAACAGGGGTTAGTGATGGGCATCGCCGCAGCAGGTAATATTGGTACCGTCATTGCCAATCTATTTGCTCCTCGGCTTGCCAAAGCATATGGATGGCATAATGTCTTAGGCATCACTATGATCCCGCTGGCTGTGATCCTGCTGGCCTTCCTATTGATGGCGAAAGATAACCCTACGAAGCCGAAGAGCGTTCCCGTCTCTCGTTACATTACTGCTCTGAGAAAAGCTGACCTGTGGTGGTTCTGCCTGTTGTACAGTGTGACCTTCGGCGGCTTCGTTGGCTTGAGTACCTTCCTACCACAGTTCTTTCATAACCAGTACGGGCTTAATGCCATTGATGCTGGCAACCTGGCTGCTGGAGCTGCATTTATGGGCAGCACATTGCGTCCTTTCGGCGGTTATCTGGCTGATAAATTGGGCGGAGTGCGCACACTGACAGTTGTCCTTGTTGTTGTCTTCGCTCTCTACGCCCTCGCTTCACTGCTATTACCCATCGGCCTCGCTGCGACATTCTTCATTATCGGTATGGCCTTCCTAGGCATGGGGAATGGTGCGATTTTCCAGCTAGTGCCACAGTGCTTCCGCACGGAAATCGGCGTGGCGACTGGCTTGGTTGGAGCCTTCGGAGGCTTTGGAGGCTTCTTATTGCCGATCTTAATGGGGAATGTGAAGCTAAGCCTCAATTCTTACGCTCCTGGCTGGGCCATACTAGCTGGCTTCGTGCTCATCGCCTTTGTTGTCCTACGTATCCTAGCAGCTCTTCATAGCGACTGGCGCAGTTCCTGGGCTATTATCAGAGAGGCTGAGCCAGCTAGCGTTGTAGTTGGCACACCGTAGCTCGCAAACCCTGCCCAGATAGGACATTTGGCGAAAGCTCTTGTACAGCATATGGCATAAGCATATACTATGCCTACAATAACTAATGGTGCTAGGTTTTGGGTTATTTGAGTTTAATTCGTAGCAGGAACTTGCCTTGAAAGTGAACTCAAAAATTCAACTAGCACCCCTTGTTATATAGGAAAGCGTTCTTTCAACTGCCCCCCCTGTCATTAGGTAGTAAAGGAGTACACCACTATGTCTGCTGCGCCCTCAAAAGAGACCAAATATCCTGATTCTATTTCCAGCACTGTGGCCGCCATGCAGCAACGGTTGGCCCAACTCTCAAAAGAGACTGAGCATCCTGGTTCCATCCCCACGGTCATTGCATCATTTTTGCACTTTGATACTTGTTTTACTATTTGGGTTATCCTGAGCGCACTAAGCGTCTACATCTCACCCAGCCTTCATCTCAATGCGGCCCAGCAGGGTTTGATGGTTGCCATTCCTACTCTGAGTGGCTCTCTTTTCCGGTTTCCCATTGGTCTGTTAAGTGACCGCTTCAGCACCAAATGGATCGGAGTTGGCATATTACTCTTCCTATTTATTCCGCTCTCGCTGGGCTGGTTGATACCCATGAGCTTCTCGGCTCTCTTAGGAATTGGCCTGATGCTTGGTGTGGCCGGAGCATCCTTCGCCGTTACACTCCCCCTGGCCAGCCGTTGGTATCCACCTTCGCAACAGGGGTTAGTGATGGGCATCGCCGCAGCAGGTAATATCATCACCGTCATTGCTAATCTATTTGCTCCTCGGCTTGCTAGCATATATGGATGGCATAATGTCTTGGGCATTGCCATGATCCCGCTGGCTATGACCCTGCTAGCCTTTCTACTGATGGCGAAAGACAGCCCTACGAAACCGAAGAGGATTCCCGTCTCTCGTTACATTACTGCTCTGAGAAAAACTGATCTGTGGTGGTTCTGCCTCTTGTACAGTGCGACCTTCGGCGGCTTCGTTGGTTTGAGCACCTTCCTGCCACAGTTTTTTCATAACCAGTACGGGCTTAATGCCATTGATGCTGGCTATCTAGTTGCCGCAGCCGCATTCATGGGCAGCATCGTGCGTCCTCTGGGTGGGTATCTGGCTGATAAATTTGGCGGAGTGCGTACGCTCACAGTCGTCCTTGCTGTTACCTTCGTGTTCTACGGTCTGGCCTCACTGCTCTTGCCCATCGGCATCACCGCAGCGCTCTTCATCATCGGCATGGCTTTCCTAGGCATTGGGAGTGGGGCAATCTTCCAGCTAGTACCGCAATGCTTCCAGACGGAACTCGGCGTCGCAACTGGCTTAGTTGGAACCTTCGGAGGCATTGGAGGCTTCTTAATACCCATCATGATGGGATATATGAATCTAAGCCTCAATTCTTACGCTTCTGGCTGGGTCGTGCTAGCTGACTTCGCCTTCATCGCCCTTATTGCCCTACGTATCCTGGTGATTCTTGACAGGAACTGGCGCAGTTCCTGGGCTGCTACGAGAAAAGCGTCCAGCTTTTCCCCTTCTATGACCTCTTTGACATGGGTCTCTTTTCATTCAGGATGGTGAATGCCTTCTGTGAGTGTCTAATTGAAACTCTATGCATTGTCCAGACGTGGTTATAGAAAGAGCAGGGTAGCCAGCTAAATATACATTGATAGATCTTAAGAACAAAAAAGGAGGCAAAAAAATGAAACTTTATAGCATAAGCAATCCTCGCCTTGGCAAAGCAAGAAATCTTACTCAAACAACATCAGCCAAAGCAAAAGATGTTGCTCGATCTACCTCCAAGAATGTTCGATCCACCTCCAAGAGCGTTAGGCATAGCGTGCAAGACACCTTTGCCAGTGCCAAAGACACAGTCCAATTGGCCTACGCACAGGTACGCAAAAGTACGAAAGTGGGCTGGAGTAAGACTCTTGTCTGGCTGACGACTGCAGCTGCCATAGCAGACGCCTTCATCCAAGAAAACAAGCGCAAGGCGCAAAAGAATTTAAAGAAGGCACAGAAAAACATGCAGAAGGCGCAAGGTCCTCTTCAGAGCAATGTAAGAGCCAGTTTGGCAAAGGCCTCAGAAGCTATCGGTAAAAGCACTAGCCAAGCCCAATACGGCTTAAAGCAGGCTACAACCAGAGCAAAAGAGGTACAAGAATCGTGGCAAGAGCAATCTGCCCGGCGTCAGCGTAAACGTAAGCGAGCAAGAATGGTATTCCGCTGGGGATTCATCGCTGGTGTGGCCCTTGCCCTCTTGTACAGCCCTATCGCAGGATCGGAAGTGCGCCAGCGCATTGGCAAAGGCTGGCAGCAGTCCTCTACGTACTTTAGGAATAGGAGACAGGGAGTGCCAGCCTGAACACTTGAGTGTTACTCATGCCGGAGCGTGGTCTACTCCGCAAGAGCACAGTCGCCCTTGCAATGCCCTCAGGAACAGACACAGAAGGGGAGTCTGGTGCATATGATGCGAACCAGACTCCCTTCTTCTATTCATTGATCTCCCCTTCAACGAGCAGGATCTAAGGTCGCATCATTCATCCCCATACATACATGCAGTGGTCTTCTGGCGCGAGGAGATAATCTTACGTAACAACGCTTTCGCACGATGGAAATATGTTTTTGCCGTCGCCTCAGGCATAGACAGGACTTTGCCTATCTCAGAGAAGCTCAACTGCGAGGCATAACGCAAAACGACAACAGAGCGAAATTTCGGCGGCAAAGACTCAATAGCATTTATCAGAAGTTGCTGGAGATCACGGCGCTCAATCAACTCATCTGGCAATGGACCGGGATCAGGAATGTCGCACAAACCTGTCAGCTCTCCATCTCCATTTTCTATCTCAAGCTGAGAGAAACGAATCGCATACCTGCGCCTACGCCTTAGCTCATCGACACAACAATTGCGAGCAACCTGGAATAGCCAGGACTTGAATGGCTCGCCAGTCGCTAACTTCGGCAGAGAAGCATAGAAACGGAGAAAAACCTGTTGCAATACGTCACAAGCCAGATCGTAGTCACCCAAAAAGCGACAAATAAAGTTGAACAGCGGAGTATTATAACGTCGTACTAGCATCTCAAAGGCATCCTGATCACCAGCAAGCACTAATTGGGCCAACACCGCATCTGACATACCTGGTAATACTGTTTGTGTGTGCTCCTGAGTGTACATGGGTAACTCCTTTCTGGATAAGTAAATAGTATAGCCGGTTTTCAATTTTTATACTATTAGCATATACTCTTCAAACGATAATTACAATGGAATTTTATATAGAAAACAACTCTACTAATAGAGTTGTAATCAGAAACTAAAGCGAAAAAGTAAAAACTTAGAAAATTCTTATCTATATCACAATTATTACAGTGAACGGCCCAGAAAGCCCCCATCTTTTAAGTGGGGGAGGAATGGGCCTACCTTTTTTGGTGGCTGGGGCATAGGGGAATACCTTCCTGCATAAAAGAATGTTCATTTTCCTTTCCTTTCCTCTACCATGAATATTTATTTATTGACATGTGTGGTATACTGCGTCTAGTACTTTGACAACGGAAGAGTGTTTGCGGGTTCCATGGTAAATCGTTCCCATGGGTAAAAGCACTAGCGTGTTAACCAAAGAGCAAAACAAGATGAGAGATCGCGTAAGATCTTGTCTTGTGAGACAAGAGCGCAATACATACCTAACGGTCTGTTTGTCTCTCTTCAATTTGAAAGACTGTACCGTGGGGCACACGGGAACAGGTCCTTCTCTTTTGAGAAGTGCAAAACGCTTCTGGACATGCGGCCCTCTACTGCTGCCCCAGCAATGGACAGTGGCAAGGCTCATGGGTGAAGGAAGAACCCCCTCGTCTTTAGACAGGGGAGTGTCAGCTAATCGTCAGGGCAAGCATTGTAGAATAGTTTCTTTGCAATATCCTTTTCGCAGGAGCGATAGAAAACAAGAAAGCATGAGTACTATCTTCCAAGTGCTGCTCTCACTGCATCTATTAAAGCATCCAATTCAAATGGTTTGCAGAGATAGCCAATTGCACCAATCCTCCCAGCTTTCTCAATTGCATGACCATCAGCAGTCATAGTCAGGATGGGCAGATGGCTCCCATACACCTTCTGTAAGCCTGCCGCCACTCCATACCCATCAATAATAGGTAGCGTCATATCCAGAAGCACTAAAGAGGGCTTGTTCACTATAGCACAATCTAAAGCCTCTTTCCCATTTCCTGCTGTTTTGACCACAAAACCCTCATCCTCTAGAAACCATTGGACCATTTCTCGCAAATCTGGATCATCTTCAACAATAAGAACCTCTTCTTCTACTGACTCTGAACTTACTAGTTTCTCAGTTGCAATCGAAATATGATTCATTTCTTTCTGTCCTTTCAACTCTAGAAAACCGTAATCATCACCCAATAGCAATAGGGCTCTCTTCCATTCCACCTGCTCTTTGCAACATAGCTGCTCTCTGTCCTTGACTGAGCACCAGCACCTCACACGGTGCATTCTTTAGGACATATTCTACGACGGGATCTAACTGCTGCATTCCGCCACGTATTCTCGTCGGACTGTTTGCCATCAAGATCATATCTATTGGTCGCTCTTCTGCTTCGCGCACGATCGCCACACCGGCCAAGCGTGCTTTCAGGATACGCTTTGTTAAGTTGGTTGTATAACGTCTAGCAATTACTTCAGCACGATCTAGTAATGCAAGTGCCCGTCTTTGATCTTCCTCAACATAAGCATTCAGTGGAAGCATAAAAGGAACCTCTATCACCGCTAATAGCTCTACATGGCCATCTCGATACTGTGCCATTTGTGCCGCAAGTGCTACGATACGATCTGTCACATCATTTATATTTAGAAGAGGAACTAGTATACGACGCAGATTATTCACTGATCGCACTGCCTGGGCTGCGGTCCGTGTACTTTCGGTCTCCTTCGGCAGACGTAACATCCAACCCAGGACGGTCATAATAGAGGCAATGAATACAATAGCAATCACTACACCAATGGGACTCATCACTATGGGGCTGGCTGCGAGTACTTGTGCTTCTCTTATCAGCATAGCTAACACTCACTTCCTTCTACTCCACCTGAAGCTACGATTTTGCGTATATGTGTGCAATCGCACGATTCCCAATCCAACAAAAGCCAATCCAAGAACTACGAGCATCCATGCTTGCATACCAACCATTACAGCACGAACAACAATAATGGTTCCAAGCGGAATAATCAGCAGGCTCACCAGGAGCCGGTATTGCTCGCGCTTTGATATTTGTCCTGAATTACTCATTTTGTCTCTCCTTTGCTCTTCTGATCAGGATGCAGCGGCACGTCAACTACTGTTGTGCCAGCTGGCAACCGGCTTGCCTTTTCGGGTCTACCATACAGCCTGCGCTTGCGGGTCAGATTCTCGCGCAGTTCAGCCGCCAGTTCATGCTCACCAGCCTCTTCATAGACCCGTAATTGTTCCTCTTCCCAATCTCGTTTTATGGATTTAATAATCGGAAGATTCCTACGACGACGGTACACAACGTAAATCACCAGCCCCACCACAATCCAGGCTGGACCAGCAATACGACCAATTGTATGAGTAAGCACAACCAGAACAAAGATGCTGCTGATGCCTACAAAACCAAGCACGCCAATGATCGGCAAGTAGCGCACTTCACCATCTTTACCACGCAAACGGATATTGAGCGGAATCTTGAAGGGCCGCGGCGTCCACGGATCAGTGAAACGCAGTACGAGTAGTGAGACAAACACCAGCATGTACGCTGTTGCCGCACCAAAGGCATACATATTGCCAAGCACATCATACGCATTGGTTGAGAGGCCAGCTAGCCACAGTTCGAGGAGCGCTAAACCAGAAAAAACCACAAGCGTCCGTATCGGCGTGCGAAACTTTGGATGAACCTTGAAGAACCAGCGAGGGAGTAAATCAAACTTTGCCATCGAATAGGTAATACGTGAAGCTCCAAAGATTCCAGCATTAGAAGAGATCAATACAAGCGTTGCACCCAATATAGCCACATATGGTCCAGCAATCATCCCCAGGATGGGAATATGGCTGGCAAGCCAGGCCACAGGATCACCGCTATGCTCGGCAAAACTCTGCCAGGGCAACATGGATAAGGAGAGGTTTGAGAAAGCTAGTGCATAAATCAACACGGTGAGAATCAGTGCGATCGAGGTACGCGGCACCACCTTGGCTGGTTGTATCGTCTCCTGGCTGGCTTGACTGATTGATTCCAGGCCCACAAAAGAGATAATTGCCAGCGAGGCCCCATATGCCAGATGGTAAGCATCAGGCCATGATGTCATCATCTGGTGAATCAGCATCGTAGGATTAAAGGCAAACAGGAACCCAAAAAACAGAATGGCCGATTCACTCACCACATCCAGAGCACCAAGAACCTCATTGAAACGTGACGATGCCCGCACACCGATGATATTGAGGAGTGTTAGCATTGCAACAAAGAACGTTGCTTGCAAGATCAATATGGGCTGTACACCGGGGAAGGAGAGCCCAAATAGATTGATATTGGTACGCATATTGAGGAATGGGAAAAAAAAGTTGATATAGCCAGCTGATGCTAGTGCAAAGAGTGAAATGTCGATGGTAAAGTCCAGCAAGACAGCCCAACCAGCAACAAATCCCCAGAAGTCACCCAGGCCCCGCAGAACATAGAACTGTCCACCGCCAGCCATAGGATACGCAGATGCTAGCTCAGTATAAGCGAGACCAACCATGACATAAATCAGCCCAGCAAAGAGAAATGCGACGTTTGTTGCTCCTCGAGCTGCCGCCATCACAATGCCAAGTGCGACATACACATCAGCTCCAACATCCGCATAGCCCCAGGTGTAGGAACCCCAGACTCCAACAGCACGACGCAGATCGTGGGCTTCCTGCGGTATACCGGCCGCAGTTGTCTCATTTACCCCGGGCGTCCCCTTACTAACCATATACAAACCTCCATAGTGGGCTACACTAGGTGCGATCACCTCAAGGTGACAAGGTAAATCAGGCCCCTACCCACGGCAATCACCTCAAGGGGGGTGATAAGGTAAATCACGTTGATCAGCTCAATTGGTACCTGAGTTGTTACCACTACTGATACATTTACAACTTTCTGTAATACTATACCACAGCATTTATTAAAAAATGCTTAATAAGCTGAAGAAAATTGGGAAAGTCCGAAATAGATGAGGTATAGAGAAAAATACTGTTGATCATCTAGCTGATGCTATGATGATCAACAGTTTGGAGTTAGTATCGTTTCTTCACCACTGAGATCGCTGTGGAAATCTACCCGATGTGTGACAGCGGCTCCACATCGTGTCCGATTTCCACATTTTCATCCTCACTAGCTTTGTATGCATACTGTTCAGCATTGCCACCTGGAAGCCATAACATAGCTATCAAGCCAATGACAGCAAGGGCAAATGTGAGCAGATAGACCCAGAAGAGACTTTGAGAAAGCGCTCTCTCTAGCTGGCCCAGCAAATCCAGAGGTAAGGATACACGCACTTCAGGCGTCAGCAGAACATTAGCTGGTGCAACACCTTTAGGTAAGCGCTGCAGCACTTTAGTGAAGTGGGTGAAGATTGGAGTAAAACGCAACGCCATTTGGGCATTAAGAATAGAACCCATTATCGCCACACCAATAGTGCCACCTATGGTTCGGAAAAACTGGGTTGAAGCAGTTGCCACACCACGCAAGTTCCAGGGCACAGCGTTCTGCACCGATAGAACATAGGCGATGCCGGAGAAACCAAATCCCGCTCCAATAGTGATCATACTAACAATGATAAAAGGTAAATTCGTCTGCGTATTGAAGAGCACCATCATTCCTACTCCCAGTGCAGAGAGAAATGTGCCCAGAAAGGTGGTGAAACGATATCCATAGCGGATTATGATCTTGCCGCTGGCGAGGGCTGTAATTGGCCAAGCTAGTAATAAAGGGCCGAGGATGAAGCCCGCACTGGTAGCGTCGCCTCCAGTAACACCTTGTACAAACAAAGGCACATATGATATAACCCCGAACAGCACCACTCCCAGTATCACATTGCCTATACTTGAGATGGCAATAACACGATTAGCAAACAGGGTCAGAGGCAAAATCGGCTCGGCAACTCGCCCTTCCACAAATAGGAACATCGCAATTGATAGTATGACAGTCACAAACAAGCCGATACTGGGCCACGAGTTCCACGCCCAAGCAGTGCCTCCTTCTAAAGAAGCAAAGAGCAGCATGACAATACCAATCGTAAGCGTCAACGTACCAATAGAGTCCAAATGGTGTTTCTTACGTTCAATCTGCTCTTTGAATGCAATTATCAGCAGAAAAGCAGCAAATAAACCCAGTGGGATATTGATGAAAAAGACCCAGCGCCAAGAGAAATGATCGACAATCAATCCTCCAAGCAGGGGACCGATAATACTAGAGAAGCCCCATACACCACTAAACAGCCCCTGCACCTTGGCGCGTTCCTCAAGCACAAAAATATCACCAATGATAGTGAGAACTATTGGCAACACTGCCCCAGCTCCCAATCCCTGAATAGCACGGAAGATGATCAACTGTACCATCGTCTGAGCTGCTCCGCAAGCAACAGAACCCAACACAAAAAATGCTAAGCCAAATAGTAAGAGTGGCTTGCGTCCATAGAGATCCGCCAGTTTGCCATAGATAGGAACAGTTGTGGTCGAGGTCAGCAAGTAGGCAGAAAATACCCAGGAATAGAGTGTGATGCCACCCAGCTTGCCAACGATAGTGGGCATAGCCGTACCTACAATTGTAGCATCGAGTGCCGCCAATGCCATGCTAAGCATTAGTGCGATAGTTACAATCATTTTTGTCTGTCTGGTCATAGGTAAGTTTCCTTGAGGTGAACTTGCATTGTCATTGCTAAAAGGACTTTTCTTCTGTATAACAATGCTAACATATGTTAGTGATATATTTATTCCTGCTTAGAGCGCATCAGAGGAAGATGGAGGATATGGCGGGGATATCTGTATAGAACGCTGAGACATCTTTCCATCAATCATCGGGTTTGGGGGCACAGAAGGAACCTGCTTTGTGGGACGACTACGCTGTCCAGAGAGAGGTGAGCGCCCAGTCGAGATGCGCTGCAATTCTCGTTTGATATTGCCCATACTAGCAGGCCGCTTCTTTGGGTTCATATCAAGCATGCACGATATCAGTATATGTAACTGAGGATACCCAGGAATATGAAGAGGAGGGAGATTAAACGGCTCCTCAGAAGGATCAAACCCACTGAGCATCTGGTGCAACATTACACCCAGGCTATACACATCTGTCTGAGGTGTTGTCTGGGATCGGCCATATTGTTCGGGAGCAGCGTAGCCGGGCGAGCCCAATGCAATAGTATCCTTCGTTTGCCCTGGTTTAAAGTGCCGTGCGATGCCAAAGTCAACCAAGTAGATCTGCCCATCATAGGTGCGCATAACATTAGAAGGTTTCAGGTCGCGGAAAATAATGGGCGGTTTACGCGAGTGGAGATAGCTCAAGACCGAAGCAAGTTGGATACCGATATATAACACTTTATCAACTGAGAGACGACCATTTTTCGACCTGTTTAAATAGGACTCCAGCGTCTCTCCTTCAATAAAACTCATCACCAAATACCAGCGATCGTTCTCTGTAAAATAATCATAAATGCTAGGTAAACCTGGATGGGTCAAAGCGGCCAGCATAAAAGCCTCACGCTTAAAAGCTTCACTTGCCTCGCTAATCTCCTGCGGACTGAGGCCATTCTGGCTCATCTCTTTGATTGCTACCAGCCGATCAAACTGGCTATCGATCGCCTTATAGACATCGCCATAGCCACCCGAGCCAACTTTCTTTTGCAAACGATAGCGCTGCTTGAGTAGCACATTTTGCACGAGTGACTGGGTCTGAGAAGGTGTGACAGGTACAGGAACTTCTAGAGAGGAAGAAGTAGTGGGCAACCTACCTGTATCCTGTAAGCCCAAAGCATGCCCACACACCGGGCAGAAACGTGCATGTGGTGGATTGGCTGCCCCACAGTGTAAACAGAACAGATGGGAGGTAGATCCCATGCCTATTTTCTCCTCAAATGAGTACATTAGTAGTCTTCAGCCACACTACTGACGTGAGCTATCTTTGGGACGAAATGGTCCACTGCTAAACTTCTTTCGCATTCCCCCAGAGAAGCACATGCGCTGGTGGAAACACTCGTACGTTGGCCCACTGCCGTTGGAGCACCTCACTTACTAGCCAACGGTAATTTCTCAGCAGGTTTTCATTGATGTCTTCTAGACTCTGCAGTGCTTCATCATGCCTGGGGAACAAGTAGAATGGAGTCTTCGAGAATACCCGTGAGATTTCATGTGCCCGTTCTAAATCTTCACTAGTCAAGATACCAGCTTTGAGATAGACATCACGTGTATTCGCCTGTATACACTCCCGCAGGACATCCCATGATGGTGCATAGAGATCTGGAGAGAGAGACAAGATATCTACTTGATCTATCCAGATTGGAGCTTTTGTTGCTTTCGTTTCTATCTTTACAGAATGGCTTCTTGCATGCAACTTGTCCAAGAGGTCCCCTATCTCCTCATAGAGGCTAGGCTCTCCACCAGTGATAGTGACCAGATAGGGATTGTGACCACATCTAGTCTCTACATCCTTGGTCAGGTCTTCCACAGACATTAATTTTGATTGTACGGCCGGTCCTGTGCGAATGTAGGCAACTGGCGCTCCGACCAATGCTCCCTCCCCTTCGATGGTAAGGCCAAACAATTCCTGTATTTCAATCATTACTCTGGTCCCTTCTATGCCTCTATCTTTAGGTAGTTTTCTGCTACAGCATTGATAGGAGAAGCCATACCCATTAGAAAACAGACTATCAATTGCAGAGATAAGCTATCAACACACTATCAGGAGACCACTATGCATTTATACGTTTACAATTACCATATATCTCCACCATCTTTCAAGTCACAAGCTCTCTACTGTTAGCATACATTCATCGTGGGAAAAAACTATGAGCTACTTAACACAACTATCCTAACACGGTTACTAGTCAGTAAAGCCTACAAATAGGCCAGTCCAGCAACACTACACTCATCGTTGATGGTATACTCATTAGTGCTGGCTGCACCACTCGCCTTCTCAATCCTAGACACCAGTACTAGGCCAAAACAGGAGCACCAGTTTGGTGAGACATACAGTCTACCACCACAAAAGATTAACAAGACGTAGAAGACAGGGAATGCTATCCAAAACATCTATCCTTGTTTTTTAATAGTATTTTTTAGGAGAAATGTATTATGTTTGTACGTGTCACTATCATGGTAATGCGCCTTTGCGTGCTTATCGTACTTATTCTTGGCATTCTTTTCTGGATCAAAGGGACTAATGTAGCTGGAGGCCGACTGCTTCCACTACACATGGAACTTGGTATCCTTATTGCGCTCTTACTCCTCATACTGGGAAGTTTCGTTTTAACAGTTAAAGGACGAAATATTGGTCTGGCTATTGGAGCTTTTGTGATTGCCATCTGTATGGTTGCCCTGGGATTGAGCCAGCAGTCCATTCTGGCTGGTTCCTCGCTCCACTGGATCATCCAGGTTGTGCACCTACTATTAGGCCTGCTGGCTATTGGCATGGGAGAAATGATCGCAGGTCGCTACAAACGGCTGCGTGCAGCAGCGGCAGAGTAAAGTTGACTATTCTTTTCTCTAATCTTCGCAGTTTTTTCGAGTGAACTTGAGAGAGAGGGGAAGACAGTAAAATACCACCTTTTCTCCCTGATTACTGCCCTCCAAATTGTAGACAATGTCAGATATTTGTAACACTTTGGGCATACTCAGCGATTTACTAAATGAAACCAACCTGTGGAATTGGCTCGATATTGCATACTTGATCAAGAATTGTCGATCCAGCTTTTTGCCACTCTTTCAAGCTCAATTCCCGGCTACCGAGAAAAGCATTTTCACAGGCTGGGTATCTCTATAGGTGCAATCAGCCAACCAATAGGAATGACCGAAGAATAAGTTGCGATTTTCTACAAGCTGTTAGAAACATCACAATGTCAAGTTAAATCTCAGTCATTCCTATGGAAAGCCACTCACAATTGTGAGAGAAGGGAAAGAATATTGCGAACCATGCTCCACTTTGGCAGAGGCTTGGACGCGAGTTGCCTCACCCTTGTGCTTACATTGTGCTTCACAGCGATGACCTCAGTCCAGTGCCATGCTGTGGCAATTGCACCGCCCCAGGCATCTCTCCACCGAGTGATTTACTACTACCAGACCCTGACAGACTTGTCGCCAGTCATCAACAACCTGAACCCCACGACTAGGAGGCCGTATGCCACGGACATTAATCTAGCCGCCTTCCACCTCGGCCCGCAGAGCGACGGCACCTTTATCCATCTCAATGACCATCCACCAGACGACCCTACGTTCAACACTCCCTGGCGACAACTTGCACAGCTGCAGAAGATGGGCGTGAAGCTGCACATGATGCTGGGCGGTGCTGCCTGCTGCTCCTACCGATCGCTCTTCGGCAACTGGAACAAACTGTATCCGGTGCTCAAGCAGACGCTGCAGAAACACTACTTCAACGGCATCGACCTGGACATCGAAGAATCAGTGGCACTGAGTAATGTCCAGCATCTGATCGACCAGCTGACCTTAGACTTCGGTAGCAGATTCGAAATCACCCTCGCTCCGGTGGCTTCCGACCTGACGGGTGGGAGAGGCTTGTCAGGATTCAGCTACAAGAGCCTGTACCAGAGCCCCGAGGGGAAGAAGATAGCCTGGTTCAACACCCAGTTCTACAATGGGTTCGGCTCCCTCGCCTCCACGTCTGACTACGACAAAGCCATCAAGAACGGCTTCCCGCCAGGCAAGGTGGTAGCTGGCATGCTCGGCAATCCACAGGACGGTGGCGGCTATGTCAACATGAACCAGATCGCTAGAACCGTCAAGCTGCTGACCAGCAAGTACTCCAACTTCGGCGGGGTCTTCTCCTGGGAATACTTCCGCACGCTGCCGGGCGGGACTTCGAACCCCGATCGGTGGTCGCGGCTCATGGCTCAGGCAACATTGTAACCTCGAGCGTTGCTCCTACCTCATGATCCAGGCAATGGACGGTACATCCGAAATCAGATAGTGTATAATGACCAAGGGCTCTCCAGTTTTGTACAAACAAGTGGATACAATGTTCCCTCTTTGATGTATAAATCAATGTATCTAGATGTTTGAAAGGTGGCTGAGAAGTATGCAAGTAGTTCGTACGGTTCAAACAATGGTGAAAGAACGTGCACTATGGACTGCCCAGGTCGGTTTTGTGCCTACGATGGGGTATTTACATGCAGGACACCTTTCTCTGTGCCAACAGGCTCGCGCTGAAAACCAGATTCTTGTCGTGAGTATTTTCGTTAATCCCACACAATTCGACTCTCACGACGATCTGAGTCGCTATCCCCGTGACCTGGATCATGATCTACATATGCTCGAAACGCTCGGGGTAGACGTTGTGTTTGCACCTCCGACCGAGGAAATGTACCCTCCCGGCTTCACAAGCTATGTCGATCTGCGTGGTCCTCTCTCGGAGCAAGGCGAAGGAGAATCTCGTCCCGGTCATTTCCGTGGGGTAGCCATTGTCGTGCTCAAATTATTCCAACTTGTCCAGCCGCACCACGCCTATTTTGGTCAGAAGGATGCCCAGCAGGCTGCAGTCATCTCACGCATGGTGGCCGATTTCAATCTCCCAGTTCAGATGCGCATCTTGCCAATTATCCGCGAAGCTGACGGCTTGGCAATGAGTAGCCGCAACAGCTACCTGGATGTTACCTCACGAGCAGCCGCAACAGTGCTCTATCGGGCACTCCAGGCTGGTCGTGCGGTCTTTGATGCCCATCCATCGGCAGCTGCGCAGGTAGTCATTCAGGCCATGATCGACATCGTTACGACAGAACCATTAGCTCGCTTGGATTATGCACAGGTGCGTGACCCTGCTACGTTTCAGCCCTTAGAGACGCTGCAGGCTCCAGCACTTTTGCTGATTGCTGCTTCTGTCGGCCCAGCGCGTTTAATTGATAATTTTGTCTTACACGCCGATGGCGCTTGGGATACCGGGCGACTGGCTAGCGAAGAGCGGACGCGACACCCAAAGGGCACACGGTAAATCGGGTTCCTATCTTCTCTCGCAATAAATTGCGATTAAAGGGCTATTGATGATGCATATCCAAGGGAAGGACGATTATGGAAAACAAAGTTACTGTACCATCTATTTTGGCTCGCAAGCATGGTCCCAAGCTCACAATGATTACAGCCTACGATGCTCCTGGCTCCCAGATCGTCGACCGCGCTGGAGTTGATATCATCTTGGTTGGCGATTCGCTGGCAACTACGGTGCTCGGTTACCAGGATACGCTGCCGGTAACTATTGATATTATGATCCACCATGTGGCCGCCGTGACACGTCCGCAAACACGTGCGCTGGTGATTGCCGACATGCCCTGGCTCAGCTACCATATCTCCGTCGAAGAGGCCGTACGCAATGCAGGTCGTCTGATGCGTGAAGGACGCGCGGAGGCGGTAAAGCTAGAGGGTGGTCGCAAACGACTGCCAGTGATTGAAGCAATCCTTGCCACAGAGATCCCGGTCATCGGACACCTGGGACTGACGCCACAGTCTATCCACGTGATGGGGGGATATCGAGTCCAGGGCAAGAGTATCGAGGCCGCGCGTGTACTAATCGAGGATGCCAAAGCCCTGGCTAAGGCTGGCGTTTTCGCCCTAGTGCTTGAGGGCATTCCTACAGCACTCGCCCGCATCATCACACAGGAAATCCCAATCCCCACAATCGGCATCGGTGCTGGACCTCACTGCGATGGACAGGTGCTGGTATTTCACGATGTACTAGGATTTCAGCAAACGAATCATGTGCCAAAGTTCGTCAGGCAATACGCTCACCTGGCAGAAAGCGCAACGGCAGCGCTGCAACAATATTGTACAGATGTCCAATCTGGAGCGTTTCCGGCAGACAACGAGAGCTACCATCTGGACAAAGATGTGCTACAGGCCATTTCGACATTGCAAACGGATAAAACTGCAACAGAGGAATAAAGGATATTTTGTTCTATGGCTAAGATCTATTTTGACGCAGACGCCGATCTTTCGGTACTACAAGACAAACGCATTGCAGTGATTGGCTACGGCAGTCAAGGGCATGCTCACGCGCTGAATCTGCGTGATAGCGGTTGTCACGTTGTCATTGGCCTCCCCGAACAGAGCGAAAGCCGCCAAAAAGCTATCCAGGAAGGCTGGCAGCCTTTGCTCCCCAGTGAGGCCGCTCGTCAGGCAGATATCATCATGCTGCTCGTTCCCGACCAGTACCAGGGAAGGATCTATCAACAAGAACTACAGGCCCATATGAAACCGGGCAATATGTTGATGATTGCCCATGGCTTCAGCCTGCACTATGCCCAGATCGTTCCATCTCCGGCTATTGATGTGGCGATGGTTGCACCTAATGGACCAGGATACATGCTGCGCCAGCTCTACACCGCAGAATCTGGTATTCCAGCTCTCTGGAGTGTTTACCAAGATGCAACTGGCCACGCCGAAGTGATCACGCTTGCTTATGCGCGAGCTCTGGGCTGTACACGTGTGGGGATCATGCGAACAACCATTGCTGAAGAGACCGAAACGGACCTCTTTGCAGAGCAAGTCGTTTTGTGCGGCGGGCTTACTACACTTATCCGTACAGCCTTTGAGACGCTTGTAGAGACTGGCTATCAGCCAGAAATTGCCTATACATGCTGTTTACGTGAAGTGAAGTTAATTGCAGACCTCCTCTATAAGGGAGGCATCCACTATATGCACACATCCATTAGCACGACAGCTGAATTCGGAGACTATATCAGTGGACCCCGTATCATCGATGAACATACGCGAGAACAAATGCGTGCTGTCTTGCATGATATCCAGGATGGTACATTCGCACGCAACTGGATTCTCGAAAACCAGGCTGGTTGTCCTGTTCTGCAAGCCATGCGCAGGAAAGATGCCCACCATCCCATTGAAGAAATTGCCCGCAGGATTCATCAGGAGACTCCTGAAAGGAAATGATGCTAATGATGTCTAGGAATGTCAAGGGAGGTACTCCGTTGCCCAGCACCTAATAGCGTTATGGCCCTGCCACTACGCAACCATGCTGAAGATTATCGTACTCCTCTTGAATTATATAGGTATGGCCTTGCCAGGTCACATTTCCATGGGTCCTTGGATTAATCGTAGCAGGAGAGATGAGCTGACACTTGTCAGCTACCTCGAAACCATGGGCTCTCCACGCATTTAGCAAGGGATCGGATACAGCCTCCATCAGCTCATGTGAGAGGGTATCGACGGTAATATCAGCAGTGGGGTCATTATTGGGCGATTGTGGTGCGTCGGCGCAGCGTTCTTGACCCTTACTCTTATCATATGGAAACGATATAAACGCCCATGGAGAGCCCACTTGGTCACCGTCCTTAAGGGTCTTGTGATACCCACATGGCCCCCAACTCATCGTTGGCAATAAGACAAAAATATTATGATAGTCTTGCGTATTCCAACCCTGTTGTGTTGTGACACTTGCTAGCTCGTTTCTCCATATCGATTCACTAAAGTTATCTGACTGATTGACGTTACCAGCTCCGTTTTTCCAAGCTGCCACTAAATTGGGAGGGAAAGGTCGTGTATCTATAAAAGTGCCTGCCAGTACAGAACATGTAGGATGGAGATTTTGGGCATCATGGTACTGTGAAATATTGGCATAGAGAGGGCTTTGACCTACATCTTGCACAAATTGCTCAGCCAGGCTTACAAAAAGAGGGGATGCAGGTTGGAAAGTAGCATCGATCCAGAAGACAAGATAGACATTTGCTTTACCATCGATGACGTGACCAGATCCATAGACCATGTCCCCCTTAAAGCCAGGCAGAGCGGGATCAACGTGTGGGGGAGGATTATTCGCAGGCGGATTCACATTCTGACAGTTTACTGTAGAGAGGGATTTTTGGGTAATACTCGCTGAATTGTATGCAATGCACCCACATAAAGTTAAAGATAACAGAAGCAATAATAAGATGAATCTATTCATGCCTTTGTCTGAGCACACCAATCCCTATATGGACTTCAGTAGACGAGAAGGGCGGTGCCGCCTCCTTTACTGGGTTGGTTCTTTTCAAACCAACTGCTGAGGTACAGAGAACACTTGGACATGACTATGGCTACAGATTATGAACTAGGAATATCGATTGTACCTTCATCTCCACAATCGACAAAATGTAATCCAGTTTCCGTATTCTCTAGCCGTGCACAATTATAGATATCCTGTTGACCGGAAGGTTGACCGACAACGCTGTTCAGCACTGTATCTGAGACGACACAACTGCCTTGCTTTTGTGTCGTACTAAAGGTGTGTGAACTAACTACATCTGTCCCAGTGATGGTGAGCATGAGCGATGCTGGAAGGCATTGTTGATATGCTTGCCAGAAACAATTTTTTTCTTGCTGTGCATTAGCGGGACCTATAAGGTTACCACCTGATGATAGATTGACATTGCCACACTGGCTTTCTGAGCCAGCGGTAGGTGTTGTGGCCGTGGATTGCCCACTCGTTCCAGCAAGAGGAACTGACGTGGCCGTTGGTTGCTCGTCCGCTCTAGATATTGTAGGCGATGCGACTATTGTCTGCTTACCTTTTTCTAGAGCGGTTGCTGGTGTAACCGATGGTCGCCCACGAGCCACCAAGCATACAGTCAAGAGCGCTATCATAAGGATTATACCTATGGCATAAGAAATTAATCGTTTCTTACTCATTATGTCTTCCTTAAAAAAACCGTCAGAGCAATATTGATTATATCGTAACAGAAGTCTGCATGCTCTTCTAGGGAGAAAGAGGGACAGTTCCTCTTTTTTTCTCAAGGGATCGTTCGCCCAAGGTGTCGCAAAAGTGTCGCCTTACCTGCCTTGACTACTATCCATCAGCGTCCATGCCATAAAATCAGCATGGTTGCAATGAGTCCAATTGCTAGAAATAAGAGAAAGATGAAGCCGATCATAATGATAGCCAGTAGCAGAGGGATCTGAAGCATGCGTGCTGGGAGCACCCTCCGTAGACTAGTGAGCGTCGGGATGCCTGAAAGCATCACAGCCTGATCCTTCATTGTACTGCCATTTGTGGGTGATGCAGGCTGCTGGTTGTCCCCAATAGGCTGGTCCAGCATTGCTACCTGTGCGGCGGTCAGAGAATATGCAGCAACCTGCTTAGGGAGCTTGATCGCAGCTTTATCAACAGCTGGCAAAGGGAATGTTGTCGACTCAGGTCGCTTGTTGACGGCAAAAGCTTTTGCCATTTTTTCCTTTGTTGCCTCATACTGGACTACAGCGTCAGGGCCATACCCTTGTGAGATAGAACGTGACTGCTGCATCTCCTGAGCCTGCCGTGTTTGGAGAGCAGACTGTAAGGCCGCATCATACGCCTGGGCAAATTCCATAATGGAGGGATAGCGCTGTTCCGGCTTTTTGGCTAACGCATGCAAAAATACTTCATCTAACTCCTGAGGTAAAGATCGATTGTAGGTACTGGGACGCTCTGGAGGTGTATGGTGATGATGGTGCAAGAGCTGAGCAGCCGTTCCTTCGAAAACAGCTCGCCCTGTCACCAGTTGGTATATCATAACGGCAAGAGCATACTGATCGGCCGATGGCCCCACATGCACTGAGTTTGCCAGTGAAGGGTCATCAAATTGCTCCGGTGCCATGTAGAGAGGTGTACCAACCGAACGATGCAACGAACGCCCATGGCGGTAGAAGGCCGCCAAGCCAAAATCTGCTAGCAACAGATGGGGGCGTCCTTGAGGAAAGATACTGGCGAGATAGGCCCGTCCATTTTTGGAAGTGCTCCGTTCAACGCGAATTAAGAAATTGGTTGGCTTGATATCACGATGAATAACACCATGATCATGTGCATGTTGGAGTGCCGAGGCAGCCTGTAGCAGATAATAGCCAGCCTCTTCAGCGGAAATAGGCCAACCAAACCCAAACTGCTGTGTACGTCGCTGCAACCAGTTCCACAGCGATCCCTCCGAAAGATAGGGCATGACCAGATACGTGATCGGCAAACTCCCATCTTCAATCACTTCATCACCAAAATGGTAGAGCGGTAAAATATGTTCATGTTCCAATTCGGCAACGGCACGAGCTTCACGCTCGAAACGTAAAGCTGCTTGTTTGCCTTCTGGAGTATTTGGGACTGAACGCAGGTCTCCACACACCACTTTAATAGCAACTTTACGCCCAATACGCGCATGTTGAGCTAGATAAATATCACCCATACCACCACTCTCGATCAACCGTAGAAGACGATATCCACCGAGAGTCTTCCCCACCAACATGTTCATCGAGAATCCCTCTTGATATATAAAAAAGACAAATGCATTTTAGGAGCAGAAAGGCTAGTCTTTCTGCCCTGCTACAAACAGTATAATCCCCTAGAGAAAAGCTTGAAAAAGGTCTGAGACAAACGTGCTAGCAAGATGCATGCAAGGATGTTATTGTCCGAGCTGGCGAAGAGCATCTTGCCCGATATATGCGAGTTCAGGACGAGTCTCGATAAGCTTTCCCAGAATAGGAACCGCCTCAACATCCCGGTATTGCACTATAAGCTGACTCGCACTACGCACAATCGACTCCCGTGGATCATGTAAGGCCTCCCGAACGGCCATGCGAGAATGCATATCCTCACCCTGTGGATCAAGACGCGTGATTGCCTCACAGGCCTGACTGCGCACATAGGGATCAAAATCGCGAGTAGCCAGCAATACCCACTCCAGTGTAGTACGATCTCCTAACACCCCACAAGCGCGTACAACAGCGGCATAGACAATGCTACCGGGAATCTCGGGATCTCCTGGCGGTAGATTGTCCTTAAGCTTAGGTTGGTGTATACGTGACGGCATGTCAATCACGCGATTGACCAGTTGTTGTAGAGAAGATGGAGCGCGTGGTTCGCCCAGTTGTCCCAAGGTTTCGCACATTGTACCTACCGTCAGTGCATGTGAACGGTCCTTGAGTGTAGTAATGGCATCGAGACGTGTAATCAGTAGCGACGCGGCACGCTGATCACGTAATTCTCCCAGAACTTTGACTGTTGGCGTCAGAACTTCTTCATGGGGATTTGCCAACGTGTTGAGCAGAGTATCGCGTCCTGGTCCCTGCATCCAGGGCTCAATTTGATTCATTATAGGCAAGCACTGATAGACCTGATCAATAATGCGGCCATCTTTTACTCTCCCCTGAGATATTTCACTCCAGTAGCGACCGAGCAGGAAACCAAGACGATGAACGGCCACAGTATTCTGCCATAGCGCACAGCGCTGGACTCCAGCAAACAATGCCTGCGCCAGGGTGGGGAGATGACGTTCAAAAACAACCGAAATTGTGTCTATCTCAGTAGTGAGTGGTGGTAGATTGGTGTTATCCTGCAAGACCTGACTAAAGATCAGTGCAGACTGCTCTAGCAAGCGTGAACTCGCTTTGTTTTCGCCGGACAGGTAGTTTTCGAGCGGGACAACACGGTAGATTGGAGTAGCGAGATAACTTTCCAGACCGGGAGCATCATCCAGTCCGCTTGCTACCAGCAGATGATAAAGCTGCTCTTGTTTCAACTCCAAACAGGCTTCGACTACATCAACCTTTGCCCAACCTTTAGCACATTTCAGAGCACTAATTAGCGCCTGAATGGCTGGGACAGTGGCGTGCTTGACGAGCGACTGGGTAGCATATAACGATGTATTGGGATCGATGGCCAGATCGCCCAGGATTTCTGCCACATTCCTCTCGCTGCTGGTGGTTCCATTTATGGCTGATTTGGCGAGCTTGGATGTCTGCCTCAGACCAGAAATACCCATCATTTTGTAATTACCTAGCATGAGGATCGCAAAACGCCTGGCGCGTCCTTCTCGTGTCTCAGCTGGGTTTGCATCTTGAGGAAGATCGGGAGGATCTCCCCGCTCAATAATGTTGAGCCAGGCAGGAATCAGCGCACCGCCACGATCAATCTCATACAGGAAAGGGATCAATACGCTTTTCCACTGCTCTACAGGACCCACATTGAGCAGAGGGATCATACCAGTTGCCGTCTCTTCCACCGACTGCCCTTCCCAACGGAGTCCTGTGACTAATCGGGTCCATTGCGCTCGTAGCGTTGCTAATAGCTGCTTGATTTCTGGGGTACTGGGATCGAGCACGGGCATAGGACGACGTGCTGCGAGATGTTCAGCGGTCCCTATACGTTCCTGGAACTGAGAGGGGCGCGACGCAGCTGGTTGAACTTGCGCTGATGCAACAGTTGTAGCGGAAGAATCGGAGACCGCTATGCTTGCCTTTTCAGCAACATGCAATCGTCCAGGCTCCGTCTCTTCATTTCCTAGAGGAACGGCTGACCTGATCTGTTCTTGGTCTATATCAGACATATGCTATTGGCCTTTCAAAGAAACTAGTCATCTACTTGTGGAACCGCTAGGGACCAAGTTTGTGAGAGTGCCACAAATTGTACTGTCGGCTTATTGTATCTTTCTTGCACATTGAAGGTCAAGTCTCGGGCAACTCGGAGTGCACATCTCTAATAAAGAAACTTATTCCTGGCGACCGACGCTGCGGTCGATCTTTCCCTGATTATTGAGCAAGATGGCACGAGCACGTGATTTACGACTGATATTGTCTGGATCGGCAAAGCATAGTGCAACCACGGTGCGTGCACCCTGGTTGGGTGGTGCGGTAGCCTGATTCTGGACTTTCTGTCCAATATTACCACGTACGCGGGCACGTTGTAGCAGCCCGATAATGATGCCTAACACGATACCAATTGCAGCACCGATCAAGAAGACCGTGGTGGTATGTGTATGTACCTGTGGCAGTGCAAAGGTAGCGACGAAGGTGAGGCCTGCACCGAGCAGGCCAAAGATAATGACGAGCAAGATGACCGCAGCAGGACCTAGTCCTGTGCGCTGGGTTTGCAGAAAAAGTTCTCTGTGTGCACGATTGGGTCCATGTTCACGAAACTGTCCGCTACCAATGCTCCCGGCTGAGAGTTGGTGGACCTCTTCATCGCTGAATCCCTCTTTATGGAGTTTGGCCGTCGCTGAGTCGGCCCTTGTTTCATCGGGGAAGACCGCCAACAGGTCGTAACTGGCGGATTGTTGTTGTTGCATGAAGATAAGCTCCTGAGATAGGATGGTCCGTCTTAGGTCTATTCATCTATTATATACTCGCAGAGGTGGTGAAAAGCCAGGGGCAGAAGGATCAAGATTGCCCTCTGGCGCGTTCCTCCAATTGCTGGATACGTGCGATCTGCTGGCGATTCCACTCATCGTCTGAGTATGGAGTAGAGAACCAAGCATCCAGGATCTCTTTGGCAATGGCCTCTGTGGTTGTACGCAGACTAAGTGCGAGGACGTTCGCATGATTCCACGTGCGGGCTCCGCTTGCAGTCTGAGCATCATGACAGAGCGCAGCACGAATGCCGGGCACTTTATTCGCTGCAATCGAGGCACCAGTTCCAGTCCAACAGAAGACAATCCCCTCGTCTGCCTGTTTATTTGCTACAGCTTGCGCTACTTTGCTACTGGTGAGGGGCCAGTCTCCCTCGGGATCATTCTCTGTTAAAGGGCCGAAGGGTTGAACTTCGTAGCCTCGCTGCTTAAGTTCTTCGATTACTACATTGGTAAGATGAGTACGCTCGTCACTGCCAATAGCGATTTTCATAATAGACGAACCTCCTTTCGAGGCATCAAGCTTGTCTTCGGTACAGCGTTTCCAGCACAGCTGCAATTTCCTGGCGTACATGCTCACTCTTGGTCATTTCCGCTTGTACCTTTTCCCAGCCATGCATAATAGTAGTATGATCACGTCCCCCCAAAGCACTGCCGATCTGGAGCAACGAAGTACTGGTCTCTTCACGCATAAGATACATGGCGACCTGACGCGGCCAGACGATATCTCGACCTCGGTGTTTCCCTCGCAGGAGTTCGACATCGATATTATAGTAACGGCAAACACCCTCCAGCACTTCACTAGCCGTTAATGTTGATGCAGGTTTCGTCTCATAGATATTCTCGAGAGCTTGAACTGCTAGTGCCGTCGTCAGTGGGGCATCGTGTAGGGTAGCATAGGCAATGACGCGGTTAAGGGCTCCTTCGAGTTCACGCACACTACTGCATGGTGGCCGTGCAATATACTCAATAACCCCGGCTGGAATAGTGAAACGGAGCGAATCGGCTTTAGAGCGTAGAATAGCAAGGCGATGCTCATATTCTGGCGCTTGAACATCGGCCAGCAAGCCCCACTCGAAGCGTGAGCGTAAGCGATCCTGCAGGCTATTGATGGCCTTGGGTGGCCGATCGCTGGTAACTACAATCTGTTTGCTAGCGTTATGCAAACTGTTGAACGTATGAAAAAACTCTTCTTCAGTTGACTCTTTGCCTGCAATGAATTGGATGTCGTCGACGAGTAGAATATCAATCTGGCGGTATTTGGCCCGGAACTCCTCAGTCTTCTGGAAGCGAATGGCATTGATGATTTCGTTCGTAAATTTCTCAGACGTCGTATAAAGCACATACAAACCAGCTGCCTCACCAGCGTGTCCAATGGCATGCAGTAGGTGCGTCTTGCCCAGCCCTACACCTCCATAGAGGAAGAGAGGATTGTAGATACGTCCAGGATTTTCTGAAACGGCCAAAGAGGCTGCGTGTGCCAGCTGGTTTGATCTGCCTACGATGAAGGTACTGAATGTATAGCGTGGATTCAGTGATCCTTCCATGCCTATCCCATTAGAAGGCGGAAGAGTAGGTTCCTGCACGGGCTCCCTTGCAAAGAGATTCGGCTTGGGCGACTCAAATGGTATTGGCAGTTCCGCAGGCACAGGAATATCCTGTTGTGGCGGTTTGTGCTTTGTGCTGCGATATGCATTAGCTTGCGGAGCCATTGGTGCCAGTGAATTGGCGGCAGTTACCTCCGTATGACGCTTGCCGCGTAGACTTGATGAAGGACGCTCTTTCACCGATCGATGAGAGCGTTTTGGTGTATCGAATATATCCTCTGACTGCGAGGAATCTGTTGGCCCTAGCAGTTCTTTGGCAACTTCAAAGCGAACGTCAATGGTTGTCCCAGTAATATCAAACAAAATGGAACGGATTGACTCACGAAAACGACCTTCTAATTGCGTTTGGGCAAACGGCGTAGCGACACGAACAATAAGTACACCTTCTTGGAAGGAGTGCGCTGATGCACCCTGGAACCAAGTGGTAAAGACCGCAGGGGTGACCCTGGGTTGTATTCGCTCTAAAGTTGCTTGCCAGATTTGTTTTGCATTCACACGCAGCACCCCTTTGGGGATTAGTTTGTGGTAGTTAGCCAGTCAGTCAAAGATAATACGCTCTCCGTACGGAAAATCCGCACAGAATCGTAGAATGGCCAGTGTTTAGGGTACAGAATATCCCCCTGGCTGGATTTTCGTATTGGCAGACCGTAATCGTAGCACTAAATCAAAACGCTGTAAAGCCCTCCTTTTGTACCAAATTGAAAACTGGCTTATAGGCTTCTCATTTAGCTATGACGTATACTACTTTAGGAGAATAGTTCATCATCCTATTAGGAAACCTCTCCCTTCGCTATATCTGTTAGCTTTCTTAGGTGGAGGGGCTATTACAAGCATATGTCAATATCTAAGGAGCACTGTTTCATGCCTATTATGTGGTTCCTTTTTGTATGTGGATCGCGGTGGATGAGCAAATATATGGGCCTTTCTCGATTGGCTAAACGGTCTTGGCTTTCTCTTGTCATGCTTCTAATAAGCGTTTTGTTGGTTGGCTGTTCAGGACTATTTGGCGGAAATATATCTGGAAGGGACTCTTCGACGCAGCCAGTTGCACTATCCGAGTTGCACTGGTGTAATAACAAGTCCGATGAGACGTTTATGAATGATGCTACTCTCGCGGCTCCACAAGCAACCAATTCATCCTCTGGTGTATCAACAGGAGTTTCGAAGCCAAGGCTAGCTAATGGGACCCCTGTAACGATTAGCTGGAGCGTCTTGAAGGCAAACCTGGGGTTTACCATTTTCTTGCCTACGACATTGCCTAATGATTCCTGTCTGCTGAAGCCGTTTGGTTGGATAAACAATACCTCCTCTCACAATAGTTTTATTATCAGCTATGTGTTGCCTGATCGGAACTCGCTGACAATTGCTCAAACTCTACAAAGTGGACCAAATACACGTTTCCAGTGCTTTGTATCTCCAGACCCCTCGGCTACGAAGGGAGGGACACCAACTGCTATGCCCGGTACGAAGTTAGCCCCCGTGCAACTTTGCAGTGGTATACGTGACAAAACAAATATCACTTTTTCTGCACGTTGGACACCTAAGGAGATGCAACAGTTCTTTAACAGTTTACAGCCAGATGTCGATTGGATGCCAGCTTCATAAATACATTAGTCTTCTCAGCCCTACATAGACTCGACGCTCGACTTCGACTTCTGATATAATAGACAGGAGTTTTGAATGTACGCATAATGCCAAACTGTGTGTACAGATAAATGGGAGGAACTTCTTTATGGACAAGTGTCCCGTTTGTGGGGCTGATACTCGGCAAGGAGATAACTACTGTTTGAATTGTGGTCATCGCCTATTTCCGCCTACTCCCTCATCTTCATCAATCGGTGATCCCACACTCGCCGCTGGATCAGATGAGTGGCAGGAAGTAGGTAGCTCATCTCCCGGTGGATGGTCTATTGATCCAGCTGCTCAAACTGTCGCTGCCTCCGAGGTCGCCATGCAACGTGAGTCTGCAGCTGCTCCTACCGCACAGGCAATATTAGATAAAACTGAGCAGCCTGCACGTTTCATCTTGCGCTCCGATACTGGTGAGGTATTGCAGGAGTATCCACTGGACAAGCCCGAGATCGTCATTGGCCGTGCGCCGACCAGCGACATATTGCTATCGAAGGATAAATTAACATCGCGCCGTCATGCCAACGTGCGCTACGAGAATGGAAAATATTTATTGTCAGACGAACACAGTGCTAATGGTACTTTTGTCAACGGCGAGCAAATTGAGGAAGCAGCGCCATATGTGCTCCGTGATGGTGATCATGTTGGCATTGGTGAACATGAACTCATCTTTCGTGCCTACGGTTCTCCTGCATCCGCTGTAGAGGACCTGCCAACCATCGCTGTAAATTATGAACCTCCTCAAGAAGTAACGTATCGTACTCGTGATGATGCTATGGCCACCATTCCCAGCAGTGATGAATTTGGCACACGTGCAATGGCATCAGGTGAAGAGGGCGAGATTCAGGCAAACGGAACGGTGCAAGAGGCCCAGCCTGCTAATCTTCCATTGACTCCTACCCCAGAGACGGCAAACGTTTATAGTGACGTTCCTGCTGAACCTGAGCCGGTAGCTAGTGATTCTTCAGCACGCTCGGTCTCGAACAATCGTGATCAGACCACTGTAGCTCCGACACCAATTCCAGTCGATACTTCAAAAGGTGACGCAAACGTCACTTTCAGCCGTTTTACTAGCTTATCCCAACCAGCACTACCTGACATGGGTGCATTGATGGCAGCCCTCTCGACACTGGATGGCCAAGTAATGGCATTGCAAGAGCAATTCAACACAACCCAGGAAGCCATACGCAACCATGATGAGGAAGTTGCTCAAACTGCCAATCAACTACGTTCCGGTATCCATCGTGTTGCCGAGCGCATGGACAGCACCATAGCTGATGTCGCACGCAGCCGCGAGGCGCTTGCCTGGGCTGAACTATTGCAATTGATGGAAGATGTCATGGCTAATCCCCGCGACATCGAATATGTCACAAAACTAGCCCGCAAAGCGCGTGAGCTCAACAAAGTCTTCCAACTTCACCAGAATGTTCTCAACACAATGGCTGAATGTAATAGCCTATTGCGTAGCATGATCGGTGACGATAAATATTAATTAAGAAGGAAGAACAATGTAAGTCTGGGCGGCCAATCGGTCGCCCGAGTTGTTTGTGGTCCCAGACATGGTTGACCTTGCAGAAGTGTCAGCGGAATCGGCATGGATAACTCCAAACAGATTGATGCAATCGTAATTGGTGCAGGGCTAGGTGGTTTACTCTCTGCTGCACAGTTGCTAAAGCTGGGTAAACATGTAGTCGTGCTAGAGCGCCTGCCCCATAGTGGGGGACGTTTCACCGCGAAAAACTTTCGCGGTGTACAAATTAGTACAGGCGCGGTCCACATGGTTCCCTTTGGCAGTAGTGGCGTGCTTTCGCAAATGCTTAGTCGCCTCCATGTTCCTCACCATTTTTTTGATGCTGACGTTTTTGGGTCCTTTCACGTACATGGGAGGCAATATTGTGCTCGTGGCTTATTGGGAGTCTTCAAATTCCTGAGTCTATACCAGGCGTACTGCTTTTTGCGCATCGGGTACCTGATGCTCTTTCACCACTTGCCAGAACACGAACAGGGTCTGCCTTTTGACCGCTGGCTAGAGCGCCACATTCCAATCGAGCGCAACCCACGACTTATCGCCTTCTTCCAGAGTATTTCACGTTTCGCACTCAGCCTTGAACTCAGTCAGGTTAGTACGGCAGAAGTCATTCGCACGACAAAGAACATGCTGCGTTACGGTGCGCCCGCTATTGTACAGGGCGGTTGTGGCAAGCTTACCAAACAACTAGAAGAAACGATAAACAGCCTGGGTGGTGAAATATGGCTTGCCTGTGAAGTACTCCAAATCCTGTACGAAAATGAGCAAGTGACAGGTGTACGCGTTCGTAATAAGACAAATGGTGAGGAAATTGTGCTAGTTGCACCCTTAGTGGTAAGTGATATTGGCCCGCGGGGAACTTCAGCTTTACTCCGCAATCAGCGGATTACTCAAGCCGACGTACTTTCAAAGATACATACACAGGCTAATGATGGGACAGAATCCCCAAAGGGGGCATATCCAAAGGGTACATACCCGAAGGGCACACGGCGACAGCAAAGTGAACAGGGCTCAGTCGAGATTGAAACAGAAGCAATAGGGCTCAAAGTGCATGTACTCAGTGATATTTCGCTCATTCCCCATAAAGGAATTATGTATTGTCTGGACACTGAACGCATCGCGGGCATAGTACAGCCAACTAATAGTGATCCCAGTCTGGCTCCTGCCGGAAAGCACTTACTAATCAGTCACCAAGTCATCCAGAGCAATAGGATAGAAGAAGAGCGAGCATTAGCTCTTGCAGACTTGCGCATGCTGTTTGGAGAAGCTTTTGATACACACTGCCACGTACTCACAATGGGAACCTATCGTGGGGAATGGCCCGTGAATCGTCTTGCCCAGGGAGCAGACACGAGCACACAGACCTCCACACGTGGTCTCTACCTAGTTGGTGATGCTGTGAAGCCATCGGGCTATTTGATGGTTGAAGGCGTTGCTCAGAGTGTCAATTGTTTCCTGGACAAGCTTTCCCAAACCCCCATAGAGGGCATACCCAAAGGGCACACAGCGGCTGACCAACACCAAAAGATGTGGCAAGGAAAAGGGCGGAATGTAGCTATGCCACCTTCAGGCCTCAATGCCATTCGTTGGCTATGGAAGGCTCCCGGTAACTCTGGAAATTTTGAAAAGAGGTAATACATTTTATGCTTGCTATGGAGAAAGAAACGCTTAAAGCTCCTCATTATCTTATTACAGGGGGCAAACCGCTACGTGGTGAAGTTGTGGTTAGTGGAGCAAAAAATGCTGTCACTAAGATGGTCATTACTTCTCTCTTAACAACTGATCTCTGTACGTTGCGTAATGTCCCCTTGCTTGGTGACCTCTACCTCACCCTTAAGCTCTGTGAGGGACTAGGCTCATATACGCACCTGGATGGAAATATCCTCTCGGTGCGCACAACTGACATCTGCGAAACGACACTCTCAAGTGCGGTTGGCGTATTGAATCGTATTGGCGTGCTAACGATCGGCCCACTCCTGCATCGTTGTGGGGAAGTAATTATTCCAAGGCCTGGAGGTGACCGGATTGGCCCACGCCCCATTGATTTTCATCTCCATGGACTCCGACAAATGGGAGCAAAAATTGTCGAGCAAAACGGCCATTATCATTGCTCTGCGCCCAAGCCATTGCAGGGAACGACAATCAAGCTCCCATTTCCTAGCGTAATGGCAACAGAAAACTTTCTCATCACTGCCTGTCTAGCCCGTGGAGTCACAGTCATTGAAAACGCGGCCATTGAACCGGAGATCATCGACCTCATCAAGCTCCTGCAGAAGATGGGGGCAATCATTGAGCTAAAGGTTGATCGGCGTATCGTTGTCGAGAGTGTGGATCGCTTGCATGGAGCTCAGCATACCCTCTTAAGCGATCGCATGGAAGCTGCATCGCTGGCCGTGGCAGCCTACTTGACCAAGGGAAATGTCTACCTACGTCGTGCCCAGCAAGACACACTCTTAACCTTTCTCAACACACTCTCCAAAATGAAGCTTGACTTTGAGGTTGATGATGAAGGCATTCGCTTTATTGGAAAAGACGAACCCCCACCAGCGGTTGCCCTAGAAACAGATGTACATCCGGGATTTATGACCGACTGGCAACAGCCTTTTACCATATTGCTCACCCAGGCTCAAGGAATGTCGGTTATACACGAAACAATCTACGAGGATCGCTTCGGCTACACAACCGCACTTCACAAGATGGGAGCTCATATCGGTCTCTATACAAAGTGCCTGGGAGAAGTCCCATGTCGCTTCCGTGAGAAACAGCATTTACATAGTTGTGTAGTGCGCGGCCCGACACCACTCACAGGGACACGGCTTACCATTCCCGATATTCGTGCGGGTTGCTCCTATATCCTGGCTTCCTTGTGCGCAGAAGGAAACTCTGAAGTCTATGGTATTGAGCATATTGAACGGGGCTACGAGAAGCTTGATGCCAAATTACGTAGCCTGGGGGCACAAATTGAGCGGGTTTCGGAGGATGAAAGGGCAGACTAAAACGCACGGAAGGCGCATCGAATGGCCATTCGATGCGCCTCTCTTCTATTTAGTTCTGCATATTTGACCGTGCTTCACGTAGTTGTTCTGAGCTAAGGATTCTGAACAGGATCACTAGATTTTCCAGGTCATACTCCATGCCAATGGCATGCAATTCTTGCCGGATATGACCCAGAGCACTGATCTGCGTCGTTGTGATCAGACCATAACTGAGAAGGCTGGCAGCCAAGAGCTGGTCTGGCGTAAGCAATTTAAACATCAAAAGAATTTCGCCAAGCTGATAGTTCAGGTCCACGCCACGTAGCATGCGCTGAATACTTTGTGCAACCTCCAAGCGATCTGGAGGTACAAGGTGACCATCCAGCAATACATTACCAAGTGAACGGGTTGCTCTGCCATTATGTATCTGTGGCTGAACTGCCTGTTCTTGTTGACCTGATGGTTTAGCTATTGCAGGAAGGCTTTGTAAGATATCGAGAATGACAGCATTCTGAGCATCCACACTTTCGTCAATCTCTTTACCCTGCTGTATGTCCTGGTAAAGAGGTGCTTCTGAACGATCAGATCGACGACCAAACTCTGAGCCCTCTCGACGGTCAGGAGGCTCTGAGGTCAAAGGGACTGTTCTATTTTCTCGTGATACTGGACTCATTGACTCGACCGATTGGGGAGGCACAGACAGAGCTGCATTGAGACCCGAGGAAGACGAGGTAAGTGAGGTCACCGCCACAACAGAAGCCAGTGGCGGCTGTGTAGGGAATTGCGACTGCAGTGGTTGTGAGACTGATTGAGGCTCGATGGATCGAGGTCTCGTTTCTTTTGGACGTGAAAACCCATCGGGCGGCTTTATGGTCATTGCATGCCCTACTTGGCTACCTGCTGACCGTTCGAGAGGTAGATCCTGGATTGGAGAAGCTCGTAGTTGATGGTCTCTCTCTTGCAACTCACTTGTAGCAGGTTCGCTTTGAGCAGGGCGAACTTGATAGTTATTAGGAATATTCGCTTCCGCTTGAGCAGGGCGAGTCTGATAGTTATTAGGAATATTCGCTTCCGCTTGAGCAGGGCGAGTCTGATAGTTATTAGGAATATTCGCTTCCGCTTGAGCAGGGCGAGTCTGGTGAGCAGGCAACGGTGGCACAGGGCTGATCATCCCGAGAGGGTCGTTTGACTGTATAGGTCGAGAGTCTGCAGGCGTATAGGGTAGCATGAGATTCTCAGACTGTGGGACGACCTGGGTAGGTATATTTGTAGACGAACGCATAGCCTCAGGCCTCCAAGACTCATAGGCAAAACTGGAGTTTGCTTCTCCAGTGTTTCCATTGACCAGACGTGAGAGTTCTGCCAGGCCAGGCGAACTATAGATTTGCCCGCTAGCTAGCCGTTGGAGCACCGATATCTCAGATGAGGCTGCAGGAGTTGGACTGGGTAGTACCTGTGGTGTGTATGATCTTGTTGCATCTGGTTCGGCATATGAGTTGTACCGTGGTGACGCATTGTTGTTCTCTGATGAATTCCAGGCGTGCGGATTGGGGGAGTGCGGATTAGGATAGAGAACAGCGCGAATTTTATCGCTATATGTTGTCTGGTCCCCTCCCGGCAGTTGTGTTGCTGGCGATGTAGCAAGATACGGCTGCGACATCCCCTGCATGGTTGGCATCGGTGGTGAACTAGTAGTATTCATTGGAGGTTGTGGCAGAGACGTTCCAGTCATTCTCGATCTGACCGAACCTGATGTGTTATCATTGGTCTGCAATTCAGGGGGAGTACGGGGGACACGTGGCATTGTAATTGCTGTTCCGTCTCCACCCGGGACACGTGCACGTACGGTATCGACAAGTTTCATCAGTCCGAGCATGCCATCGATTTCCATATCTGCCATAGAGGCCTGACTATAGTCATCGGGATCTCGTGGTCCATAGCTCGCAAGATTGGAGCAGTGGAACGTAAAGACCTGTATGCCACTGCCTCGGCGCTGCGTGTCCAGCGCCACCCAGAATTCTCTCCGGGATGCAGCTGCTTGCGCAAGATTAATAAGTACGATTCGCACTGAAAAACGTGCTATTGCATCAAATACTTCTACAGCTGTACGAGCTATATGACACTCATAACCAGCGAGTTGTAATTCACTGACAAGAAGCGCTGCTAATTGTTGATCTCGCTCAAAAAGAAGAATATGTGGTCCACCTGCGCTGATGTTCATAAATACATCACTCCAGTCGTTACCTGCAATCTGAGTAAGGTGGTATCTACTGCCATCGATTTACCCAGCCCCGATAAAGCTGTTAACCTCTTCTATAAAACTCCCTTTCTGGGGACCCATCTCTTTGAGGGGATGGGAGAAAAGAAAGTCCCCGTAAGGGGTGCCGTTTTGAATGGGAACGGCTAAACCCCACCGGTTTCCCGGGTAATGGTGGCCTCGACGATGTTATAATGTGGCCAAATTAAGCTCAAATGATCGTGCCCGCACCATTTAATGCGGTTTTACCCAGTATAGCATACATCTCTTTTTCTGTCACAATTATATGACTATTGACGCATGCTAGCCCTTCCAGGCGTATATTATAGAAGGACAAAGTGTGTCTTCGTGAGGATTTTGCTTAGTTTTTTTAGAAGGGTATGATATTACTATGCAGCAGATCTTATTTCCATCACAGCCTGTAGTTGCCTTCTTGACTGATTTTGGGCTGCGTGATGGCTACGTCGGAGTTCTAAAGGGGGTTGTGTTGGGTATTGCCCCCCAGGCTCAGTTGATAGATATTACGCACGATATCCCGCCACAGGATATCGCAGCAGGAGCTTGGGTGCTGGGAACAAGTTATCGCTATTTTCCCCTGGGGACGATCTATATCTGCGTCGTGGACCCTAGCGTTGGCAGTGCACGCCGGCCAATTGCGGTTCGTACTGGTGATTGGCTTTTTGTCGGACCCGATAACGGGTTGCTCAGCTATGTACTGGCGGAGCAACCTATACATGAAGCGGTATTATTATCTAATCCTGCATATCATTTGCCTCAGGTCAGTGCAACATTTCAGGGACGTGACCTGTTCGCACCTGTAGCAGCCCATCTTGCTCGTGGGATCGCCCTAGGGGATTTTGGAATCCCATTAGACCCATCTAGTTTGAGTCTCCTGGCTCTGAGACGTGCAAGCCGTCAGGAGGGGCGTATTCAGGGTCATAGTGTCTACACTGACCACTTTGGAAACCTAATTACCAATATTCCAGCCAGTCTGGTTCCCGACCTATTCAGTTGTGTCGCTCTACAATTGACCTTTTCCTCCCAAAAGACGATAGTTACTGAACGGAGACGCTTCTTTGCTGAGAATAGTGCTCAGGACGAGTTGGCTGCTCGTCCCTTTATCTATGTTGATAGTGCAGGCTACATTGGTGTGGCGATACAAAATGGCAGTGCTGCAGCAACCCTTGGGGTGCGAGGCGGCGATTCTATCACCTTGCTTATCACCAATGAATAGGTTATCTCTTTATGGGTGTTTAATCAGAAACATCTCAATTTGCCTTGTTTCGCTATCGCTGAGGCGGAACTCAGACGCCATGAGCATCTCTTCAATCTGGACTGGACTACGAGATCCAACAATGGCAGCTGTAACAGCCGGATTTTTCAACGTCCAGGCTATAGCAACCACACCAGCAGGGACATTGTGAGGATAGCCGATTTCGGTTAGTAGATTTGCCAGCTCCAGGTTGCGCGATAGGCGAGGCTCATTAAACTCTGGGTCCTCCTTACGCCAATCGTCAGAAGGCATATGCTCGACACGTTCTTTGGTCATATGCCCGGTCAATAAACCTGAGGCCATGGGAGAGTAGACAATCACACCGATATTGTGCTCATAGCAGTACGGCAGGATCTCTTTTTCAGCATCTCGATAGATCAGAGAATAAGGCGGCTGCAGTGTTTCAACAGGAGCAATTTTCTCAGCCCGGCGTAGTTGTTCCACATTAAAGTTTGAGACGCCAATGTGACGTACCTTGCCCTGCCTTTTGAGTTCGACTAGTTTACTCCAGCCTTCCTCAACCTCGTGGTCGGGATCTGGCCAATGAATCTGATACAGGTCAATAGTCTCAATATCGAGACGTTTCAGGCTCGCTTCGACCTCGCGTTGAATCGAAGCGGCCCTTAGGCTGTGATAGGTCCGGCCCTTGCTGTCCCAGAGCGCTGAACACTTGGTGAAGATGTACGGCTTCTCGCGCCCCTTAATAGCCTTGCTCACAATCTCTTCTGAATGTCCCAGGCCATAGACTGCCGCAGTATCGATCCAGTTAATCCCGAGATTCAGGGCACGTTTGATAGTCGCAATCGAGGTTTGATCGTCCTGCGGACCCCAGGAAAACTCCCACTGACCTCCACCGATCGCCCAGGCTCCCAAGCCGATGGGGGTGATTTGCATATCAGTTCTGCCAAACGGGCGTGTCTGCATAGTTTACCCTTTCTATTCGTCTCATAGTTGTTGTTTCGCTCTTTTCTTCTACACGGATTACCCAGCGATTGGGAGACAAAACCGCGTTTAGTCTAGGAGTATAAAAGATGGTTCGGTGCTCTTCTAAAACCATGCCATACAGAAAATACAACCTGAGCCGATAAATATCAATATCCATATCAACCTCAACTCTTTGAAGGACTCCGTCTAAAGAATAGCTATCCGCATGCCCAGGGAAGTCAGCTTCCCCAGGTTGCTAAGAAGCTTCTAGAAAGGAAAAGCGTGCTAAAACAACAAGCGATGACAGCTAGTCAAAAATATACTCAACTCCCTTTGTGGAAACGAACAACTCTGGTAACTGCTATACTGTTCTCAGGAAGCTCGTTTGCCACTTTTATCCCCAGTCAAGCGGCCTATGCTAGTAGTAACAAGTCAAATACATACAATCACATCGGACACAAAGGACAGAGCACACGAACAGAATCCACAAAGCTGCTTATTGTATGCAAAACTGGAAATGGTGGTAAAGGAGGCTCAGCAAGTAGGAAAAGTAACGGAGCAAATGGTGGTACTGGAGGCAACTGTATCGTCAATGTACCTATCAAAGTATTTTTGACGATACAACACAATGCGCTCCATAAATAGCCCAGACATCCTGCTCTTTTACTGAAGCTAGACAGTGGCTAGCTTCACTGACACTCCCCTGGATAAATCCGAGGGGATTCTTCCTTCACCCATGAGCCTTGCCACTATCTCTTGGGAGGATAGCAGTAGCGGGCCGCATGTCCAGAAGCGTTTGGCGAGTTGAACCGAAGTCCACCTCACCTGTTTCCTGGTGCCCCCAGGTACAGCAGATGCACACAGAGCGATAGGCAGTCTGCCCGTTAGGGAAGAATAGCGCTCCTCCCAAACACAGGAGAATTTTACGCGAGCCTGCCACTCAAATTTTAGAGTGTGCTAGAGGACTATTCTAACAGATGTATCGAAAACCGGAAAGAGGCATAGGCGAAAGGTACCGCGGTGCCCAAGCCCCACATAAGGTAGGCCCACCGTGCCCCCTTTGGGGGTTCATCCCCGCCTTAAAAGAACGGGGCGCATCTCGGGCCGAGGTCTGTAAAAGAGTCGTATAATCGAATATCAAGAGCTACCACACAGGAATATTGCCTCCTACGACTGTAGGGCGACAATATTCCTGTATAGCTGAGTCTCAATCGTTCACCTTCGAGGGCTTCGCTCACATAATGTGATGTTTGCCCTGACGAGAACTGCCTGCCCAAGGAGTCCAGACAGCCCTCATGGTTGTGCACACCCTTAAATTAGGGAAAACCTCCATTTCCTCCAGGGCCTCCCGGGCTTCCATGATCTCCTCCTGCTCCTCCATCTCCTCCTTTATTTCCATTGACACAGCTGCCTCCTGCACCTCCTGCTGCTCCGTTACTTTCGTTATTTGCAATACCTCCGCTACCACCATCGCCTGCTCTGCATATAAAAATGCTTCGTGGCCAGCTAGTGTCGGCATAAGCGGCTTGACTAGGGATGAGCATGGCGAGCGATCCTCCTGGAAGGGATATGCCAGCTATCAGGATCAGTCGTTTCCATAAAGGGAGCTGAATGCGTTTTTGACTACCTGCCATCGCTTGTCGCTTTAGCATACTTTTCCTTTCTAGAAGCTTTTTAGCTTCATTAATTTATATATTTTCATACAAAGGTCTTCGCGTGCAGCCGTCGTCCTTCGCACTAATCTTCTGGATGGGCTGTGATTTTACTAATACTTCCTTCCATCGTCTACTCCAGTCAGGACCTTATCCCAAAAGCAAACTTCAATATTGTGGTATGATATATATCTAAGTATAGGTAGGTAGGACGTTTAGGATATAATAAGCTCATACTGTTTTGTCTTCCAAAGGAGCTTTCTCATGGGTATTAACACGATTAATCCAGCCAGTGGAGAGATACTAGAAACATTTGAGCCATATAACCAGGAAAAGGTTAGTAGTATTCTGGATCAATCTCGACAAGCATTTCTTAAATGGCACCCAACAACATTTGCAGAACGAGCTAAACATTTGCATAATGTGGCAAGTTATCTGCGAGATCACAAAGCTGATTTGGCAAAGATTGCAGTACTCGAAATGGGTAAACCGATCACTGAAGCCGAAGCCGAAGTTGAAAAGTGTGCTTGGAACTGTGACTATTTCGCTGAGCATGCTGAACATTTCCTAGCAGACGAAAAAGTTGCCACAAATGCGACTGAAAGTTATGTTGCCTTCCGACCGTTGGGCGTTATTCTAGCGATCATGCCTTGGAACTTTCCATACTGGCAGGTCTTTCGTTTTGTCGCTCCGGCTTTTATGTCTGGTAACACAGCCATCCTCAAGCATGCCTCGAACGTCTCACGCGTTGCCCTGGAAATCGAGCGTATTTTTCAAGAGTGTGATATTCCACAGGGAGTCTTCAGAACGGTTCTTGTTCCAGGTTCTGAGACAAAACAACTGATTGAAGATCCTCGTATCACTGCTGTAACCCTCACAGGGAGCGAAATGGCAGGTGTTGAGGTAGCCGCCACTAGTGGACATGCCCTGAAGAAACATGTTTTAGAGCTAGGCGGCTCGGATGCATTTATTGTTTTAGAAGATGCCAACTTAGATCAAGCGGCAGAAATTGCTGTGACGGCCCGTTTTCAAAATAACGGTCAAAGCTGCATTTCTGCTAAACGCTTCATAATCGTAGACACGGTTGCAGAGCAGTTTGAACGTAAGTTTGTTGAGGTGGCATCAAAACTGCGGGTGGGCAACCCACTTGATTACAAAACCCAAATTGGGCCACTTGCACGCAATGATCTGCGCGATGCGCTGGATAAACAGGTCCAAGATTCGGTCAAGATGGGTGCTCGTGTACTTCTGGGGGGCAAGCCTCTAGGGGGTAGAGGTTACTTCTACTCTCCCACAATCGTGACTGATGTAACACCAGATATGCCGATGTTCTATGAGGAAACATTCGGCCCCGCAGCTGCAATCATACATGTTCATGATGCCGATGATGCTATAGAGTTAGCGAATACCTCAAAGTATGGTCTGAGCTGTAATCTCTGGACACGCGATATTGAGAAGGCCCGTGAACTAGCTGCACGAATCGAGGCTGGTGGTTGTTTTATAAATGGAATGACGTCCAGTGACCCACGGCTGCCTTTCGGAGGTATAAAATATAGTGGTTTTGGTCGAGAACTCTCCTCTTTTGGTATTCGCGAGTTTGTCAATATACAGACTGTTTGGATCGGTCCTAAAGTCGACAAGGCCCCTACTCAGACGGCAAGCGAATAGACAAATGGATGTGTTGAGCACCACCGATATGCTACGCCGATTACGTGAGAAGTTAGCTCCGATAGAGCTAGCAGAGACGCTTGTTGATGCTGCTGAGGGACCGCATCCCCAGGCACTGAAAGCAGCCGTTCTCCTTCCTCTTTTCGAGCAACAGAGTGAGCTTCATCTGGCTTTTATCCGACGGGCTACAACATTGCGCTCTCATAGCGGTCAGATTGCTTTTCCAGGAGGGAAAAAGGACCCTGATGACCTCTTCCCAGTGATGACAGCTTTGCGCGAAGCTCAGGAGGAAATTGGCCTGGATCAGCAGCGTGCTGAAGTGTTAGGGCTGCTGCCACCAGTCTTTACGGTAGTGAGCAATTATTTGATTACGCCTGTGGTAGCATTTTTACCGTGTGGTCTGGGACCTCTGTGTTTGCAGACAAGCGAGGTTACAGAACTGATTCTGGCTTCTGTACGTGGCTTGGCAGATCCAGCTATCGCCTATACCGAGCAGTGGTCTCGTCAGGATATAACCAGGACTGTTTACTTTTATCAGTACGGTTCCTATCAGATCTGGGGCGCAACTGGACGAATCCTCTCTCTGTTCCTAGCGACACTTGGCCTGGGCAATAGCGAGACAAATGAGCCTACCGATGAAGACTATCTCACACTACCCAGCTCTTAATTTGGCGATCCTGGCAAGAGAGGAGATATCTCGTTAGAGTTATCCACTGAGCACGAGTTGCTCACCCAGTACTTCCTGGTAAATCTCATAGGTCCTCTGAGCAATGCGTTCCTGAGTGTAGTTGTCGAGCACACGTTGACGCCCTCGCCGTGCCAAGTCCTCGTAGAGAACTGGATCATCCATCAATTTACGTATACACTCGCTCAAGTCTCTGGCATTGCCCTCTTTGAAGACGAGACCAGCATCTCCAATGACATGGGGAATTTCTCCACTGCTAGAACCAACCACCGGGACCTCACAGGACATGGCCTCTGCGAGCGTGCGACCAAATTGCTCGATCCAATTAGAACGTGTGATGGAGGGCAGGATGTGAGCATCCCATTGTTCTATCTCTCTGGGGACCTCGCTAGTGGGAACACCTGGTTTAATGAGCACACGGTCCATAACACCCAGCCGCAAAGCTTGCTCTTCCAGAACACTTTTCATCGGACCATGTCCGATGAAGACAGCACGACAGTTTGCAGGTAAATAGGTCAGGGCTTCAACAATCAGCGAGAGCCCTTTTTCTTCTTTGAGGCGACCAATAAAGCCAATGGTAAAAGCGTCCCCGGGCTTGCGGGAGGGGAGTGCTACACTGCGCTTGTAGATATCTGTATCAAAACCGAACTGAGGCAGGATATGGATGGATCCCTGGTAGCCTTTGCGGCGTAAGACGTCTGCGGCATCCCGATTCCCTGCCAGGGCTGCTGCTGCATGCTGGTAATTATAACGTTCGAACTGGCGGAATGGCGGGGGATAGTTGCGGTACAGGTTCTGCCAGGTAAAGAACAGAGCCCGTGCCTTTTGATGCATAGCAAGTCGCATCGCCAGGAAGGTTGCCAGATTGTATGGCTCCTCATCGATGTGAACGATCTCTGGTCGCACTTCACGCATGATCTGTCCCAGTTGTGGATAGTAATGCAGGTGGAAATTGCCATTCAATTTCATAGGTGTAACAATCATACGATACCCGCTCGTATAGAGCCGCTCAAGTACCTGCTTGCTACCATCATCGCTCTGCCAGTAAGGCGGGGTAACTAGGGTCAGCTCAACTCCTGAACATTTGGCGATTTCTTCCAGCTTACGTTGTGAAGTACCTGCCACAAGAGCTTTTGATATCATCAATACACGCATAGTCCTCACTCTCTCCCAGCGGACGCGATAATGATTTTTGACAAATGAGTACGACGATGATTGTGGGGAGCCACGGACGCGATAAATCGCGTCCGCTATCCCCATCGCGTCCGTTGGGTAATGCTACTATATACTTCTTGATAGACTGCTAACGTTTCCTGAGCGGTTTTGTTCCAGCTAAATTGTGCAGCTTGGCGTAATGAACGTACACGCAGATCGGCCTGAAGTGCGTCATCGGTCAAAACCTGACGCATAGCCTCAATCAGTGCTTGTGTATCCTGCGGGTCTATGCTGATTGCTGCATCGCCAACGACTTCTGGCAGAGAGGTACGGTTAGAGCAGACAACTGGTACACCACAGCCCATAGCTTCTAGTGGTGGAAGGCCAAAGCCTTCGTAGAGTGACGGAAAGACAAATAGGCTGGCTCCGCTATAGATCGCGGGTTTATCTTCATCCTCAATAAAGCGGTAGATAATTTGTCCACTCATACCCAGATCAGCCGCGACAGGGCGTGGATCGGGAAAGAGTGGCCCTTGCTGCTTATCGGGATTGCCTGAGATCACTAGTTGCAGGTGAGGATCGCCAAGCTCAGCATAGAGATGGGCAAAAGCGTGTATCAGTTGCGGCACATTCTTGCGTTGGTCCAGGCCACCCAGATAGAAGATATAGCGTTCACCAATGCCGTAGCGTGCTCGTGCCGATGCCAGCGTCTCAGGATCGGTTATCGGATGATATTCATCACCTGCAGCTTCATAGATGACACGGATACGCTCTGGTAGTATCTTAAGCGCATCGACCATATCTTGTTTGGCATGCTGAGAGACAGTAATAATCATTGTCGCCCGATGTGCGGCATGGGATACAAGACTCATATATGCCTTGACTTTGCCTCCGAGCTGATAGGCAGGCAGACGCAGAGGAATAACGTCATGGATGGTCACAATGGTTGGTGAACGCGGAAACAGTGGTGGTGCGAAATAGGGCACATGAAAAAGATCTACTCCCGCATGACGGGCGGCATTAGGTGCTGTGAGTTGTTCCCATATGACCTTCTCAACGTTCTCATTGCGAGCAGCAAAACCTGACACTGGGTGCACTTGATAAGAAAATGAGGGCAGACCAGTCTGCTTTACTGGCCTGGGTCCTAGCAAAATATACTCGTTCTGCTGATCGACACGTACTAATGCATCGAGCAGGTGAATCATGTATTGTGCGCTGCCAGTCGCGCGAGATTGGAAGAAAAGTGCATTTATGCCAATTTTCATGCTAGTGCCCCTCATCCTGGGGGATATGGAGGCCATCCTAGCTTGCGCCCACCCAGCAGGTGGAAGTGCAAATGAGGGATAGATTGGCCTCCATAAGTCCCAACATTTGTTAGGAAGCGATACCCCTGCTCGAGGCCAAGATCATGAGCTATGTTTTGTGCTGTGGTGAAAATCTTTGCCAGTAGTGCTCCATCCTCTGGCGTCAGGTCAGCCATAGAAGGAATGTGACGCCGGGAAATAAACAGGATGTGATGCGGTGCCTGAGGTTCAATATCCTTGAAGGCAATGATATCTTCATCCTGGTAGACAATACTGCTGGGGATCTGGCCTGCTACAATTTTACAAAATATACAATTTTCCATATAAAACCCTTTTGATCTTTTCTTCTTCCTTTTCTCATCTATACAAGAGACGAGCATAATGCATAAGACACCGTAGGGGATTGCTAGGGGAACCCAAATGGAGGTTTCACAGTCCCCTACGAATGACTCCTGAGCTTAATTTTCCGGCGAAGTTGATGTCACTTCTGCCAGCGTGGTTGATTGTTCTGCATCTGGTGTATGGTCTCCTTTTGTTTGCTGAGCCAATCCCTCTATGGTTGACTGTTCTGTATCTGGTGTACGGCGTTCCTTTTTTATCTGATCTAACTCCTCTGCATGTAATGCAGGATCATTATACTGCGGTAGGTTTAACTCGTGGCGTATCGTTTTAATAGCCTGGTAGACCGTGCCTGGTTTAATAGAAAGCTCTTCGGCAATCTTTTTGTGCACATTGATATGGGGAACAGGGAGATAGGGCTCATAAAGCGCTTTGATCTTTTCTAGTTCCTCGGCACTGCCCTTATACGTCTGTAACTCCCACCAGCTGGGAATACTTTGGCGTGCACGTAGATCTTTAACGATCTTCTTGACAGCTTTTTTCGGAATGCTGAATTCCTTGGCGATCTGTGTACGGATACCATCGAACTCTGCGGGTTGAGCCAGCTCTAGGTAGCGCTCTTCAACCTGTTGCACCTGTTCTGGTGTTGGCGTAAAAGGCGGCGGTGGTGGAATCCTCTCGCGTTTAGGTCTAGGCGGAGCTGGTGGCCTAGATGTTTTCGGTTTACCTCTGGGGCCACCTCTAGGTTTACCAGGATAAGCCGACTTATGTGGTCCACGCCCCGGACCACTCTCCAAGGGCTGACGTGGGCGTTGCCCTGGCGTGCGAGGACGTGCAGGTCCGCTATCGCCATGACGATTAGCAGGTCCACGTGTAGGAGTAGTTCCACGCTCACGCTCTTCGCGGGCAGCCGCAGAGCCTGTGTCCGTGGGGCTGCTACGGAAATCTCCCGGTCCGCTGCGCATATCGCGCTGTACAGGAGGGGATGGTATTTTTGGACGTACCGGTGGCTGATCGGGTTGGGCGATTTTGACATCTTCAAGCTTGTCAAGCCACTGATTAGTGCCGCTTTGTGTTTGCTTCGACTTGGGGGCCGCAGAGGGCTGTGGTGGGTTGGCAGTACTGCGTGCAGGGACACCCGCTGGTTTATTCGTTATGGGCGGTGCATTCTTCATCGCCAACTTTTCTTTTCTAGCTTTTTGCGTGCATTCGGGGCAAGTTACTTCTTTAGCATTTGCCGACTGAAACCACTTGCCGCATGTGATACAACGCATCTTTATTTTGCTCATGCGCGAATTCTCCTGTACAATGATAGCAATTGACATGACGTCTACGTCGGAATGCACTTTCTAGTATAGGGCCTTTCAGGGGCTTTTGTCTACACCTATTTTTCGAGGTTGTCGAGCATAATGCTTTTCCCTCTAAAGAAAACGAGAGACCATGACGAATAGGGATAGTGGATATCTCTAGGGTTTTTTGGCTACCGTCTGGGGGAACTCTTTGTCTCAGCGTCGACGTATTCAGATCGGAGTTGGTGATGGCTCGCCGTTTTTTGCCACCATACATTCTCAGAGGACAGAGAGGTCTGCCTTTCCGTCCTTTCACTTGGAAGGTGATTGGGATTTTGTCTGCAATTCTTATAGTGGTAGTTCCAACATATATCACTGCAGAACGAGCAGGGAGCAAGATAATTCCTGAGCTTACCTCTCTACTCTATACTATATCTGATCCCAATGGATCACTTGCACCAGTTCCTTTACCTGCATTTCCGCCAGCTCTTCCTCTAGCAGGAACAATCCCCTACACGCTGGCAGAAGGAGACTCATGTGATAGCGTTTTAGCATACCAGATGCGCTTTACAGATGCTAGTGAGGTATTTAGTGATCAAAAACCAGAAACCGTGCAAGCTCTCAATGCAAACTTAGGTCAGGATTGTCATGCTATACATCCAGGAATGCTTCTTACTCTTTCTCCTCAATATCCCCTTGTCGCTTTTGGTGGGGAAGTTTTACGAGTCGGTTCCCTAACATCTGCGCAGGCCATGCCGACTCCCCTGATCAGCTTGCCTCAGTCAGAGCACTACGCACCTGACTGTACACAGGGATGCTTGCTGTCCGTAAAGATTGCGCCACGAGTACAGGTTTATCTGACTGTCTCTACAAAATCGGATATTTTTCCTGGGTCCTGGATCTGGTCAGAAGCAGCACTAGCACGTAAAGTGGTTCCTAAGTTCAACGATTATCCTTATGTCGACCCGGCAGCTTCTCTCAATGGTATGGCATTGCAGGCCTGTAATTTCCAGGTTAACGGAGCACCTCCTCAAACTCAGACTTCGCTTTCGTGCGATGATCTTACTGCCAAGAATATCCACATGGACGGGGGAGCCTGGCTCTTCTCTGTGACGGGTCCAAGTGCCCTTGGTCACTGGCATTACCCCTTAAATGCCCCATCTGGTAGTCGTGTCTTGATCTGGCTATCCAACGATGATAGTGGTTTGACGTTTCATCCCGGCGATCCTGCATATCGTTATGATCAGGCTTCGCATAGCTACGGGAAACTGTAGACTGACGAGCAGACTTTCCTTTTATCACCTCGCGGCGCAAAACCCCTTGCTTGAGCTATGGGAATACAAGCCGCTTCCTTTTTTGAAACGCCATGCGCCGTAGGTGCATGGCGTTTCAAATTCGGGATGACTCATAACTTGCTTAAGAGCTTTAAGTGAAAGCGGAGATATAAATCAATTTATTTAGATACATATATTGGCAAGATCAGGACGTAATACCCTACTTTTTAGAGATAATCTATGCTATCCTTAAATACAAGTACAGGGTTAATGGGAAAGAGCCCAGTACTCCTTTTATGGTAGTCTCAACTAAATACCAAAAGGGAGATGCAAAAGTATGTTCTTGCCTCTTACGTCACAACAATGTTTTTTCAGTGCTCTATGCGTTTTCATCGTGGTGGGTTTCCTGCGAGGGTGGTGTAGAGAAGTTATATCTCTAGTATTTGTCCTGCTGGCTGTGTGCCTGATCCATCCAGATACCAGTGATGCTTTGAATTGTTTTCTGGGTCGCTCGGGATATGTCATTGCATATCTGGGTGGGTCCTCGCACCAGCCTCCCTCTGATTGCTCTGCAGTTATCAGCTTCCTAAGCGGGTCGTTCTGGTCGCTGGTCATCTTTGTACTTCTAGTAGCTCTGGGCTACTTGATTGGGAACAGAGTCTTTCGAGAACCAGCCTGTGCACTGGATCGTTTCTTTGGGATTGTCCCGGCGGTTATCTCTGGATCGTTTGTCCTTTTCTATCTGAGTTCCTATGCCAGAGCCCTTGGGGAGCCAACCAATCTCCAAGAGAATATACATCAGTCGAACCCAAGCACTTTTGTGCCAGTGATCTTTGTCATTGTGATTATCACGCTTATGGTCGCGCTTATTGCAGCATGCTTCAAGAGGTAGTGTCCTTCTTCTTTCCATGCTTGCTCCTATTGATCGCCCTTTTCAGTGATGGCTGTGCTGCTTTAGCTCTTGTCTTTTGTAAACGTCCGTGCTATACTCGCTCGTAAGAAAGAAAGCGGTAACAGATGATCTTCCGTTCTCCTTCTTCTGCTCCACCACAGGGACATGAAAGAGCGAGCATACAGTGTTAGTTTTTCAGGAAAATTAATGTGACATTAGACGCTGAAGATGTAGAGCACATTGGGGTAGAGCTTGCCGACTGTTTGAGAGTCTATATAGAGCAAGCAGTGGAGAATAACTCGCGACTAGAAGAAGGAAGCGATACACAGTTACTTCTCAATGTTCTAATTAACTCTGATGACTATAACCGCCGAAGGCTTGTCGCTCATTTTGATCAGTCTGGGTATCAGTTGGCTGAGCAAGGAACAAAGCTTGATGTGAGGTTGAGCAGCCTGCAAAAGTGTGTCGATGCCCTTTCAATTGAACTCAAGAATGTCCTACATGATCAACCTGCATTACTGAGTAGGGCAACGGAACTCCTCTATCAGCTATGCTCTCAGTGTGCTCTTGCACTAACACGTGGCTATCAAAGGATGCTTGACCAGCGTTTGGAGGAGGAGGCGCAGGTTACCAAACAGCTAGAACATCGTCTGCAGGCTTTGCAACATATCAACGGGGTTAGCAATTCCACAATGGATTTGGATCAAACTCTGGAGATTACGGCTCAGGTGGTGGCAGAGGAGCTGCATGTAGACCTCTGTTCGATCTTTTTCTATGATGAGCTTCAGCGTATGCTCACATTGCGTGCTACCAATGGTCCGCGCCCGCTCGGCGGCATCCACTTCACATTGCGCTTAGGCGAGGGGTATAGTGGCTGGGTGGCCGACAAGGGACGTCCAGTGATCGTCAATGATGCACTGGCAGATGCAAATTTTGCCTCCGAGGCGAATGCCTATCCTGTTGGTTTCCGTGGCTTGATGGCTCTGCCTATCATCTTCTTTGGGAGTGCAGAGCGACTCATTGGAGTCATTAGTGTGCAGTCACAGGAGCCGCGTGACTTCACACAGGATGAAATAAGCTTCGGCGAGGTCGTAGCAGGCATCGTGGCAATCAATATTGAAAATGGACGGCTCTATGAACAAACCGATGAACAACTACGGCGCAAAGTCCATGAGCTTGCCACCATCCATCGTGTCTCCAATATTATTGCTATGACGCTCAATCTGGATGAAGTACTGCAGATCATTACGACACAGGCTGTTCAGCTCTCAGGTGCAGAGCGCTCGTGTATTTTCGAACTTGATCCAGATCGGCAGCGTTTGCATGTGCTTGCTCACTATGGCGTTACTAATAATCTGGCGTCGCGCATTCAGATCGGTGTTGGCCAATGTTGCGCGGGACGTTCCGTTCAAACGGGACGACCCAGCATGGCAGTTGATTGTTTTTTGACGGGTGAGAATTGTTTCTTGCACAGTGATCCGTTTATCTCGTCGGAAATCCACTCTGTACTCTGTGTCCCACTGAAAGTCAAGCAGAAGATCTTGGGCTGTATTTGCATTTACAGCAGTCATCGGCACTTGCTGAGTCCTGAGCAGATGCAGTTGGTAGTTACCTTCGCCAACGAGGCAGCTATTGCTATTGAGAACGCTCGGCTCTACGAAGAGACCCGGCGTGGTCTTGAACTCAAGTCAGCGCTCCTGCGCGAACTGAACCACCGTGTAAAAAATAACCTGGCAAACGTTGCTGGGATTCTCTCTTTGCAGCAGAGACGGAGCAAGTCGCCCCAGGTGCGCAATATGTTGGCGGAAACAATAAACCGTGTGCTAGGTCTGGCCGCAACGCACGATCTACTGGCGCACGAAGAGGTCAGCGAGGCGCGGTTAGACGATCTTGCACGCAAGATCGTAGGCGTTGCCCATGCGAATCTGTGCCCACCCGACAAGCATATTACGTTTCACGTTGAGGCAAGTCCCACCGTCGTTTCTTCACGCGCTGCGACCATTCTCGCACTAGTTATCAATGAGATGATCTCTAATGCGATTAAGCATGGTCTGGCTGGCGTGTCTAGGGGAACAATTACGGTTCGTGGGCGTGAAGAAGATACGATGGTCAGTGTGCAGGTTCTCGATACAGGAAAAGGACCAGAGCAGCCCATCGAAGAAACAGGGGAAGGAAGTAGCGAAGGCCTTGGCCTTTCGCTGATCCAACACTTGATAGGGGATCTGGACGGAAAGTTCTCCCTCCGTCACGAAGTGGTAAACAGCCCCAACAAAGACGCTGTTCCCGTAGAGCAGACTATAGCTGAAGTGTGCTTCCCACTTGTAAGACGGAGATAGCTGTACATCAAAGAATTTCTTGTATATATTACGTATATATTGGTTGAGATGGAAAAGTGAATGCTATGTACGAAACAGCGCAAAAGAAAAGAATTCTAATTGTTGAAGATGAGCCTATGATCCGGCAAGTATTATGCATCTTGTTAAAACACCGTGATTTTGATGTGCTAGGGGTTTCCAGTGGTCAGGAGGCCATGCTAGCTATTCCGGAATTCAACCCTCACCTGATTATTCTTGATCTACTCATGCACCCGGTTTCTGGCTGGGATGTCTTGCACTGGCTACGCACAAATCATCTCACGCCACATATCCCGGTCTTAGTTGCCAGTGCTCTCGTTCATCTGACAGAACAGATGCATGGTTTCGAAGAAGGGGCAATCGAATACGTTCCAAAGCCTACACAGCCAAGCATTATCGTAGAGCGTGTTCAGGCACTCCTGTCAATGAACGCCAAACAACGGAGTATGCTTCATCGCAGGCGTATAGATGAACAGAGAAAAACGTTAGCACGCCTCTCAGCTGCACAATCGGATGAATTTGTGTATTAGGGAGCGAGGGATTGTCCACACTTTGTGCAGAAGCGGTTTCCCACAGGGTTACGTTCGCCGCAGACAGAGCATTGCTTCAGAATATATCCACAACGTGTACAGTAACGTACCTGGGGGTTATTCATATGGTGACAGTTGATGCAGTGATAGAGGACAGGTTGGCGATTGTCCACTAGTGGAGAGGTTCCTAGTCTAGGATATGATGGCCCTGCTGGTACTCCCGATATTCCTGGCTGTCCGTAATAGTTACCCGTAGGATTTATATTGCCTCTGGGGGGCGTATTGTGCGTCAGCGCTTTCTGGAGTGTATCTGCCATATCACGGGCCGTCTGATAGCGCTGCTGAGGATTTTTCATCAGCGCGGTTAAAATGATATATTCGATGGCAGGCGAGATGGCAGGATTGATTGTACTGGGGCGAGGAGGCAGTTGATAAATATGGCTATGCGCCAGAGCTGGGTAATTATCGCCCAAGAAGGGTGTACGACCGGTTTGTGTCTCGAAGAGCATGACACCCAGAGCATAAATATCAGCTCGGCCATCTACTGGTCCACCCTGGCATTGTTCGGGAGACATATATTCTGGTGTGCCCACACCCGCACCGGGACGTGTTAAATGGTCCTGTGTACTAGCCAGTACTTTGGCGATGCCAAAATCGGAGAGAATAGGGCGACCAGAGCGATCCATCAATACATTGACTGGCTTAATATCTCGGTGGATGATACCCTGTTCATGAGCATATGCCAGAGCGTCAGCAAGCTGCGTAAAGATGGAGACAACTTCATCTATACCCATCACGCGGCCCTCCCTTTGGAGTTGATCAAGGCGGTGCTTGAGCGTACCTCCATCCACCAGTTGCATCACAATATACAGGTGACCATCTTGTTCATTAGCATCGTGGACAGTAACGATATTGGGATGTGAGAGTCGGGCAACTAATCTCGCTTCCAGGTTAAAACGCTCGACGAAACTGCGGTCAGCGGCATACCAGGGAGGGAGGACCTTAATGGCGACATCCCGACCAAGCGTTTCCTGATGAGCCTTATATACTCTTGCCATGCCACCTTGCCCGAGCGTCTCAAACACACGGTAGTTGCCGAGCATTGTTCCAATGAGATCATCTTGCTTCTTCATATTACTGCATTAATGTCTGGCAAAGACAAGTACTGTCTGACCAAGCTGTATCTGGTCGCCTTCTTGCAGTGGGTAGGTCTTGAATTTATCCACTAATTGATCATTGACCTTTGTACCATTGGCGCTTCCTTCGTCTTTGAGAGAGTAAGTTCCATTCCCCATATTTACAATCGAGGCATGCAGGCGGGAAACGGCTAGGTCCTCCAAGAAGATATCGCTTTCGCGGCTGCGGCCAATGCTCAACGACTCCTTGCGTATTTCATAAACACGGCCTGGTTCTTTCCCTTCCTTGACCTGGACATAGCCTACGCTGCTTTGTGGCCCTGGTTGTCCTGCCGGGCGTAGCATAGTTTTGTCACCCTCATTCCCAGCTCCCGGCGCACCAACACTACCTTGCTGCCAGGATGGGAAGCCAGCAGAACCCGCAGCCTGCAGGCCAGCAGATTGTGCGACTGGTGACGCCGCCGGACTTCCCCAGGGATCAGCTTGTTGAGATTGACCCCAGCCTGCAGGTGATGGGCTGCTGGCACCGAATGCAGCAGCCCCTTGTTGACCCTGTTGGACAGGCGCAGATGTATTTGCCTGCGTACCCCAAGCGGGCTGTTGGGACGCGGCTGCTTGCTGTTGTCCCCATGAATCCTGAGATGTTGCAGCAGGAGCAGGAGCAGCTTCCCAAGGGTTAGCAGGTTGCTGCTGTTGAGCAGGTGCTCCCCACGGATTGGCAGGTTGCTGCTGTTGAGCAGGTGCTCCCCACGGATTGGCAGGTTGCTGCTGTTGAGCAGGTGCTCCCCACGGATTAGGTTGTTGCTCAGCAGGTGCTCCCCACGGATTGGCAGGTTGCTGCTGTTGAGCAGGTGCTCCCCACGGATTAGGTTGTTGCTCAGCAGGTGCTCCCCACGGATTAGCAT
>Ga0102924_1000294_pt1 | contig 62713 bp, 61 predicted proteins | sample PaiPotPPM11metaG_FD_80116 | JGI IMG/M metagenome (GOLD analysis project Ga0102924, IMG submission 80116) | Iron sulfur acid spring bacterial and archeal communities from Banff, Canada, to study Microbial Dark Matter (Phase II) - Paint Pots PPM... ... | reverse complement strand
TTTTTGGCGTTCGGGCTGGCGACGCTTTATTGCATCCGGACGTCGGCGCGGCCAGTGGTGGAGGGGAACGTCTGGGACGTGAGGGAGTCGACGCAGGAGTTGGCGTCCTTCCGGGTGACGGACGCTGACGGGCGCGCGGTGTTGATCCTATGCAGGTATGACGGGTCGGGGCTAGAGGAGGGGGCGCGGGTGCGGTATGTCGCGTTCAACCGCAAACTGGTGGAGCTGACAATGTTAAGCGGGTCGTCTGCAGGTTGGGAGTTGAAGGAGTCGGCGGGGGAGTTGAGTCCGCTGCTGTTTGCGGGGGTTGGGCTGGTGTGCTGGTTCGCGGGGTGGCGGGTGTGGCGGAAGGATGTGGCGAAGGAGGAATCGTTGTAGCTGAAGCCGCTTTCAAGCCTGCCAGGGGTTGAGGGTGAGGACACCGGTGGAAGCGAAATCCGCGGTGTTGCGGGTGACGACAGTCAGGTTGTGGACAAGCGCGGTCGCGGCGATGAGGGCATCGCGTTCAGGTTGGGGATCTGGAACGTGCAAGGCTGCGGTTCGCTGCGCGATCTCGACGTCGATGGGAAGGATACGTCCGACGAACGATGTAAGGACACTCCTATTAATCCACGAGCGGAGGATGGCACCCTGTGCGGGATCGCGCCGGGCGATGCGAAGGGTTCCCAACTCCAATTCCAGGATCGTTACGACGGAGATGCACACCGAGCTGGCGGGAACACCAGTCTCCCAAGCGACCACATTTCGATCTGCATTTCCGGAAGATTTCTTACGAAGCTCGGAGACCACGTTTGTGTCGAGCAAATACATCAACTGAGGTCCACCTCACGCGCGCGAAAGCTAAGCCGGGGCGGATCAAATTCAATCTCAGCAGCGGCTGGATCGGAAAGCATGTCGCCGATACTCTGGCAGGATCCTGAGATCTTCGTGTATTCGTCGAAGCTAAGCAGGACGTGGGTGGTGCGTCCTCGGTCAGTGATGAAAACGGGACCCTTCTTTGCTGCCTGCTTGGCGCGAGAGGCGGCCTGATTAAACTCACGACTGGACATTGTCTTCACGGACATCGCGCACCTCCCAATGTAGCTATGTTACTACATTCACTTTGAGGAGGCCAGATCTGCCGATTAGCTATTGCCGGTCTGGAGGAATTCGGGGCTGACGGGGTTCTCGTAGACGGAGTAGTCGCGGGTGACGACGGTGAGGCCGGACTCGGAGACGAAGTAGTTTTTCTTGTCTTCGTTGGGGTCGTAGCCGATGACGGTGCCGTCGGGGATGTGGACGTCGCGGTCGATGATGGCGTGGCGGATGCGGCAGTGGCGGCCGACGTTGACGTGGGAAAAGATGATGCTGGAGTCGACGTCGGCGTAGGAATTGACGCGGACGTCCTGGGAGAGGACGGAGTTCCGTACCACCGATCCGGAGACGATTGAGCCGGCGCAGACGATGGAGTTGATGGCCATGCCGGTACGGCCGGGCTCGCCGAAGACGAACTTGGCGGGCGGGTACTGGTAGGGGCGGGTGCGCATGGGCCAGGACTTGTCGTAGAGGTTGAAGATTGGGGTGATGCCGGCGACGTCCATGTTGGCATCGAAGTAAGCTTCGAGGGTGCCGACGTCGCGCCAGTAGAGGGCGCGCTGCTTGTTCTCGTCGACGAAGTTGTAGGCGTGCATTTTGAAGCGGCCGAGGAGTTTGGGCAGGATGTCGTGGCCGAAGTCATGTTTGGAGTCCGGATCTTCGGAGTCCTTGATGAGTTCGGGGAGAAGGATGTCGGTGTTGAAGAGGTATATGCCCATGGAGGCGTCGACCATGTCCGGATTGAAGGGAGAGCGGAGGTCGGTGGACTTGGGCTTTTCGATGAAGCCGGTGACCTCGCCATTGCGGGCGACTTCGACGACGCCGAAGCGGGAGACTTCCTCGGGCGTGATGGGAAGGGTAGCGAGGGTGACGTCGGCGCCGGACTCCTTGTGCTGCTGGAGCATGAGGCCGTAATTCATTTTGTAGATGTGGTCGCCGGAGAGGATGAGGACGTAGCGCGGTTCCTCGGCACCGATGGAGTAGATGTTCTGGTAGACGGCGTCGGCGGTGCCCTGATACCAGGACTTGGAGACGCGCTGCATGGGCGGCAGGATCTCGATGAACTCGCCGAGCTCGTTGGCGACGACCGGGCCCCAGCCTTCGCGGATGTGGCGATTGAGCGAGAGCGCTTTGTACTGGGTGAGGATGTAAACGTGGCGGAGATCGGAGTTGATGCAGTTGGAGAGGGTGATGTCGATGATGCGGTACTGGCCGGCGAAGGGTACGGCGGGCTTGGCGCGATCGCGGGTGAGGGGAAAGAGCCGTTCGCCAGCGCCACCCGCAAGCAGGACACCCAGTGTATCTCTCATGGTTCTCTTACCTCGATCCCAATGCAGCCTGATGATTACGACAGGTACAACGTTTTACAGTCTTTGCAGTCCACCGGCACCGGCTACGCGAATAGTCCGAGTGCAACCAGTTTGATGCACAAAACTGTAGACGACTCAAGCGAATCGAGAGTCTACCACGCGATGGTTACTTCATGCGCCTATTTTGGTCCAGGGTGGATAGCCAGACGACGAAGCCCGGCGGATGAGGCCGGGCTACGCGGAAGGAAGAGGCACGAGCTATTCGTCGCCCGGGGGGCTGGCGGCGGAATCGCCGGGCGCGTCGAGGCTCAGCGTGCCGGATTCGGGATCGGACTCGGGCAGGGTGATGCGGAGGGATTTGAGGAAGGTGAGGTCGTTGTGGGTGAACACGCCCGGCTCCACGTCCTGGGGAGCGGCCGATTCGGACTCGGTGTCGACCTGGTTGAGTCCGATGGTCGCTTCCAACATGAGCATGACGTCGAAGCCCTGGTCGCGGATGTTCTTGACGACTCCTGCGATGTTTTCGGATTCTGAGACAGACTCGTGGATCGCCTCTCCCAGCTTCTGGATCAGGTTCTTCACTTTTTGATTCAATGCCGCCTCCGGCTTGCCCTGGGATTGAACTCCTAAGTGCAATTCATTCCGCATCGGGTATTCCCGGCCCACGGAGACCGGCGGGAACGGCATTGCGGTCCAACTGTCCGACTAGAATACCCCGGGTCGATGGCCTCCGCAATGACATTTCCATCGACCCGGGTATTTGCTTTCGTTTGCGTCGAGGAGCCCGCAATTAGTTTCCGGACGATGCCGCCGGGTTCGTCTGCGCTCCCGGCTCGGCGGCGATCGCCAGGCTGAAGTTAGACCCTCTTCCGAGCTTCACGTCGTCCTTCTTGGTGGTGACGAAGACGCCCGAGTTCTGGCTGTCGATTTGGCTGTGCAGGTCCACGCCGGACATGACGTCGAGTTGCTCAACGCCGACGGTCTGTTTATTCCAGTCAGCCCACCCGTTATACGCATCGTCGGAGCCATCACTGAAATAGAGACCCACAATCGCGGCCTTGATCGGTACCGACTGGCCACCCTTCAACTGGGCTGTCGTGAACTGCAGCGCCAGCTTCGAGGTTCCCTGCAGATTCATGTCGTCGGAAGTCACCGTGCCCTGGAGGACGGTGCCGGCAGGCAACTCCGTGCCGTTGGCGAGGTGGACTTTTGTATTCAGCCTCGCGGTGAAGCTTGCTCCGGGCTGGAGTTTCTTGGCGTCGAGTGTATCGAGCAGGAGGGCGGAAGCGGGAACCAGATGCAGTGCTCCGGCAGATTCAGAGGAAGCCACGCCGGCAGAGGCCTGAGACTGGTCTGACGGGGATGTCTGAGCCAAGACCGGCAAGGAGAGAAGGGTGCAAGTTGCAGCGATTGCCAAGATTCGGTGGTGTGCGAGATTCATTTACGACTCCTAAGACAGCTGCCGGAGGTCCCTTCTTGCAAACTTGCCGAGGCCCGCGGCAAGTTCCGCCGTCTTAAGTTGGATGACCGGGAGTTTCGTTACGACTCCGGGGGCGGACGCTGGAATCCCTGGTTCGGCCCATGGTTCAGGGCAAACTCTGACATCAAGAAATCGCGGAAGTTGGTGGCATACAAAGAGGTAGCCAGCGCACAAGCGCTCGACGTTCGGAGAGTTTTATCGAGGTAATTCGCTACAGGGTTGTGCGATGATCGGCCCAGGCGTCTTCAAGGACATGGGCCAGTTCTTCGACGTTGGGCTTGCGTCTCGTTCCCCACACCAGAAAACCTGCAGCAGCCGCGCAGATCCCACCCACGGTTAACATCAGGCGTCTCATGGCTTGCTCTCCTTCGTGCGTCTCTTCCTTGAAAGGAAGATGTGTTCTGGTGGGTTGGATGCGCGCGCGGGCGATTTGGTGTTGTAAGACGCTGCGCAGAGCGCAGGTTTCGCCAAGGGAGGCGGGAAGGCTAAACTTCCAGCATGGATGCTGTGCGGTTTGGGCGGGCGCTTGGATTTGGAGCACGGGCAGCGGCGAAGACGCTGGTGACCGCGGCGGACGCGGCGACGGCGGAGAATCCTTCGGCCAAACGGACGGGCGCGGGTCCGCATATCGTCCCAGACGCGAAGACTCCTGCTCCGGGGACCCGGCCGGTCCAGCCGACGGCTGCAGCAGCGAGAGCGCAGGCTGTGGATCCAGCGGTGGTTCGGAAGGCGGCCAACGTTGCGGCCCAGACCGTGGAGCGCGGGCGGGATGCGAAAGAGGCACTGGGGCGCGGAGGCAAGCGCTTCGGCCAGTCTGCCCTGGAGCCGGTGGTGCGGCTCTCCGGAGTGCTCTGGCTGGAAGTGTCGGGGGCGTTCTTCGGGATATTTGCCCTGGGTGCGCTGGCGGGGGCGTGGCGTCTGCGGGGCAACTGGCATGAGGGCACGACTGCCCAGGAGCAGGTGGTGGGCGCGCTGGCGATGGCCGCGCTGTTCGGCTACTTCTGCATCAGCAATTTTGTGCGGGCGCGGCGGCGGGAGCGGAGACGGTAGATTCGGTGCGCGCGGACACGCAGATGGCGTAGCCGTCGAGATTAGACTGGCAGCAGAAAGGGACGACCGTGCTGCGTGTGATTGGCGGATTTGCGTTTTCGATTGTTGTGGGCCACCTGGTGCTGTGGACGCTGATTGAGAAGACTCTGTGGCCCTACGTCAGCAAGAATCATCCCCCTGATCCGGACCATCACAAATCGCGGCTGAGCTGGCTGGTCGGCGTCATCGAGCGGACGATTTATACGGGTGCGCTGATGCTGCCGGGGAGTGGGATTCAGCTGATCGCGGGCTTTCTGGCGTTGAAGGTGGCGTCGCGCTGGCACAGTTCGTCGGGTCCGCGCTCCACGGTGGATAGCGACAATATCTGGATGATCGGGACGTGCCTCTCGGTGTTGTTTGGGGTCGTGGGGGCGTGGATTGCTTTGGGGCATGTACCGGCGCTGACGAATATCAAGACCATCAACCCGGTGCAGTAGGATTGAAGGATGGGGAACGGGGTTCGAGGGTCGCGGCGTTGGGTTGGCGGAGTGGTTGTGGCCTTGCTGCTGGCCGGGCCGGGATGGGCGCAGGATCAGCCGGCAAAGATTCCGGTCGCGCATGGGACTTCGCTGGCGGGAACCGCAGTGGTGCTGCCGGATGCGTTGAAGGGGAAGGTAGGCGTACTGGTGCTGGGGTTCAGCCACAGTTCGCAGGAACAGGTTGCGAACTGGGGACGGCTGATTACAGCGGACTACGGGAAGGCGCCGGGCCTTGCGTACTTCGAGATTCCGATGCTGGGCGGCGCGCCGAAGATGATTCGCGGAATGATCATCAAGAGCATGGGGTCGTCGGTGCCGGCGGGTGAACGGGAACACTTTGTCCCGCTGACCGAGGACGACAAGCCGTGGCGGGCGGTGGCGCACTACGACAAGGCGAACGACGCCTATGTGCTGCTGGTGGATGGCGATGGCGCGGTGGTGTGGCAGACCCAGGGCGATCCGACCGATGCGGCCTATTTCGCGTTCAAGAAGAAGCTGGATGGAGTGCTGGGTGCGGCGGCCGCCGCGCACTGAGGAATTCGGCTGAGCGATACTGTTATAAAGGGCTCTATATGCAGTCCGGAAGGATTTCCTAATGGCTGAGATGACGGCAACTTTGCGGAAGACGGCACTGAACGCGACACATCGGGCGCATAAGGCGAAGATGGTCGACTTCGGCGGGTGGGATATGCCGGTGGAGTACTCGGGACTGGTGGCCGAGCACCTGGCGGTGCGGACCGGCGTGGGCCTGTTCGACGTCTCGCACATGGGGGACATCCAGTTTCGCGGACCGGGGTCGCTGGCGGCGGTGCAGCGGCTGTGCATGAACGATGCGTCGAAGCTGGCGGTGGGGCAGGCACACTACTCGGCGATGCTGTATCCGGATGGGTGCTTCGTTGATGACGTGGTGGTGCATAAACTTTCCGACAACGACTATCTGATTGTGATCAATGCGGGCACGCGGGAGAAGGACCTGCAGTGGGTGCGGAAGACGGTGGGGCATATGCCGTCGGCCCACATCAGCGATTACAGCGATTTGTACACGCAGCTGGCGATCCAGGGGCCGAAAGCGGAGGCGACTCTGCAGAAGCTGACGGACACGGATTTGAGCGGGATCAAGAACTACTGGTTTACGTGGGGTAAAGTTGCCGGACTGTACAACGTGATGATCGCGCGGACGGGGTACACGGGCGAGGACGGCTTCGAGATCTACATCCCGTCGGACGAGCCGACCAGCGGGCGGGTGTGGGGCGAGGTGCTGGAGGCAGGTAAGGAGTTCGGGATTCTGCCCTGCGGGCTGGGTGCGCGGAATACGCTGCGGCTGGAGTCTGCCATGGCGCTGTACGGACACGAGATTTCGGAGACGATGAACGTCTTCGAGGCGGGGCTGGGACGGTACGCTAAGTTGGAGAAGGGCGTGGATTTTGTGGGGCGTGAGGCGCTGGTGGCGGTCGAGGCTGCTGGCGGGCCGAAGCGCAAGCTGGTCGGCCTGGAGATGACCGAGCGCGGCATCGGCCGCGACGGCTACCCAGTTTGCACGGTGGCCGGGGAGAAGATTGGCCACGTCACCAGCGGGTCGCCGTCGCCGTTTCTGAAGAAGAACATCGCGCTGGCGTATGTGCCGATCCAGTATGCGGGCGTGGACGAAGTGGTTGCAGTGGAGATTCGCGGGCAGTTGGTGAAGGCGAAAGTGGTGCCCACGCCGTTCTATAAACGGCCAAAGAAGACAGCGTGAGAAATCTACCTCGCCGAACGGCTACACTGGGAGTGAATCTGAAAATCTGAATGGAGATCCGACGAATGGCTTATCCCGCCAACTACAAGTACACCAAGGAACATGAGTGGATTTCGGTCGAGGGAACGGCCGGGACCGTGGGGATTACCGACTACGCGCAGAGTTCGCTGGGCGACATCGTGTTTGTCGATTTGCCCAAGGTGGGCGATGCGGTGGAGGCGGGCAAGATCTTCGGCTCGGTGGAGAGCGTGAAGGCGGTGAGCGATTTGTACTCGCCCGTGTCGGGCACCGTGACCGCGGTGAATGAAGAGTTGAAGGACAAGCCGGAGAAGGTGAACGAGGACGCGAACGCGACCTGGATGCTGAAGCTGACGCTGAAGGACGCGAGCGAGTTGGACACGCTGCTGTCGGCGGCCGATTATGAGAAGTTCGTCAGCGAGGAGACGGGACACTAAACGATGAGATACCTCCCCAAAAGTCCGGCGGACCGCGAGGAGATGCTTGCGGCGATCCATGAGACGACGCCTGAGGTTGCGTCGATTGACGATCTGTTTGCGACGATTCCGGCGGAGTACCAGTTGAAGCGGGACCTCGCGATCCCACGGCAGCACTCGGAGTCCGAGATTATCGACCGCTTCCGCGGGTTTGCGGAGAACAACGCGACGGGATATGCGAGCTTTCTGGGTGCCGGCGTGTACCGGCACTACAAGCCGGTGATCATCGACTCGCTGGTGCTGAGGGGCGAGTTCCTGACCAGCTATACGCCGTACCAGCCGGAGATTTCGCAGGGCACGCTGCAGGCGATGTTCGAGTTCCAGACCATGATCTGCGAGCTGACCGGGATGGAGATTGCGAACGCGTCGATGTATGACGGGTCGACCGGTGCGGCCGAGGCGATGATGATGGCTGTCCGCGTGACCGGTCGCGACAAAGCTGTGATTGCGCGGACGGTGCATCCGGAGTATCGCGAAGTGATTGCGACGTATGCGCAGCACCAGGAGATTCCGATTGCCGAGGTCGGCTATGCGGCGAATGGGCGCGTGGATATGACTGCGCTGGACGCGGCGATTACGAGCGAGACGGCGTGCGTGATGATCCAGTCGCCGAACTTCTTTGGGACGATTGAGGACGTGGCGGCGATTGCGGAGATGGCCCATGCGAAGGGCGCGCTGCTGATTGTGTCGATTGCCGAGGCTGTGTCGCTGGGGATCGTGAAGCCGCCGGCCGAGGCGGATATCGTGGCGATGGAGGCGCAGTCGTTTGGCGTTGCGATGAGCTACGGCGGGCCGTACTGCGGCGTGATTGCGTGCAAGGAGAAATTCCTGCGGCAGATGCCCGGACGGATTGTCGGCGAGACGAAGGATATGGATGGCAAGCGCGGATATGTGCTGACGCTGTCGACGCGCGAACAGCATATCCGGCGAGAGAAGGCGACTTCGAATATCTGCACGAATCAGGCGCTGGTGGCGATGATGGTGACCATCTTCCTGACGGTGTATGGGAAGCAGGGGCTGCGGGAGTTGGCTGAGCATAATTTAGCCAAGGCTTCGTATTTGAAGGGCGCGATGGGCGCGGACGCGAAGGTGCTGTTTGAGGGCGCGCCGCGGTTCCACGAATTTGTGCTGGAGACGTCGGCGGGCGCGGAGGAGACGAACACTTCCCTGCTCGAACAAAAGATTATTGGCGGGCTGCCGCTGGCAAAGTGGTATCCGGAGCTGGGGTCGAATGCGAGCCTGTGGTGCGCGACGGAGTTGAATACGCGCAAACAGATGGATGCGGCGGCAGAGGCGTTGCGGGCGGTTGCGGCCGAGACGGAGTTAACGAAGGCGTAAGACAGAAGCAGATTCCCTTCGGGAATGACAAACAAGAGGCTATGGATATTACGGCGATTGAAGGCGAGGAACTGAAGGCGGTTGCGTTTGTCGAGGACTACCTCGAGTTGAGCTTCGGTGCGCCGCTGCTGACGCTGTACCACTGGCCGTACGTGATGCTGCCGGATTTCTCGGTTGCGTTTGGCGAGCCGGAATATCGCAATGCGCTGTGCTCGCTGATCGGGGAGACGGTTGCGACGGCGACTCTCGAAGAGGAGAGCGCGTTGACGATTGAGTTCACGAACAGCGTGGTGCTTGGGCTTTCGCTGCGGGAAGAAGATTTGGATGGGCCGGATTCGGGGAGCTATTCCGAGACGGGCGATGAGACGGATGCGGTGGAGTTCTGAGATCTCCGGGAAGCGTTGTGGTATCACGGCAAAATGCGGGGATTCTTCGCTGCGCTCAGAATGACAAACCGTGTTGGTAGATGAGGACTAGATGGCTGAGACGAAGTTTGTAGGGACACCGAAGAAGGCGACTACGCACGTCAACCAGAATGAGGGGTTGATCTTTGAGAAGTCGTCGCCGGGAAGAAGGCGTATCGGCTGGCGGAGTTAGATGTGCCGGCGGTGGATGCCGCTTCCCTGCTGGGCGCGAGCGCGCGTGCGGATTTGGGCGTGATGCCGGAGCTGAGCGAGATTGAGATCATCCGCCACTTCACGCGGCTCTCGACCTGGAACTACGCGATCGACCTGGGGATGTATCCGCTGGGAAGCTGCACGATGAAGTACAACCCGCGGGTGAATGAGTTGGTCTCGCGGCTCGAGGGGATCGCCGAGGCCCATCCGTATCAGCCCGAGTCGCTGTCGCAGGGATGCCTGGGCATCATGAAGATGCTGCAGGATTGCCTGATCGAGATTACCGGGATGGACACGATTACGCTGCAGCCGGCGGCGGGCGCGCATGGCGAGTTCACCGGCATCCTGCTGGCGCGGGCGTACCACGAGAGCAAGGGGAACGCGCGCAAGAAGGTGCTGATTCCGGACTCGGCACATGGGACGAATCCGGCTACGGCGGCGGTGGTTGGGTACCAGGTCGCGAATCTGAAGTCGAATGCGCAGGGCATGGTGGACATCGCCGAACTGGAGCGGATGGTCGATGAAGATACCGCGGCGTTGATGCTGACGAATCCTTCGACCATTGGCGTGTTCGAGAGCGAGATTCACAAGATTGCGGACATCCTGCATGCGAAGGGCGCGCTGCTGTACATGGACGGCGCGAACATGAACGCGCTGGTGGGCAAGGTGAGACCGGGCGATTTCGGCGCGGACGTGATGCACCTGAATCTGCATAAGACCTTCTCGACGCCGCATGGAGGCGGCGGGCCGGGGTCGGGTCCGGTGACCTGCAAGAAGATTCTGGAGCCTTTCCTTCCGACGCCGGTGCTGACGACGCGCGCGGATGGTTCGCTGGGGCTCGACTATAACCGGCCGCAGAGCGTGGGGCGCGTGCGTGCGTTCTATGGCAACTTCGGCATGTTTGTGCGGGCGCTGGCGTATATCCTGGCGAACGGGCCGGACGGGCTGCGGCAGACGACCGAGGACGCGGTGCTGAATGCGAACTACATCCGCGCGAAGCTGGACGGCGTGTTCGAGCTGCCGTTTACCACGCCGACGCTGCATGAGGTCGTGTTCAGCGATCGCGCGCAGGCCAAAAACGGCGTGAAGACGGGTGATATGGGCAAGCGGCTGATCGACTATGGCTTCCACGCGTACACGGTGAGCTTCCCCATGATTGTCCCGGGGGCGATGATGATTGAGCCGACCGAGAGCGAGAGCCGCGAGGAACTGGACCTGCTGATCGACGCGCTGAAACAGATTGCGCAGGAGGCGGCAGAGAATCCGGAGTTGGTGCAGACTGCGCCGCATTCCACGCGCGTGCGACGGCTGGACGAGACGGCGGCGGCGAGGAAGCCAGTGCTGCGGTGGCAGGGGCCAGCGGAGGATGTGGTGGTGGATTCGGCCGCGAAGGAGTGGTGAGGGATAGTTGTTAGTTGCTGGTTGCCAGTTGTTCGTTGAAGACTATGCGCCGCCACGGCGGAGTTCCTTCGTTTTGACGACGATGAAGTATTCGTAGATGGATTGCAGCGTGGCGTAGGTGACGCCGGCGGCTCCGTCCAGGATCGCGCCGCGCAGGAACATCATGTAGAGCCACTTGATTAACGGGCGGCCGGGCGTGCGGTAGAAGAGCGCCTTCTGGTGCAGGCGGCGGGTGTGGAAGTCGGGGCCGCGGAGCGCCGTGCGCAGGCTGGGATTCTGCAGGCCCTGCTGGCGGACAATCAGTTCCGCCTCCATGGTGGAGTAGGTGTTGTGCTTCGCCACCCAGTGGGCGATTCCTTTTGAGAATGGGAAGTGGTCGAGCGGGGCGAGGAGTTCGGCGACCGGACCGTCGACTTCGAGGACTTCGTTGATCGCGCGGGTGTACTTCGCGCGCTCCGGGCGGACCAGACGGATGTAGTAAGGCGAGATTTGCGCGTGCTTGAGCCAGGTGCCGAAGAGGAAGTCGCGGCGGCGCACGCGGAAGCCTGCGGTATTGGCGGGAGCTTCGAGGACCACGCGCTGCATCTCGGCGGAGAGCTCGGGCGTGGGGCGCTCGTCGGCGTCGGGCAGAAAGACCCAGGGGTACTTGAACGGGATGGCGAGAGCAGCGTTGCGCTGGGTGGCGTAGTCATCGAAGGCGCGGGTGTGGACGTGCGCGCCGGCTGCGCGGGCGATCTCGGCAGTGGCGTCGGTGGACTGGGAGTCGAAGACGTGGATGTCGTCCGACCAGGCGACGGAGGCGAGCGCGCCGGGGAGGTCGCGCTCCTCATTTTTGGTGAGGATGAGGACGGAGATTGCGGGTGCGGTCACTGGGCTATGGTATCGCGTGAACCCATGTCTCAGAGTCGAGACATGGGGCACCCGAATTTTCCTAGCTAACGTAGCGGCGTAAGGCGACGACGGCGTTGAGGCCACCGAAGGCGAGCGAGTTGGAGAGGGCGATGTCTTTCCCGGGCGCGAGCGCACGCGACTCGCGGGTGATGATGTCGAGGTTGAGGGTGGGATCGACCTCGGTGACACCGGTGGTGTAGGGCAGGCTGCCGGCCTCGAGCGCGAGCACGGTGGCCAGCGCTTCGATGGCTCCAGCGGCGCCGATGGAATGGCCGGTGAAGGACTTGGTGGCACCGACCGGGATGTGCGGGGCGAATTCGCCCAGCGCCTGGTGGATTGCGGCAGCTTCGACAGCGTCGTTGGTGGGCGTGCCGGTACCGTGGGCGTTGATGTAGCCGACGCGCGAAGCCCACCTCTCAGAGTCGAGATGTGGGGCACCCAGCGTCGTGGTAATGTCGTCGAGCGCGCGGCGCATGGCCAGGGCAGCGCCTTCGGCCCGGGGCTGCGTGATGTGATGGGCGTCGGCGGACATGCCGAAGCCGACGATCTCCGCGTGGATGTGCGCGCCGCGCGCCACGGCCGCGTCGAGGGGTTCGAGCACCATCATCGCGGCGCCCTCACCGAGGGTCATGCCGTCGCGGTCGGCGGAGAACGGGCGGCAGGCGGTGGGTGAGACGACACGCATCGAATCCCAGGCGCGCAGGAAGCCGAAGGTCAGGGCGGCCTCGTAGCCGCCGGCGATGGCGGCGGGAGCGATGCCGGCGCGGACCATCTGGAAAGCGAGCCCGATGGCGTGCGTGCCGGACGCGCAGGCGGTGGAGATGTTCAGCACAGAACCGCTGATCCCCATCTCAATGGCGATGAAGCTTGAACCGGAACTCGCCATGGTCCGGAGGATGGCCGTGGGGGGGACACGCGCGTTGTGCAGATAGAGGTTGCGGTTGGCGTCTTCGTCTGCGGCTCGGCCGCCGCAGGCGCAGCCGGTGATGATTGCGATTTGCGTGGGATCGTAGTGGGAAAGCAGGCCGCTCTCCGCCGCAGCATGGCGCGCGGAGACGATGCCGAACTGCGCGCTTGAATCCGCCGACACGATGACGCCAGAGGTGAGGCGCTCGGCGGCGTTGTTGAGGGGATCGAAACCCTTCACCTTCGCCGTGGTCTTGAAGCGCATGGGCTTCTCATCCGGGATCGAGCCGGGCATGTTGGGATCGAAGACGGCGATGCCGGAGCGACCCGCGTAGAGCGACTCGCGAAACTCCGCGACAGTATTGCCGATTGGCGTGACGCATCCCAGGCCCGTGATGGCGACGCGCATCCTTACTCCTCAAACTCAAGCGGCCACTGAGTCGGCATCACGCCTTTGCGGCATCCGGGGGTGCGGCGGCGAGCAGACTCTCCACGCCACGGACAACGTCTCCCACCGTCTTGAGCGAGTTCAGGCTCTCGTCTGGGATCTCGATCGAGAACATCTCCTCCACCGCGAAGCTCAGGTTGATCTTGTCCAGCGAATCGATTTGCAGCTCATCGAACGTCGTATCCATCTTGACGTCCGATGCCGGCAGGTTCTTCGATTTGGCAACGAGTTCGATGATGCGGGACCCAATGTCGTCCATGCGTTCTCCATCCCTCCCTTACTGCGAGCGTCCTTGTGCCGCGGCTCGCCCGTACCCGGACGGCGTGTCAATCGCCGTCAGACTGTTGTATCACCCTCGCGACCTTCAGGGGAAAATCTCTCACCACTGGAGCAACACGAGTTCGAGGCAGAAGCCCGGGCCCATCGCCGCCAGAATACTGTAACTGCCGGGTGCGCCGCGATGGTTTTCGAGGGTATCGGCCAGCACCATCAGCACGGATGCTGCCGAAAGATTGCCAACCTCGCGCAGGCTCTTCCACGACAGCGCGAGTGCGTCGGCGGACAGATTGAGCGACGTCTCCACCGCTTCCAGCACCTTGGGGCCGCCGGAGTGGAAGATCCAGCTGCTGACGTCGGTAAGAGTGAGGTTGTTCTCGGCTAGAAAGCTGTCGACGTTGCCGCGCAGGTTCTCGATGACGACCTTGGGCACGTCGGGCGAGAGGACGATGGTGAAGCCGGTGTCGCCGATGTCCCAGCCCATGACGTATTCGCTGTTGCGGTAGAAGGTGGAGCGAGTCGTTACGATGCGCGGGCCGGGTGGGACCTTCGCTGCCGGCAGCTTGACGTCGTCGCCGGTGATGATGACCGCGGCGGCACCGTCGCCGAAGAGGCCGCAGGAGATGAGGTTCGCGATGGACTGGTCGTCATCCTGCCAGGTGAGCGAACAGATCTCGACCGAGAGCAGCAGCGCGATCTGATCGGGGTAGGCGCGTACGTAGTCCGACGCGCGGGCGATGCCGGCGGCGCCGGCTACGCAGCCCAGGCCGAAGATCGGGGTGCGCTTGACGCGGTCCGGGAACGGCAGGAGGTTAATGAGACGGGCGTCCACGGTTGGGCTGGCAATGCCGGTCACCGACGCGAAGAAGATGGCGGAGACGTCGGCGGCGGTCAGGCCCAGCGGCTCCAGCGCGCGGCTGATGCAGGTCTGGGCGAGTTCGACCGCATTTGTGATCCAAACATCGTTGGTGGCTTTGAAGCCGACCAGGCCTGGGTAGGCCTCGAGCGGCAGGACGAAGTGGCGGGACTCAACGCCACAGTTGGCATGGAGCCGGCCAAGCAGACGCGGCTCAGACAGCTTGCTTCCCCAGTAGTTGCGGAGCTTCTCGGTAAATTCAACTTGCGGGATGCGATGCGGGGGAAGTGCGGTGCCGACGGACGATATGCGCATGAAGTGGAAGGCCTATCCTAGCAGACGTTTTCAGAACTGATTTTTTGCGGCGGGTACCCGGGGTGTTCTTTCTTGGCTACCTAAGAGTCTAACGGATGCGGTCCCGCTCGCGGGTATAGAGGCTGTTTCGGGGGAACTCTTTCGAGAGCGCAGTAAGAATATCGCGTGCCTGCTGTGCGTGGCCATCGCGGACTGCGGCCACGGCCAGCATCATGCGGGCGAATGGCGCCAGGTAGTGCCCTTGAGAGGCGGTGACTCCCAGGAGGCGAAGGCCCTCTTGGCGGTCGGTTCCGGCGCCGGACCAGCTGAGCAGCCAGCGCAGCGGCGCCCACTTGAGCGACAGCATATAGTTCTCGACTCCTGAGGCCAGGTAGGCGTCGTACATGGTCGGATTGACTGCCAGGGTCTGGTGGGACAGCGCGCTGGCCTGCTTGCTGAAAGAGAGCGCCTCCACGTCGTGCTTGTCGATCATCAGGGCGTAATCGGAGCGCATGCCGCAGACCAGCGTCTTGGCGTAGAGGGCGTTCGCGTCCTTCGGATTGCGCGCGAGAGCTGCGTCCGCCAGGCGATTCGTCTGGTCGGCGCGGTCCTCGAAGGACTTGCGCACGGCGGTGTCGGGGGTGAGTTTGCCACGGCTGTCGAAGCGGCTCTGATCGGCGAAGAGCTGCACGTCGATAATGCTGAGGCGATCAAACTCGGAGAAGAGATAGGCGGCCGCGTCGGATGCGGTACCCAGCGGGTCAGCGGGATGGCTCTCGATCCAGGAGGAGAACTCGGTGTGGGCGGAGGGAAAGTCCAGGTTGTAGAGGTCCACGTAGCCGCGGTCAAGTTGATCCTGGGCGTGGATGGCGATGGTGTCCGCGGCGCAGGCTGGGGTGGTGAACAGCGGCGTGAGCAGGGCCCACCCGGCCGCCAGCATCAGACCCCCTATGGCTGGCCACGATCGACCTCGGCGCGTTCCTTGCAATGCAGTCACTCGCTTCTCCAGTACTCCGTCTCATGAGATGCAGGTCCTGCCCCGGGACGGCTATACGGCCGGAACAGTTCAGACCTTCGTATTGTCTGCCCAATTCCCTGCCTTTCGCCATGCTTCTTTCGGGCAGTTACCGGCTCAGGCATCTCTTTGTTTGGACGAGTCTTAGGGTCATAAGAGAGCGGCGCAAGTGTAAGAATTTTGTGATGTTGCTGAGACGAAGAAGGGACAAGTCGTCGGTCTGAGCATGCTCATTTTGAACCAATTAGCCGTGTATGTTTTCCAGCCAAGGCTCTACGGGTCGAAAACTATTCTACTCAATACTTTGCAACTTGTTGGAGTGTCGCGCCAAGTGCGGCGTCAACGGCCCCTGGAGATGGTCGAAGACTTTGAATCAACCGAGCGGGGGGATGCCCCATGTCGCCGGGTTTATCTTGCCGCAGCAGGCAATTTGCTAAAGTGATGAAACAGATGGTGGGTGTCCCTGAACATATGGCGAAACGAACTCAAACACGCGGCCCGGCGGTTGAGACGCTGCTTTATATCAGAAATCGGTTCCATCCACTGTTCCATCTTCGAAGATTCTCACTCTTTCAAAGAGTGACACGGCTTTTGGACATACCTGTCCCGATCCGGCACGATTTGATCTCGCATCCGATCTACATGAGTTTTTCAAAAAACCTGAGCAGCGTTCTGACAGGAGGGGCGGCGGGCGAGGAGCACGAGCGAAAGAACTTTGTCTGGATAGTGAAAACCGGGCAATTTCAGAGCTTCATCGACATAGGAGCGAATGTCGGTCTCTATGGATTTCTCTTCGGGTCGGTAGTGGACGGGGGCAGAGTAACCTTTGTCGAGCCGGATAAGTCCAACAGCGCCCTCATTCGAAAAACGATTGAGAAAACGAAGTTACCAGCGGTGCTCGTCGAAGCCGCAGCATCTGACCACGTCGGACAATTGCAGTTCCATCAGGACAACATTACGGGCGCGACCGGGTCTGTGGTGCTCGGCGGAGACAAGTCGTTTGTTGCCATGTATCACCGCCGCAAGCCGACATCTGTGACCGTCAACGCGACGACCGTTGACGAGCTGTGCAACCTGGACATCCCGGACTTCATCAAGATCGACGTTGAGGGCGCCGAACTAGGCGTGCTTAGCGGAGCCGGTAAAGTCCTTTCGCAGTCACAACCGGCTTTGATGTTCGAATGTGGAGACGAGAACGAGGAATCCGTGCGTAAGTTCCTTTTGCATTTCGGCTATTGCTTTTTCGAAATGACTTCGCTCTCTCGAACAGACAAACTTCCGTATAACTGTCTTGCATTGCACAATCACAGGCACTCGTTGTTGATCTCCGCTATCGAGGCAAATCAGCCGGCTGGGTGAGTCGAATATGCGCTCGTTGCGGAACGTCTTTCATTTCAGCCGGCGCAAAGTGGTGGAGGCTTACCTGTAACACTGCTGTAATCTTCGAGAGATATGGTCGCGGCATCCGCGGAAATCCGGCCGCCATCTCGCCTCCCGCAGGCGCCTTCAGTTGGCTGGAACAAGGAGATCGGCCACCATGGAAATTGCAACCGAAGAGATGCCCGGCGGGATCACCCGCGTGATCCTTGCGGGGAGCATGGACATCGCCGGCGCAGCCGCCGTTGACCTGAAGATGAACGTGATTGCCGGCGCACATAAGACTGTACTGGTGGACCTTCGGCAGGTCTCCTTCATCGGCTCCATGGGGCTTAGCGCGCTGGTCGCGCCCGCTCGCGCGATCATGAGACGGGGCGGTAAGATGGTGCTATTCGGCCCCAATGAGATGGTGGCGCACGTCCTCAAAACCAGCGCCATTGACACGGTCATCCCTGTCTATAACGACCTTGAGACCGCCGTGGCGGCGTTGCAATGACACAGCTTGGGGCATGCATGGCGATGGAGACCGAATACGGCCGGGTGCCCGGCCAGGGGATCGACCGCATCGTTCTTCGCGGCGCTCTCTCGGAGACCTTCCCCCTCTCGGAGTGGGTGCAGAGCCTCGCAGCGCGTTATTGCATCGACGATCAACTTCAGTTCGCCATCCATCTTTGCCTGGAGGAGGTGGTCTCCAACATCATCCGCCACGGCTATGCGCCGGACACCGCCGAGCCGGTGACCATCGAATTCTCCCGGCCGCTCGAGGGTCAGCTGGTCTTCACCATTGAAGACTTCGCGCCCCCCTTCAATCCGCTGCTCGCTCCGGAGATGCCGCTGATCGACACCGCCGGCGAACCGGCCATCGGCGGGCGCGGCATCCGCCTGCTGCGCGCCTTCGCACACACGCTTGAGCATGAGCGAACCGCGGCTGGCAACCGTCTGCGCATCGGCTTCACAGATTCGCGCACCCAGGTTCCAGAACCTTAAGCTTCGCCTTCGTGAGCACCGCAACCGCCTGGCGTCTGCGCTCGGAATGGCGAGGTCGTTCTCGGCTCCTAGTTCGCGGGTTTAGTTGGAATGGTGACGAGAGCCGCACTGTAGGGAGCAAGCTCGAGTGTTGAAATGCTCTGGCGGAAGCGCACTCCCTCTGTTGTTGCCGGATGAAACAAGCCATCCGGCGTCACGGTTGCATTCGCAAGGGTTATTCCTCCGGTGCTCGAGACCGAAGGTGCTTGCAGTCGCCAAACATTTCCAGTTGCCACCGCCTGCGACGATGGGAGGAGAATCTGGAAGGCCAGGGCCTGGGGCTCGCGGTTGAGCACAACAATCTGGACTGCATGATCTGTCCGCGCAGCGTAGGCGGCGACATTCTTGCCGTCGCCATCGATGTTAGTGCGCAGAAGAGTGCTGCCGAGGAGTTGTTTGAACAGCAATATGCCGTAATAGATGGGGCGAGCGGTGTAGGCCTCGGTCATTGAGCCCGCGATGGGTGTGTACAGTCCGTCTCCTCCGCCATGCAGATTCGCGCCAGTCGCGCCGGTTTGAGCGACGGTTAGCAGAAAGTCGACAACCCAGAGGGCTGCGGCGAAGGTATCGCTGACTCCGGCCTTTCCGGCGGCGTAGCAGGTGTTCCCCTCCGCCATGCGATACGGAATACCACTCTTCTTCGCAACGTCGATTGCCTGCATTACGTAGGTCTGGAGCCGTTCTCCCGGATGGAGGAGGTAATCAATCGTCATACCCGGATCGGTTGGCGGCCCCTCGGCATAGAAGTGACTTGTTTGCAGCACGACTTTATGACCCGCGTCTTCGGCAAACCGCGAATTCCACTTCGGATTCGAGGTGTCGGGGCCTGCGATGGGCACGCTGGGAAGCTGAATGCGAATAGCTGCGTAGAATTCGTTCCACTTCGCTATGAATTCCTCGTAGGTCCATTTCGTGCCATCCAGGTGCTTGAACAGATCAGGTTCATTGCCGAACTGAAGAGCGATGAGCCGATCTCCTGCGGCTTGGGCCACATATTTCGCTTCCTCCACGATGGAGTCGACTTTGCCCCGAGCCAGATTCAGCCCATAGATCAGGCGCCACCCTGTGCTGTTCAGAAAGCGAATGAGATTGTTGATCGACTGCGGTGTGATTGAGAAGACTCGGTCAGATCCTTCTCCGGGGTCGGGCCCTTCCGTCTCTACTCCGGCGTCCTCACCTGAACCTGTTGGGTCCCAGACGGTGTACTCGCTCTTGTTCCCACCAAGGCGGAGAACCCCGTGATCCCCGAGCGTAGAAAAGAAGCGAATCAAATCGTGATTTTCTGCAGAAAAGAATCGGGGGTGAGACAACTGCGACGATTCGTAACTCAGCCCCGTGAAGTCATAGGGAATATGGGTCAACTTCTCGCCTGTCACGCGAATCGTAGGCGTAGGTTGAACTGCGAAGATGGTTCCATGCGCGGCCAACGCGGCCGAGGTCCCAACGAATTGTTTGAGGATCGTTCGGCGGCTAAGAGGGCCCACCGTTGTGGCAGGTGACTTGATGAGTTTGCGCGTCAATATAGATTCTCCTGGTTCTGGCTGACACCATCCATCGACCGCGATGTCCGGCCCCGACCGCAGGTGGACATCGCGGGAAGGAAATCTTCGCCCTAGAATGTGAAGCGTGCCATGGCTTGCAATCGACGGGCCGGCCGCGCGCCCGTAATCTGGCCGAAGCTGGAACTGTTCGTAAAGGTGGCCGCCGTACCCGCCGCGGTGACCGACAACGCCGTGCTCGGCGGAGAGAGATTCGTGTGGTTGATCACGTTGAAGGCATCCACGCGGAACTGGAACTTCAATGCCTCAAAGATCTGGAAGGTCCGTGAAGCCGAAGCGTCGAATTCAATCTCCCCCGGCGCTCGGATGGAGTCTCGCGGAAGGGTGCCCAGACCAGTTCCTACGACGCGTGTCCGAACGCCGTTGATGGTGGAATAGATCGGTCCTGAAGGCGTCAGCGCAAAGGCGGTCGTGTCGGTGACCGGACTATCCAGGTATTGAAGGGCGGAACCATTGACCGAAGTGTGCGCTAATCTGAGGTGACTGCTGTCTCCATTCGGACGCTGCTGTGAGACATTGGGGATCTCGTTGCTTTGGGTGATGTTCAGCGGCAAGCCGGTGTGGCCGAAGAAGGCCGGGGACACCCTTATGTTGTGCAGCCATTTGGGACCGGGCGTCGTGTACACCAATGCGATATTCAGGGTGTGCCTGGCATCAAAATTGCTGACGGCATAGTCCTGCTCGCGCAAAGCGGGAATCCCGATGTATTGGGGATTTGCGGTTCCATTGGGAGTGCCGTTGGAGAAAATGCTACTGCCGTCATCGAGACTCTTGGAATACGTGTAGTTTGAGAGCACGGCGAGCCGCGTGTTGAACTGACGCCGCACGGTTGCTTGAAGTCCGTTGTAATTCGAACTACCCACATTGTCCGTGACACTGAAGCTACCCAGCGTAGGGAATGGCTTGGCATTCTGCGACGCCGTTGTCGTATTCGTCAGCGTGATGGCATCCGACTGTGCCAGAGGAACGATGTTCACTGGGATGACGTAAGGGAGATGGAGTGCGTGATTGCCGACGTAGTTGACGTCCATTGTCAGCCCAAGTGGGAGCCTGCGCTGTATGCCGAAGTTCCATTGCTGGACCAGCGAGAGGTGTTGTTGGTCATCGAAAGAAACGCCCGATATGGTGAATGGGTTGCTGGCCGATGCACCGGTTAGCGCGGCAAAGGGATTGCTGAGATTGCGGACTGCAGTGAGAGGGAATCCCTGAGACAGAGAAAACGGCTGAGGAATGGCCGTTCCCGGGCTGTTGTAGGTATCGACGACGTCGTAGCCGGGAAAGGCAACCTGGCCCCCGAGGTTCTGGAAAACGGTGCCGTAAAAGGTGCCGAATGCCGCACGGATGACAGTCTTGTCGTCGATGCTGAACGCCATCCCGATCCTCGGCGAGACGTCGAGCTTCGGAGTAGCAACGTTGAGCGAGGCGGATGCGTTGATGCCCGCGGCCAACAAGGTGCCGGTACTCGGGTCGAAGCGAGTGTAGATGTTGTTGGCGACCTTCATCGGCGACTCGTATTCATACCGCAGTCCTGCATTGATCGTCAGCCGAGGGGTTGCCTTCCAATCCTCCTCCGCGAAGACCCCAATGTTGAAGTTGCGTCGGCCGGTCTCCGGCATGGGCAGTTGATAATTGCCGGAAGTGATCTTGCCAAGAAGAAAATCGGCCAGGCCTGTGTTCGCATTGCCGGTCGTACCATGATTGGTGATGGTGCCCCCGAAACTCAGGGTGCCTTCTGGATTGCCGGAGGGATTGAACGAGTTGAATTGGTTTTTGCGCAAGGATGCACCCAGCTTCAAGGTATGCGCCCCGATGGTTTTAGTAATCGAACCGAACGGTGTGAACGTGTTGGTGACATTGACCTGGTCGGTATTCGTGTCCGAGCCGATGTTGTTAAAGCCCGGGGAGGTCAACTCGGGCATCTGGTCCAAAGGCAGCGAATCGATGCCAGTCTGCTGGGAGGCATTCATGCCGGCACCCGGAGGGTTCCGATCCACCACGTTCCGGAAGTAGCCGATGTTCAGGTCCATCACCAGCGACGGACTCCAGATGCGGGTGTAGTCCACCGAAGGCAGCCATGCGTTCGTGCAGGTGCAGTCGAAGGTGCTGTTCAACAGAGGATTGTTGTAATAAACCGGATTCGGCGTCGACTGGTTATACCGATATAAATTCAAACTGACGCGGTCGCTCCTGGTAATCTGCTCATCGATCCGTGCGACCAACCGAAGCGTGTCGCTCACCGGAGATTGTTGCGATGTCCAGTTTCCCGTATACCGATTGTTGGTGGCGTCGTAGGTTCCGAGCGTATTGGGCAACGGAAGAAGGGCAAGGATCTTGGCCGCAGCGGGATCGATAGGGCCGATTTGATCATTCGTAAATGCGGGTGACGAGGTTCCGGTCGGCTGGTAAATCTTCTGCGGGGTGCGCGCCTTGCCGTTCGCATCGGTCACAGCCAGAGCGTTGGAAAGATCGCCGGCGCGCTGGGAGGCCGTGGGCACCGTCAAACTGAGCACGGTAGGCGCGTTGGTGATGGTGCGGTCGTAGTTGATAAAGAAAAAAGTCTTGTTGTGCCCGTTGTAAATATGTGGAATCCATACCGGTCCGCCCAGCGAGCCGCCGGGCTGGAAGAAGCGGGCCCGGGCGCGAGGCGTCACCTTTCCTGTCGAAGTGTTGACCGTCAATTTGTTGAAATAGGAATTGGCATTGAGGTCTTCGTTCTGAATGAGGAAGTAGACATTCCCGTGATATACATTCGTGCCGGAAACCGAGCTCGCGGTCACCACGCCGCCGGACGTCCGGCCGTATTCTGCCGGTGCATTCGAAGTGAGAATGCGGAGCTGATCAATCCCGTCTGGCGAAGGAAGGGCCACCGGAGCACCGGTCGATGCAATGATCGTGGATACCCCATTCAACAGAATCTCCGAATTGAGCGACCGGCTGCCATTGAAGGACAGTGCCGAACTCGACGGCGTGTCAGCCGACCCTCCATGGGTCACGCCAGGGACCAGGGCGAACAGGTACTCCGGAGTGCGGCCAACCAACGGCATATTCTGTACATCTTCAGGCGAGATCAGCGTCGATATATCCGATGTACTGCTGTCCAGTTGTTCTCCCTTCGCCTGGACAGTAACTACGTCGGTAGCCTCCCCAAGCTGCATCTTGATTTCGACAGCGGCGACCTGAGCTACACTCGCCTCCAGGTTGTCGATGACCGTCTGCTTGAGACCAGTCGCGTTGACCGTGATCGCGTAGGTGCCCGGAATGACTTGTGGGGCAACAAATGCACCCACCGAATCGGTGACCCCCTGGAACACCGCGACCCCAGTGTTCTTGTTCACAATCACCACCGTGGCGCTCGGGACCAGCGCTCCCGACGGATCCAGGACCTGGCCACGGATTGTTGCATTTGTGTTCTGACCGAACGCGAATCCGCTGACGGCAAAAAAGCCAGTTATCGACCACAGACCCGCGACCAGCATTATTGCGACTGCGCGCAACCTGACTGGGCCATAAAGCACCCGCGGTAAACTCCGAACGATTTCTCTCATAAAGCCTCCAAGGGTCAAGCACGCTTCGCACAGGCGAGCGATTCGTTTTGCGCCACTTTTCGCATGAGCCGATGCCTTTTGCGAGGGCACGTTTGGGTTCCATAGCAACGTGGCACACTCTACGTATCGGAAATGACGGAACGAAACGTGCGTTACAGTACGTACACCGCAAGACTTCCGTAGCTCTTGGCAAGCCATTCATTCTCAAAGGCTTTTTGCGATGGCTGGTGTTGGGAAGGGACCTGTATAATACGTCCTTTAAGCGACGAAACAGTGAGCTCGCTCCCGCGAACCGTGCAGTTCACGCCATGACAGACTTTGTCTAACGGCTTAAGCAGGAAAACTGTTGGGAGCAAGGGGGACGGCGGCGATGCCAGCGGTCGAATTGGAACGGATCAGTACGAAGGACCGGGACGACATCGACCGCCAGGTGGAGCGCATCCTGCAACACCCGCTCTTCCACCAGAGCAAACGTCTTCCCATCTTTCTGCGCTACATCGTCAACACCTCCCTCAACCAGAACGGTCAAGGATCGACGAAGGAGCGGACGGTCGGGGTCGAGGTCTTCGGTCGTAAGCCGGATTATGACAATAATTCGGATCCGATCGTTCGTGTGACTGCAACTGAGTTACGCAAGAAACTGGCCCAGTACTACTACGAAGATGGTCACAGCGATGAGATTCGTATCGATTTGCCACCCGGATCGTATTTGCCCAGATTCCGCAGGTCGCAAAAAGAAGATGCTTCGGCAGCCAGTCCAGCTGAGAGTTTAGATCCGGTACAACCACAACTCGTGGCGGCCGGGGCCGAAACGCCCTTGGATATGGTTGAGATCAACCCGCTGACCGAGGCTCGATCGAGCGATCCATCCAGGCCGTGGCCCTGGATTGCGGCACTTCTATGCGGCCTTCTGATCGTGGTAGCTGGCCTCCTGATCCAACGGATCTGGAAACAGCCGCACTCTCCCCTGGATAGGTTCTGGTCGGAACTCGCGGTCAATTCCAACCGTGTTTTCATCGTGATGCCCGTCATCGGGAGCGACAATAGCAAGGAAATCGATACCCAGACACGCAGCATCTCGGTCTCGCCGAATCTCTCTCTTGAAGATACGGACATCGCCGCCCGCATAGCCAGCCAACTTGAAAGACACGGAGGCTCCTTCCAATTCGTCTCCTCCTCAGAAGTAGCCTTAGATCAATTGCAGACGGGGCCCTCGGTGCTGATCGGCGCTCTCGACAACGCCTGGACCATGCGCCTCACCAGGAATCTCCCTTTCGTCTTCGAGGAGGCATCGGATCACCGTACCGGCCGGATCGTCGACACCAGCTCAGGGGGGACAAAGAGCTGGACGGTGGACATCGATATGCCCCACAAGCGCATTGCTCACGACTATGGAATTGTGGCCCGCTATACGGTTCGGTTGACGGGCGAGCCGGTCGTTGTCATCGCCGGTATTTCTTCTCAGGGGACACAGGCTGCGGGGAATTTGCTCACTTCCCCCGAATTTGAATCCATCCGTTCCATCGCTGAGAAGGGGAAGAATTTCGAAGTCGTGATTGAAACCGAGGCGGTCGACGGCCACGCCGGCCAACCACAGGTCATCGCCAGCAAAACCTGGTAGTTAGACCTTAGCCCGCTCCTCTGAGATCCATTGCCCGAACTGACCGCTCGCCACCCTATGTCCGAGACCCCGCCCATCCACGTTGCGAACGATTACAGTTAACTTAAGGAGAGTCGGCATGGCGAGCGTCCGGTCAGTTGATGAATTGCATCGTCGTGCCGGACCCAACGCGAGACTCATAGGAAAGCCGGACGGCTTGCGTGAACTGACAACGCCAGCCCTGGTGCTGGACCTGGAGGCTTTCGAGCAAAACATAGGAACCTATCAACAGCAGATCAATCTCCACGGACTGCGAGCGCGCCCTCACTCCAAGAGCCATAAATGTGCGGAGATTGCGCGGCGGCAGATCGCCGCAGGAGCGGTTGGTGTTTGCACCGCATCGCTGCATGAAGCGGAAGCAATGGTGGGACAGGGAATCGACAACATCCTGATCACGTCGCCGGTAGTAGGAGCCGGCAAGCTGGATCGTTTGGTGCAACTGTTGGAATGCGGAGCAGTGGTGGCGGTGGTGGTGGACGACCAGGAATACGCGACATCGATGGCGGCCGCGGCGCATCGGCTGGGGCACGTTCTTGCGGTGCTGATCGATGTGGATCTTGGCATGGGGCGAACCGGCGTCAGCAATGTTGAAGCTGCACTGCAACTGGTGGACGTGGTCAGCGCCGCGGAAGGCATGACGTATCGCGGCCTCCAGGCGTACTCCGGACGGGTGCAGCATATCGCGGAGTTTGCCGAGCGCGATCAGGCATATACAGGACAGTTGCGCTTGCTGTCGGCGTTGATTGAAGCGCTGGATAAGCGCGGGCTGAAGCCTGCAACCGTGAGCGGTGGAGGTACGGGTACGCTGGCACTCGACTGCCGCGAAGGCATATTGACAGAGCATCAGGGGGGTAGCTACATCTTCATGGACGTAGAGTATGGTGCCGTCACCTTGCGCGCGAACAATGCCGCCGCACCGTTCGCCACGTCGTTGTTCCTCCACAGTACGGTGGTCAGTAAGAACGTACCTGGCCAGGTTACGATCGATGCCGGACTGAAGAGTTTTGCTACAGACGGACCTCTACCGCGTGTGAGCGCTGGGGCGCCTGTGGGAACAACCTACTCATTTTTCGGAGATGAGCACGGATGTCTCACCTTTCCAACTCCCACTGATCGCTTGCCGCTTGGCAGCATTGTCGCATTCGTAACGCCCCACTGCGATCCAACGATCAATCTGCATGACTACTTGCACGTCGTGCGACACGATACGATTGTTGACATATGGCCGATCGTTGGGCGTGGCGTGCTGTAGCTTGTGCCCGGATTTAGTGATCCTGTCCTCTCAACAAGACGGCGCGAACATCTGAAAAATTCGCGAGCAGCGGGCGTGGCGCCCGCAAGTCTCCTGGACTTGGTGAAGCTCGCGCGCCGACCGTGTAGGTTAGGGTTGCTCATCGAGCATCGGATACCCTGGGGCGAAGACGGGCCGTTGTCGCAGCAGCATGCGTCTGCGGATGAAGAAGTAGAGCGTACCGAGGGCGAGTGTGCCGCCGACGGCGATGAATTCTGCGCGCCCGCAGGAGGTGAGCAGCCAGAGGATCGCCGCGCTGCCGAGGATGGCGGCGGTGGGACCGCCGGGGGCGCGGAAGGCTCCGGGGACTTTTTCACGGGTGTAGCGCAGCTTCAGCGCGCCGAGGCAGATGGCGAGGTACACGCACAGGATCGAAGCGGTGGCCAGGATGGCGAGATGGCGGAACGCTCCAGTGACTGAGAGTGCAAAAGTGATTGCGGCGAAGACGGCGATAGAGATGTAGGGCGTGTGGAAGCGGGGATGGACGCGCGCGAGTGGGCGTGGCAGCATGCCGTCTTCCGCCATGAGAAAGAAGGATCGTGGGGCAGCCATGACGGACGCGGCGATGGAACCGAAGATGGAGATGGCTGCGCCGATGAGGATCAGGGAGCGTCCGGGTGATCCTGCCATGTACGCGGCGGCGTTGGCGAGTGGGGCGGTGGAGTCCAGCGCGAGCGCGCTGCCGAGTACTCCCATGCAGACGGTTTGGATTGCGACGTAGAGCAGGATGAGGGCGGCAATCGCTCCGAGGATTCCGCGTGGAACGGCGCGGGCGGGATTGCGGATTTCGGCACTGGTACAGAGCGCTTCTTCGGGACCCTGGAAGGCGAAGAAGATGAGCAGCGAGCCTTCGCCGAGTTTCGTGGCGGAAGGCCAACCGGTCCAGTGGAATTCCCGCCAGTGCATGAAGAAGATTCCGGCGGCGATGAGCAGGAACATGGGAAGGAGTTTGGCGAGAGTGGAGATGACGGAGAGCCGCACTCCTTGCTGGATGCCGCGGATGTTGATGGCTGCGAGTCCTGCGTAGAGAACAAAGAATGCGAGGATGCGGGGCACTCCGTGCGCGAGCGCAGGCGCTATCTGGGCGAGCATGTCGACGAGGATATTGCCAATGGCGGCACAGGATACGGCCTCGCACCCGATGGTGTAGAGGATCCAGGCGAGAAAGCCTGCGAGCGGGCCGAAGGCTTCTTCGATATAAGCGATGGGGCCGCCGGAGCGATCGACGAAACTGCCAATCTCGGCGAAACAGGTGAGGACGAGTGCGATGACGAGACCGCAGATGAGATAGCAGACAATGGCGGCGGGGCCGAGGAGGGCGGCGATGAATCCAGGCAGAACGAAGATGCCGCCGCCGATGGTGCTGTTCACGGCGTTGACGCCGACTCCCCAGGGACCGATCACGCGGCGAAGTCGATGGTCGGCGTCGATAGGAGCGGCAACAGGTTCTTGCACGGCGCACCTCCGGCCTGAAAGAGAGATAGAACTCGGGGCCCGGTCGGAAGATCATACGTTGCAGGATGGATGTGGGCAACGTCTAAGTTGTGGCTCAGGTGGTGAGGTCGTGGTCTTGGGTTTAGCGGCACGGCGAGGACGCCGGCGAGGGTGAGCAGCGCGGACGCGAGAGCTAGTAGCCGACGTCAGTTTCCAGCATGGGTTTGTTTCAACTGTACGAAATACAGGGCGGGCTTAACTGCTCTATGCAACACTGGCTTGAAGTCTACTCGCCGGGGTTTGGAGAAAGTCGCCTGCGCGGCGGACACTTTACCCAAAAGGTGACTTTCGAGTTATCACGGTCGTCGCCCAGAACCAGTCCTGATTGGGAGTTAGATGGCTCACTCCATCAACGACGAATCGTTCGCTGATCACATAGCGTTGCGTCGCTCATCGAAAGAATTCTGCGAAGCGTTAGACGGGTCCGCACGGTAAGAGATACCGGGTGGAGCTGTGAAATTGTCGCAAATAAATATGTCAACTTTCACGCAAGAAATAAGACTCTATTTTGACAGTTTCCTGACAAGTAAGATCATCTCCTGCGCCTACTGTAGCCCTCGGGTCGCTTCCCAAAAGAGTGACTCGTCATCAAAAAAATGGGACCAGTGGAGCAACGATGAAATATCTACAGAGCAACACCACGCGTCCAGTCGACCGCCGTTCATTTATGAAAAGCGGGCTTCTGGCAGGGGGCGCAGCTGCAGTAGGCGCCGGCTTGTTAGCAAATGGAACTTCGGCCCGGGCCCAGGAACGCGGCCGGCTCGGAAAAGGCGATGCCGCCATCCTGCGGTTTTTGGCGGCGGCGGAACTGATCGAGTCTGACCTTTGGACACAGTATGCAGAACTGGGTGGAATCGGCAATAATCCACCCATCGAAGTAACCAACCCGAACCCACCGCAGCTGAACAACTATCAGACCGCCTTGTCGAACCTCGACAGCGATGGCCCGCAATACATCACCAGCAACACCCTCGATGAAGTAAGCCACGCTGCCTTCCTCAATGCCTATCTCGAGTCCAGAGGAGCGCAACCGGTTGACTTCAGTGAGTTCATAACACTGCAGGGCAGCATCGCTACAGGCTCGTCCGGCAAGTTGCGCCTTACGAACCTGACGCAACTGAACGTCGACACCAGCTGGTACGTCCGCTACCGCAGCACCACCAATCCGGACCTGGGCGCCACCTTTCCTCAAGCGATCACTCTCAATAACGTCACCGCGATTCCCCGTAACAACGACGATTTCAACGACACCAACCATATTCAGGCAATCGCGAATGTGGCCGCGTTTCACTTCGGATACATCGAGCAAGGCGGCTCCAGTCTTTACGCAACCATGAGTCAAAAAGTGTCGGATCCCGAGGTGTTGGAGATCACGCTTGGCATCGGCGGGGACGAGATCGCTCACTTCCTGGAGTGGGTCGATTTCGCAGGCAATGGAGTGCAGCAGACCGTGGCGCCGTTCACCGACCCCATTTCCGGCCTCACGTTTCCCGATTTCTTCAACAATCCACCACTGAAGCCAGCGAACCTGGTTCAGCCCAGTCTGATCTTTCCCGTGCCTTGCGAGTTCATCCCCAACCTACCCCACGTGGCGATCATTCGCCCGCTTACCGATCGATTTGCAGGCGCAGTGGCCACGATCGCAAGCTTCACCGCCGACGGACTGTTCAAGGGTCAGAGCCAAAAGTTCCTCGACACCCTGCAGGTGATGGCTATAGAAGCCGATGCCGCCAACCGATTCGCCTCCTAATCCTCTCCATCCCAGTTCGAGTTGCCGGGAGCCCCATTCATGACGGCCTCATCGTCATGAGTGGGGGCCCGACCTCGCCTGGCGCCAAGTAGCCATCGCTTGCGATCCGGTCCTCGGGCCGCCGAATTCGCGTGGCCCGGTGAACTTGCAGAAAACCAGACTTCTGGAGCAACTTCTGAGCCCCTCGTGAGCCGACATGTAATATCGGAGTCGAATGCTCGGTACAGGTATGCTGCTCCACGTCCGGAGAACGAACGCGCCATGAATATCGTCGCTCGCTTGGAGCTCTGGAAGGAGCAAGGCGCAATATCGGCTCAGCAGGAGGCTCATTTAGCGAGCCTCTCTCGCGGAGAACCCTTCTCCCTCTCGCTTGAGCTCAACTTTCTCCTCTATGCAGGTGTGTTGGCGTTCGTTGCCGGACTTGGCTGGACGATCTCCACCTGGTCGCAGCAAATCGGCGATGTGCTCGTCCTGACCATCCTCACCATCATCCTCGCCGCCTCTTTCTGGTACTGCTTTTCCCGCGCACCCGCCTGGTCGGCTGCGGAGACGACTGCACCGACTCCAATCTTCGACTACATCCTCTACCTCGGCAGCCTCGTCTGGTGCGTAGAACTCGCGTACCTGGAGAACCGTCTCCACGTCCTTTCCGGACAATGGGATCTCTATCTCCTGGCCACGGCCCTCCTCTTCTTCTTCCTCGCCTATCGTTTCGACAATCGCTTCGTGCTGTCTCTCGCTTTGTCCTCACTGGCGGGATGGTTCGGGCTCACGATCTCGCATTGGCCGTCCCATCAGGACGCAACCTACCGGCAATATGCCTTGCTGTACTGCCTGGTGGTCGGTGCAACCGGAGCAGTTCTTCAGCGCCTTGAGCTGAAGTCGCATTTTCTAAATACGTATCTGAACGTCGCTGCCAATGTTCTCTTCTGGGCAGTCCTTTCCGGAGTCTTCGATTCGCAAGACGATGGTCTATGGTTTGTCGGCCTGCTGATCGCGTGTGGCGCGTCTCTCGCCTGGGGCCTGAAGCGCCGGCAGTTTGCCTTCGTTGCCTACGCCGCCGTCTACGGCTATGTGGGTGTTAGCTATATGCTCCTTCGCAACGCCAACGACTTCACCTTGATCCTGACCTACTTCGTGTTCACCGCAATCGCAATGGTCGTGATGCTGGTCCAGATCGCACGTCGCTTTGGGAGGCCGGAGTGAGAATCTACACGGAATCCAGCGAAGAAACCCTGCGCGCCCGCAAGCTCCTGAAGGAGTGGACCGGCGACGGCGCGCTCACCCAGGAGCAGTATCAGAGCCTCGAACCAGGCACCGCCTCCAACCTGCGCACCACGAATATCTTTCTGAGGCTGGTCCTTTTCTTCTTCACCGTGGTCGCCGTAGCCGCCGCAGCCGGACTCTTCTTCACGGTCTTCCTTTCGCGGCCGTCACAGCAAACATCAGGAATTTTCTTACTCCTCTTCGCTGCTGTCTCCTACGCGGTTGCCGAAATCGCCGTAGCCAAGGGTCGTCTGTATCGCTATGGGATCGAGGAAGCACTCGCCGTCTGTTCGGTTGCTTTTCTCTGCGTAGGACTGGGCGCCCTATTTACCGCTGACGCTCCTCCCTCCTTGCGCGAAATTCAGTTAGTGGTTTCAGCCGCTGGCACTATGGCTTCGCTCTGGATCTGGTACCGCTTCAATCTCTGGTACGCATTTCCCGCCGCGATGATCTTCGCCATCTTCCTCCCCGGCTGCTGGACCGCATCGGACTCGGCGCAGCATGTCGTCATCGCGGTGTTGTATGCAGCCGGACTGATCTGCATAGCCTCCATTCGCTCCTGCCACCGCTTCGATTACCTTGAAGACGCGTACTCACTCTCCGAGGCTTTTCTCTGGCTCGGGATATATCTGACCTTCAACCTCAAAATTTCAGAATTCAGCCTGCTTTCCCTTTGGAGCCCCACCCGCTTCACCTCGGAACCCGCTAGCCCGTTCTACTGGACGACGTGGGTGCTCATATGGTGCCTTCCACCCCTCATACTCACACGCGGCATTCGCCGGAAGGATCGCTTCGTACTCGCAGTTGGCGCGATCACTGCCGTCCTCACCCTGGTCACCAATAAACCCTACCTCGGCTGGCAGCGCCACACCTGGGACCCGATGCTTCTCGGTGTGGCGCTGACTGGCGTTGCATTGTCCCTTCGACGCTGGCTTGCTCGGGGGCCCGGCGGAGTTCGCCACGGCTTTACGGCCGCGCATCTGTCGGGGAAGGACAAACACGCGATGAGCGTCGGCTCTGCCGTACTCGGCCTGGTAACGCCTCAATCCATAACCCCACCCCCGCAAGCAACCAATCCGGAGCATCGCTTTGGCGGAGGCGGATCGGGAGGCGGAGGCGCAGATTTTTGAAGGGCTTGCCAGCCGATATAACCGGCTACTCTTGTTCCCCCGCCTTTTCCACTAACCGACCGCATGGGATTGCTATCCGGCGAACATTCAGAAAGCGGCGTTTCAGGTAAAGTGACCGACAGCGGGCGTCGAGGCCCATCTGCTTCGCTGCAAGTTCGCCAAAGGCGGCGCGCTGCGTTGTCAATATCGTTCCGCCACCTGCGCACGAGCGATGGTGCTATGCGTCCGTCAAAACCTGTTCCCTTCCCGTTTCGGTCGCCCACCAAGGGCGCGCGGTAGCCTGTCCGAAATCAGAGGCCAAGCCATTGAAGGGATTCAGCACTGTACCTCCTGCTTATCTTCAACATGGGACGTATCTTGATCTGGTGGGCCCACCAGGACTTGAACCTGGAACCAACGGATTATGAGTCCGCTGCTCTAACCAATTGAGCTATAGGCCCTTCAATCACTTACAGACAGCGCCACGTGCCGCTCCGGCTTGCAGGTGGCCCAGAGAGCATTGTATGACGCTGGCGGTGAAGGGCAAAGCGGAGGGTGCATTTGACCCGGATCCCACCCGGAGCAGGCATAGGCCTGCGCCGGGATCAGGATGCGCGAGCCGAGTACAGAGGCTCGGCCGAGGCAAACTTTGCTGTGTAGGCCACATACACGGCCTTTCGGTAAGCTGCCTGGACCTTCCTTTCCGTCGGGTAGCGAGCGAGGAACCACAGGGCCAGCGCGGTACGGTTCTCGCAGCCGGTTTTTGCCATAGAGTCCTGTACGTGGCGCTTCACTGTATCCACCGATATGCAGCATGCTTCCGCGATTGCCTTGTTGCTCATCCCTTGTGCGACCAATGCCGATACCTGGACCTGGCGCGGGGTCAACGTGTCCTGCGGTTTCTCTTTGGCGATTTCAAAAAACTGGCGCATATTTCTCCTGATAGCTGCGTTGCCGCAGCGGCGTTATACGGGTGGCCCTTGCATACGCCCTGGAGCGTACACGCTTCATCCAAGGATTTGTGTCAAGGCAAGTGAAACCCGTTTGCACACTTCACGATCATGGCGTGAAGCGTACCGCTCAGGGGAATATGCTGCCGGCTGGAAGACTCTTGCGGTCTCTCCATCGCTGGTGTTCCGATTCCTGAGGAACTCGAGACCGGAGTCCATCGTTCCGTGCAGATCGATAAAATCTCTCTCCGTTTTATCACACGTCGAAGCGAAGGACATAGCCCTGGGCCGGTGCGGGAACATCCTATGCCATTGGGCTCACGCTGCGCGGGTGATTTGGGTCACCGACGCACGCCGGAGCCCGGGAAATACTGGCCCAGTAGCGGTCGAGGCAAGTCATGAAAGAGCGCGCATTGTTTCTCCATCGGGACGGCGTTATTAACCGCGAGGCTGGGTACGTCTTCCGCAAGGAGCAGGTGCAGTTTGTGGATGGCATCTTTTCCCTGTGCCGGACTGCGAAGCGGCTTGGATACCGCCTGGTCGTCGTAACTTACCAACCGGGTCTGGCGCGCGGCGTCTTTACCCAGAGTGACTACGCCGAACTGATGCGGTGGATGCGGGAAGAGTTTCGACGCGAAGGGATCGCGTTGGACGGAATCTACCACTGCCCCAGCGGCGTAAAGAGCAAAACACCGGAGGGCAACGGCGGGTGCAGACCGGGCGCCGGAATGCTGCGACGGGCGGCGCGGGACTTGCGGCTTGAACTCTCCGAATAGGTGTTGGTGGGCGCCCGGGCGATTGACGTTGCAGCGGCGAATGCGGGCGGTCTGCGCCAGGCGTTCCTGCTGCGCGGGTCCGAGCAGTTGACTGGCGGCGGAGCCAACGCCACCGTCAACTCCCTCGGCGACGTGGAGACCTGGCTGGTCGAGCAAGCGAAAGGGGCCAACCAGCCCCCGACCAGCCGTTTCATCGCCGCTTGAAGAGTCGCCGTATCTCGATGACTGTAAAGGATAAATCCGCCCCAACCGGGTGCCTTTCGCGATATGTGGCCGGGGTGTGGTCAAATGAAGCTAGCGATATGGTTTCAGAGAATACAGTTCCAAGCCGTCCTATGCCGGTGCGGCGCCGCTGGAAGGCGATGACCCGCAATGTCCGCGAGATCGGCTCGATTGCGTCTGCCCTGCTCGACACCGGACATCCCTACATGGCGCACATTGTGCCCATGCGGCGGTGCAACCTGGCCTGCACCTACTGCAACGAGTTCGACGACGTGTCGGATCCGGTGCCGATCGAAGAGATGGAGCGCCGGATCGACGAGTTGGGCCGGCTGGGGACCTCGGTCATCACGATCTCGGGCGGCGAGCCGTTGCTGCATCCGGAACTGGATCGGGTGATTGCGCGGATTCGCAAGACGGGCGCGATTGCCGGGATGATTACGAACGGCTACCTGCTGATGCCGGACCGGATCCAGCGGCTGAACCGTGCCGGGCTTGACCATCTGCAGATTTCGATCGACAACGTGATGCCGGACGCCGTGTCGAAGAAGAGCCTGAAGGTGCTGGACGCGAAGCTGAAGATGCTGGCAGAGCACGCCGATTTTCACGTGAATATCAATTCGGTGGTCGGCGGTGGGATTGCAAATCCTACGGACGCGCTGACGGTGAGCGAACGGGCGCTGGCACTCGGGTTCTCGTCGACCATCGGGATTATCCACGACGGAACCGGGCAGTTGAAGCGGTTGGGAGACGCGGAGCGCACGGTTTGGGACAAGGTGCGCAGGCTCACGCGGCGAAGCTACTCGCGTTTTAACCATTTTCAAGAAGCGATCGCCAACGGCCAGCCGAACAACTGGCGGTGCAGGGCGGGGGCGCGGTATCTCTACATCTGCGAGTTCGGGCTGGTGCATTACTGTTCGCAGCAACGTGGCTATCCTGGAGTTCCGCTGGCCGAGTACAAGCGGGCGGACGTCAAGCGGGAGTTTCTAACGGAGAAGGGCTGCGCGCCGAATTGCACGATCAGTTGCGTGCACCAGGTGAGCTACATCGACCACTGGCGGGCGCCGCAGACCTCGCAAGTGACGCCAGGCGGAGCGCACGGAGCGGGTGCGGATTCCGGGCTGGTCCAGATCCAGTAGATTTCGCAACCTAACGGCCCCGGCGAGACTCTAAAATGGGAGTGATCGTGGCATATCCGCTTCCATTGAACTCGTCGCGCACGGGCTTGCAGCGCAGATTGCGTGGCGCGGCGACGATTGCCCTCGCGTGCGCTGGATTTGCGGGACTGGCGCAGGCACAGGAGAACGCGGAACTGTCGATGGCTCCTGCCATTCGAGCGACGCTGCCCGAAGCGCCTCGAGCCGCGCTGCCTGACGCACCGGTACCGAATACGCAGCAGAGCTTTGCGCAGCAAACGGCGGGAACAGCGGGGATACGGTTTGCTGGCAACGTTACTGTGCAGCAGGCCACGCCGGGTGCGTTGCCGCTTTCGCTGGACGACGCGATCAGCCGCGGAGTGAAGAACAATCTGCAAGTGCTGCTGGCTGGACAGACCGAGGAGTCGGTGCGCGGGCAGGTTCTCTCGGTCTTCTACTACCTTCTGCCCAATTTGAAGGCGAGTGCGTACACCAACGCCGAAGAGATCAACCTGGAGGCGCTGGGGTTCAAGAAGTCATCGCTGGCGGCGTTTGGACTCAACCCGGCGACGTTTTCCACGATCGTGAAGGTGGACACGACTGACGCGCAGTTGAGTGCGGACCAGGTGCTGTTCAACCTTCCGGATTTTTATCTGTATGCGGCGGCGAAGAAGGCGACGAATGTCGTCTCGCTGAACACGCTGAATGTGCGCGGAAACGTGGTGCTGGAGGTGGGCACGCAGTACCTCGCCGCGCTGGCAGACCAGGCGCAGATTGCCAACGCGCGGGCGCTGTTGACGTCTGACGAAGAAGTATTGCGGCAGGCGACGCTCTCCCACGACGCCGGCGTTGGGACCAATCTCGACGTGCTGCGCGCGAAGGTGCAACTGCAAACCGAGCAGCAGGCGCTGGTGAACGCGGAGAATACGTTTGCGAAGGACAAGATTGCGCTGACCCGGCTGATCGGCTTGCCGGCTGATCAGGAGTTGACGCTGACCGACACGGTGCCCTACGCCGAGTTGACGGAGCTGTCGCATGACGAGGTGATGGCGGTGGCGTTCCAGCACCGCAAGGACCTGCTGGAGTTGCAGGCACAACTGGCAGTGGTCGAGCGGGCGCGCAAGGCGGTGAAGTACGAACGCCTTCCGCAACTCGCGTTCAACGGATACTACGGAGTCCTGGGCGAGACGCACGGTCTGTACCACGGCATATTCACGGCCCAGGGTGTGCTGAAGATTCCGATCTTCGAAGAGGCGCGCTTCCGGGGCGAAAGCGAGACAACGGCAGCGCAGGAGATTGCGCTGCGGCAGCAGATCGAGGCGCTGCGGGTGACGATCGACCAGCAGATTCGGGCCAGCAAGCTGGACGTTGAATCGTCCGCCGAGTTGGTGAGGGTGGCACGCAGCAACGTGGACCTCGCCGGCCAGGCCCTGTCGGACACGCGCGATCGCTTTGCCGCGGGCGTGGATGACAATCTGCCGGTAGTGCAGGCCCAGGCGACGCTGGCCAATGCGCAGAGCCGTCTGATCTCGACCGAATTCCAGCTGAACCAGGCGAAGCTGCAGCTGGCGCGGAATACCGGCGTGGTGGAGACCGAGTACAAGCAATATCTGGGGCGCTAGAAAGCCAAAAACAAATCACAGAGTACAGAGTGTTCAGTGTCGGCTGACGACGGACTGTGCCATGCTGAGCTATGGGGAATGAGCCGGAGAATGATCCGCGGGTTTATTTTGCGGCGGAGCGGACGCTGCTGGCCTGGCTCCGCACCGGGCTGGGTCTGATCGGCGTGGGCTTCGCGGTGGCGCGGTTCGGGCTGTTCCTGCGGGAATTCCAGGCCGCACAACCGCTCGCACCCGTGCACTCGACCGGACTGTCGAAGTGGTCGGGAGTCGCACTGGTAGCGCTCGGAGTGATCGTCAACATCAGCGCGGCGTTGCGGCATATCCAGTTGGTGAGGCAGTTGCGCGCGGGGACATGGCAGCCAAAGGTGTCGACGGGCGCGGTGGTGCTGTCGCTGGTGCTCGCAGCGATTGGGTTTGCGATGGCGGTGTGGCTGGTGGCGGTGCGCTGACAGGTGCCTTCCCTGCAGAAAATGTGAAACTATAAGCATCTATGGCAGAGGGTGGGAACGGGGCGGGAGCGGCCAGCGCGTTTCTGTCGCGGGACTTCAGGCTGTACCAGACGGCGCGGCTGCTGGTGATCCTCGGCGCGGAGGCGCAGTCGGTCGCAGTGGCCTGGCAGGTGTACCAGATTACGCATTCGGCGCTCGACCTGGGGCTGACCGGGCTGGCGCTGTTCGCACCCGGAATTTTCTTCATGTTGGCCGCGGGGCATGTCGCCGACCGCTACGACCGGCGCTGGATCATCCTGGTGTGCTACGGGCTGCAGTCGCTGTGTACGCTGGCGCTGCTGCGGTTTGCGTTGCACCCGAACGGGCGGGTCTGGCCGATCTATGCGGTGCTGTTGGGCGTCGGGATGGGGCGTGCGTTCAGCGGGCCGGCGTCGTCGGCGCTGCTGCCAAGCCTGGTGCCGAGGCACCACTTCGTCAATGCGGTGACTTGGGGCTCGATTGTCTTCCAGATTGCCAACATCGCCGGCCCGGCGGTTGGCGGCTTGCTGTTCACGCTGCGCCTGACCGGCGCGCTGGCCGGCTGGAACGGCGCACCGGTGGTGTTCGTCTTCACGCTGCTGACGCTGGTGGCGTTCTGCGCGCTGGTGGGGGCGATGCGGACGCGGCCGGTCCGGGTGGTGAAGAACGCGTTCAACCTGGAGACGATGCTGGCCGGCTTTCGCTACGTGTGGCAGGCCAAGCTCCTGCTGGGGTCGCTGTCGCTGGACTTGTTTGCGGTGCTGTTGGGAGGCGCGGTGGCACTGATGCCGATCTACGCGACCGACATCCTGCACGCGGGTCCGGGAGCGCTGGGGCTGTTGCGGGCGATGCCTTCGCTGGGTGCGCTGACGGTGTCGCTGGGGATGACCGTGCGGCCGATCAGCCGGAATGCGGGCAAGTTGATGCTGTTCTGCGTCGGCATATATGGCACCGCGACGATTGTCTTTGGGCTGTCGCGTACGATGTGGTTGAGTTTGCTGGCGCTGGTGATTGTGGGCGCGAGCGACATGGTGAGCGTGGTGATCCGGGCAAGCATCCTGCAACTGGCGACTCCGCCGGAGATGCGCGGCCGGGTGAGCGCGGTGAACTGGTTGTTCGTTGGCGCATCGAATGAGTTTGGCGGCTTTGAGAGCGGCCTGACGGCTCATTGGTGGGGCGCGGTGCGGGCAGTGGTGGTCGGCGGGATCGGGTCGCTGATTGTCACCGGCGCGGCGGGGGTGCTCTTCCCGGCGTTAAGCAACGCCGATGCACTTACGGCAGAATCGTTGATGGAGTCTAATATGCAACAGAGTATTGCGGAACCGGTGGATTGAGGCCGAGTCTTGTGGGCCGGTTGCGGGTTACAAAATCTGGAGACAAAAAAACAGCATGATTTCAGGAAAGAAATTAGCGATGGGCGGAACTGCGCTTCTACTGCTGGGCGTGGTGATCGAGGTGGGGTATCTGCATCACGAGCGCAGCGAGGCCGCGAAGCCCACTGCGGCGGTAGATACCGACGCGGTCGATCCGGACGACAACGTATTTCTGAAGAAGGAACGGCCCGACACGCCGGCGGACCTGAAGGATCTGTTCGGCAAGACCATCTGGGTTTCGGCGGGCGGGCAGATGGATTACTACCCGGCGACCGGGCACCACGCGGACTACGCGCACTCGGCAGGCACGCTGCAGGGAGCAGAACCGCTGATCGTCAAGGATACGTTCGAGCAGGTCGCGCCACCAACGGCTACGTTCCGCATTCCGGCCGGGGAGAAGCACGTGCTGCTGGCATTCACTATGCCAAAATCGGCCGACCCAAGCAAGGTGTATGCGGTGCCGGTGGGCTACAAGGAAGACCGCGGCTACACGTTTCTGACGGACGAGATTTTCTTCTACGACGATCCGCATGTGCTCTATCAGCACTGGGGACCGCAGGTCTGGCAGGCCGTGGACGCGCACCAGGTGATCCTGGGGATGACCGAACGTGAGGTGCAGTTGTCGCTGGGGCAGGTGTCGAAGAGCGAGAGCCAGGAGATCGGCAACCGGCTGGTGGTGTACGCGAACCTGGGCCATCCGATGGCGGTGACCTTTGTGAAGAACAAGGTCACGGCGTTCCGGGCGGATCAGGGATACTGACGGCTTAGGCAAGGTCCAGGGAAAATCCCGGGAATCTTCAGGGGTTTCTCATACGGTCTTGCCTTATACTCTTAGTTCCAATGCAGCCAGCCCAGACCAAGCAGTCCGAGCACGCGCTCCTGAAGAACTATTTGCTGGACCACGCCTTCGACGAAATGTTCGCTGGGCAGGATGAACTGCACGCGCACTACGAGCCGCTGTTTGAGCGCTTTGCATCACTGCCCTGTGACGAACTGCAGCGACGCAAGCATGCCGCCGAACTCAGCTTCCTGAACCAGGGCATCACCTTCACGGTCTACGGGCGCGAGGATACCTCCGAACACATCTTTCCCTACGACCTGGTGCCGCGCATCATTACGGCAGAGGAGTGGGCGACGGTGGAGCGTGGACTGACGCAGAGGATCACCGCGCTGAACCTCTTTTTGCGCGACATCTATAACGAGGGCCGCATTCTGCAGGACGGCATCGTGCCGCGCGAAATCGTGTATAGCTGCAAGCATTTTCGCCGGCAGATGGTGGGCCTGCAGGTGCCGCGCAACGTGTACGTCGCCATTTGCGGGACCGACCTGATCCGCATGGAGAACGGCGAGTTTGTGGTGCTCGAGGATAATCTGCGCGTGCCGTCGGGCGTGAGCTATATGCTGACCAACCGGCGCGTCATGAAGCGGATCTTCCCGCACCTGTTCCGCAGCTACAACGTGCGACCGATTGAGCAGTACACGCAGTTGCTCCTGGGAACGCTGCGCTCACTGGCGCCGGAGGGCCGGCCGGAGCCGAACATCGTGCTGCTGTCGCCGGGCGTCTTCAACTCCGCGTACTTCGAGCATGCGTACCTGGCGCGGCAGATGGGCATCGAACTGGTCGAAGGCCGCGACCTGGTGACGCACGACAACGTCATCTACATGCGCACCACCAGCGGGCTGCGGCGCGTGGATGTGATCTACCGGCGCGTCGATGATGACTTCATCGATCCGATGGCGTTCCGGTCGGATTCGATCCTGGGCGTTGCCGGGCTGTTCAACGCCTATCGCGCGGGCAACGTGACCCTGGCGAATGCGTTCGGCACCGGTGTGGCTGACGATAAAGCGCTATATGCGTACGTGCCGAGCATCATCAAGTACTACCTGAGCGAAGAACCGGTGTTGCAGAACGTGAAGACCTACTTGCTGACCGAGCCCGCATCGAAGCAGCATGTGCTGCAGAATCTCGACAAGCTGGTGATCAAGGCGGTGGGCGAGAGCGGCGGGTACGGGATGCTGATCGGGCCGCAGTCGACCGCGGAGCAGCGCGAAGAGTTTGCGCGCAAGATCGAGGCTGACCCGCGCAACTACATCGCGCAGCCGACGATTTCGTTTTCGCGGGCGCCGTGCCTGATCGGCGATGAGTTGGAGCCGCGTCACGTCGATCTGCGGCCGTACATTCTGTACGGCGACAAGGTGAATGTGGTGCCGGGCGGCCTGACGCGCGTCGCGCTGAAGCGAGGCTCGCTGGTCGTCAACTCCTCGCAGGGCGGCGGCAGCAAGGACACCTGGGTGCTGAGCCAGTAACGCGAGATTCGCCGGAGGGAAGCTGATTGCTAAGCCGCGTCGCCGATAGTCTTTACTGGATGAGCCGCTACATCGAGCGCGCGGAACACACCACGCGCCTGCTCGACGTGAATCTCAACCTGATGCTGGATGAGAGCGCGTCCAGCGCGGACCGGCGCTGGCAGCGGCTTCTGCAATCGCTCGGCGGCCCCAAGGATGTGACGTGGACTGGCGATCCGTACGCGCTGACGCAGGCGTTGTCGTTCGACACGGAACTACCGGGGTCGATCCTGTCGTGCATCATCTCGGCACGGGAGAACTCACGGCACGTGCGTGAGCAGATTTCGACCGAACAGTGGCACCGGCTGAACAGCTTGTACCTGCAGGTAACACGGCCGGACATGCAGCAGGGTATGGATGCGGACAACACCATCATGACAAGTTCCGAGCAGCCGACGGAGTTTCTGCAGCAGGTGATGGAGGGCGTGCACGAGTTCCAGGGAGTCAGCGACTCCACCATGAGCCACGGCGAGGGCTGGCAGTTCATCCAGGTGGGTCGCTACATCGAACGCGCAGCCGCCACCGCGCTGCTGCTGGAGGCGTACCACGAGGACCTTTGGCTGCATACGGAAGCCATCCCCGAAGGCAACGAGTACCTCGAGTGGATGGGGTTGCTGCGCTCGGCGACGGCATTTGAGGCGTACTGTAAGGTTTACACGGCTGACGTCACGCCGGACCGCATCCTCGAGTTTCTACTGCTGGACCATGAGTTTCCGCACTCGATTCGTTTCTCCATCGACACGCTGCAGCGCGCATTGGAGGCGATCCACGGCGAAGGCGGCAGTAAGAGTCGCGCCGAACCGTTGCAGCGACTGGCCGGAAGACTACAGGCGTCGCTGAGCTATTCGAGCGTGGAGGAGATTCTCAGCGGCGACGTGATTGCTTACCTGCGCGGTATTCAGTACCAGTGCGGCATGATCCACGAGATGATCTACAAGCTCTATATCGACTACAGCATTCAGGCCGCGCTGGCGGGGTAAGGCAGTTGCTGGTTGCTAGTTGTTGGTTGTGTGAGGCGCAAGGAGCGGAATGTATTACTCGATTCGACATCTGACGAAGTTCCTCTACTCGAACCCGGTGAGCGAGAGCATGATGGAGACGCGCATGCATCCGCGCTCGGATCAGAACCAGCGCTGCCTGACGTTTCATCTGTCGGTAAGCCCGCGCTGTCGCGTCTTCAGCTATCGCGACCACCTGGCCAACCAGATCCACCACTTCGACATTCCGGGCCAGCATGGCCAGCTTGTGATTGTGGCGGAGTCGCTGGTGGAAGTGCAGCCGGCGGCGCCGGTACCGGCCTTCCTGTCGCCCGACGCGTGGAGTGAACTCGACACCATGATCGAGCAGGGCGACTACTGGGAGATGTTGCTGCCCAGCGAATTCTGCGCCGGGACTGCGTCGCTGGACGCGCTGGCCGAGGAGTTCGATGTGCGCCGCCGCGACGATCCTCTGATGGTGCTCCACCAACTGAACGAGCAGCTCTACAACCACTTTGAATATGTGCCCAAGTCGACCAAGGTAGACTCGCCAATCGACCTGGCGCTGCTGACGCACGCGGGCGTGTGCCAGGACTTCGCCCACATCATGACGACGCTGGTGCGGTCGAAGCTGCGCATCCCATGCCGCTATGTCAGCGGGTACCTGTTTCACGGCCAGACCGATCACGACCGATCAGTGCACTCGGCGACGCATGCCTGGGTGGAAGCTCTGATTCCGCAATTGGGGTGGGTGGGGTTCGACCCGACCAACTTGCTGGTTGCGGGCGACCGGCATATTCGCACGGCGATCGGCCGTGACTACGCCGACGTGCCGCCGACGCACGGTATCTTCCGCGGGCGCGCCAACAGCGAGCTGACGGTGGCCGTGCGCGTGACTCCAAGCCAGGGGACGCCGTCGCTCGACCAGGAGATGCCGGTGCCGGAAGACTGGTCCATCCTGGTGGAGAAGGCGACAGCCCTGCCGGAACCGCCGCCGCAGCCGACACGGCAACAGCAGATGGCGCAGCAACAACAGTAGTCATTCGTCAGTGATTTCGTCGCGCAGCTTCAGAGGTTGAGCTTCTTGAAGATGCGGTCGGGGATGTTGCGGATGACGAACATGATGGGCTGCCACTGGAACGGGACGTAGAGGTTGTCCGCGCGCTTGTCGATGGCGTTGACGATGGTCTGCGCGACCTTGTTGACGTTGGCGAACTTCGCGGAGCCCTTCATGCCGGCGGTCATGGCCGTCTTCACCGGGCCGGGTTTGATGGTAAGGACGGTGACGCCCTCGCGATCAATGCGATTGCGCAGACCGGCGAGGAACGCGGTCAGCCCGGCCTTCGACGAGCCGTAGAGGTAGTTCGACTTGCGGCCTCGATCTCCGGCGACCGAGGAGATGACGGCGAGCACGCCTGCATGACGCTGCACGCAGAAATTCGCCAGCCACGTGAGCAGCGAGACCGGCGCAACGAAGTTGGTGTGCAGAATCTGCGCGGCGTGCTGGAAGTCCTGCTCGGCCTGTGCCTGGTCGCCGAGGATGCCGTGCGTGAGGTAGGCGATATCCATGCCAGTAAGCGAATTCACCGCGTGCGCCAGCAGTTCGGCATGTTTATCGGTGTCGTCGAGATCGGCCACGGCCGTGCCGACATAGGCGGCGCCGCGTAGCTTCAGGTCGGCAGCCACCGCGGCGAGTTTGTCTGCATTGCGCGCGACGAGAAAGAGCTGTGCCCCCTGCGCCGCCCAGATGCGGCAGGTCGCTTCGGCAATGCCGGAGGTGGCTCCGAGGACCAGAATCTTCTGGGTGATCTTCGCGGTCGGATTCAAGGCACGCGATTCGTTCGAGGGTTGGGAGGCGAGAGTGCTCATAAATTCGTTTTGGCTCCGGTGGTGTCGGTGACCCGCTCCCAGAAGCTGGACGTCAGCATGGGATCGCGGTAGCGTGCGAAGCGCTCCCACTCCGGGTAGAACGTCTTGAATTGGGCCGGGGTCATGGCTGCGTCCTTGGCCGGATAGAGGCGACCACCGTACTCGAGCGTCATGTCGCCGAGGCGTTCGAGCAGCGGGACGGTGATGCCGGGCTTGATGGGGAAGTCCAGCGCGAACATGATGCCGGGCTGGGGAAAGCTCATCATGCCCAGCGAGGGCACGTCGCCGAAGGTCTTGAGCACGGCGAGGAAGCTGGCCAGGCCGGAGTTGGCGATGGCGCGCAGGATGGCGATGGTGCCCTCCTTCGCACGCTCCCACGGCAGCGCGTACTGGAACTGGGCCATCCCGTTCTTCCCGTACATCCGGTTCCAGTGCAGCACGGCGTCCAGCGGATAGAAAAAGGGCTCGTAGTCGTGCAGCGCCTTGACGTGCGCCTTGCCTTGCTTGTGAAAGAAGACGGTGTTGAACATGCTAACGGAGATGCGATTCAGCGCAAATCCCGGGGCGTCCATTGGGAAGACCAGCTTCGGCTCAGGCGACGGCTTCAGTTCGCCGGGCACCTTGGAGTGTTCGCCGAGCATGAAGATGCCGCGCATGAAGTTTCTGCCGGTGGAGACGCAGTCGAGCCAACTGACGGTGTACTCCACATCGTGATATTTCTGCTTGAGTTCGAGGAACTCGTCGATGCCGTGGAACTGTATGCCCTCGTAATCGATCATGCGCGAAACGATGGGGCGAAGTCGGAGTTGCGCCCAGGTGATGAGGCCGGTGAGGCCCATGCCGCCGATGGTGGCGGCGAACCAGTCCGGATTCTCGGTGCGCGAGCAGAGGCGGCGGGTGCCGTCGGAGCGAACCAGTTCGAAGCAGGGAACGTGATTGCCGAAGGAGCCGGCGGCTTCGTGGTTCTTGCCGTGGATGTCGTTAGCGATGGCGCCGCCCAGGGTGACGTACTTGGTCCCCGGACTGACCGGCAGGAAGAAACCGCGGGGGACGGCGAAGTCGAGGATTTGGGCCAGGGTTATGCCGGACTCGGCAGTCAGGACGCCCGTCTCAGGATTGAAGTCGATCAGGCGGTTCATGCCCGTCGTCTGGAGAAGCGTGCCATCCTTGAGCAGGCAGACGTCGCCGTAACTCCGGCCCATGCCGACGGGCAGCGCCGAGTCCTGCAACCCAGCGAGGACGGCCGGGAAGTCGCCGCGCCAACTCAGCGGGACAACTTTGGCGTTGTACCTGGGATAGCGCCCCCAGGACTCAAACTGGGGCGGCCCGGTGGGAGCCTCAGCGGTGGTCGCTGGGAGGGTGGGCGCTTCAGGTTCGGCAGTCGACAGGGGCATATCGTTAGAATACCGGGTTGGACCGCGTAAGCGTTACAGAGAAAAGAACGCAGAACCTCGGAAGCTCGACAAGGGTGACCCCTATCACAGGGCCTCCGCCTGCAGGGTTTCGACCCAGACCTTCTTTTTGCTGCGCAGAAGGTCGTTGAGTAGCAACGGCGATATCTCTTCGTCGAACTGCTCCAGCACCTCAAACGCAAAGACTTGCTCCGTATGATGCGTCCACGCCTGCTGGAGAGATGCCGAACGATGCAGTCCGCCGCGAAGCTGGAACCACTGCGAGTTTTGCGCCGCATTCAGGTTGGTCGACGAGCCCACCCAAGCGTCGCCGGTCGTGGTGCACCGGATCGCGAAAATGCCCTGGGGGACCTTGCGCTCTTTGAACTCATCGGCGATCTGGCGGCGTGCGGCTTTGCTGCTGGTATCGATCTGCATCTCTGGTCTCCGTTCAAATTGCGTTGCAAAACAACGAGGGCGTGGCCGCAGCCACGCCCGTCGGTGGAACTGCGGTTGCCTTATGCGACAGCCTTCTCGCGGGTGGTCTTGGCAGAGGCGAGGGCGGCCTTGGCCATCTCGGTCAGCGCCGTGAAGCCGGCTGCGTCGTGGGCGGCGATGTCGGCAAGCACCTTGCGGTCAAGCGCGTTGCCGGCCAGTTTCAGCCCGTTGATGAAGGTGGAGTAGCTCATGCCGTTGAGGTGGCAGGCGGCGTTGATGCGGACGATCCAGAGGGCGCGGTACTGGCGCTTCTTCTGCTTACGGCCGGTGTAGGCGAACATCAGGCCGCGTTCGACGGCCTCCTGCGCTGCCTGGTAGAGCTTGGATTTGGTGAGGAAGTAGCCGCTGGCGCGTTTGAGGATCTTTTTGCGGCGGTCGGTGCGCTTAGTACTCCGTTTTACACGGGGCATCGTGGTTCTCCTTTTGCGTGTTTCGGTTAAGTGGCTGGAGGAAAGGGTTCCTCTTCACGCACTATGCAACTTCAAGTCTCGGTGGGATTTGCCTGGCAAATTCCAGGGGCCGGAACGCTTTGACTGGCCCTTTGTGCAACTCTCTGCAACGGCTCGACTTGAAAAACTTCGGCGCTTCCCTGCCCTGAAACTCAGGCGTAGGGGAGCATCCGGGCGATCTTCGGGGTATCCGCCTTGGAGATCAGGACCTGCGAGCCGAGGTGGCGCTTGGTCTTGGTGGCCTTCGAGGTGAGGATGTGGCGCATCTTCGACTGGCCGCGCTTGAACTTGCCCGACGCGGTCTTCGTGAAGCGCTTGGCTGCGCCCGAATGGGTCTTCAACTTTGGCATGGTGTTTCCTGACGAAAAGCTACAGTTTGGACAGCATCTTCGAGTCTATCAGAGGCTGGTCAATTCGGCACCGAAAATCCACTTTTGCACCGCCGGAAAGGGTCCCTCGGGGCGAAGAAAAAGAGTCCCCGAACGTGCTATAATCAGAGAGTAAACAGGGGCCGGGCAAAGCGTCGAAACTACTGATTTGGCGCACCTTTTCGAGAACGTCGAGGTTGCCGCGCGCCCTCGGTTCAAGACCCGGGATTTTGCGGCTTTCCCCAGGCCGCATGGAGAGTGAATGGCATCGTCCGCAATCAGCCCCGAAGCTGCTCTGCTTGAAGTAAAACCAACCGTTGCAACGCCGCCCCCCGCAGCCAAGGAAGGCGGCTACTCCGCTGAGAATATTACCGTGCTGGAGGGCCTGACAGCGGTTCGGCTGCGCCCGGCCATGTACATCGGTTCGACCGGCGAGATGGGCCTGCACCACCTGGTGTACGAGGTCGTCGACAACTCCGTCGATGAAGCGCTGGGCGGTCACGCGACCCGCATCGATGTCACTATTCACGTCGACAACTCCATCACGGTTATAGACGACGGGCGCGGCATTCCGGTAGACGACAAGGTCATCAACGGCGAGAAAATGCCCGCCGTCCAGGTCGTCCTCACCATGCTTCACGCCGGCGGCAAGTTCGATGCGTCCAACTACAAAGTCTCGGGCGGACTGCACGGCGTCGGCGTAAGCTGCGTCAACGCGCTCTCGCAGGAGTTCGACGTCGAGATCTGGCGCGACGGTTTTGCCTGGGAGCAGGACTACAGCAAGGGCAAGCCCACCAGCAAGCTGCGCAAGATGGGGCCATCGAAGCGGCGCGGCACCAAGGTCCACTTCCTGCCCGACAAGACGATCTTCACCGTCACCGAGTACAACTACGACACGCTGGCCCAGCGCCTGCGCGAACTCGCGTTCCTGAACAAGGGCCTGGAGATTACGCTCACCGACGAGCGCACGACGGACGCCAAGACCGGCGAAAGCAAGCTGCAGACGTTCAAGTACGCCGGCGGCATCGCGGAGTTCATCAAGCATTTGAACCGCGGCAAGCAGGTGCTCCATGACAAGCCGATCTATATGGAGGCCGAACGCGATGGCGTGGTCATGGAGATTGCGCTGCAGTACAACGACGCCTACTCCGAAACCGTCTTCACCTTCGCCAATAACATCAACACCGTCGACGGCGGCACGCATCTTTCCGGCTTCAAGACGGCGCTGACCCGCACTATCAACTACGTTGGCCAGCAGCTTGGGCTGTTCAAGGACGTCAAGGAGAACCTCTCCGGCGACGACGTTCGCGAAGGCCTGGTGGTTGTCATCTCGGTCAAGCTCTCGCAGCCGCAGTTCGAAGGGCAGACCAAGGGCAAGCTCAACTCCGACATCGCCGGCACGGTGCAGGCGTTCGTCAACGAGCGGCTGGGCGCCTTCCTGGAACAAAACCCGCCGGTCGCGCGGAAGATCATCAACAAGGCCATCGACGCGGCCCGCGCACGCGAGGCGGCCCGCAAGGCTCGCGACCTGACGCGGCGCAAAGGTGCGTTGGACGGCGGTGGACTGCCGGGCAAACTCTCCGACTGCTCCGAACGCCAGCCGGACCGCTGCGAGTTGTATCTGGTCGAGGGCGAATCGGCCGGCGGGACCGCCAAGCAGGGCCGCGATCGCCGCTTCCAGGCTATCCTGCCGCTGAAGGGCAAGATCCTCAACGTCGAGAAGGCTCGCTACGACAAGATGCTGGGCCACGAGGAAATTCGCGCGATGATTACCGCGCTGGGCACAGGCATCGGCAAGGACGATTTCGACGCGACCAAGCTGCGCTACGGCAAGATCATCCTGATGACCGACGCCGATGTCGACGGATCGCACATCCGCACGCTGCTGCTGACGTTCTTCTTCCGCCACATGACGGAGTTGATCAAGCGCGGCAACGTCTACATTGCGCAGCCGCCGCTGTTCCGCATCAAGAAGGGCAAGTTCGAGCAGTACATCAAGGACGAGCGCGAGTACGTCGACGTCATGGTCAAGCGCGCCTCCGACGGCATGATCCTGCGCCACGGAGACGGCGGAGCGAAGATCGAAGGCGAGGCGCTGACGAAGTTCATGGGGCTGCTCCGCGACTACCTGGCCTTCTACGACAAGGTGGAAAAGCGGCTGCGCAATGAGGACGTCACCGAAGCCTTCGCGCAGATTTTTTCGCACGAGGGCAAGGATTCGGCCCGGCGCGTGGACTTCGAATCGCCGGCAAAACTGAAGGAGATGCAGAAGCGCCTGAAGGACCTGGTGAAGCAGTACCAGTTCCGCGAGGTGAGCGACATTCTCCACGACGAGGAGCACAAGACCTACTCGGTCACCTTCACCGACTCGCAGGGCGCGGTGCGCAAGATTGACTGGGCGCTGGCCTCGACTGCGGAGAGCCGCCAGATGCTGGCCAAGCACGCGCAGTTGCGGGACCAGTTGCAGCCCCCGTTCTACATCGAGTACGCCGCCAAGCCCACCAAGGCTGAGGCTGAGGAAGAGATCGAGGAGGTTGCATCGGAGGATGGAGTTCCCGCCGAAGCCTCCGCTGCCGGAACCACTGCTGAGATCAAGACGGCCAAGCGCAACAGCAAGGTTTCGCACGATCCGGTTGAGAAGAAGACGGCGCGCGAGGTGTTCGAGTACGTCATTGAGCAGGGCAAGAAGGAATACTCGGTGCAGCGCTACAAGGGGCTGGGTGAGATGACCGCGCCGCAGCTCTGGGACACCACGATGGACCCCGAACGCCGCACGCTGCTGCAGGTACGGCTCGAGGACATCGCAGCCTGCGAGGAGATCTTCACCACGCTGATGGGCGAGGATGTCGAAGCGCGCCGCAAGTTCATCGAAGAGAACGCGCTTGATGTGAAGAACCTGGATATCTAGCTTCAACAACAGCAGCAGCAGCAGGCAGCGCGAGACATTGGCGGTATACTCCGGGCGAAGGAGTTCTTCCGATGCTCACTTCTGTCCTGCTGTTCGCCTTTCTCTTTAGCTCTGCCGCAGCTCAACCAAAGACCGCGCAGATGGCTACCGCTGTGCAAGTGCGGCCGATCCCCGACGACGCGGTGCGGCAGAATCAGCGCCTTGCGCAGAAGCTTTCGCCATCTGCGCGCAGCAAGGTGCAGTCCGCTGCTGCCGCCGTCGCTACCGCGATCAAGCAGCAACCATCGATGACTCCAGCCCAATTGCAAAACAAAGCGCGCGGCGCAGTGACGGCCGCTTTTCCGGGGCTGGCTGGAATGGATATAGATGCGGTGGTGTTTCTCGTGATGATGCAGGCGACCCAGGACCAGGAGACGGACCTGCAGCAGACAATGAACCAGATGCAGCAGAACACCAACGCTAAGCAGGCATCGCGTGCGTCGGGGCAGGTGGCGACGGCTCAGGGGAGTTCCGGGGCGCAGATGAGCGACATAAGCACGGAGCAGCAGATGCGCCTGCAGATGGCGATGGATCAGCGCTCCAAGTTCCTCGCTACGATCAGCAACATGATGAAGTCCGCATCGGATACGCAGACCAGCGTCATCAGCAATCTGAAATAGCGTGACTCCTACATCAGTTCTTCGACGAACTGCTTCGCCACGTCCTCGGGGATGTGCAGATCGCGTGCGATCAGCGGCATGTCGTCGAGCACCGGCTCCGTCTCTTCCAGAGTAGGCAGGTCGGTGCGCTCGTAGAACTTGCCGATGGGAATGATCTCGCCCCACTGCGTAGCACGCTCCATGGCGCCGATCCAGTTGGTTGAATCGTAGGCCGCATCCTCTTCGAGCTTCTTCACGCGCGGGCGGAACCACTGGAAGGTATTGTCCTTGTTGTAGGTGACGCAGGGGCTGAAGATGTCGAGGAACGAGAATCCTTTGTGCTGGATGGCCTGCTTGATCAGTTCGGTCAGGTGTTTCTGCTCGCCCGAGAAGCCGCGCCCGACAAACGTGGCGCCCGCCGAAAGCGCGAGAGTAAGCGGATTGACTGGCGTGTCCATACTGCCGTAGGGGCTGCTCTTCGTCTTCATCCCGACACGGCTCGTGGGCGAAGTCTGCCCCGTGGTGAGGCCATAGATCTGGTTATCGAGCACCATGTAGGTCAGGTTGATGTTGCGGCGCATGGCGTGGACAAAATGGCCGACGCCGATGCCGAAGCCGTCGCCGTCGCCACCCGTCACCAGCACGGTGAGATCGTGGTTGGCCAGCTTCAGGCCACTGGCCACAGGCAGGGAACGCCCGTGCAGCGTGTGCATGCCGTAGGTGTTGATGAAGCCGGGAAAGTTCGAGGAGCAGCCGATGCCGCTGACGGTCGCGACACTGTGGTTGGGAATCTGCAACTCGACCAGCGCCTTCTGCACTGCCGCGAGCACGCCGAAGTCACCGCAACCGGGGCACCAGTCCGGATCGACCTTACCTTTTAGGTCGGCCATCGTCAGGAGTTGAGGAGGTGCTGCATTGATCGTAGCCATCGATGTTTCTCCTTAGACCATCACTTCGTGGGTTGGGACGGAAAGAGTGGTCGAGCCGGCGAGTTGCTCGCGCACGGCCTCGACAATGTGATGCGGCATAAAGGGCTCGCCGTCGTACTTGCGGATGTGGCCGTTCGCCACAAAGCTCGTCTCGCTGCGCAGGTAGCGGGCGAACTGCCCGCTGTAGTTGTTCTCGACGATGATTGTGTGCTTCGCCTTGCCGAGGATGTCGACGATCGCATCGCCATGCAGCGGAACGAGCCAGCGAATCTGCAACTGGTTGGCGACGATGCCCTGCTCGGCCAGTTGCTCGATCGCCTCGCGGATGACGCCATCGGTCGAACCCCAGCCGATCAGTGTGACGTCGGCATCCGGCGGCCCTTTCAATACCGGCGGCGGCACCATCGCCGCGATGCCCTGCTCCTTGCGCATGCGCTTCTCCATCATGGCGCGACGCTTGGCATGGTTGGTGTATTCGTCGCTGATCAGTACGCCGTTCTCCTCGTGTTCATCGCTGGAGACGACGTGGGTGAAGCCGGGGACGCCCGGGACTGCGCGCGGCGAGACACCGCTCTCGGTGATCTTGTAGCGGAGGTATTCGTCGTGGGCGTCGCCGTTTGAGGTGATCATCTCGCCGCGGTCGATATGCGGTTTGAAGTCGAGGATCTTCGGGTCCACGCTGAGCCGCCCTTCAGCGAGCAGCAGGTCGCAGAGCACGATGCCGGGGCACTGAAACTTGTCGGTAACGTTGAATATCTCAGGCATCAGCGTGAAGCAGTCGGCGATGTCGAGCGGCGCCGCGATGACGCGGGGATAGTCGCCGAAGGCCGCGCCCAGCATCTGCCACAGGTCGCCCTGCTCGGTCTTGGTGGGAACGCCGGTCGATGGACCGGCACGTTGGCAGTCAATGACGACGATGGGAATCTCAGCCATTGCGGAGAGGCCGAGCCCTTCGCTCATCAGGGCGAACCCGCCGCCGGAGGTCGCGCACATGGAGCGGACACCCGCGTGGGCCGCGCCAATCGTGTAGTTCACCACGCCGATCTCGTCTTCCACCTGGCGCACCAGGATGCCCGCCTTACGGCCGTGCGCCGCCATCCAGTGCAGCACGCCGGTCGAGGGACTCATCGGATATGCCGCGTAAAACTTGACACCCGCAGCCGCCCCGCCCATCGCCATCGCGGAGTTGCCGGCGAGCACCGCATAGCGCTTGTCGGTCATCGGCAGCGGCCGCGCAAAGGGCTTGAAGTTGGCGGTGGCATATTCGTAGCCCGCGCGCGCGATGCTGACGTTCTCGTTGACCACCGCTTCGCCCTTGCGGCCGAACTGCGCCTGGAACACGCCTTCGAGCACGTTGAACCCGACGCCCATCATGCTGAGCGAAGCGCCGAGAGCCAGCGTATTCTGCGCCACTTTATTGCGTGTAATGTCCGCCAGCGTGCTCACCGGGAGAGGGCAGAGCTGCACACCGGCCGCCGCCTCGCCGGGCTTGATCGAATCGGCGTTATAGATACAGGCGCCGCCGTCGGTGAGCAAGCGTAGATGGCGATCCATCGTGTCCTGGTTCAGCGGAATCAGGAGGTCCATTCCGTCGCCCTGGTTGGTTACTTCGTCGACGCCGGTGCGAATGGTGAGGAAGGTGTGGCCGCCGCGGATGATCGACTGGTAGGCGTTATAGGCGTTCAGGTGCAGTCCGCGCCGGCTGAAGATCAACGCGAAGATGTCGCCCGGTGTTGCCACGCCCTGGCCGGCTGCTCCGCCGATGCCGAGGGTAAATGTCTCACTCATAACGTCCTCCCTGCTGAAACTGCTGGTGTTGCCTGCACGACCGGGCTGAGCACACAATACCCGATGCTTAGACGAAAACTTCGGGGGATTCCGCATCGCCTCAGGACATCTGTCCGGCGAAAAAAATAGCCCAGTAAGAACGGCTCTCTTCTGGGTGGCGATAAGCATACACGAATCCTCTTAGGTTCGGCATCGTTCCCCAGGGTCAGGCTCCGGCACCCGAACCCGCTGTCGCCGCCCCATCTCCATGCAACAATGCGGTCTATGGACGATCCGACAATCGAAGGTTTGGGCGGCGCGCAGCGGGGGTTCGACCGGCGACGTTTTCTCACTGTATGTTCTGCGGCGGGAGTTGCGAACACCCTGCTCCCGGGGGCGTTGCTGGCGCTCGCATCGCGCGGCGCCGAGGGCCAAACGGGCAGTGCGGCCGGTCGGCCGGCTGCCGCGGAGATTACTCCGGAGATGATCGATGCCGCCGCCACCATTGCGGGCATTACGGTTACCGCGGAGCAAAAGAGCATGATGCTCGGTGGCCTTAAGTCCCAGCGCGAATCCGCTGCCGCCATCCGCGAACTGCATCTGCCTAACAGCGTGGCCCCCGCATTCGTCTTCGACCCCGTCCCGCCCGGCATGGTGCTACACACGGCGAAGCTGCCGATGCGAATCTCCGTTGCACCCAAGCCCGCGGGAACCGCAATCGTCGGCGAAGAAGCGGCGGAGTCCCTTGCCTTCAAGACGGTGCGCGAACTCGCCGAACTGGTACGCACGCGCAAGGTCACCTCAACCCAATTGACGAAGATGTACGTTGGCCGCCTGAAGCGGCTCGACCCGCTGCTGCACTGCGTCATCACCCTCACCGAGGAACGCGCGCTGAAACAAGCCGCCGCGGCCGACGCGGAAATCGCCGCCGGCAAGTATCGCGGTCCGCTCCATGGGATTCCATGGGGCGCGAAGGACCTGCTCGCCGTGAAGGGCTATCCGACCACCTGGGGCGCCGGCGGATTCGAGCAACAGCAGTTCGACGAAGACGCCGAAGTGGTGAAGCGGCTCGACGCAGCAGGCGCGGTGCTGATCGCAAAGCTGAGCATGGGAGCGCTTGCCCAGGGAGATCTCTCGGGCGGCAAGCCGGGCGTGCGCACGCGGAACCCATGGAACCTCCGGCAGGGCTCCAGTGGCTCCTCCGCCGGCGCGGCGAGCTCGACCGCGGCCGGGTGTGTTGGCTTCTCCATCGGCACCGAGACGCTGGGCTCCATCTCGTCGCCCTCGACCCGCTGCGGGGTCACCGGCCTCCGTCCCAGCTTCGGCCTGGTTCCCCGAACCGGCGCGATGGCGCTGAGCTGGACGATGGACAAGATCGGGCCCATTTGCCGATCGGTCGAGGACTGCGCGATGGTTCTGTCCGCAATCTATGGGCCCGACGGACATGATCTATCGGTGCAGCATGCCGCCTTCAATTGGGACGCCGAGTTCGACTGGAAACGCCTGCGCGTCGGCTACATCAAGACCGCCTTCGACCCCAACGCCGACCCGCTGCCCGCCAGGCCAACCGACGCCCAGAAGGATGCCTACCAGCGGCGCGTCTACGATCAGAGGTATTCGTCTGCCGCGTTGGACGCGCTGGGCAAGATGGGCGTCAAACTCGCTCCCATCGACATGCCGAAGTTCCCGTTCGGAGACATCGTGCCGGTGCTCGAGGCCGAGGCCGCAGCGGCCTTCGACGAACTCACCCAGACAGGTCGCGATGCGCTGCTCGCCGGACAGCTCGCCTTCGACTGGCCCAACCAGTTCCGCGTTGCGCACTTCTATTCCGCCGTCGACTATGTCCAGGCGATGCGCGCCCGCACCCTGGCAATTGCCGAGATGGCGAAGCTCTTCGACGCCGTCGACGTCATCGTCACGCCCTCGCAGGGCGTCCAGTTGCAGGCAACAAATCTTACGGGGCAGCCGGCAGTGATCGTGCCGAATGGAATTCGCGGAGACGACGCGCCCAGGCCCCTCAACGACGAAGACGGCGCCCTACAGAATACTGGCGGTCCGGGCACTCCGGTAAGCCTCACCTTCCTCGGCGGGCTTTACACAGACGCACGCGTCGCCGCCTTTGCGCGGGCTTACCAGGAGGCGACCGGCTTCCATCGCCTCCATCCAAAGCTTGCCTGAGATCTACCGCCCCGGCTCCCCCATGTGGCGGACCGTCATCTGCAGGATGCGGGCGTTGCGCGGCTGCGTGCAAGCAAAGACGATGGCGTCGGCAATCTCGTGCGGCTCCATCATGTAGGAGTTCTTGACGCCCTCTTCGGTGCGGCCTTTGCCCACCGCAAACTCCGTCTTGACGCCGCCGGGGCAAACGGTTCCCACCTTGATCCCGTGCTTGCGCAACTCGCCGTCGAGCGCCTGCGCGAAGCCAATCTGCGCAAACTTGCTGGCGCAGTAGACCGCCTCGCCCGCATAGCCCTGCAGTCCAGCGACCGAGGAGATGAAGAGTATCTCGCCGCCCTTCTGCTGGATCATGACCGGCGCCGCGTGCCGCGCAAAGAGGAAACTCGACTTCATATTGGAGTCCATCAGCGCGTCGTACTCCTCGACGCTGGTGTCGACGAGGTTCTTGTAGTTCCCTGCACCGGCATTACAGATCAGAATGTCCAGCCGGCCAAACTGCTTCACCGCCAGCGCGACGCACGCCCGCGCAGTGGATTCCTCGGCGGCATCTCCGGCCAGGTAGACGGCCTTACCGCCGGCCGCTGCGATCAGGTCGGACAACTCGCGCAGCCTCTGCTCGCGCCGTGCTGTGACCACGAGGTTCGCCCCCTTCGCTGCCAGCGCGAGCGCCGTCGCCCAGCCAATCCCGGCGCTGGCTCCGGTAACGAGGGCGGTCTTTCCCGCGAGACTGATCGTGTCCGGCATAACTCGAATTCTCCTGAATGAAATGCCTGAGCACGCTGGTGAGAGTGGCCCAAACTCATTGGAATGCTACCATTCCGGCTATGTCCTCCCTCGATCGCACGACGGTGCTTTCCGACACGACGGCGGTGTCTGCGTTGGTCGAAGCCCACAACCTGACCAAGGACTACCCCTGCGACGGCGGCACGACGCGAGTCGTCGAGGATGTGTCGTTCGCAATTCAACCGGGCGAGACCCTCGGGCTGGTTGGCGAATCCGGTTCCGGCAAGAGCACCGTGGCGCGCATGCTGCTGCGCCTGATCGAATCCAGCGCCGGCGAAGTGCGATTCGAGGGCCGTCCGCTCCCGTCGCCCTCTTCGGCGGCGATGCGTGGCCTGCGCCGTCGGATGCAGATCGTCTTCCAGGACCCCTACGCCGCCCTCAACCCCCGCATGTCCGTGGGCAAAATCCTCGCCGAGCCCTTCGCCATCCACCGCGAAGCGCCGCGCGAAGGCCTGCCGGCGCGGCTGCGCGAACTGCTACGCTCCGTCGGCCTCGACGAATCCGCCCTGCCGCGCTATCCGCACGAGTTCTCCGGAGGCCAGCGCCAACGCATCAACATAGCCCGTGCACTGGCGCTCCAGCCGAGCTTCCTCGTTCTCGACGAGCCAGTCAGCGCACTGGACGTCTCAGTCGGCGCACAGGTCATCAACTTGCTGCGCGATCTGCAGCGAACCATGGGGCTAACCTATCTCTTCATTTCGCACTCCATGCCGCTGGTGCGTTACTTGTGCGACCGCGTCGCGGTAATGCAGCGCGGCCGGCTGGTCGAACTGGGAGACTGCCTGCAGGTGTGCGAAGCGCCGCAAAACCCCTATACCCGCCAGTTAATTGCAGCAACTCCCGAAATGCCCGTCGCAACTAACTGACCCGCGAGTTCTCCACCCCGCTACAATGATTGGAGAATGTTTTCCAGCCTAAGTACGCATGTTTCCTACCTCTGGCTGGTCGCGGCCTCCTTCATCGCGGGGGTAATCAACGCGATGGCCGGGGGTGGGTCCTTCGTTTCCTTTCCTGCAATGCTCGCGATCGGCGTCCCTCCCATCCAGGCGAACGCTACCAACACGGTCGCGTTGTGGCCGGGCCAGCTTACGTCGCTCTGGGCCATGCGCACCGACCTGCGCCGCGATCTGCTGGTAGTCGTCTTCTCGGCGTCAATCCTCGGCGGAGTCGCCGGCGCCATCGTGCTGCTGATTACGCCGCAGATCACCTTCATGCACCTGGTTCCGTGGCTCCTGCTTTCGGCCTCGTTGCTGTTCTGGGTCAGCGGGCCTGTCTCGCGCTGGCTGAACCGCCGTTCGGCACAGCCGCATCTTCGGCGTACGCCCGCAATGCCTCTGATCTTTATCGGCATCATCCCGATCACGTTCTACATCGGCTACTTTGGCGCGGGCGCGGGTTTTCTGTTGATGAGCGCGCTCACCGTCTTTGGCATCGAAGACATGCAGTCCCTGAACTCGCTCAAAGTACTGTCCGCCTGCACGTCGAACTTCTGCGCCGTGGTGACCTTCATCTTCGGTGGCGCCATCGTGTGGCACTATTGCTTGATCTCGATGGTCTTCGCGGCGATGGGCGGATACGTCGGCGCGCACTATGCCCGCAGGATGAGCCCCGGCGTCTTGCGTACCATCGTCGTCGTCACCGGTTGCAGCATGGCGGCATACTTCTTCTGGAGATATAAGTGACAACGTTCAACAACACCGCTGTCGAGAACGTGGGCTTTGTCGCCGCCTTCCTCACCACGGCCGCGTTCGTCCCGCAACTGTTACGCGTGCTGCGACTGCGCTCGGCGCGCGAGATCTCCCTGCCGACCTTTCTGATGTTCTCCCTCGGCGTCTTTCTCTGGCTGATCTACGGGATCTACACGGGCTCGAAGCCGGTCATCGCGTCCAACGTAGTGACACTGGTGCTTTCAGTCAGCATCCTTGTCCTGAAACTGCGCTACGACCGCCCGTCGCCTAAGGAGAGTAAGCTGCCCTCGTTGAAGGCGGAGGAGGTACAGTCATGAGCCACGAAGGCATCCGCATCGTCAGCCAGGAAGAAGCTCAGGCCGGAACGCGCGAGGAAGAGCGGCTCCAGCCGGATGCGGTTACGCCGCTGAAGGTGCGCGTGAAGAAGACGGAGGGCACTGGCGTCGAGATCGATTGGCGCGACGGACACAAGAGTTCGTGGGATTTCCGCTGGCTGCGCGATGCGTGCCCCTGCGCGACCTGCCACGAAGAGCGCGAGAAGACTGGCCGCGCGCCCGGCCAGCCGAAGCCGAAAGCTCAGGCACTGCTGGTGATGTACGAAGCCCCGCCGCGTCCCGTCGAGGTAACTCCCGTGGGCAAATACGCCCTCCGCTTCAAGTGGAACGACGGCCACGAGGCCGGACTCTATTCCTGGGACTATCTGCGCCGCGTTTGCCAGTGCGCCCTGTGTCATCCGGAGCCCTCAGACACATAATTGACCTAGTCAACAAATCCCTGGTTCGGCAGACCTGGGAAATGGACCTCTAGCTTCGCGGCTATAGGCCCAGCAGCCGGAGCGCCTCATCCACCGTGTCCGCCACCAGCACGATCTCGCGGTTCTTCAGCTTCAGCATGCCCTGCGCGACGCAGTGGTCAAGGAACGCCAGCAGCTGGTCGTAGAAGCCATTGGTGTTCAGCAGAAGCACAGGCTTGGCGTGGATCTTGAGCGTCTGCCATGCCAGCACCTCAAACAACTCCTCAAACGTTCCGAAGCCCCCGGGCAGTGCAATAAATGCGTCGGATCGCTCGCCCATCAGTGCTTTGCGTGTGTGCATCGTATCGGTGATATGCAACTCGGTGAGCCCATCGTGCGCGACTTCGAGATCCACCAGAACGGTGGGAATCACGCCGATCACCCGGCCGCCGGCTGCCAGGGCCGCTTCCGCCACCGAACTCATCAGGCCCACCGTGGCGCCGCCATAGACGACGCCAATGTTTCGCTCTGCAAGCGCCCGGCCAAGTTCGGCGGCAGCGTCGCAATACACGGGGTCGGACCCGTCAGCGGAGGCGCAGAAGACAGCAACGTTCTTAATAGAAGCTGAGGAGGTCAGTGCAGCAATCGAGGGTGCAGCGTTCGGTGGAGGCATCGATTCGATTATCCTCCACCGAACGCTGGTGCTTCATCCGATCCAGAGAATATTGCCGTTAATTTCCTTCGTAACTTTGAACAACACATCGCCGGCGTGATGATCGGCGCTGTCGCTTGCGGCGCAGATATCAGATCCCTCGGGAACCGAGATCTTGACCCCGCCATGCGGCGCCACCGTGTATAGCTGTCCGGCGACCTTCACCTCCAGAGCGGCGTCGCCCTTGTTCTTCAGTTGGAACGTGACATTTTTCTGTGTACCCGCGGCATAGAGGTGTAACCCATTTCCTAGCGGCAGGGCGTGAGCGGTGATCGGTGCAATGGCTCCGGCAACGATAAGAACCGCGAGCGAATTTGCGAGCGTGCGAATGATACGCAGCATAAGAGATACCCTCGGTGTTACAAGTTTGTCGACGGGATTCCTGCCATGGTTCAGTAAGCTCGTCGCACTTCACATTACGCAGAGCGTAGCGCGCCCGTTCTGCGAAATTCGACTAGAGTGACGAAGCGCACAAAATTCGCCACCAACGGTTGAAAACGGAAGTTGGAATCCCCGCGCCCCGGCGTCCGCGCGGGGACTGAGCGCGCAAATCGAGCCCGCAGATTTCGAGGTTGAGTTACTTGAGCGGCACAACCGCGTCATTCATCGTTGAACTGACCTGAAACAACATATCTCCCCTGTGATACGTCGCTCCGTTGCTGTTGGCGTACACCTCTGTTCCTTGCGGGGCCTCGATGGTGAGGAATTGGTGCGGTTCAACCGTGTAGACGTGGCCATTGATTTTAATGTCCTTGAAGATAAATGCATCGTTGCGAACCAGGACAGTCACGCGCTTGTCCTTCGCCGGCACAGCGCCGGGGTGACGATGCAGCCCGAAATGGGGCAATGCATAGGCTGAGGTAGAGGCTGTCACGCCGACAGCGAGCACAAGTGCGGCGATCCGAGTGGCAATACTCCGGGTGCGATTCATGAGAGTTCCCCTTTGGCTTCTAACTTCGACGACTCTCATCTGCCATGGATCAGAAGGCGTCCGTCGTTTGATTTCATACGTGAGTCTGGTTGCGGCGGTTCCATCTTGCCAGAAGAATTTTCTTCCCCGTGCCAAGAAGTCGATCAAGATAATTCCTTGGCCGACACAAGCAAATACGCCGACTTTCACGGGGGAGGATGCAGAATTTGCAATCGCGTCGGATTGACCACTTGGCTCGGTTTTGAGCAGCCGCGCCCCCAGGCAGCCTCCCGTTTCGAGGCAGAACAGGCTCCCGCGCAAACAGATAAAATAGAGGAGGAGTCCCCTGCCGTGTCCCGCCTTCTCGAAAATATGAATCCGCAGCAGCGCGAAGGCATCCAGGCCGTCGACGGCCCGGTGCTGTTGCTGGCCGGCGCGGGCTCCGGCAAGACGCGTGTCATCACGCACCGCATCGCCTATCTCATCGAGGAGCGCGGCGTTCCGGCCGACTCCATCCTCGCCGTCACCTTCACCAACAAGGCCGCCTCCGAGATGGCCGAGCGCGTGGACAAAATCCTCGGCCATAGTTCGCTCGCCAAGCCGCTGCTCTCGACCTTCCACAGCTTCTGCGTGCGCGTGCTGCGGCGCGACATCGAAGCCCTGCAGGTCAATGGCAAAGGTCTGAACCGTAACTTTGCCATCTACGACGAGACCGATCAGCAGGCCGTCGTGAAGGCCGCACTCAAACGCCTCGCGATTGACGACAAGTCACTGAAGCCACGCGTCGCGCTCGGCCGAATCTCGTGGGCGAAGAACCACATGATCGATCCGCAGGAGTACTTCCTCGCGTCGACGAATCCGTTGGAAGAGAAGATCGCCCACATCTTCGAGATCTATCGCAAGGAACTCTTCAAGGCCAATGCGCTGGACTTCGACGACCTACTGCTCGAGACCGTCCGCCTGCTGAAGGTTGCGCCCGAAGTTCGAGAACGCTACAACCGGCGTTACAAATACCTGCTGATCGACGAGTACCAGGACACCAACCGCCCGCAGTACGAACTCATGAAGTTGCTCGCCGGCCCCGCGGGCAACGTCTGCGTCGTCGGCGATGAGGACCAATCCATCTATAGCTGGCGCGGCGCCGACATCAAGAACATCCTCGAGTTTGAGAAGGACTTCCCCAGCGTCCGCACCATTCGCCTGGAGCAGAACTACCGCTCCACGCAAATCATCCTCGAGGGCGCGTCGGCCGTGGTCGCCAACAATACACAGCGCAAGGGCAAGACGCTCTTCACCACGCGCGAGGGCGGCAGCCTGATCGGGTATTACGAAGCGCCCGACGGCGAGAACGAGGCGCTCTTCATCGCGGATCGCATCGCGCAGTATCTGCGCGCCGCCGGAGCCAGTGAAGATCAGCCCCGCTGTGCCGTGCTCTACCGCACCAACTCGCAGTCGCGGCTGGTCGAAGAAGCGCTCCGCCGTTACCAGATCCAGTACCACATGGTCGGCGGCTTCTCCTTCTACGACCGCGCCGAGGTCAAGGACATCCTCAGCTACATGAAGCTGGTGCTGAACCCGCACGACTCCATCGCGCTGGCCCGCGTCGTCAACTCGCCGGCTCGCGGCATCGGCAAGACCACCATGGAAACGCTGGAGCGCATCGCCCTGACCACCGGCATCAGCACCTGGGACGCGATCAGCCGCGCCACGGAGGGCCAGTTACTGCCGGCGCGCGCGCTCACAGCACTGAACAATTTCCGGCGGCTCATCAAGGACGCCCGCGGCATGCTCGGCCCCAACTTCGCCGATCGCCTTTCCGCGGACCTTGCAGCTGAACCCGGCTCTGCCGGCGATGCCGCCGAAGAAACCGTAGCCGACGACGCGGAGTTCAACCCCGATGAGTTTGTAACCGAACTTGCTGCAGAAGAGGAGTCCGCCACCGCGCGCGATACATCGTTCGACACCAGCTTCAACTTCGGCTTCGATTTCGGCCCGACTGAAGAGCTCTCGACCATCGCGCCGGAAAACGCAGCCGACACGGACGCCGCTCACGACCTCGACGAACCCATCGATTCGACAGCCTTCAATCCGTTCGCGCCAGTGGTCCTCAAAAATGACCAGCCGCGCAAACCGCGTGCCGCACTGGCAGCCAATCAGGACCCGCAGGACGCTGCCGCCCAGCGCATCATGGCCGACGAGCCCGCGGCCTTTCGCAAGCCCGGCGACCCCGCCACACTCCCCGAACTGATCAAGTTCCTCAACGACCGCAGCGGCTACATCCGCGTGCTCGAAGAGGAGGCCACGCCCGAATCCTTCTCCCGCATTGAGAACCTGAAGGAACTCGCCAACGCTGCGCAGGATGCGCAGGAGCGCGGCGAAACGCTGGCCGAATTCCTCGACCACGCCGCACTCGTCTCCGACGCCGACTCGTACTCGTCCGAAGCACGCGTCACCCTGATGACGCTGCATGCCGCCAAGGGCCTCGAGTTCCCGCTGGTGTTCCTCGCCGGGATGGAGGAGGGCCTTTTCCCCAGTTCGCGTACGCTCGTCGATCCCACCGGCCTCGAAGAGGAACGCCGCCTCTGCTACGTCGGCATGACCCGCGCGATGGACACGCTGATCATGACCCGCGCGCGCTACCGCCGCCGATACGGCTCGGACATGCCCGAGACCAGTCTTCCGTCGCGTTTCCTCGAGGAAGTGCCGTCGCGCCTGATCGAAGACCTCGGCAGCCCGGCGCCGCGACCGCAATTCTCGGGCTCACCCTACGCCACGCCCTATCCGCAGCGCAATCGCTTCGGCCGGCAGCCTGCGGCCGGTGAAGACGACTTCGAGGGCCGGCACTACAGTTACGAGGACGAGGACCAGAGCGCGGGCACCCCCTCAGGCAACCGTCCCTCCGCGAACAAGTTTTCGACCACGCGAGTTGCGCCGGGCTCGCGACCGGTCTCCGCAGCGGGCTCGGTAGACAACATCGCGAACTTCTTCGCTGCTCGTGGGCAGAAGTTCCAACGCCCCAAGCTCGACATTCCCGAACCCACCGGGAAGACCGGCTTGCGCCAGGGATCCCGTGTCCGCCACCCGAAATATGGCGAAGGAACCGTCTTTCGTCGTGAAGGCGATGGGGATGACGCGAAGATTACAGTACAATTTCAACAGCACGGCGTTAAAAAGCTGGTGGAGAAGTTCGCCCAGCTTGAGGCACTTTAGAGATCGCCCTGTAACCTCTTTTCAGGAAAGCACACC
>Ga0102924_1000292_pt1 | contig 62861 bp, 51 predicted proteins | sample PaiPotPPM11metaG_FD_80116 | JGI IMG/M metagenome (GOLD analysis project Ga0102924, IMG submission 80116) | Iron sulfur acid spring bacterial and archeal communities from Banff, Canada, to study Microbial Dark Matter (Phase II) - Paint Pots PPM... ... | reverse complement strand
TTTTTGGACGGGCATCGCAAGGCACCGACGGGCAGGAAGGCGGGGCGACCGGTCGGTGCGATGGATAGCCGTCCGCGCAAGGCGTACACCAAGCGTGCGAACTTACCAGCACCTACTTAGATCATAACCGTGCCATTTCCGCCGCATCATCGCCTCCTGCCCAGCGTCGGGCATGATGACGCCGAGCCTCCCGGTCGGCTGGATTGCGCGCATGAACCCGTCCAGCACGCGGTCCGGCTCAATCAGCGGAACCATCGCGTGGAGGCCCTCGAAATGACCCGTGCAGAGCACGACGACGACCTCTGCGCCGTCCGCGACGATATGGTCTATTGCATGTTGGAGGAGCGGCGTTACACACTCTTTCCCGACACGAACTTCATCGGCATCGAAGAGCGTGACGAGGGGAATGTCGCCCTCGTTCGGATACAGGTAAGCAACGTCATCAGCGTCCAGGCCATCCAACGCGCCCGCTTCGATGATCCGCACTGCGGGACCGAGAATAGACTCATACGTCCGCCGAATGTCAGGGCGCGGACTCTGACCGATTGTGACGAGCCCCACCGTTGTTTCTGACATCGCCCACCACTCCTTTCAATCCGCCTGCATGATACATGATTTCTCTTCCTCAGAAGGGTGCCGTGGTACACTCCGACTGGTATAGGCAAACGACGAGGAGGATTGGGTGGACAGCGAGCAAACTTCCTCAGTGGCGCCGGACGACGGAGACGCGCCGATCCGCGTCTTTAGCGGCGCACGGCCGACCGGGCGCCAGCATATCGGTAACTATCTTGGCGCCATCCAAAACTACGTCGCGTTGCAGGACGAGGCGGAATGCTTTTACTGCATTGTGGATTATCACGCGCTGACGACCCTGGAACAAACCGAGCGCATCGCCCGCAATACGCGTGATATGGTGCTCGATTGGCTGGCGGCGGGGATTGATCCGGGCCGCTCACTAATTTTCGCGCAGTCGGACGTGCCGCAAATTACGGAACTGCACATGCTCCTCTCGATGATCGTGCCGCTGTCGTGGCTGACGCGCGCGCCCGCTTTTCGGGAGCAATCCGAGGAGCATCCGGACAACATCAACTACGGCCTCCTCGGCTATCCCGTGCTGATGGCAGGCGACATTCTGCTCTACAAAGCGACGACGGTGCCGGTCGGCGAGGATCAACTGCCGCATCTGGAGTTGGCGCGGGAGATCGCGCGGCGGTTCAATCATCGCTTTGGTGAGACATTCCCCGTTCCGCAAGCGCGGCTGACGTCGTTTCCGCGCGTGATGGGCATTGACGGCACGCACAAGATGTCGAAGTCGCTGGACAACCATATCGAACTTGCCGACACACCCGATGATCTGCGTACGCGCGTGCTCAGCATGGTCACCGATCCTCAGCGCCGCTATCGGACGGACCCTGGCCGCCCGGAAGTCTGCAACGTCTACACGTTGCACACCTATTACTCCACAGCGGAGGAGCAGGCGCAGGTCTATCACCGCTGCACCAATGCGCTCCAGGGCTGCGTCGAGTGCAAGGAATGGTTGTCCCGCAATCTGGACAGCGCGCTTGCACCATTTCGTGCGCGGCGGGCGGAATTCGCTGCCGATGCGGAGCGTGTCGAACAGATCCTCGGCGACGGCGCCGCGCGGGCACGCTTGGTTGCGACGGAGACGCTGAGGGAAGTACGTGAGCGCGTCGGTCTCCGCTCGTCACCCCGTTGAATTACCCCGCATTTCCGCGGTAGCAACGCGTTACACCTTTAGCGGTTTCGTACGCTGACGGACGAGCGTGGTCACAACCCGATTTGCCGTGACGTCAATGCCGTGACGCTCGCCGAGGCGGACGATTTCGCCGTTGATCGCATCTATCTCGGTGCGCCGGCCAGCGAGGACATCCTCAAGCATGGACGAGTGGTCAGTGCGGGTTGCCTCCGCGACGGCCCGCACAAAATCCACGGGATCGCGGGGCGGAGCCGGCATGCCCTCGGCCCGCATGACGCTTGCCGCCTCGCCGACGAGCCGCCGGACGACGGTCGTCATGTCGGGATCGGCGAAGAGTTCCCCGTTCGTCAAATTCGCTAAGGCGGTGAGTGCATTGATACCGACGTTGACGAGCAATTTTTGCCAGACGTGCTCGAATACATGGCGCGTCGTCCGCGTCGGGATACCGGCCTCGGAAAAAGCGGAGGCGACGGCTTCGAGTTCGGCGGGTCGTTGCCCATCCGGCAGGCCGATAATCGTCGGCCCGCGCGACCGATGGCGCACCACATTCGGCCCAAGTGATGTCGCGGCCTGCGCCGTGACGCCGAGCGCGATTTGCACGCGTCTTCCAAGCGCTCGGGCGATCGCTTCGTCGTTTCCAATACCGTTTTGGAGCGTCAGGATCATGGCCCGCGCCGGGATGCGCCCCGCGAATGGTCTCAGCGCGGCGGCCGTGAACGGCGTTTTGACCAATAGCACGAAGAGATCGGCGGCCAGCGCGTTACCGGCATCAGTCGTCGCTGGCACACGGACGGCGAAACGCGCCCCGTCCGGTTCTTCGATGGTCAGGTCACGTTTACGTAACGCCGCGACATGTTCGGATCGGACATCCACGAGCGTGACCGCGTTGCCCGCGCGTTGGAGAAGCGCCCCAAACAGGCTTCCCATCGCGCCCGCACCGATCACCGTCACTTGCATGCGGCGGCAACTCCCCACGATGGCGAGGCAAGCGGCCCTCGGGTCGGAGTACTCGTCACTTGGGCATCGCTTCGTACTTCGTGTAGATCGCTCGGGTAATCGGTGCGGCGTTTGAACTGCCTTCGCCGCCGGCCTCGATCATCACCACACCGGCAATCTGTGGATTCTGCGCGGGGAAGTATGAGGCGAACCACGAATGAGGATCTTTCGCCTGCTCTGCCGTTCCGGTTTTCCCCGCGACGGGCGGGCTGAAACCGACGAACACGCTGGTTGCCGTGCCGGTTGCCGTTGTTGTTACCTGTAGCAACGCTTGCTGCATCACCGCGAGATTGGCCGGTGAGGTCGGGATTTTTCCTTTCTCAACGGGTGGATAATCCTTTATTACCGAGCCGTCCACGCCGAGGATCCGAGAGACGAGCCGGGGTTGCCAGATCGTGCCGCCATTGGCAATGCTGTTGTAGATGTTCGCCATCTGCAACGGCGTCACGAGCAAATACCCCTGGCCGATCGAGAGGTTAATGGCGTCGCCCGTTGACCACCCATCGTGCTGGGTCTCGCGCTTCCATTTCGGATCCGGAACGACGCCGGGAGATTCCGGCACCCCTTGAATGCCGGTCAACTGGCCGAGGCCAAATTGGCGGGCATAGGTCGGGAGAATATTGGGGTCGGTATCGTCTAGTTTCTTACCGACGGTGTAGAAGACAACATCGCAGGACTGGACGAGACCTTCCTTGTAGGTGACGGTGTGGCGCGTCGGGTTCCAGTCCTTGTAGACGTTGCTGCCAAGATCGAATGATCCGCCGCAGGGCAACGTCTGATCGGCCGTAAAGCCGCCCCGTTCGAAACCGGCGGTCATCGTGACCACCTTAAAGATGGAACCGGAAGGATAGGTCGCCTGCGTCGCGCGGAAAAGTTGCGGGCGCTGCTGTTCGTCCTGCAGGTATGCCAACTCATCTTTCGTTGGCCCAAGAATGAAGATGTTGGGATCAAATGACGGGTGACTCGCCATGGCGAGCACATTGCCGGTTCCCGGTTCGAGCATCACGACACTGCCGACTTTGTTACCGAGGGCATCCTCAGCAGCCTTTTGGATGTCAATATCAATCGTCGTCGCCACATCCAGCGATTCCGTCTTTGCGCGCGAGGCAATTGTCGAGCGGATTGCGCCGGTGTCGGGGTCACGGACCGCAATCTTGCCGCCGCGCGTCCCCGCCAGCAATTCCTCGGCCCAGGCCTCGATACCTGATTGGCCGATCATGTCCCCCGAACGGTATCCCTTGGGCGCGAGCGTCTTCAACTGTTCGGGCGAGATCTGCCCGAGATAGCCAATCGCGTGGGCAGCCAATGTACCGTATGGATAGGTTCGCGCCTCCTGGGAATGCACCTCGACGCCGGGAATCGCATTCAATTGCGCGACGATGTCATCAGGTGTGCTGTTGGGGATGTTCCTGACTGGCATGAACCACGTCGGTTGTCCGCTCTGATACGCTTTCTTTATCGAGGCCTGATCCACCTTCAGAATCGCACTCAGCCGACTGAGCAAATCGGGTTCGTTCGCGATCTTGCCTGGAACAACACCGACCTGTTTGATCAGCCCTTCAACGGCGAGTGGCCGCCCCTTGCGGTCGAGAATCCGACCGCGGACCGGGTCATCGGGGTAGAAATGCACTTGGCCATTGCCGTCCAACTCGCGAAAAATGAGCGACGGCGTCCATTCGACCCGCCAGTACGGCCCCTCGTGGGTGAGGGGGATGACGTTTTCCTGCGTAAAATTGCCGACCACCGATGACGTAAATGCCACCTTGATCCGGAACTGCGATGTGCCGGGTTCCTGACCAATTATCTGCACTTGTAGGGCGGAAATACCTGACTCCGCGAGGATGTTTTCGTATCGTTGCTGGAATGCGTCCTGTGCGATCGCGGCTTGCGCGCGCGTCGAGATGATGCGATACATCGTCTGGTAGTCGGAGGCGTTCCAGGCCTGAACGTAGGTGTCGGCTGCGGACTGGGGATCGCTCAGGGTATTCGGCCCTGTCGGTATTGTCCCGTTTGCCGCGACGGGAATCGCACTACTCGCCGCTGGCGTACCCGGGGCGCTTGCACCGCCCGTTGCCGCACTGGCGGACGTGATCGTCGTTTTGATGGTCTGCACTGATCCGCCAGCGTTCCGTCCATGAATTGTCCACGCGAGCCAACTACCGCTGGCAAGAAGAGCGATGACGAGCAGGACGACGAGAAACTTCGGCCACAGCGGCGGGCGGGTCCGTGAAGAATAGGGAGAGTAATACCGCACGTCAGTCTCCTTGCCACCGAAGGCGTAGACGGATATTCGTACGGACGCCGCACATGCCGTAGAATTATTGTAAAGTGTACAAACGGTTGCGTCGCGGGTCAAGGGGAACACCGCGATTCGGTTTCACGCGGTCACGGCGAGAAAATTGTGCTATTGTTTGCGTGTACACGGATTTCCGGAGGCGGAATGGTATCAGGGCGCCACGACAAAGCAAGTGAACAACCGAACCTTGCGAAACCGGCTCGGCCGGCGTGCCTCCTCATCGCCTCGACCAGTCCCCTCAGTGGTAAGAGTGCGTTCGCCGTCGGCATCGGGCGCGCGTTGCAGGGGCAGGGGTACGCTGTTGGATACTGCCAGCCATTCTTGCTCGCCCATGACTACGACCAACTGGCGCCCGACCACGTCGGGTTCATTCGCGAAGCGCTGCGCCTGCGCGGTGAGACGGATGACGGCATCGCGCCGATTCATTTGTCTGCCTCGGACCTCGCTGAGGCGCTCCGCGATGCGCGGGTCGCTTCCCACGATTTTCAACAGAAGGTCATTCACGCGTTCGGGGTGCTCGCGTGCGACAAGGATGTCATGCTCATCGAGGGGCCGGACACGCGGGACGAAGGGAGCGTACTTGGCCTCACCGCCACGGACCAGGCAACGTTGCTCGATGCCCAGGTCCTGCTCGTCGTGCGCGGGCACGAGTCGGCGCTGCTCGATCGGGTCGTGGCGTTCCAGCGGGAACTCGGTGAGCGACTTCTTGGGGTGGTGCTCAATGTAATTCCGCGGGGAAGCCTGTCATACACGACAACGACGCTCGTGCCCGCGCTGGAACGCCTGGGCGTTGTCGTGCTCGGTGTCTTGCCGGAAGATCGCACGCTTCGTTCCGTCAGCGTCGGCCAGGTGAGCAGTTACCTTGATGGCAGGCTGCTCTGCGCGGAAGATCAGGCGGACGCGTTGATCGAGCATGTCGTCGTTGGCGCCATGTCGGTGGAGACCGCGATTGATCACCTCAAACGTCGCGAGCGGACGGCGCTTGTCACCGGTGGCGACCGCACCGACCTCCTCACCGCCGCGCTCGCTACCGCCGAGGTCGTGGATACGACGGCTGCCTTCATCCTCACAGGCGATTTGTACCCGTCGCCGCGCGTCCTTTCCGCGGCAGCCACGAAGGGCATCCCCATCGTGCTCGTCCGTCATGACACGCGCACCTCGACCGACCTGCTTGACAAGGTCTTTGGCCGGGTACGGTTCGCGCAAGTGCGGAAGATTGAATGCTTTCGCGCGACACTCACCGAACGGTTCGATTTTGTCCGCCTGGCGCGCTCGCTCGGTCTCGATTAGTGACCTTTCGCCCGCGAAATCGGGGCAGTGAGGCGGCGCATCGTTGGTGGCGCAGGCGCCAGCCCGATGAACAGTGCTATTCTCAGAATGGTGATTTACGTGATCCAGCCACGCCGACGGAGGACTTCGCTTCCCAGTAAACCGAGTAGCACACTCTTCGTGTCCGCGTGATACTCGAACCGGTTCCGCTCGAAATATTGAACGAGATAGGTCATGCCGTCCGTCGCGCTCTTCTCCTCAAATGGTTCACACAGTGGGAATCCATAGAGTGGCAGGCCCCCGTGCGTATCCCAATATGCCTTGAATGCGCCGCTGAGCGTGTGGCCAACCTCCGGGAAGAAGCGCTTGTCCGGTGTGTCATCCACACGCGCGACGGTCGTGAATGCCTTGTCACTGTTTCTACTCTGAGTGACCGTGACGCCGAGACGTCCTAACTCGACCGCATACGGTGTCCCAGCCTTATCGGGATGCACTTCGAATCGTGCGCGCTCGAAGTATTGGACCGTGTAGGTCTTCTTATCATCGGGATTGATATCACTAAAGGCTTCCGTGATTGGATAGCCGAATTGGATGAGGCCGCCATTGGCGTTCCAATACGCGAGGAAGTTGGGGCCGACATTGTGCTTCGTTTCGCCAAAGAACTTTACACCAGGGTCGGATGACGCCAATGCCGGGTCGGAGGGGTTGGGCTGGATGCTGATTTGCACGGCGTCGTCGCTGTCGAGTGGGCCGCCACCGTCTTGCATTACCGAGATCACGAATCGGCTGCGTTGCACCGTTGACGCACGAATGCCAACAGTAATCGTCGTGGATTCGCCTGGTTGCAACGTGCGCCCGATGCCCCACCGATACGGAGGATCGCTGCTCGCCAGGAGTTCAGGCCCCATCGCGACTCGCACGCCACCTCTGACACCTGGAAAGCCGCGTTTCGCATAGGTGTCGCCCTCGTTGTACACGAATCCCGGCGGCGGTTCCTGCGCGGTGAGCGGAGCGGAGCCGGTATTCTTAATCGTGACTTGCGCGGCGAGCAACTCGCGGGTAAACAGATTCGTGGCGCCCCAGGCCACCGCACTGAGCGTCGCATCAATCTGACTACCCTGCGTCACTGTCACTTTGACGACATCAGGCGGATTTGCCGCGACGGGGTCCGTAGCCGGATCGCCCGTCCAGAGCGGCAACCCCTTCATTTCGCGCCGGAGATTGTTCATCTTTGGGTAGAAGCCATCGCCCGGGCAACTCGTATTGATGACACCCCGGTGGCCGCTAATATTCATCACGTTATCGCGGTCAATGAAGAAACTCTTCCCGACAGGGTCAAGGTCACCTGCCTTCGCGCGGATAAGCGCGATCAGGGACGATCGTGCGGCATCACTGATCGTGTGGTCTGAGTAGGTACCGAGGATCGCGATGCCGATGCTACCCCAGTTGTACTGCAGGGCGTGGCCACCAACGACGCGATCGCCGCCGAACCTACCTTCATAGATCGTGCCCTGCTGGTCAATCAGGTAATTGTAGCCAATGTCTCCCCAACCCCGTGAGATCGCGTGATATTGATAGATCGCGCGCATCGTGGCACGCGGGTCGGTTTCGGGATCGCGCGTCACCGTGTGGTGGACGATGACTTTCTTGATCGCTCGATATTCCGGTGGCCAAATTTCCTTGTTCATTTTATCGAAACGCAGTTTTTCGTCGGCGGACCAACCCGCGCGTGGGACGATCGTGATGCCATTGATGGCCTCAGTGTGGTACACCGCGTTGTCCGACGTAGTAAGTGTGTTGACCGCAGTGAGCCGGAACGCACGCAGCACCGGTGGATTGGTGGCCGTCGCTCCCTGGGTCGCGGCTGAGAATTGAGCGAATCGTGCGGGGGCGCCGATGATGAGATCACCGAAGGTCGCGGTATCGCGGAGATCGCGCGCGTGGGTGTCCGCGTGAAGATGCTGCCAATCGCCCCACGTCGTACCGTCTCCACTCGTGCGCACTGCCAAATCTATCACCGTTCCCGGTGATACGATGGAGTCCCACTGCGATTCGAGGGCGTTAAATGGGAAGTCTGACTGGAGAATGGGTGACAGATACGGCGCATCGCCGAGGGGAATGTCGCGTTGATCCCAGTGTATGCTCGTCGAAAATGGCTCAGCACTGACCGCACGCGGCAACGCATACAGTGTCGAACCGGTTGCAAGAATCAACATACGGCTTCCGGCACGCAACACCGCCCGCCGGGTAATCTGCCGCTCGAACCCCATATCACCCCCCGCCTGAAAGAGACAGACGTACAACCCTCCGGCGCCAACGCCGTACGTACACACCGTACACGAAGCGGATTATTACGTCAAGTTTCTCCTTGCCGACATGGGTACGAACAGCTAGGATGGGTGAGAGTTGTGAGGAGGCGCCGTGGCTGATCGGTTCATTGTATGGCATCGAGACGAATGGGCGCGCCTTGAAGCGTTGCTCGCATCCCACGCGGATGCGGGGAGCGCGGGCCGCACCGAAGAACTCGGTTGGCGTTACCGCGAAGCGACCGCCGATCTTGCGCTCGCCCGCCGCGACTTCCCGACGGACCCAGTAACACGCTACCTCAATGATCTTGTTGCTCGCTCGCGACGCCATCTGTATCGGCGGCGGCGCCATGCCAGCCACGCGATATGGCGATTCTACCGCCAGACGTTCCCGCGTCTGTTTCGTGAGACGTTTGGCTATACGCTTGCCGCGTTCGTTACCGTGTTTGTGGGATTCGCGTTGGCGTATCTCGCCACATTTGTTCGGCCATCGTTAGCGGAGTCGTTCGTGCCGGGAGGGAGTGGCGTCATTGAGACGATCAAACAGGGAAAAACATGGTTCGACACGCCACCTGCCGAGCGACCGTTCGTGTCGTCATTCATCATGACGAATAACATCCGCGTCACGCTACTTTGTTTCGCGGGCGGCGTCTTGCTGGGCGTTCCGACGATCCTCGTGTTACTCCAGAACGGGTTGCAGATCGGCTCCATTGCGGGGCTCACGCAGGTCTACGGCATCAACGGCGCCCTCTGGGCGTTCGTCGCTGCGCACGGATTTCTCGAACTCTCCGTGATCTTCATCAGTGGCGGCGCAGGGTTGCGTGTGGCAAGTGGAATCGTCCGACCAGGGCTACGGTCGCGGCGCGAATCAATCGCGCGTGCCGGCCGGAGCGCGACATTGATCGCGTGTGGCTGCGTCCCGTTGTTAGTGATCGCCGGCACGTTGGAGGGGTTCGTGTCGCCCTCCGGCCTTCCGAATGGCCTGAAATTGCTGATTGGTCTGACAACCGGCGTCTTGCTGTATACCTATTTGTTCCTCGGTGGACGAGGGCCAGACGATCCGTTTGTCGAAGCGGCGTAGCCGCGTAAGGAGAAAATCATGAACGAGCGCACAGTCGAGCAGCGACTTGCGGACCTGGGCCATCAACTGCCGCCGGTCTCACCGCCGATCGGCTCCTACGTCAAGGGCGTCGTCGTCGGCAACTTGCTCTTTCTGTCCGGCAATGGGCCCGATCAACCTGGGTATACCGCCCCAAAAGGGAAAGGCGGCGCGCTATGTCGGGCTGAACTTGCTCGCGGCGGCGAAAGAGACCCTCGGTTCGCTCGACCGCATCCGGCGGGTCGTCAAAGTGCTTGGAATGGTGAATAGCGCGCCCGATTTCGGGCAGCAACCACGGGTGATCAACGGGTGTTCTGATCTGTTCCTCGCCGTGTTCGGCGATGCGGGCCGACATGCACGTTCGGCGGTCGGAATGGGCGCGCTGCCGAACGGGATCCCGGTCGAAATCGAAGCAATCTTCGAGGTCGAATAGCGCATCCGCCGCAAACGATCAATACGATAATCATCAGAGGGTAATCGTGAATCCCTGCGTCTGCAGCGCCTCCTTTGGGAGGTTCCCTTTGTCAACGCCGTTCACGGTATATGTGACATTATCCGGCTTGCCACAATAGATTGTGACCGTCTGTTTGGCTTCGATCTGGCGAGTTTCACCTGCATTGAGGTAGCCGACGGTTTTGGCAATCTTATCCCCATCGGCAAAGATTTCGACCCATGACGTGACGCTTGCGGTAATCGTCACCTTGAGACTCGTCGCGGGGGGCGCGGTCGCCGTGCCCTGCACGCTCGTTGCCGTCGTCGAGGCAGTTCCGCTCGTCGCTGATGAGATGCGGATCGTACTGCTCGTCGTTGCGGGTCCGATGGACGGTGTGCTGAGTGCTTGCGATCCCGAAATTGCGGTCGGTGTCGCGGCGACCGTCGGGATATCAATGATCGGCGTTTTCGGCGGTGTCTGCACGAGCAGGCTGTAGCCCCACGCCGCCACCACGCTGAGAATGCCGATCACGAAGACAATGACAACGAAGTTGGGCGAGAAGGGACCAGATGTGTTGACTGGCCGGCCTACGGGTTGCGGACGGTAGATTACCTCCGGCTCGCCACGCGCTTCGTTGAACAACCGGACCATTTCCTGCGGATTCAGTTGCAACCAGTTGGCATAATTATAGACGAATCCTCGGGCGTAGATACCCGTGGGCAGCAGGTGAAAGTCACCGGACTCGAGCGCCGATAAATGCCGAGCGAGAATACGTGTCTGACGTTCGGCGTCCTGAAGACTGCGACCCAGGCCGAGGCGGGTGTCGCGCAAGATGGCGCCGAACGTCGTCGGCTGAATCGGCCCCCCGTGTTGCCACGGGCTTTGCATCACGACCGTCGCGTCCTTCCCGAACCGCGCTCACGGTGAATCGTGTGCGGTCTGCGTTTCCCCCAGAAGCATCATCCGCATGATGCGACCGCAGTATACGCACCAAGGCCCCGTTTGTCACGCTAAGCTCGTCAACCCGCTCCCGGCCGCCGTGTCGCGGTTTGCCGTTTCTCCTCCGCTTGCATCTCCTCCAGCAAGGCATCCGCGAGTGGTGTTGCCGCCATCCGTTGGGCCATGGCCGCTTTTGCCAGCCACCATTGGTCATTGGCTGCCCACCACGTCCCAATACAGGACAGACACGCGAGATCATTCGGGCCGACAAGTTGCGGCGTAGGGAACGCGAAGCGATTTCTGCACCAACCACGGTCGCCGCCTTCCGCCGTCTGGAAATCGCGGCAATTCGCGCAGCGCTTCCCACGATGACGATGACGCTCAGCAGCATACCAATCGGCTTCCAACGGCTCAATTTGCCCGCCGCGCTGCATGATTTGCAGCCCTGTTGTCTCACTGTACGGCGATGACGTTTCTGCCGGGCGTGGCGGCGACGGTTGTTGATAAACCGGAGGAGCGGACGGCATCGGTGGGCCGGGCGGGGGAGTGCGGTGCGACGAAGTGGCTTGCTCAATGCCAGAGCGTTGTTCGCGCTCGGCGACAAAATTCGGCTCAAACGAACGGGGCGATTCTTCAGCCGTGGGCTGCGGTAGTGGCGGGTTCGCGAGCCTCGGACTCCCAACACCCTCGTCCCCCGTGATCGTCGCGCGCGGTGCGGGGCGGCCGTCCCGGCGTTCTATCGGCGGGCTGGATTCCCCCTCCGATGACGCGATGGAATTCAAGCGGCGTTGCGGCACTGTGTCACCGGACTGCTGCGCGATTTGCCTCCGCTCCAGTGCCCGGCGATGCGCTTCGCCAACGTTCGAGGTTCGGGATCGTGCTACCGGTATCATCGGTTCCTCGGTGACTGGTCGTGGTTGTTCGATTCCAACGATAATGTCGTCCGGCCGCATACCCTGATACCCTGAACGTTGACGCGCCGGATCCTGCGGGGGGCGGTTCTGACCGGGAAGTACATCGTTGGCACTTGACGCCGATTCATAATAGTCCTTATCCCAACCGATGCGACAGGCAATCTCCTGTCGCCGAACGAGCGCAAGCCCCACGATCTCCTGGCAGCGTTGATTTCGGCACCAACCAGTTTCGCCGATACCACTTTGCTCGAAGAAACGGCAGGAGCCACACTCGCGTCTCGTCATGTCGCACTCTCTTTCCGTCAGCCTTGTTCTCCCGCAGTCTATCACAGGTCGGGAGCACAACCATGCATCTTGTGCTCAAATCATACAATACGTACTAGCGTACGTACAGGCATACATGGGCCTAATCTCGCCGTACATTCTGGCTCGGCGCGAACCGCTCGCCAGGTGAGCCACTGGTCCGCGCGCAAAGAACGCGTGCCCCCGTATGTAACAAGGCGACGACTGGCGCGCCGTGAATTTCGCACGGTATATCATAGTTGGCAGGGTCACGGCGAATCGCCGATTGTTGATCCGCGTCTTCTGGCCCGGTGTCGGCCTCTGGGAATGTGCCAGCGGGTGGCATGAGGGTGACCGCATGCGCGAGCCGATCGAGGATAGCGTGAGCGCCATGGTAATCCCGGAAGGAAGCCACCGCGTGTACGCCGTGTGCGAGATCCCCGACCCCGGAGAGAACAATGATGCCAGGCATGTGGGCGCGGCGGCCCTCTCGTGACTCCGAGCGCGATAACAGAGACCATGCGACAGGTTCGGTCACACTGCCAATAAAGAATGTTCCGCGTGCGGAGCGCGTCAGCGCGTGCAAGGTTGCGAGATCGGCGATATGGGCGAGAATAAGACTCGATGCCGATGGCACGGATCGCGGCATTGTCTTGGTAGTGAGGGGAACCTTCAGAAGCGCCGGGTCAATATGGATTTGGCCGACATGGCGAGTGTCGCCGCCGGTGAAGGCGTACACACACCGCGCGACGGCCGACGTGACAGCGATTGCCTCTTCACGAACGTCACGCACGATGCCGGCGTATCGTGCGTGACGTTCACAATCGGCTCGGTCACTGCGGATAACCAGTGCGCCACTCCGCGGGAGCGTATGCATGGTCCCGGTCGCGGGAGCCGAGATCGTCCGCGTGACAAGACCAACCCTTCGCATACCAAGAGAGTTCCCCGCCTTGATCTCTCTCCCATGGTGACGCGCGAGATCGTCTGCCGCCTCATCAACGGATAGTCGGAGCGTCGCCGCATACGCCGCGATGGCAGCCGGTTCGGGCCCATGAGCGATGACATCGCCCGCCGCAACGGTATCGCCTTGTCGGACAGAAGGCACATCCGAGTCACCTAGTGGATAGATTGTCTCCATCGTGTCGCGAAACATCATGCTACCTCAGTACGACGAACGACGCGACACGTCACCTATTGCCAATGCGGGTCGAAGGCGCCCACTCACATTCGGGCGGGGGCCGGGTTGTGGTATGGCAGTGAGAGGGCGCCGCCGCGTATCCACAAGTATGCCGCCGGGGCCGCCCTGCGTGCGAATCGGTGCGTCATCCCTGCCGTTGCGCGTGAGCGTCACCGTTGTCGCGACGTCGCCCGCTATCGTCGCGATCGCATTGGGAAGGAGATCTACCGTCATAGTATGGTCGCCATGCGTGAAGGTTGCCGAGAGAGGTTCGCCTGCACGCTCGCCACTGAGCACAGCCTGGATCACTGAGCCAACAGGCAGGAGCGCATCATCCGTGAGCGGTCGGATCACGTCGTCAGGATAGCGCGAACCGAGAGCGCCGACCACCGCAAGAAGATCATCAGCATCTCCCGCGACGGTGGCAACGCGCACGGAGGGCATGAGATCAGCGATCATGCGGAGAGCAACCGCCGGCGGTCCGAGGCGCATGATTGACTGACCAACAATCCACACAGCGCCCTCAGGAATCGGCGACGTGATCGTGCCGAGAACGACGCGCAGCGCAGCGCGTGCCAATGCGGCGGCGACGGCACAATCTTCGTCGTCCGTGAGTATTGCCATCGGCCAGGAGACGCGGCGCAATGCCCACGTACGGAGGGCGGTTGCGTCGAGGGTGAAGGGAAGCCAGCGGGCAATCTCGTCAGGCTTGACACGGTTCAGCAGCCGGACCGCGCCGCGTGCGCAATCAATATCGGGGTGATGGTACACCGCCGCCGTGCCATTGTTCGCGACGATGACCGTTGTTCCGTCCGCGACATCGAGAAGGACACAGGGTACCCTGCGTGCCGAGGCAATGGCGCGGGCTGCCGCCGTGAGCGCCTCCGGCCGGGATACGATGGTTGCTTCGACCGGAAAGCGATCGAGGAGGCGCACGGCGCGCTCGCGATTCAAGGCGTCGGTCAGCCGTTCCGTCAGGCGGTCATCACGCGGGATGAGCAGTGCGCCCGGCGGTAGCGCAGTTGAGAGATCAGTATCTGATCCAAGTATCAGCAGTCGCGCATGTGCTGGGCATGGAATGTTGCTCAATGTCGTGAGGAGCGGCGGCACCCACAACGGGAGCGCGCCCGGTGGGATGACAACGAGGAGCGCCTCCAGTCGGCCACTCTTCCACGCATCGGCAATTGGCTCGAACCATGAGCGGTCGCGCGCGGGATGCCGCGGCGGCAGGATTGGCGGGGCGACGATGTGCGCGATACCGCACTGCTCAGCGAGGTCGAGGGCGGCTTGATCGGTCGTGCCGCAATCTCCGACAATATGCACCGCGAGGGGCGGTCCGGCCACGACCACCGCGCGAATCAGTTCCTCCGTGAGCGCGTATCCGCATTGCTCCGCGAGCCGATCCAGCGCACCCGGCAGGCCTCGGCGCGGCTCGTGGGTGATCGCCGGACTCCCCGTGACGAACCGCGCGTGCCCTTCGGCGAGCGCGATCAGGGAGATACTTATTTGAAGGGAATCAGCCGTGGCGAACAGTTGATGGGGCAGCATCGCGCCCTGCTGATCGGTCCGTGTGATGGGCGCGTCACCGAATGAGGTACGCACAGCAGAAGCCTCCACAACAAGCCGATGGATCAGGGGATGCATGCCGGAGAAGAAGCAATGGAAACGGGCGGACGGCAGATACCGACACCACATTCCGACAGAACCCTCGCGTATATGCACTCTCCTGACCAGTCTAGCATGACCAACGCGCGGCGTCAGGGTTTAGATCGCTCCGGATCGCAAATCGGCCGAATCGAGCCAGATTGTCAGGGGGCCGTCATTGATGATCGTGACGCGCATTGCGGCGCCGAAGCGTCCCGTTTCAACACGTAAACCCGCGCTTTGCAGTGCGGCAATCACCTGCGAGACAAGCGGTGCGGCGACTTCGGGCAGCGCCGCATGCACAAAACTCGGGCGTCGTCCCTTTCGGCAATCAGCATAGAGCGTAAACTGGGAAATGAGGAGAATCGCCCCACCGCTATCGTGGATTGAGCGGTTGATCTTGCCCGCATCGTCTTCGAAAATGCGCAAGGTCGCGATCTTCCGCGCGATGAGTAGAGCGTCGTCGGTCGTGTCGGTATCGCCAACGCCGAGGAGCACCGTCATGCCGGGGCCGATTGCTCCGACGATCTCGTCGCCGATGTGAACGGCGCTTTGTTCTACCCGCTGGATGAGCGCGCGCATTACGCAGGTTGCTCCTCTGTATGCCGGTGAATGAGTGCGATAGCGTGGGCGGCGATGCCTTCACCGCGCCCCGTGAAGCCAAGCCCTTCGCTCGTCTTGCCTTTAATGCTGACGCATTCGACGGGAATGCCCACCGTTTCCGCGATGCTCGCGCGGATCGTATCCGCATGCGGCTGTAGTTTGGGCGCTTCGCAGACGACTGTCGCGTCAATGTTGACAGCGTACCATCCCGCCGCGCTGAGAAGTCCGACTGCGATGCGAAGGAGATGGCGACTGTCCGCATCCTTCCACATCATGTCGGACGGCGGGAAGTGTCTTCCGATGTCCCCCATCGCCGCCGCCCCCAGCAAGGCGTCCGTAATCGCGTGGAGCAACACGTCGGCATCGGAATGGCCGAGAAGACCTTTCGGGAAAGGTATCTTGACTCCGCCGAGAATGAGTGGCCGACCGGCGACGAGGCGGTGTACGTCGTAGCCGATGCCGACCCGAATTGCCGAGTCATTCATTGGTCTGCCCCATCTGAGCATTCAGGAGTGCGCGTGCGACGATGAGATCTTCCGGCTCCGTCAGTTTGATATTCGTCCGGTCGCCGCGCACGACCGAAACTGGATGACCGTATGCCTCGATGAGACCCGCTTCGTCGGTCGTCGGGGCGGTGCCGTGCGTGTCGGACCAGTCGAACGCGTCATGTAGAAGTTGCCACCGGAACGCTTGCGGTGTCTGTGCGGCCCAGAGCGACGCACGATCGAGCGTCTCAATAACTTGATCGGCGATCACGCGCTTGATCGTGTCCGTTACGGGAATGGCCAGGATTGCCGCGCCGTCGCGCATCGCGGCCTCAAGGCACGCGCGGATCATGTCGGACGTGACCAGTGGTCGGGCTCCATCGTGGATCATCACGATATCGCATCCGCCGCGTAGATCGAGAGCAGCGACACCGATTCGCACGGAATCCTGCCGTAGGGCGCCACCGGGCACGATGTCGGTCTGTACGGGCCATGCTTCTCTCTCGCGGATTCGCTGCCAGGTAGCGACACGGTCGGCAGCGACTACGACGACGACGTGTTGGACGAAGGCCGCGAAGGCCGCGAGCGAGTAACTGAGCGCCGACTTTCCGGTGATGGCCAATGCGCCTTTGTCCATCCCGCCCATGCGCATGCCCCGACCGGCTGTGACGAGCACGAGGCCAACGTTCATAGTAATTGAAGACCATGGCTAAGAAACCAGCCTTGTGACGGTCTACGCGTCATATACTCTGCTCGCTTCGCTTCACACCGCTGCTCCACATGACAAATAGCGGACGATGCACGATATGGCGCGCGTTGTAACGCGAATAATGAGAAATCGCAAGCGGTCTCGACGCCGCTCTCGCATAGTACAATGCCCGGCGTATCTGCGACCGTCAAGGTAAATGAGTGAAGGAAGGGAATCGTGAGCGACATCATTGTAGTGGCGAGCAGCAATGGGAGTGTCGGAATCGGCGACGCGATCGAGGTGTTACGGCGGGGCGGCTCGGCGATTGACGCGGTTGAGGCGGGGATCTTGCCGGTTGAATCAAACCCGAATGATCACAGCGTCGGCTATGCCGGCCTGCCAAACCTGCTCGGTGAGGTCGAACTCGACGCCTCGATCATGAATGGTAAGACGCTCGCCGCCGGTGCAGTGGGTGCCGTTCACAACTACGAACACGTCATCACGCTCGCGCGGATGGTGATGGAAGAACTGCCGCATGTGATGCTCGTTGGCCCCGGCGCGGAAAGGTTCGCGGCGGAGATGGGCATGGAGCAGCGCGATCTGATGACCGAGGAGACGCATCATCAGTGGCGCGCGTGGCTTGAGGAAGTCTTCCCGCCCGAGCAGGTCGGCAGCGTCCGGTTTCAGGCGAAAGTGCGCGAGTGGGTGCGGAAGATGATCAACCCGGAAAAGAACACCGGGACGGTGAACTTCATCGCCCGAGACCGGAACGGCAACATCGCGACCGGCGTCAGCACGAGTGGTTGGCAGTGGAAGTATCCCGGTCGGCTTGGCGACAGCCCGATCATCGCGGCGGGCAACTACGCGGACAACCGCTACGGGGCCGCTGCGTGTACCGGGCGGGGGGAAATGGCGATACGCTGTGCCACGGCGCGGAGTGTCGTGCTCTACATGAAGATGGGCATGCGTATCGAGGCGTCGCTCGCGGAGGCAATGGTGGATCTTCAGTCGCTCGAAGACCCGTACGCGTCGGGGATGAACATCGTTGCGCTCGACCGCGAGGGGCGTCCTGCCGCCGCGACGAACCGGCCGGGAGCGACGTTCATCTATCAGACCGGTGATATGGAAAAATATACGCAGCAGCCCCGGATGCTCGTGCCGGACCCCCGTGGCGCATCGGGTTTCCTCGCATAGCATGAGAGACAAAAAATGCGGGGGCAGTCCTATCACTGCCCCCGCGGAAATGTGCGTTGTGGGTTTTTAGAGTGGGAACCGGGGGTCAACCGACCGGCGGGCGCGCTCGAGGTCCTTGCGGGCTTCCGTTGCGCTCGGCAGGCCGTCGCCGCCATTGCGGAGAATACGCGCATAATAGTCGTTGAACGACCCATCCGCGACGAGATTCCTCATCCACTTGCCAAACTTGTTCATGGCCGAACACCCTTTCTGTGTACTACCAGCGGGCAATAGCAACTTTCCCGCATCTTTATATAGGTACAGTATACCACGCGTCCGTACATTGTCAAGTGACTAGGCTGATCCGCGTGAGAATCATCGGAAAATACGTGAAATTAGCGACGAAAGGGGGCGGGGAAGAGCGATGCACCTCTCTGCATGAAAACTACCGCCGCCCACTTCGGGCGGCGGTAGCACCGGACAAACTGAGGCACCGTGTACCACGTGCCCAACGTTGGTTTGCAGTAGCAGTGGCAACATCGGGTTAGACGAAGCGTGCGGTCGGTTGTGGCGATTCATGCTGCGATCCGCGGGGTGCATACGGCAGCGGCGCACCACCTTCAACCACGCCATGTCAGACTGCTAGGTAGGTGGCCAGAGCAGATTAGACACTGGTGGCGGCGGGCTTTAGCCTGCCGAGTCTGGCGCAGGCTAAAGCCCGCGCCCACCGTCCAAATTCAGATGTCTACCCACTTAGGTCTCTTCCCCGCTGTACGCGGGGTCTCGATAGACCACTTCATCGCTTGGCCCGCGGACCTCAAGAATGTTTCTGTGGGGGGTGAAAAGCACCTGGCCGCGCTTACGCTCGGCGAAAGAGTCTGATAGGTCGCGATCCGTGGGCAGGCGATAGGGTGAACGATTGATAGAAATCCAGGAATAGGTAGATGTCGTTTTGCCCCGAACGGTCTCTGAGGACCCTTCGATCGGGCCGGTATACCGTAGGCAGGTTCCCCCGGCCAAATCCTTCTTCGCATCCCGCTTACCTGTCACCAATGCATATGTCACAGGACCGGCGACGACGAACCAGACTACGGTCATGCCCACGGCTAACCCCAACGCATGGCCGGTCACGAGACTGCGCGCGAGAACCGCGAGCACGACGACGGCGAGTGCGCCGACCACCCACCACGCGACCGTGTGTTGCTTCGTAGCGCGCTTCAAAAACGCCGCCATTGCCGGCGTTGCGGGGACAGTCTCAACGGAGGATTGGTACGATTCATGCTTCTCCATGTCAGTGACCCTTTCAAGACGAAGAGAGCATATCTCGTACGGTCATGGGTCCGTCGCTACGATCGGTCTGTGTACAAGGACTCTACCCGGTCGCCGTTTCCTTGCCAACACTACTGCACACCAACGCGGGGTATGTGGTGGCCTCGTCTGCACCGGGCAAGCGCTAAGCGCTGTCGGTTCGATCAGAGCAAGACCTTCCGAGCGAGGTCAAAGACAGGGCCGGAGAAGACGCCAAACAGGACGGTGCCGAGCGACGAAACTGCCAGACCGAGGCCGAGCCACGACGTTCGCTGCGGAACGATCTGCCGATCCGGCTCACGGAAGTACATGACCGCGACGACCCGAAGATAGAAGTATGCAGAGACAGCGGAATTGAGCGCGACGATCACGGCGAGCCACGTCAGATTGGCGTTGATTGCCGCCACAATGATGTAGTACTTCGCGAAGAAGCCAAGCAGCGGCGGCACACCCATCAGCGATGCCATGAAAATCGTCATCGCAATCGCCGCCCCCGGAGCGGTCGTGGCAAGGCCGCGGAACGATTCGATATTCGTACCACGCCCACGCGCCTGCATCCATGTGAGGATCGAGAACGCGCCGATGTTCGTGAAGGCGTAGGCGAAGGTATAGAACAGCAGCGCGCCGATCGCCCTGCCGTTGAAGTCCATCTTGCTCGCGCCGACCTGGTACGAGGCCAGCCCGACGAGCATATAGCCGGTATGGGCGATACTGGAGTAGGCGAGCATCCGCTTCACGTTGTTTTGTGCGACCGCGACGATGTTGCCGAAGGTCATCGTGATGACGGAGAGTACGATCACCAGCGGCACCCACTGGTCAGCCGCCGGTGTCCAGCCGTTGACGAGGACGCGCAGCATCGCCGCGAACCCCGCCGCCTTCGGCCCAACGGACATGAAGGCTGTTACCGGCGTCGGCGCGCCGTGATAGGCGTCCGGTGTCCACATATGGAACGGCACGGCGGCGATCTTGAAGCCGAGGCCGACGACAAGCAGGAGTAATGCGAGCAAGAGCGACGGATTGCCGGTCGCGATGCTTGCCCCCGCCGTGCGGATCGCATCGAGGTTGATTGTGCCAGCGATGCCGAATGTCCACGCCATGCCGTAGATGAGAATGCCGGTCGCGAATGAGCCGAGCAGAAAATACTTCAGCGCGCCCTCATGGGAAATCCGGCTCTGCCGGGAGAATCCAGTCAGGACATAGACCGCGATGGAGGTCAGTTCGATGCCGATGAAGACCATAATGAGATCGCCGGCGATGGCGACGACCATCATGCCGAGCACAGAGAACGAGAGAATCACGAGATATTCCAGCAGCGACATACTCTGGAGTTGGACGAAGTTTGCTGAAACGAGCACGGTCAGCAGCGCGGTACTCAACATGACAATCAAAAAAAAGATCGCCATATAGTCGTAGCGGATCGAGCCGCCGCCCGTCACCTGGCGATGGTCATAGGTAAACAGCAGGCTGACAAGCGCGGCGCCGTAGCCGATCACCGACACGAGCGACGCGATCTGGCCGACCCGGGCCGCGCGGCTGCGGCGCGAAACCGCATCCATCAACAGCAGCACGACCGCGAGGCCGGTGACAATCAAGTGCGGCACGACGGTCACATAATGGATGGGGGGAAACGAGACATCCGGCATCAGATGGGGTTCCTCTCTTTACGGTATGGCGTCTGCGGCGGCCGCCGCAGTCCCGCTCCCGACGATCGGCGCAAGGAGCGCCCCGATCACCGGCTTGAGCAGTTTCATCAATGGCACGGGATAGATGCCAACGTAGAGAATACCCAGGACGAGCGGTAACAACGTTGACGCCTCGATCCGCGTCAGGTCCGCGAAACCATGATGTTCCTCGCGCGGTTCGCCGAAAATGACGCGCTTGTAGAGCCACATCATGTAGACCGCCGCGAAGATGACGACGAACATCGTGATCGCCGCGTAGGTCTTGTTCGCGAGGCGGAAGGAACCAAGGGTGCTGAGGTATTCACCGACGAACCCGCTGAGGCCCGGCAAGCCGAGCGCGGCGAGCATGAAGACCATGAAGACCGAGGCATACGTGGGCATACGGTTCGCGATGCCGCCAAAGGCGCTGATTTGCCGCGTGTGCGCGCGTTCATAGAGGACGCCGACGCAGAGGAAAAGCCCGCCCGTTACGAGACCGTGGCTGAACATCGTGATGACGGCGCCCTGGAATCCCTGTGGATTGAAGGAAAAGATGCCGAGCGTCACGAACCCCATGTGAGTCACGGACGAATACGCCACCAACTTCTTCATGTCCGGCTGCACCATCGCGACGAGCGCGCCGTAAATAATGGCGATGACCGAGAGGATGAGAATCGGCGTCGCGAACTTGTGCGAGGCGTAGGGGAAGAGCGCGAGGTTGAACCGAATCATCCCGTAGCCGCCAAGTTTCAGCAGCACCGCAGCCAGAATGACACTGCCGGCCGTCGGTGATTCAACGTGGGCATCCGGCAGCCACGTATGCACCGGAAACATCGGCACCTTGATCGCGAACGAGATGAAGAATGCCGCGAATGTCCAGAGTTGAAAGGTATGCGACCAGCCACCGGGAATGGCAATCAGCGTGTTCAGGTCGAGCGTCCGTGTGCCCGTACGATTGAAGTACTCCGTGTACATCGCGACGATGGCGACGAGCATCAGCAGGCTGCCCGCGAGCGTGAAGAGGAAGAACTTGATCGCCGCGTAGACCCGATTCGCGCTGCCCCACACCCCGATAATCAGCGCCATCGGGATCAGCACCAGTTCCCAGAAGACATAGAAGAGGAAGAGATCGAAGGTCATGAAGACACCGAGCATACCGGTTTCGAGGATCAGGAAGGTGACATAGTAGGCACGGATATTCACCCTGATGCTCGTCCATGAGGCGACGAGGGCAATGACACTCGATAACGTCGTCAGCAGGAGAAAGATCGTACTCAAGCCGTCCGTGCCGAGGTGGTAGCGAATGCCGACACTCGGCAGCCAGTTGTAATTCTCTTCCCAGCGAAGGCTTGCCGTCTGTTGGGAGGAAAAGACGACGATCAGCGACAGCACGAAGGTCGCGAGGGTTGCGAAGAGCGCGGCATACTTTATGGTGTCGGGCGCGAGGCGCGGCACGAAGAGCACGAGCAACGCGACGACCGTCGGGAGATAGAGCATCACCGAGAGCAGCGGGAAGTGATCCACCAAATTCCTCCTCGCGGGCACGCGCCGTTGCGCCCCGGGCAGCGGTTAGCCGAACAGTTGCGTGAAAATATCTCCCCGTGCGATCAGGTAGACGCCGACGATCAGCACCGCGCCGAGCGCAATCGCGAGGGCATAGTTCGCGACGAATCCGGTCTGTACCCGACGCAGACGGCCTGACGAACGCCCGACGACGGTCGCAACCCCATTGACCGCGCCGTCCACGACATAGCGGTCGAACGCCCAGCATGCCATCGCGAATGCGAGCGTTCCCTTGACAAAGAGCACATGGTAGACCTCATCGAAGTACCATTTATGCCAGAGGAATGTCCAAAGCCAGTGCAGCCGGTCGCCGAGCGTGTACGGATTCGGGCTGAGGCGCATGTACATCGCAAAGGCAAGGAAGATACCGCCGACCGCGACAAGCGTCGAGAGGACGCCAAACGTGAGGGTCGTTGACGAAGCAACCGAGCCGTGGCTCTCGAATAAATCGCTGCGAATTGCTTTGCCGAGGAAGGCATGGATCGCACCCTTATCCGGTGGTATGCCAACGAGTGCGCCGATCACAATGGAGGGGATCGCGAGCATCACAAGCGGCACGGTCATCGTCGCCGGAGACTCGTGCGGGTGGACGTGTTCCTGGTCATAGCGCGGTGTGCCCTCGAAGGCGAGGAAGTAGAGCCGGAACATATAGAAGGCGGTGAGCGCGGCCGTCACAAGGCCAAGAATCGCAATCACCGGATAGCCGGCGTGATACGCGCCGACGATGATCTCGTCTTTCGACCAGAAGCCCGCGAGGCCGGTGACGCCGGAGATCGCCAATGCGCCGATCAGAAAGGTGTAGGCAGTGATCGGCATCTGTTTGCGGAGGCCACCCATCTTAAACAGGTCTTGCTCGTCATGCATGCCGTGGATCACCGAGCCGGAACCGAGGAACATCAGCCCCTTGAACATCGCGTGCGTCATCAGGTGGAAGATCGCCGGAATGTACGCGCCGACGCCAAGCGCGAAACACATATAGCCGAGTTGCGAGACGGTCGAGTACGCAAGGACGCGTTTGATGTCGCGCTGGACGAGGCCAATCGTCGCACCGAGGAATGCGGTCGCGATGCCGACGATGGCGACAACATCTCGCGCGCCTGGAGAAAGGTCGAAGAGCGGCCACGAACGCGCGACGAGGTAGATGCCTGCCGTCACCATCGTTGCCGCGTGGATGAGAGCGGAAACGGGCGTCGGCCCTTCCATCGCGTCCGGCAGCCAGACATGGAGGGGAACCTGCGCGCTCTTCCCGACGGCGCCACAGAAGAGGAGGAGGCAGATCGCGGTAATTGTGCCTTTTGTGATGTCACCACCGATGCCGGCTCGTTTTTCCAGTTGCCCGAACACGTCCGTGAACGTGAATGTGCCGAATGTCGTCCAGACCAGCATCGTGCCGAGACCGAAGCCGACATCGCCGACGCGGTTCACCCAGAACGCCTTGAGCGCGGCCTTGTTCGCGCTCTCCCTGCGGAACCAGAAGCCGACGAGGAAGTACGAGCACAATCCCACGGCCTCCCAAAAGACGAAGAGCAGCAGATAGTTGTCTGATAATACGAGCATGAGCATGCTGAAGACGAAGAGGGGTAAAAAGGCGAAGAAGCGGTAGTATCCGCCATCACCATGCATGTACCCAACCGAATAGATTATCACGAGGAGTCCGACACTCGTGACGACGAGCAGCATCAGGGCCGTGAGGTGATCGGCGCGGAGATTGATCGCCACCTTGAATTGCTGCGTGTCGAAACTATAGGCGCCCGTATTCATCCAGGTGAATAAATGATTGTTCAGCGCTTCCCCGGCATTGAGGCCGCGCACCTGAAAAAACGTCAACCATGCGCAGACGGCCGCGATACCGGCGCCGATGATCGCCGGCCAATGTGCCTGAGACTTCAGCACACTCTTTCCGAACAGGAGCGTGATGATGAATGCGGCGAGTGGCGCGGCGGGAATGACCCAGAGGAAGTTCTCCATTGAACCGTCCTATCCCTCAAACGTACCCGGTATCGGGGTCGAACTCACTCGCGCAGCGTATCAATCCGGCCAACATCCACGGTATCCTGCCGGCGTGCGAGGGCGATGACAATCGCCAGGCCAACCGCTGCTTCGGCCGCCGCGACGGTAATCACGAACAGCGCGAAGACTTGCCCGGTGGCAGAACTGATCGCGCGGCCAAAGGCGATGAAACTGATGTTGACCGCGTTCAGCATCATCTCGACGCACATAAAGATCACGAGTACGTTCCGGCGTGTCAGCACGCCAATTAACCCAATCACGAAGAGGACCGCGCTCAGGCTGAGATACCATTCCAACCCCGGATGCATGTTCCCTCCTGAGCCGACCGCTATCGCTTGATCGCTTCGCCGGCCGTTTCCGTCTCTTCCTCAGCATGCAGGATTAATTGCTCGTCGCGCCGTACGGTATACACCGACGGCGTGGCAATCGTGCTCTCCTGGGGATGCCCCAGCGAAATGGTGAAAAGGCTGCCGATCTCCCGGTCGCGCGAGGCAGTGTAATCCGGCCGGGCCAGGACGATCGCGCCAATTGCGCCGACGAGTAGGACGAGGGAGGAGATCTCAAACGGCACGAGGAAGTCCCCGTACAAACTCCGCCCAAGCGCCTGCGTATTCCCACCCAGTGCCGTAATATTCTCGGGCGTGAACGGCCCCGCTGCGCCAAGAGGCACGGTGGAGAGAATGACGGCGAGAATCTCCAGAAAGAGCGCAAGGCCGAGTATCGGCCCGACAAATCGCTGCACCGGATGGCCCCCGTACATCTCCGGCAAATCTTCCATACGTACGAGCATGATCGCGAAGAGGAAGAGGACGAGGACGGCGCCCGTGTAGACGATGATCTGCGTAACGGCGACGAACTCCGCGCCGAGCAGCACGTAGATACACGCGACGTTCAGGAAGGACATCACGAGGAACAACGCGCTGTGCGTCGGGTTGCGTTGCAGCACGACGAGCAGGCTTGTCAGGGCCGCAAGTCCGCCGAAGATCGCGAAGAAAATATCGCCGCTCATTGCGCAAAATACTCCCGTGCCGTTGCGCCGATTTCCGCCAACTGCGACTTCTGATAAATCAGCCCGTCCCGCGAGGTGACGCTCAACTCGAAGGCATTGCTCATGGTGATCGCGTCCACCGGGCACGATTTCGCGCACAGGCCGCAGTACATGCAGCGCCCGGCGTCGAGCGTGTAAATCACCACATCGCGCTCGCCCTCATTGGCGGGGGTGAACTCCATCGAGATGCACTGCGTCGGGCAAATCCGCTCGCACATCGAGCAACCAACGCAGATCGCTTCCTGCGTTTCCGGGTCGGTCCGCAGGACGGGCAAGCCACGAAAGCGCTCCTCGAGCGGGCGGCGTTCGTCCGGGTACTCGACGGTCAGGTCCTTCCTGAACAGGCGTTTGAACGTGACGCCGAAGCCTTTGATTTCATCGAACATGGGCATTCGCGACACTCCTTGATAGGTGAGGCAACCGATCAGAGGCGATCAATGAGCACCTTGACCGTCGCCGTGATTAGGATATTCGCCAACGTCAACGGGAGCAACACTTTCCACGCGATGCCCATCAACTGGTCATAGCGGAAGCGCGGCAGCGTGGCCCGCAACCAGATGTAGACGAACATGAAGAGCAGCATCTTGATAAAGAGCCAGATCGGACCGGGCAGGATCGGCCCGTCCCAGCCACCGAGAAAGACCGTCGCGGCGATACCGGAGACGACGAGCATGTTGATGTATTCACCGAGGAAGAACATCGAGAACCGGAAGCCCGAATACTCCGTGTGGAAACCGGCGACCAGTTCGTTCTCCGCTTCCGGCAGGTCAAAGGGCGCACGATTCGTCTCCGCAATGGCAGAGATGAGATAAAGGATGAAGCCGACGGGCTGGAAGACGATCAGCCAGATATGATCGCGCTGCCAGTTGACGATCGAAACCAGGCTGAGCGAACCGGAGAGCAGCATCACACCGACGAGCGCCAAACCGAGTGTCAGTTCGTAGGAAATCACCTGCGCGGCGGAGCGCAAGCCGCCGATTAGCGAATAGCGGTTGGCGGATGCGTAACCGCCGAGGATGATCCCATACACGCCGATGCCGCCGAGTGCGAGGATCAGCAGAAGGCCGACATTGAGGTCTGTCAGGAAGAGGTTGACGTGCTTCGCCGTGAACGGCACGAACGCGGTCCCGCCGAGCGGGATAATCATGAACGCGGTCAGCGCGGTGACGAAGACGACGATCGGCGCGAAAAAGAACACCCACCGATCCGCGCCGCTGGGGATGATGTCCTCCTTGAAGAGGAGTTTGAGGCCGTCGGCGGCCGGTTGCAGCAAGCCACGTGGGCCGGTACGCGTCGGTCCAAGCCGGTCCTGCATGAATGCGATCACTTTGCGCTCGTAATAGGTCATATACGCCATCATCGTCAAGGCGATAAAGAGTAGCACGACGACGGTGATCGCCGTGAGCCATCCCGGCTGACTGCTGAGAATATTGACGACCGCGTATGACATCGTTTAGTCGCCTCCCGCCGCAACCATCTCCGGCTGCGGTTGCGCTGTTGGTAGGACTTCCACCGCGCAGACCTTCAACTCACCAATCCGCCATGCACGGTCCAGTGACGGCGTCCGCGCGCGTGTATCCACGACGGCTCCAAGATCGAAATCGAGATGCACAATGCCGCGCTGCGTCTGCTCGCTTACGAGCGCCGTAACCGTGAGATCGCCGTACGCGGAGACAATCCGCACCTGATCGCCGGTCGCGATGCCACGACGGCGCGCGTCCTCGGGATGGATGACGAGATCGCTGAGCGGCCGGATGTGGCGGAGATTCACCGATGGGAAGTGTTCCGTCAGCCGCCCATGCGCGTCCGGGCCGCGGTCCGTCGTGAGCACAAGCCCGAACGGCGCGGCGGCGACTTCCTCCAACAGCGGGACGGTAATCGCCCGCATCTGTGCCTTGCCCGTCGCCGTTGAGAAGCGATCCGTGAAGAGTATGGGCGTACCGGCCTCGTCCGCTGAGCGCACCGGCCATTGCAACCCGCCGTCCCAATCGAGACGTTGATGCGAGAGCCCCGCATAGGTCGGCACGGCAGACGCGATGGCGTCGAAAACGTCCGCGGGATCGCCATAGCCGAAATCGGCGCCCATCAGCCCGGCGAGATCGTTGAGTGCGTCCCAGAGCGAGCGGCTACCACCGAGTGGCACAAGCGCCGGTCGGAGCAGTTGCACATGGCGATCAACATTCGTCAGCGTGCCCGCCACTTCCGTCCATGTCGTCGCGGGGAGGACGACATCGGCGCGCTTGGCGGTCTCGGTCATGAAGAGATCATGCACGACGAGGAATTCCAGCCGTTCCAGCGCCAGAGCGGCGCGCTCGGCGACGTGCGAATCGGGATCGCCCGCCGGATCGAAGCCCGACAACAACGCGGCCCGCATCGCACCGGACTCAGCGGCGGCGCGCATCTCGCCCAATCCAAGGCCACCGGCACCCGGCACGCACCCTACATCGAGGACACCCTGAAGGTTTGTACCGTCCCGCAAGGGCCAGATACCGCCTCCGGCCCGTCCGACATTGCCCGTCAAGAGGGCGAGGTTGATCATTGCCGCCGCCGTCTCCCCGCCATTCGGCAGGCGCATGATACCGGAGCCGAAGAAGGCTGCCGACGGGGGATAGAGGCCGGATTCCGGCGGTGGGTTGCGAACGTAGCCGCCCTTCGCATAGAGCATTGCCGCACGCTCGATCTCGGCAGCGGGAGTGCCGCAAATCTCCGCCGCGCGTTCCGGCGTCATGTCGCGGACGCTGGAGAGCCAGACATCGAAGCCTTCCGCCCTCTCAGCAACGAAATTCGCCGCATGCAGATTCTCGCGCGTGATGACATTCGCCATCGCCAGTAATGCGGCTACTTCCGTCCCAGGGCGCGCCTGCAACCAGACTGTCGCGACTTCGCAGAGGTTGTTCCACTCCGGGGAAATGAGCACCATCCGCGCGTCGCGCGTGCGCACGGCGATGTGCAGGTCATAGGAAAGCACGGGATGCGTTTCTGGCATATTCGTACCGACGAGGAGGAACATCTTGGCGTCAAGCAGTTCGGCTTTGCTGTTCGTAACCGCATTCTCGCCCAGCGCGGCGACCATCGCCCGATCACCCGCCGCGTGCAATTGACGCCCGACGACATCCATATGTGGAGAGGCCATTATCTCTTGCGTGAACTGCGCGAGGACGAACGCGTCTTCGTTCGTGAGCGTCGGCGCGGCGACGGCGGCGAACGAACCATCGCGATAGGCGACCAGGCGATCCGCGGTGAGCGTCAGCGCCTCCTCCCACGTCGCTTCGCGGAAGGTGTCGCCGGTGCGGATCAGCGGCGTCTCGATGCGTGCCGGGCTTGTGACAGTGTCATAACCCCAACGGCCCTTCACGCAGGTGTACGAGCGGTTGACGCCGTACTCTCGCGCCGAGCCTTGCGCCCGCTTGATGTCACCCTCGCGCGTCTGGACATCGAGCGAGCAGCCGACCGGGCAAAACCCGCAGATCGAGCGCACTGTCTGCATCTCCCACGGATGCTCGCCGTATTCGCGGTCCGTGAGCGCGCCGACGGGGCAGACTTGCACGCACATCCCGCAATGGGTGCAATCCGTGTCATAGAGCGAGTTTCCGAAGGCGGGGATGATCGTACATTCGAGGCCGCGATTGGCCATCGTGATCGCCGACGCTCCGATCACTTCCTCGCAGGTACGAATGCATTGCGAGCAGGTGACGCAGCGATCATGCTTGAAGTCAATCAGGTCAGAGAAGTGCTCTACTTCCCGCACCATCTTCGGGCGGTGAAAGGGGTTCTCCGCGACGCCGTATTCGTAGGTCGCATCCTGCAACTGGCACTCGCCGGACGCGTCACAGGTCGGGCAGTCCAGGGCGTGGTCAATGAGGAAGAACTTGAGCAGGTCCTGGCGCGCGCGATAGGAAACCTCGTCGTGTGTCGCCACCTCCATACCGTCCCGCACCGGCGTCGCGCAGGAAATCTGCGTCCCGCCACGGCGACCGAGGACATTGACGACGCACATCTGGCACGAGCCCCACGGACGCAAATCCGGTTGATAGCAGAATGACGTGATCGTGATGCCGATCTTCTTCGCGGCATTGATAATCGTCGTGCCCGCCGGGACGGTCACGCTCTTACCGTTGATGATGCAGGTGACGTCGTTCGCCATATCCTTCATGCCTTCCGCGAGGTGAACCCGGCGTCAGCGATCCACTTCACCGAGCACCATATCAATGGTGCCGAGAATCGCGATCAGGTCAGCGATCATCGTGCCGACCGAGATCTTGTTAACGATCTGCAAGTTAATCATGGACGGCGGGCGAATCCGCAGCCGATACGCATGCGGGGTGCCGTCCGAAACGATGTAATAGCCGAGTTCACCCTTCGGGTTCTCGATGCCGACATACACCTCACCGGGTGGCGGCGAGAAGCCCTCGATCACCAGTTTGAAGTGCCGCTGCATCGCCTCCGCCTCAAACATCACGGCATCATGCGGCGGGAAGACGAACTTCGGCTCATCGGCCATCAGCGGCCCGTCCGTCGGCATCTGCGCCATGCACTGCTCGATGATGCGGAGCGATTGTCGCATCTCTTCCATGCGGATGAGATAGCGATCATAGGTGTCGCTGTTTTCGCCGAGCGGAATCTCGAAGTCCAGCCGGTCATACACAAGGTACGGCAGCGCCTTGCGGACATCGTAGTTGACACCGGCCGCGCGCAGGAGCGGCCCGGTCAGTCCGAAGGAGAGTGCATCCTCGCGCGAGATGTAGCCGATACCCTTCGTTCGTCCGATCCAGATCGGGTTCGCGTTCAGCAGTTTTTCGTACTCCGCCAGTCGCTCCGGCATTACCCGCAGAAACTCGCGCGTCTGCTCCCAGAATGTGTCAGGGATGGGGCGCTGGAAGCCGCCGACTTCCATGATATTCGTCGTGAGCCGCGCGCCGCAGTAATTCTCGAACAAGTCGAGGATCATTTCGCGCTCGCGGAAGGTGAAGAGAGACATCGAAAGCGCGCCGATGTCCATTGCGTGCGTGCCGATGCCCACGAGATGCGACGCGATGCGCGTCAGTTCCGCGAGAATGACGCGGAAATACGTCGCGCGTTCCGGGATGCGATCGGTGATACCCAGCAGTTTTTCCACCGCCATGATGTAGCCGAGGTTGTTCGATGGCGCGGAGATGTAGTCGGTGCGATCGGTCCAAGGCGTAAACTGCACGTAGCGTGCATTCTCACCCAGTTTTTCTGTCCCGCGGTGGAGGTAGCCGATCACGAGATCGCACGCCCGGATCACTTCGCCATCGAGGCGCAGGACGACCCGCAGCACGCCATGGGTTGAGGGATGCTGCGGCCCAAGATTGAGGATCATCTCACGGTCGCCGCCTTCGAGGACGCGGTCACTCTCGACGCTTTGCTCGTCAATCCCCGGCATGTGTGGCATGTCGGCGATGATGGGGCGGGTTGTCGTTGTGTCAGCCATGCCTTGCCCCTTTCGCGCGGTTTAGTGGTACTGGCCCCACTGCTTGTGACCACGAAGTGGGTAGTCTTTCCGCAGCGGATAGCCTTCGTTCCAGTCCTCCGGCAGAAGAATGCGCCGGAGATCGGGATGCCCCGCAAAGTTGATGCCGAACATATCGTAGCACTCGCGCTCGAGCCAGTTTGCCGATGCCCAAAGATCGGACGCGGTCGCGATACTGTCGCCGCGCTCCAACGCATTGACGCCGCTCTTGACGCGCAACCGGTGGCGATTCGCCGTCGAGTAGAGTTGATAGACCACATCAAAGCGCGGCGCACGGACACGCCAGTCTACGCCCGTCAGATCAATGAGGAGGTCGTAGCGAAGCGCTGCATCATCCCGCAATAATTGAAGCGCGTCATGCACCGCGTCTTTCTGGAGGCGCAGCGTGATCTCATCACGGAAGGTGACAACCTCCTCGACCGCATTACCAAAGCGTTGCTGAACCGTCTGTACGGCGGGATGAGGGGGTGCTGGCGGTGTGTCCGCCGGTTCAACGGTCTGGGGTTCCTGGGCCACTCCGGTCCTCCTTGACCCGTCCCCATGCGCGACAACGGCGGCGCGCAGCAGGGGAACGTGGCGCTGAAACGCGTTAGATGTTCCGACCGGTCACGCCCACGACCATCTCCGGTCGCCGGTTGCGCGGCTTCTTCGCGAGCGTTTCGTTCTTGATGATCTTATTTTGCAGCGTCAGGATGCCGTAGGCGAGCGCCTCGGGCGTTGGCGGGCAGCCCGGCACATAGACATCCACGGGAATGACCGCATCAACCCCTTGCACGACCGAATAGGTGTCGAAAGGGCCGCCGACATTGGCGCACGAACCCATCGAAATCACCCACTTCGGATCGGGCATTTGATCGTAGAGCGTGCGGATGATCGGCGCCATTTTCTTTGTCACGGTGCCCGCAACGATCATGCAATCGGCCTGACGCGGCGAGGAGCGGAAGAGCATCCCAAACCGTTCCGCCACATCAAATCGCGGCATCGAGGCGGAGATCATTTCGATCGCGCAGCACGCGAGGCCAAAACCGAGTGGCCACAGCGATGACCGGCGTGCCCAATTGACGAGGAAGTCCAGGCTGGTAATGATGACGTTCTTATCAAACTGATCTTCTAGGCCCATTCAAACGCCCCTTTTCTCCATGCGTAGAACCAACCAAGAAGAAGCAGAATGATGAAGAGCAACATCTCAACGAGGCCGTACAACCCGAGGGAGTTGAAGATCACCGCCCACGGGTAAATGAAGATTGCCTCGACATCGAAGACGACAAAGAGGATGGCGACAACATAGAAGCGCGCCGTAATGCGGTTGACCGGGCTCGTTACACCGGGAACGCCACCTTCGTACGGTGACAGTTTCACCCGATTGGGCCGTTGCGGCCGCAGAAGTCCACCCAGCGCGATCACGCCGATGCCGAGCGCGGAACCGACGGTCAGTGCGAGCGCGACAAACAGCCAATTGCCAAGCATCGTGCTGCCTACCTCCCGAGCATCATCGCCGCGTATTGTGCAGCGTTGCACAACGCTCGTAGTGTACAGCGTTCCCATGGCATGAACAAGGGCGGACGATCAGTACGAGGCGAGTCGCCTCGCGTCGCCACCGGACATGCGCAATCTACCGTGCCGTCTAGTTCGACGTAACCGAGAGCGCGGGGATCGCCTCGCGCGGTTTTTGTGCGTTCAGTGCGGCCGGAACGGAGAATGTAAACGCACTGCCACTGCCATAGGCGCTTTCGACACGAATGGTACCGCCATTCAGTTCGACGAGTTGCTTCGTGAGAGCCAGTCCGAGTCCCGTACCCTCGTAGCGCCGATTATGTGATGAGTCTAACTGGCGGAATTTTTCGAATAACTTCGGGAAGTCTTCTTCCATAATGCCGATCCCGGTGTCGAGGACGGAGACGAGAATCATCGTCGGGTCGGCCGGGTCGGGCGCGATACGCAACGTGACTGTGCCGCCATCTGGAGTGAATTTAATCGCGTTCGATACGAGATTGAGAATGATCTGTCGAATGCGCTGACGATCGGCAAACACCAATACCGGCGCATGCGATGCGTCTGTGTGCAATGTATGATGCCGTGCGGTAATCAGCGGGGCGACGGTGCGCCCGACTGCCTCGAGTTCCTCACGGATATCGAAGACGACAGGTTTCAGTTCCATCCGCCCGGCCTCGATCTTCGAGATATCCAGGACATCATTGATGAGATTCAGGAGGTGCCGACCGCTGTTGAGGATGTCCTGCAGGCACGCGCTGACTTCCTCCGTGTCCGTCACGACCCCGTCGGCGAGCAGTTCGGAAAAGCCGATAATCGCGTTGAGCGGTGTACGGAGTTCGTGGCTCATCGTGGCGAGGAACTCTGATTTCAACGCATTCGCGTCAGCAAGTTCCTCGTTGAGGCGCAACATCTCGGTGACTTGCTGCTGGACCTGGTCATAGAGCAACGCATTGTTGATCGCAATTGCTGCTTGTGAGGCAATCGTCTGCACGACGGACACCTGCTGCACGGAATACGCATTCGGGCGCGGGCTACCAATCGAGACCGCGCCGACCACGGTCGAACCGACAACGAGAGGCACACCGAGTAATGATTGTGGCCGCTCTTCGAAATCGGTAATCTGATGAGTTGTGAGAAAGTCGTTCACATCGTCCTTTGTGAGGAGAAGCACGGGGGTACGGTGGCGGATAAGCCAACCAGAGAATGACGAATCGAGCGACACTGCCGCGACGGGAACGAGACGTCCGCCGCTGATCGCGATACGCATCGTGACCTCCGTCGCGTCTTCGGTAAAAGACGCGACGTACAGGCTTGATGCATCAACAATGTGACTGAGTTCATTCGCCACTAATTCGAATACGGCATCAAGTTCGAGCGTTGCGGCGAGGCGTGTGCCGGTCGCGGTGACTGCCGCGAGGTCGCGGTTCGCGCTCGCCAGGCTGTTGATGCGTGTATCTGCCTCGACATTGAGCCGCACATTTTCGAGCGCGGCGGAGACGTTGTTCGCCAGCGTCGTTATCAGGCTCAGGTCCGCGTCCGAGAGCCGGTCAATGCTCTCCTCCTCAAGGAGGACCGCGCCGAGTACCCGGTCCGGTGTGAGGATCGGCGCGCAGGCTTCACAGACGATTTGGTGTTCGGCGGCGATGAAATCCTCATCCTGGCGGGAATCACCAACCAGAATCGGCCGCCGTTCCCGCACCGTCCTGCCGGTCACAGTACCGTGTACGGGAATCGGATCAATCACCGTCGTGTATCCGCGCTGACAGATGAGATGCAGGTTGTCGGGATCGCCCGGCCGGATCAGGTAGATCGAAACGTAATGATAGCCAAATGTCTCGGCAAGTCGGCTCACGACGATCTCGCAGACTTCTTGCTCCGTCGTCGCGCTTGTCAGCGCAACGGCGATGCGTCGCAGTTCCTCAAGTTGCTGCTTCTGTGTATCGAGGTCTTTGACCATGACATTGAATGCACGGCCAAGTTGCGCGATCTCCCCTTCACCGCGTATCGGTACATAGACGTCTCGTACACCGCGACCGAGCGCGGCCGCTGCGAGCGCGACGTCGCCAACACCTCGGCCAATCGTGCGGACGAGCCAGAAGCCCGCGAATGAAACAAACGCGAGCAGGACGCCAGTCTCCAGCAGCGTGACATTTTTCGCCGTATTGATGCTCGCACGACGCTTTGCCCGTATTGTCTCGGTTGCACGATGAATTTCGCCCTGGAAGCCGCCGATCAAGCCGGACGCGGCCAGCCCTTTCCCTTTCAGCGCCAAGTCCGCACGCGTATCCGCGTAGGCAAAATCGGACCGGCCGACTTCCGCACGAAACTGCGCGAGCGTTTGCAGGTAGCTGCTCCGATAATCGGTCATCGTCAGATCATACTGTTGCAATTGGTCGCGCATCGCCGGGGTGAGATCTACGTCTGTCGCGAGTTTCGCTCGCAGATTATCCACGATCTGCCACGATTGCTCCACGAGACCGGCGACCGCGTCAATGTCATCGGTTTTGCCGCCGCGCAACCAGACGTCCTTGATGCGCGCGATAAGCCGAATGAGCTCCTCGCGTAGGCGGGCCGAGTCATCAGTCGCGACATCATAGCGAACCTGGACACGATCTGATGCCTGCGCGATGTCACGGAACTGGAGGAGTTGAATCGCGCTGCTGCTCACCGTGAGCAAGAAGCAGAGTACTCCAAAAACCAGCAGCTTGATTTGTAATGTATGCCGCATGGTCTTCCCGCCTGCCCGAGCCCTCAAACTCGCGGCATGATGTGCGCAGTATCGAACCGATTTCCCAGACCGACGCTTCGGCAACATTGGCGCATCACGTACGGTCATCGCTACTGCTGATTTGAACGGTCGTCCAGGATGAATGTTACGGCCTGACGCCAAACATGTCTATGTGCAGCGCGATCACGATCGAGCATCAACTGCCAGCCAACGGCTGGATGTTGCCACGGAAGAGTTGGAGATACCAGCGGCGAATGTACGGCGGCATTCGCAGTGGGTCCGCCATCGCGCCGGACGCCAGCCCCGCGAAGCGCTCCGAGTCGTTCTCGAACATGCCGGGAAAGCCAGTCTGCGGGTTGCCGAACTCGTATTCTCCGGCGATAAAGCAGATACGTGGATATTGGGCGTCCTTCTCTTCGGCCGCGCGCCGAACATCGGCGCGAAACGTCCGGTTCAAGGTCGGCCAGCGGTCCCACTCTTTGCTGTATTCGTCGTAGAAGCCTGTAAGATCTGCCCACGCGTGGGCCATTTCATGGATCGCCGCTTCGGCCTGAATGCCGAACAGTTCGATGCGGTTCTCTTCGGGGCCGTACCAAAATCCGCCGCCGTCCGGCGCATGCAAATTGCGGACGGTGCATCGGGTATCGGCGAGGATCTTCTTCGCGGCATCCGTGAATCCATACGCGTCCATCACCGCGTGTTTGAATGCATCTCCGTTTGGGTATTTCCCTGGCGGCCGACCACGTAGGCGGTTGAAGAATGACACGAAAATCCTCCTTGCGCGATGACGATTGCGACGATCATGCAGTGACGAACGCAGCACCGTCAAGCGACACGCCGAATCACCCCCAAATACGCAGATTATCCGGAAAGTATTGACACGATGCCCCGCATCGTGGTAGTGTACGGTCACGGTAAAGTCCCGAGTCGTTGAGTAACAATGGACCGGGCGGCAGTGGCCTCACTCCTCACGGAGTGGTGCAGCGGTAAGCGGATCAGCGCCCACGCGGTGGTATGGCTGCCAAAGCATGATCGGTCGTCAGACTGAGCAATCAGCGGCGGCTCTCACGGTACACGCGCACGGACGCTGCGAAAGATCAGTCGGGACTTTACTGTTTTCATCATGAAGCGTGCGCGGACGTCAGCCGTTGGCATCCAGCCGAAAATCAGTCTGGAGATCACTCTTTGGCTGTACGTGCGGTATGATGCGCATGCTCTGGTCGCCTTAGCCGTCAATCCACCGTCCTTAGGGGAGCGACATCGCGTATGACAATCTCGACCGCGCGACGCCGTCCACCGATCCCACATAACGTTTCCGCGGCGATCCGACAATTGTTGCGGCGATTGGATCGCGCCGAGCAACTGCACGCGTCCGACGTCTCGTTTTACGCGCTGATGATCGGCGAGGCCCTTGATCTGCCTCAGGACCTCATCCGGCAAATCGCGTGCGGTGCGCTGCTGCACGATATTGGCAAGATTGCCATCCCGCTCGACCATCGCGATCACTCGGGTGCGATGACCGCCATTGAGCGCTTGAATATGCTGACTCATCCCGAAGTCGGGGAAGCGATGGTGAGTGTCCATCCACCGCTGGAGCCGTTCGCCGAATTGGTTCGCCACCACCACGAGCGCTACGATGGTCACGGTTACCCCGATGGGCTTGCGGGCGGCGCGATACCGATCGGTGCGGCGGTGCTCGCGGTGTCCGAAGCCTTCGCGACGATGATTACCGAGCAGCCGTACCAGTCCGCGCGAACATGGCACCAGGCGCTTGATGAAATCCGACGGGGCACCGGGTCGCAATTTCACCCGGTCGTCGCGGAGGCGTTTCTTGTCGCATTGGGTGAAGAACCGTCTCGCATGCACATCTGATGCCGCCAGGGCGCCGCAGACGCGTGTACATCGCGCGACGATGCACCGATCCTCGCACGCCGCTAGCCGAGATAGGCTTGACGAACCCGCTCGTCGTCGGCCAATTCTGCGGCCGCGCCCTCGATCGTGACGTGGCCTGCTTCGAGGACGTATCCCCGGTCGGCATATTGCAGGGCGAGGTGCGCATTCTGCTCAACGAGGAGAATCGTCACTCCTTGCTCGTGGAGTTCGCGAATGACCGCAAAGATATTCCGGACAATCAACGGCGCGAGACCGAGACTTGGCTCATCGAGCAGCAGCAGTCGTGGTCGGCTCATGACGGCGCGCGCGATTGCCAGCATTTGCTGTTCACCGCCGCTGAGCGTCCCCGCTTGCTGGTTGCGTCGCTCACCGAGAATCGGAAAAAGCGTGAACTGCCGTTCGATGTCGGCGCGAATCTCCGCGCGATCGGAGCGGACATACGCACCCATTTCAAGGTTGTCGAGCACACTGAAGCGCGTGAGCACGCGGCGGCCTTCCGGGCACTGGGCGATCCCCCGCCGCACCACTTCGTCGGGCCGAACCGACCCAATATCCCTGCCATCATAGAAAATCTGCCCGGAACGTGCGTTGATCAGCCGTGAGATCGTGCGGAGTGTTGTGCTCTTGCCCGCACCATTGGCGCCGATCAATGTCACGATTTCGCCCGCGCGGACCGTCAGGTTAATCTCCCGGAGCGCCTGAATTCCACCGTAATTGACCGTCACATTCCGCAAATCGAGGAGCACATGGGCAGCATTGTCCGGCCCGGATTGCTGGCGGATGGGGGATGTGGTCGGTGTGGAGGCGGTGTCGGGCGCGCTCATCCGGCATCACCGAGATAGGCCTCGATCACTGCCGGGTCTTTTTGCACCACATGAGGCGGGCCGAGCGCAATCAACTTGCCGAAGTTCAGGACAGCGATGCGGTCGCACAGACCCATGACGAGCGGCACATGGTGTTCGATGAGCAGCACGGTCAGGTCAAAACGCTCCCGCACCGAGCGGATAAAGCCGCTCAACGTCTGCTTTTCACTCGGATTCATGCCGGCGGCCGGTTCATCGAGCAGAAGGACGTGCGGTTCAAGGGCGAGCGCGCGTGCAATCTCCAGCCGTCGTTGATCGCCATAGGCAAAGTTGACTGCCTTCGTCTCCGCGCGATCGGCCATACCGACGAGATCGAGCAATTCCATCGCTTTTTTTCGCGTCGCCCGGGCCTCCGCGGGCGCGGGTGGCAATCCGAGCACGCCAGCCAGGACACCACTTCGGGTATGGACATGCTGTGCGATCATCACATTCTCGACCGCGGAAAGATTTCCGAAGAGGCGGATATTCTGAAACGTCCGCGCGATGCCCCGTGCCGCCACTTGATGCGGTCGCAATGCGGTGATGTCCGCACCCCGGTAGTGGAGGCGGCCGCTTGTCGGCTGGATAAGACCGGTCATGAGGTTAAACAACGTCGTTTTGCCCGCGCCATTCGGGCCGATCAGCCCGAAAACCTCGCCGTCGTTCACCGTGAATGAGACATCATTGACCGCGACGAGACCGCCGAAGCGACGTGTCATGCCCGTCGCCTCAAGGACGACTGCACGCGCTCGATCGGGTGCATCCGCGCGGATGCTCTCTGCCACGTCGGCGGTCATGGTGCGGCCCGCGCTTCATCGGCGGTCGTCGCCCGCGGGCGACGACTGAAGAGCCTCCGCACCCGCCCCAGGAACTCCGGGGTGATAATTCCCTGGGGAAAGAAGACGGTGCAGAGGACGAGGAGGAGGCCAAAGATGATTAAGCGGCCGTCTTTGAGGAACTGCGCGAGCCAGTGCGGCAAGCCGCCAATATCCGCGACGGAACGCAGGATTTCCGGCAGCGCCGTAAGAACTAACCCGCCGAGAACCGGCCCGAGGAAGGTGCGCGATCCACCTATCAGCACAATGGCGAGCACCGTGATGCTCGCATTGAAGTCGCCTTGCCGCGTATTCCATGTGTTGAGAAAATGCGCGCTGACCGTGCCGACTATTCCGGCGAGGATCGCGCCCATCGTGAAGGCGAGGACTTTATGGTACGTCGGTGCGATCCCCATTGCGTCCGCCGCCAGTTCATCTTCACGAATCGCCGTGAAGGCGCGGCCGATACGTGATTTCTCCAACCGATAGACGAACGCCATCGCCAGAATGAGTAGAGGTAAGGCGATCCAGAGGTATTGGAGAGTGGAACGAAACGGCTGCGGGATTTTGAAGATGCCGACCGCGCCCCCGGTGATTTTCAAATTCAATGACACGACACGGAGAATTTCCACAAACGCGACCGTTGCCAGTGCAAGATAAATCCCCCGCAACCGGAGCGCCGGAATGCCGACAATGATCGCCAGCGCACCGCAGAGGACGGCGGCAACGATCATTTCGATCAATAGATACGGAATGGGGAAATGCGCGCCGCTCGCGACGTTGAATATCTTCGTCGAAAAGACCGCCGCCACATACCCGCCCAGCGCGTAGAATCCGGGGCTCGCGAGCGATAACTGCCCCGCCATGAGCGGCAAATAGAGGGAAAGGCCAAGAACCGCCGCGAACACCATCGAAACGATCACGCTGCTGTGTGCATGAAAAAAGTCGCTCATCCGTTAGACCTTCTGTACCTGCACCCGGCCAAGGATGCCCTGTGGACGAAGCAGAAGAACGACAAATAAGAGACCGAAGGCGACCGCGTCTTTGTATGCTGAGTAGTCCGACGGCACGAACGCTTCGGCCAACCCCAGGACCAAACCGCCAACAACCGCGCCGGGGATGTCACCGAGGCCGCCGAGGACGATGACGGCAAGGCCCTTGAGCCCGAACGCAATGCCGAAATACGGCCCCGCGATGCTGACGCTCGAACCGACGAGCGTACCCGCCATCCCACCAAGGAAACCGCTGAGGAAAAAGGTGAACATGATGAGTCGGTCGGTGTTGATGCCGAGAAGGCTGGCGGTGGTGGCATCTTCTGAGACGGCGCGCAGCGCCTTGCCGATCTTGGTGTAGTTGATCATAAACGTGAGCAGGACAAGGATAAGGCAGGAGACGCCAAAAATGACGATCTGCACGGTACGGATCGGGATGGGTGTATTCTCGCTTCCGAAGTTAACCGCCGAAGGGAGGTTGCCGGTAATTTTTCCTTTGTACGTGTAAATCTCCGCCCCAACGAGATATTGGATCAGATTAACCGCGACAATCGCGACACCCAGACTGGAAACGAGTGAGAGCAGCCTGTCCGCTCCCCGCCGCCGCAGTGGACGAAACGCCAATCGTTCGATAATTACGGAGAGAAATCCGGCGAGGAGGCTGCCAACGATCATTGCAATGACCAGCGTCAACCCGAAGGGGAGCGACCGATTCGCGAGCACGCCGTTAAAGCCAAACGCAGCCCCGGTCAGGACGTAGGTGAAGTACGCGCCGATCGTAAAGATCGCGCCATGAGCAAAGTTGATGATACCGAGGATCGAGAAGACCAGCGTGTAGCCGAGCGCGAAAATGGCGTACACACTGCCAATCGAAAGACCGTTCAACAGCGATTGAATGAAGTGCGCCAACCTCGCCCGTCCTTGTCAGCGAGGCGATCCCACGCGTTCACGGCGCGGAATCGCACTCGCCTCCGGTGCCGTTCTTCGGCAAACCAGGATCGCGGCCCAAGCCGCCGCTGCGGTTACGACAGGAAAACGAACGTGCCGGTCGCTCCATCCGGGTTCATCTTGATCTGTGCGACATAGAAGTCGTTCTGGACCAGTTCACGATCCTTATCGAACGAGATCTTGCCGAGTGGGGTGTCGTATTTCCCTGCCGTAACCTCTTTGTTCAGCGCGACACGTAAGTCCTCGATGGACATATTCGCAATCTTGGTCTTGTTGTCGAGCGACTTCAGCGCTTCAACAAAGACCTGGATGCCCGTAAACGTCTGCGCGGCGAACTGCGGTGGGTCCTTCTTGAACTGGTCCGTGTAGACCTTCTTGAAGCCATCGTTTATGTCGCTCTTCAGCGCGGGGCTGTAGGCCTGCGCGACGAGCAGGCCATCGCATTGCGCCTTGCAGACCGGGAAAATGTTCGCCGTGTTCAGCCCGTTCCCGCCGATGATAATGCCCTTGAAGCCGAGTTCGCGCAACTGCTTGACAAGGTTTCCGCCGTCTGCCGCGAGGCCGGAGACGATCGCGAGATCCGGCTTCGTGGCGAGTGCATTGGTCACCTGCGTTTGGAAATCGGTGTCCGTCGTCTGGAATTTCTGGACGGTCGTTACCTCGAGGTTCAGGGATTTCGCGGTTGTTTGGAAAGTATCCGTCTCCGATACGCTGAAGGCGTCGTTCTGGGCGTAGAAGACCGCGACCTTCTTGATATTCGGATTGATCTTCAATGCTTGCTTGATCGCGTTTGGCGCGACCACCGCGATCGGCGCGGAGACGCGTGTAACGTACTCACCGATCTGTGGAATGCCCTTCGCGGTGTTCGAGGGGCCGATGACCGGCACCTTTGCCGAGTTCGCGGTCGGATCGGCAGCGAACGCCTGCTGCGACAGTGTTGGCCCGACGATGCCGACGACCTTGGCGGAAATCAACGACTGGAAGGCATTGATCGCGCCTTGTTCATCGCCCGCGGTGTCCTGAAGGATGACCTTAATCGGGCGTCCGTTGACACCGCCACGATCGTTGAAGAACTTCTCCGCCAGGAGTCCGCCATTCTTCTCTTCCTCACCGAGGAGCGCGACATTGCTTGTCGTCGCGATTGCCAAACCGATCGGGATTGGCTGGCCCGAAAGCGCCACCGGCGCGCTGCCGGATGCGGCGCTCGCCGCAGTCGTTGCTGCGGGCGCCTTTGTCACGGCGGGGGCGGGCGTCGCGGTCGAAGACGACGAACCGCATGCGGCAAGGACCAGCGCGAGAATGACCAGGAACGGAATCGCGAGCCGCTTCATCCTTCTCTCCTCCCCAACAGGCCGACCCGGTGCATGGCCTGAGCAAATGTGAATGCGGAATCATGCACATCCCGTCGCCAATTCGGCAACATGTTCGATCCGCATATGACCCAGTGTAGCGCGCCAGAGCGTAGCATTCGGAGAGAGGCCTGTCAACCTCGCTTTCTCGCACGGCGCATGATTCAGAAATGGAGAAACCTGATCTCAATCCAGAGGACGACCGTCGCGGCAGCGACCATCGGCGGCGTGGTTATCAGGCCGATTTTGGTGTATGTCAGGGCGTTCATCGTCACGCCGCGTTGGCGCACGATCGCGAACCAGAGCATGGTCGCGAGCGATCCGATGGTGAGAATGCTCGGCCCGATATTCGCGCCGATCAATGTCGCAAAGGCAAGCGACTCTCTGGCGGGCGTCGTCACGGATCGCAGCAGGCTGATCATCGCGATTGCCATCGGGATGTTATTGACGATGTTCGCACCCACCGATGTGCCGAACGCCATGGCGGCCAGCGTCCGGAAATCGGCGTTTGTCGGCAGGTGTCCGATCTGTCCGATCCAGGCGTGCTCCACCGCACGGATGACGACGAACATCGCGAGGACGAAGGGAAAGAGCGGCCACGCGATCGCTTCGTTGACGCGACGGATCGAGACGATCTTGCGAGCCAGCGCGATGATACCGAGTGCCGATGCCCCGATGATCGCCGGGATCGCGAGCGGCCAACCGATAACCCCAAAGACAAAGAGGGCGGCGAGGACGGTTGCGAGCGCGACGGACGCAACGAGAAACCCTGGCCGGTGTCGCTCGGCGTTGAGATCCGGCAGCGTGAATGTCTGTGGGATACGCTTTCGAAAGAGGATCATAAAGATGGCGACATTCACGAATAGCGCGGCGATATTGGGCAAAAACATGACGATGGCGAAGTGGGCGAACGAGAGGTGAAGAAGATCGTACATCAGAATATTCGTGAGATTCGACATAGGCAGAAAGAGTGATCCAGTATTCGCGACGAATGCGCATGCGACGAGGTAGGGAAGCGGGTCAATGCCGATTCGCGTCACGACCGAGTAGACGATTGGCGTCAGCACAATAATTGTCACATCAAGCGACAAGAGCGCGGTGATGACGGTTCCGAGCAGAAAGACGCTCAGGAGAAGGATGTGTCCGCTCCCGTGCGCCACCCGCGCAGCGCGTTCGGCGAGCGCGTCGAAAACACCTGCGTGCTCCGCAATGCCTGTGACGATCATCATACCGAGCAGGAAGATCAGGACATTCGCCGTGTCGCGAGCGATCGTTCGGATATCCGCGAATGATACCAATCGAAGGGCAACGCACGCGATTGCGCCAACCCCGGCGCCGATTGCCTCGTTCAGGCCGCGCGGTCGCACCAGAATCAGCGCGAGCGTCAGAAGAAAAACAGCGGCGCTCGCGACCTCCGCCTTCACGCGGACGGAAGCGGGCGGTTGCACCGATCGTTGTGTGTCATCGAGTGCTCCATTATGGCCTATGTACGGGCACAATGACGGGCGTTGGCAATCTATTGGTCGGCGGCGTTTGCCCTGGCCGTGGTGGTTGCGTTGGTCGCGCGGTCGGTTGTGCCGGCACCCCGAACGTGGGCTGGCCGGGAGGTGTCGGCGCCTGGGTCACGCGGAGTCGCCCAGGAGGCGTTGTGCCGCTCGGCAAGGTCGCGTCGGGCGGTACGTACGGTTGCGGGTTTGGATTGTAGGTCCGGACACCTTTCGGGCGATACTTTGGGTCCACCGCGCTAAGGTAGGCGTACAAGCGGCTGGCGCCCGCGCCGGTATAGTGACCGAACTCGGTCTTTTTCTTCGCGGGCGAGCCGTCCGGATTCGTCTGCGGCAAGAGTGCGGCGTTATGCGTAAGATCCGCATACGCCTGGAGCAATTCACTTTGCTCGCGCGCGTCCAGTTCGCCGCAGGCACGCGTCGGTTCTTTCCCCTTCACGAAGAGGTCCTTAATCGTTGCACCCGTCGTCGTCGGCTTATGCCCTGTTGCGGCGCACGATAGGCCGTCAATCACCGATGCGGGCCGGACGAATTCCTTGCCTGGCAGGCTGCCGTCCGGTCCCACAAGCAATTGCGGCGCTTTCTCGTGCGCTTCAATTAGCCGCATGAACTCGTTCCAGATCGGGCCGGCGTTCTCAACGCCGTCCACATTGCGCATCGGGTGATTGTCATTGTTGCCGACCCAGACACCGACCGCGACCTGCGTCGTGTATCCGACGGTCCAGCCATCGCGAAAGTCGTTGGTCGTGCCCGTCTTCGCGGCAACCGGACGGTCACGCAGGATGAGCGGACTCGACGCGCCAAAGATCGGCGTGCGCGCCTTGTTGTCCGTCAGCACGGATGTCATCAGGTAGGCATTTCCTGGATCCATCACTTGCTCGCCTTGCGGAACCGTCAGGCTATTATCAACGATTTTCCCGGTATTGCGGTCCTTGAATGGCGTCCCATCAGACTTGAGAATGCGCACGATCGGGGTCGCCTCGACGTACTTGCCCAGATTGGCAAAGGTCGCGTAGGCATTCGTGAGTTGCAGCGGCGTCACTTCACCGCCACCGAGCGCGAGCGAAATCCCCAATCCATAATCGGATGGCGGCCGATTGAAACTCTCTGTCAGGCCCATCGCGTGGGCGAAATCCACGAAGTTCTCGATGCCGTCATGTTGCCCGTAGCGCGAGCCGTCCTTCGTGAAGTCGTACTCCATCGCGTGGAGGGCGGGGATATTCAGCGATTGCTGGAGCGCGTCGCGTACGGTTACCGCGCCATTGTGGAGTTGGTTGAAGTTGTTTGGCGTGTAGCCTTTTTCCGTGCCATCATCCCACGTCTTGTGATAATCGAGGATGACATATGAGGGATACCAGCCCTTTTCTAACGCCAGACCGTAGGCAATTGGCTTGATCGAACTGCCCGGTTGGCGGGGATTGACGGCGACGTTGAACTCACCATTGTTCGCCTTGTCATTGAAGTCTGTACTGCCCACCATGCAAAGAATCTGCCCACTCCACGGCACCACCGCCACGAGCGCGCCATTGGAGACGTCATATCCCGCCTTCGATTCCCTCGCGACACCATTCCGCACGACATCCTCGGCGAGGCTCTGAATATCCATATCAATCGTCGTGTAAATCTGCAGACCGCCGCGATAGAGCGCATCCGTGCCGTAGCGATTCTCGACATATTGCCGCACATAGTTGACGAAATGCGGTGCGCCACTTGGCCGGTCATCGCGGAATTTTAGATATTTACTCGCATTTGCCGACTGGGCATACGCCTCGTTCTTCTGCGCCTCGGTGATGTAGCCCTGATCAACCATCTGCGTGAGTACATAGAGCTGACGGCGGCGTGCCGCATCGAGGTTATTTGTCGGATCGTAGGCTGACGGCGCCTGTGGGAGGCCGGCGAGGATGGATGCCTCCCACAGCTCCAGGTCCTTCGCGTCTTTGTTGAAGTAGTTATGCGCGGCAGCCTGAATGCCGTATGAACGGTTCCCGTATGGGATCTGATTGAGATAGAAGGTGAGCACTTCTTCCTTGGAGTATTTTTGGGCAACGCCGTACGCGAGGAAAACCTGACGAACCTTGTCTTCCTTCGTTGGATCGGTGTACCGATCCGGGAACGCCTGCTTGACAACCTGCATGGTGATCGTCGAAGCGCCGGAACTGCCGTAACTTGAATCAACAAACGTGTTGCGAACCGCGCGCCCAATCGCCTGGACATCAATCCCCTTATTCGTCCAGAACGTCTTGTCCTCCGCGGCGATCGTCGCGTTGATAAGATAGGGCGAAATTTGGTTGAGGGTGACCTGATACCGATTTCCTGCCTGGGGGTCGGAAATGTCCTCGATAGGGTTGCCATAGCGGTCGTAAATACGTGATGTCTGGAACTGGGGAAGAGCGCTTGGATCGAAATGTGGTAGGTCACGGGTGAAATATGCATACGCACCAGCGACAGTCGCAAAGCCGATAATCACAATGATGCCGCAGATTGCGAAAAACACGCCGACAGCGGTTAAGACGACCGCGACCGGCCCCGCCGCAACCGCCGCGACGGGCGTGGAGGCTGACTTGCGGTTTCGCACCACAAACGGCGGCGCTTTTCGGCGCCCTCGCGTATGGTGATGAAGCGGGTGTCGGTTTCGTCTGGAATGGGGAGGAAGTGCCACGCCGTGAAGCCTCCTGAGCCAGGAATCGCCGCGTGCGCAGTGTACCACACACGCCGGAAACATCGTTTCGTTGACCATCCCCACGGCGGCGCGTACACTTATCCCGACGAAACGCTCGTTTGAATTGGTGGCCGCGCTGCGGTACCGGGAGCGCTCACCGCATATGACGAACCAATTCCACGCGCGCACTGTTCGCTCAACAATCGGGTACGTCGCGTTCCTCGGTGGGATACTCCTCGCCGGGTGTTCGGGTGGTGGCGCCGCGGCAACGCCAACCGTCGCACCAACGACACCGACCGTTCTCTCTGGTCTCCGCGCGCCAACGTCCGCCGCGCAAGTCGCGACGGCAACGACCGCGCCCGCGCCAACGCCGGTCCCGACGGGAACACCTCGGCCACCCGCGCCGACCCCGACACCGCAACCAGGGTCCAAGCCGAACCCTAAGGGCGCGCAAACGTTGACGTTAGCCGGGCCGGACCAACTACCCCAGACACTTGACCCGGCGCTTGTCCGCGATTCGGGCACGGCATTTATCGCGCGGCAGGTTTTTCGTGGTCTCGTGCGGCTCGATGATGCGCTCAATGTCGTGCCTGATATCGCCGCCGATTATCAGAAGTCTGCCGATGGCCGGTCATATATTTTCTCGTTGCGATCAACCGCGAAGTTTCAGAATGGCAGGCCGATCATGGCAGAGGACGTCGCGTTCTCGCTGCGCCGCGCCTGCGACCCCAGCACTGCGGCGGACGGTCAGCCCCAGAGTTTGCCGGCCGCCGCTGGCCTCAACGACATTCTTGGCTGCCTCGACCGCCTCAATGGGCGCGCGACTGATCTTGCCGGTGTCCGCGTGCTCGATTCGCTGACGCTGATGGTAGTGCTGGATGCACCGAAGGCGTACTTCCTCCAAAAGTTGACGCTGCCCGACGCGGCAATCATTGACCGGAACGATCTGGCGCGCGGCCCCCGTTGGTCCACCCAGCCGAACGGGACGGGACCGTTCCGTCTCACCGGCTGGAAGACGGACGCAATTACCCTCACACGGTTCGACCAATTTTATGACCAGGTGGCGACGCTCGATACGGTGACGATCCTTGTTGGCGCGCGCGCGGCGAACCAGCTGAATCTCTACGACGGCAACAAGCTCGATGTGGCAACCGTGCCAATCCAGGCCGTTGATCGGGTCACGCTCGCGTCGCCACAAATGAAAAGCGAATTGCGGGTGATCCCGACGCTTTCGACGACGTATATTGGCGTCAATCTGAAGGCCGCTCCACTCGATTCATTCAATGTCCGCGCCGCGCTCATCCGCACCATTGATCGTCAGAAGGTTGCAACGGTGATGCTCGAGGGGAAAGTCACCGAGGCGCATGGCATCGTGCCGGACGCGATTCCCGGAGGGAAGTGGGATGCGACGATCCCGGTCGTGGACGCAAAGACCGCGAAGGATCTGCTGCCACCGACAACGGCAAAAACATTGCCCGTCATCTTATTTGGTACGGGTGGCTCGAACCTCGGGCCGACGGTGAAGGCCGTCGTTGAGCGCGATCTCGGCGTATCGGTAGATGTTCAGGAATCGCCGTTCGGCGATTATTTATCGGACCTGGATGCACGCACGTACGGTTTATTCGTCGTCACATGGATCGCCGACTATCCGGACCCGCAAAACTTCCTCGATGTCCTCTTCCACACCGGTTCACCACGCAACTACAGCAATTACAGTAACCCGAAAGTGGACGCGCTCCTGGATCAGGCGAATGTCGAGCAGGATCCTGCAAAGCGCGCCGACCTCTACCGACAGGCACAGCAGCAGATTCTCGACGATGTCGCAATCATTCCTATGTATCACGGTACGGACTACGCGCTCGTGAAGCCCTACGTCAAGGGCCTTTCGATCACCGCCATGGGCATTTTGCGCCTGGAAACGGTCTGGATCGAGCGATGAGCGCCCCGCCCGCGATACGCGTCGAACCGTTGCGCGCGGACGATGTCCGGTCGTTGTATTTGCCGTGGAGCAGCCCATTCGAGAGTCTATCGCTGGCGCGACATCTGCGTACCTATCCATCCCGTGCCTTCTGGTTGCCCGATACCGGAGAATACGTGGTCGGTGAGCCGTGGCGGCACCGCGACGAGATCACAGCAATTGTGGACATCTCAGCACGCGATAACGGAGCGCTGCTGCTTGAGCGCATGCGCCAACCGGACGGCGAACCGGCACACGAACTGATCGTGATGACGGATTTTGCGGGAGCACGGCAGCCATCATTTTACGCCGGCCTCGGCCTCGGCTTGATGCAGGAGGTACTCTGCTACGAGTTGCGGACGATCCCGCCGGAGCCGCCACGCGGGCTGCTCTCGTTCTCCGCCGTCTCGACCGAACGGTTGGACGAGTTAGCCGCGCTGATCGCCGTTGACCACGCCGCATTCCCGTGGTTGTGGTGGAACAGTGTCGCGGAATTCACGGCGTATGCGCGGGTGCCGGGGGTCGCATTGTATATCGGGACGGACGACCGTGAGACACCGGTCGCCTATGTGGGGATCACGCACTTCCGCGGCTGGGGGCATCTGGACCGGATCGGTATCGTCCCCGGCTCTCAGGGCAGCGGGTACGGCCTTGAAACTCTCCGCTTCGCGGCGCGGATGCTCGCGCGCGGTGGCGCGACACGTCTCGGTCTCTCCACCCAGGCGAATAACACGCGGTCCCAACGCCTGTACCACCGGTTCGGCTTTCAGCGGACCTATCAGAATGATTACAACATTTACGGTGCGTGGGTGAATCCGGCGCGCGCCGAAACCGCCTGGCAGCCGGACGGCGAGGAAGGGCGGAACGATTGAACGGCAATTCTTTCGGCCAGGCGTTCCGGATTACCACGTTCGGCGAGTCGCACGGGCGCGCGGTTGGCGTGACGATTGACGGTTGCCCGGCCGGCCTGGCGATCACGACCGAGATGGTCCAGACGGAACTCAACCGGCGACGGACCGGCCAGTCCAGCGTCACTACCCCGCGACAGGAGAGGGACCGGATCGAGATTTTGAGCGGCCTGTTCGAGGGCGAGACGACCGGCATGCCGGTGACGATGATGGTCTGGAACGAAGACGCGGATTCCAGTAAGTACGAGCCCATCCGCGAACTCTACCGGCCCGGCCATGCGGATTACACCTACACGGCGAAGTACGGCAGGCGCGATCACCGGGGCGGCGGGCGGTCGAGCGCGCGGGAGACGATTGGCCGCGTTGCTGCCGGGGCGGTCGCGAAGGCGTTGCTGGCCCGGGAAGGCATCACGATTACCGGCTATACCGTCCAAGTTGGCGATGTTGTCGCCCGCGACTACGATCCCACCGTCATCGAACGGAATATTGTTCGTGCCGCCGATCTGGAAGCCTCCGAGCGGATGGTTGCGGTGATCGAGGCCGCGAAAGCAGCGGGCGACAGTGTCGGCAGCACGGTCGAGGTGCGCGCGGACGGCGTGCCGCCGGGGCTCGGTGAGCCGGTTTTCGATAAACTCGACGCCGACATTGCCAAAGGGATGATGAGCGTCCCCGCGACCAAAGCCTTCGAGATTGGTGACGGCTTCGCGGTCGTTGACCGGCGCGGCTCCGAGAACAACGATCCGTTCGTGATGGACGACGGCACGGTGCGGACGACGACGAACCACGCGGGCGGCATCCTCGGCGGCATCTCAACCGGCGAGCCGATCATTGTGCGGGTGGCGATCAAGCCGCCCTCGTCCATCACCAAAGAGCAGATGACGATTGACGGCGTGGGGAACCCTCAGCCGATTCGCGTGGAGGGGCGGCACGATCCATGCCTCGCACCGCGCGCCGTGCCCGTCCTCGAAGCAATGCTCGCGCTCGTTCTTGCCGATCACCTGCTGCGACAGCGACTTGCCCGCGTCGCATGGGAGGAGTGATCGTGGGGTTGAGCATCGTGGCGGCAGGCTAAAGCCCGCCGCCACTGGTTCTCCTCAGCACATCGTGAGACATTTCATCGCGCAGGCGGGTGAAGAAACGGTCCACGCGGGCGAGACCGGCGACGAACCGCTCCGGCTGCGCGCCGAGGCCAATACGGAGCCGCCCTTCCATGCCGAATGCCGATCCTGGTGCGAGCATGACGCTTTCTTCCTCGGCGAGCCTGTTCGCGACGCTCTCCGATGGCAGATCGAGGTGATAGCGGAGTAGGCCGAGCAGTCCGCCGCGTGGTTCCACCCACGAAAAGAGATCGGCGCGCGCGGCGATGAAGGCGCGCAAGGTCTTCAAATTCTCCGCACTGATCGCGTGTGTGCGGGCAAGAACCGCCTCGCGGTTCGCGAACGTGCGGCAGGCGAGGTAGTCGCTCAGGCCGCCGGGGCTGAGCGACGTGTAATCGCGATACGCCCAGCACCGTGTGGCAACCTCTTCCGTGGCCGCGATCCAGCCGAGTCGGATGCCGGGAATGCCGAACGGCTTGGAGAGCGTGCCGACGCTGATTCCGCGCGGCCCGAGATCGCGAAACGGCGGTGCGAGCGGCACGCCGTCCACCGTGAGCCAGCGATACGCCTCATCCGCCAGAATATAGGCGCCGACGGCCTCCGCGAGCGCGTAGATCCGCGCGCACTCCGCCGCGGACATCGCCGCGCCCGTCGGGTTATGTGGCGAATTGACGACGATCATTCGCGTGCGTTCGTCAACAAGCCGCTCCAGTTCGTCGAGATCGTACCGGTAGCGATTCTCTTCACGCAGTTCGAGGCGCGCGACCTCGCACCCGATCGCTTCCGGGACAGTGTATAACTGCTGATACGCCGGATAGACCGAGACGACGCGATCGCCCGGCTGAAGAAGGGCATTGAAGAGGAGATAGTTCGCTTCGATGGCGCCGGTCGTCACGAGGACCGCATCGGCGGTAAGATCCTTGTATGTTTCCGCGATCCGCGCGCGCAGTTCGTGCGTTCCGCGTGCCTCGCTGTAGTTGAGTGGCAAATTGAGCAGTTCGGTCGCGCGCCGCTCCGGCTCCGGATCGAAGGCGAGCAATTCGGCGGTCGTCAAGGGGTGGATGCCCGACTCCGCGAGATCGTACTCGACGCGCGTTTCGTACGTCGTCATCCATCGTTCAAGCGCAAACGGGGCCAGACGCATCGGCGGAACTCGCTTTCTTCATGAGGTCAGAGAAATTTCCACGCGATCAGTCAAGCAATGCGTACCCCGGCAATGTCAGGAAATCAACGAAGGCATCGTCTGTCGTGATGCGGTCGAAGAGTTCGCTCGCCTGCTGATACGGCACGGATTGATATTGCGCGTCACCTACCGACGCTTTGATCTTCGCCAGTTCCTCGGACATGACCGCGCGGAAGAGTGCGACGGTCACTTTCCGCCCGTCGTTCAACACGCCATCGGGATTACGGATCCACTGCCAGACCTGCGAGCGGGAGATTTCGGCGGTGGCCGCGTCCTCCATCAGATTGAAGATCGGCACCGCGCCGGAACCGGCCAGCCACGCGGCGATGTACTGGATGCCGACGCTGACATTCGTCCGCAACCCCGCCTCGGTGATCTGGCCGCGCCCATCGGGGAAGGTAATTAATTCCTTGCCGGTGACCGTGATGTCCTCGCGCGTGCGGTCAATCTGGTTCGGGCCCGGCATCCGCTCATTGAACGCCTCCAGCGCGACGGGGACGAGGCCGGGGTGCGCGACCCAGGTGCCGTCGTGGCCGTCGGTCGCCTCACGCTCCTTATCGGCGCGGACTTTGGCGAATGCCTCGTCGTTCGCCACCGGGTTGTTGCGGATCGGGATCTGCGCCGCCATGCCGCCCATTGCGTGGGCGCCCCTGCGGTGACAGGTCTTGATGCAGAGGAGTGAATAGGCGCGCATGAAGGGCGTCGTCATCGTGACAAGCGCGCGATCCGGCAGGAGGAAATCCTGCTGATTGCGGAATTTCTTGATGGCGCTGAAGATGTAATCCCATCGCCCGCAGTTGAGGCCGGATGAATGGTCGCGCAGTTCGTACAGGATTTCGTCCATCTCGAAGGCGGCGAGGATCGTCTCGATCAATACGGTCGCCTTGATCGTGCCTTGCGGGATGCCGAGGGCATCCTGCGCCATGGCGAAGACATCGTTCCAGAGCCGCGCTTCGAGGTGGCTCTCCATTTTCGGCAGGTAGAAGTACGGGCCGCTCCCGTTGGCGAGTAGTTGGCGCGCATTGTGAAAAAAGTAGAGTCCGAAGTCGAAGAGGCTGCCGGCGATCGGCGCGCCGTCCACGCGCACATGCTTCTCGGTCAGGTGCCAGCCCCGCGGCCGCACGATGAGTGTCGCGATCGTCTCGTTGAGGCGATAGATCCGGCCATCCGGGTTATCAAAGGTGATGCTGCGATTGATCGCGTCGCGAAGATTGATGTGGCCCTCGATATTGTTCGCCCACGTCGGCGAGTTCGCGTCCTCGAAGTCGGCCATGAAGACCTTCGCGCCGCAATTGAGCGCGTTGATAATCATTTTGCGATCAACCGGGCCGGTGATCTCGACGCGGCGATCCCGCAAGTCCGCCGGGACAGGCGCAATGGTCCACTCGCTCTCGCGGACATGCTGCGTTTCGGGCAGGAAGTCTGGCAGTTTCCCGGCGTCAATCTCGGCCTGCCGGGCGACCCGACGCGCAAGCAGTTCCTGCCGTCGCCCCTCGAAGGCGCGGGCGAGCGACGCGACGAAGGCGAGCGCGTCCGGCGTGAGGATGTCCGCGTAGCCGTCATTGATCGGTCCGATGACTTCAACACCTTCGACAGAAGGGAGCGGGCCACGGTTCTGCATCGGTCATCCATCCTCTGCTACGAGCGGGATCAGCCGCAACCGGCGCTCCGCGTTCGGCGAATCGCAACCAAATTGAGGATCGGAATGTACCACGCAGTCGCTGTCACGAACAACCACCACCAGGTGCGGGCGCGATTCGCGGTAATCTCGCACAATCCTTCACGGACAGCCTGGCTCGCGGAAATGGCGGGTGACCTACAGGGATGCCGATGGTGAACGCAATGGTTCTGCCCTCGGCAGATTATGGCGGCGGAATCTTCAATGGTGGCTTGCCGGCTGTTTGCTGCTTCTGATTGAAGGCGTTTCGTCGCACGGCGGCGTGTGCGGGGGCAACGAAATAGAAGTCAAAAAGCCCATCAAGCACATCGAGAAGCCAATCTGCTTCGTTTGGCTCTACAGGGACAATCACGCCGGTGTTCTGGTACTTGAGGGGATGGGCGGCGAAGTTGCCAACTGCCCTCACAGCGTCAATATCGTTCGCCAAGTATGACGGTAATTGCTTGGAGGCGAGCACGTCATCTATCTGTTTAGACAAATCATTCCCATTGGCGTGGGCTATATTCACGAGAAGGTTTTGAAGGCAGCGGCGGCTGAGTGCGGCGCTTGCCTTTGGGCTGTCCGCGAGGACGAGACAAGCCTCCTTGAAGTCTTCAATGTATTCCTTTGGAACTTCAGGTGGAACAGGACGCGGCGGTATAACTCTTGGATATGCGTGCCAAGCTTCGGGATGACCATGGATGGGAGTTATTGTCATGCGGACGATAGTTCTGGAGCATTCGGGACATTGCATCCACATTGTATCCAGCGATCCATCAATGCCGCCAATGCTTGGCCCGATCTGCTGAAATGCAGCACTCACGCCAACACGACAATGTGGACAAATCATCTGTATTTCCCTTCGCGCGACGGGCGCGGCTGGTTCGGTACTCTGCTGTATTGCATCTTCACTTCTCGCCCATATCGTGCCATCTGCTGACCTACCACGGTGCACGTAGTTCCGGCAGCTGCGGCTTAATCTCAGGTGGTTGTTAAGCAACCGAAAAAAGCGATGCTAAACATCAGCACTTTCCCTATCTCGCTTCCTTTACTAGGAAACAAAGTGGCTGGGGCGCAGGGATTCGAACCCCACCTACCTGATCCAGAGTCAGGCGTTCTACCGCTAAACTACGCCCCAACAGCGCGACGAAAGTATGCCATGATGCGCCGCTTTCGTCAACGGTGGCAGCGGCAACGGACATACACAACGGCATCAGTTTAGGACGACACTGCCGTCTACGGCTTTTGCGTGTTGCATCTCGTGCAGCGCCGGGATGTCGGCGAGAGCGTCGTCCGCGCCGGTGATGAAGACTTGGCCGTCGTCACCCGCCGCCGTCACCCGTTCGATGACGTAGGCGCGATGCACCGGGTCCAGTTCCGAGAGGATGTCGTCGAGCAGAGCGATCGGCGGATCGCCCGTCTCCTCGGTCATCACGGCGACTTCACCGAGTTTGAGGGCGAGGACGGCGAGGCGTTGCTGGCCGCGCGAGCCGTACGCGGCGATCGGCATGCCGCCGTGGAGGATCGTGATGTCGTCGCGATGCGGGCCGACGACGGAGACGGCCCGGCGGTGTTCCTCCGCGCGCCGCTCCTGCAGGGCCAGGGCAAAATCCCGCGCCGCGATGCTCTCGGCCTCTTCCAGCGATGCGACGGTCTGGCCGATGGGAATGCTTGGCGCGTACGCGACGGTCAGCGGCCGGTCGCCCTCGGTGAGCGCGAGGAACGCGGCCTCGGCGTGCGCGGAGAGGCGGCTGACCGTCGTCTGGCGGCGCGCGAAGACATATGCGCCACTGGCGATCAGCGCTTCATCCCAGTAGGTCAATTCCGCGTGGACTTCCGGGTCGCTCGCTCGCCGGCCTTCGCTCGCGAACCGCTTCAAGAGCGCGTTGCGCTGCGCGAGCGTCGCCGCGTACTTGGCCAGTGCGCGAATGTAGCGGCGGTCTACCTGGGAGAGCATCACATCGAGATAGCGCCGCCGCACACTCGGCGAGCCGGAAATCAGTTCGAGATCGGATGGCGCGAAGACGACGGCGCGGAGGTTGCCGACCGCGTCCACCGCCCGGCGGGCAATGCCGTTCACCTTCACCTGTTTGCGCGTCATCGCGGCGGCCTCGGCGGTGCCGCGTTCGACTTGCAGTGCGATGTCCAGCGAAACCGCGCCGCTCGCACTCAGGATATCGCCATGCACGCGCGTGTACGGGGCGGCGGCGAGGTCCGCCCCACTCTCCCAGCGGATCATTTCGCGATCGAGTCCGGCGCGTGGCGAGCGCGTTGTGGAAAGGAAGGCGACCGCCTCTAGGATCGTGGATTTGCCGCTCCCATTCGCCCCTGTAATGACGAGACCTCGCGCCGGAATGTCCAGCGCGAGGTGGCGATAGCAGCGGAACTCTTCGAGCAACAGTGCGGTGAGGTGCATATTCCCCCGGTCGTCTGCTCACCGCACCGCACGGGTCACTGGGCGAGGTGCATCGGCATGATGACATAGACCGCGTCGTTTGTGCCGACCGGCCGCAAGACGCCCGCGTTGTTCGGCCCCTGCATTTCCAGCGCCATCTGCTGCGATTTCGTCGCGTTGAGAACATCGGACAAATAGCGCACATTGAAGGCGATCACGCCCGCGGGGCCTTCTACGCTCGCGTCCACGTCGCTGAGGTTGTCGCCGACCTCGGCGGCGTTGGCGCTCACTTGCAGCGTCCCCGTGCTGTACTCTTCCTCACCCTTCATGACGGCGATCTTCACGACATCATTGTTCTCGCGCGCGAAGATGTTGGCGCGGCGGATCGCGCCGAGGAAACCCTCTCGGCTGGCAACGGCGCGCGTGTTGTAGGATTTCGGGACGAGTTGGCGCACTTCGGGGAATGTGCCGTCAATCAGGCGCGAGACGAACTCGACGCTGCCGGAGCGGCACATCAGTTGATTGCGATTCGTCGTCACCGTCATCTCGACCGGCTCCTCACTGTCGCCGAGGACGCGCGCGAGTTCCGTCATCGCGCGCGCTGGCACGATCACCGAGACCGGCTCGTTCACCGGGGCGGCCAGTTCGCCGTCGCGGACACCGAGGCGGAAGCCGTCGGTGGCGGCGAGGGAGATCGTTTGCCCCTCCACCTTGAGATGGATACCGGCGAGCACGGGGCGGCTGTCGTCCGTCGCCGCCGCGAAGGAAATCTGCGCGATCATATCCTTCAGGAGCGTGCCATCAATCGTGATTGTCGGGCCGTTGCCGTCGCCAATCGAAGGGATCGCCGGAAAATCCTCCGCGTCAATGCCCCGGATCGTCGAGCGGTTCCGGCCGCAGTTGAGCGTCAGAGCGAGGCGGCTGTCTACCGAAAGCGAAACCGTCTCCGGTGGAAGCGTATTGACCCACTCCGTGAGCGACTTGGCCGGGATCGTCACCGCACCATCCTGCGCGACGGTGCAGGAAATCCACGCGGTGATCGCCAGTTCCAGATTCGTCGCGGCGAGTTTCAATTTGCCGTTTTCCGTCGTCAGCAGGATGTTATTCAAGACCGGCAACGTCGTCTTGGACGCGACAGCGCGCATCACTTGCCCCAGCGCGCGATGCAGATTCTCCTGCGAGACGGATACTTTCATGCCACCACTGGCGGGAACGTCACTCTCAATTGTCGCCACCGCGACCTCCGTTGCCTCGAACAAGTCAACCATCGTCGCTGCCCCCCACACTACGCGAAAACCCCCGTCCGTATTGTACGTACACTGTACACGAGATCGGGCAGGCGCGCAAGGGGGTCGCGCCCCGAAATGATACAATCCGCCGGACGAGCGGTCAAAGCGAAGGGTTAAGCATGGCAACGGGAGCAAAGCAACACGGTGCGCGAGGCATTCCGAGCGTCAGCACGATCTTGAATGACCCCGCAGTGCGCGCGGCGGCGGGCGGCATCGCTGAGACATACCGCATTGAGAGTATCCGCGCCGTTGTCGAAGCGGAGCGTGCCAGGCTGCGCTCAGGCGGTGCTGCGGATCGCGGGCGGATCATTGAAAGTGTGTGTCGGGCGCTCTCGCGCTTATCGCGACCCCGACTGACCCCGGTAATCAATGCGACGGGGGTTATTCTTCATACGAACCTTGGGCGTGCGCCCGTCAGTCATGCGGCCGCCGCCGCGATGCAAGCGGTCGCGGCGGCATATGTTCCGCTCGAAATTGAACGAGAGACGGCCGCGCGTGGCGGGCGCATGGCGGAGCTCGAGGCGCTCTTCCGCGCCTTGACTGGTTGCGAGGCAGCGCTTGTCGTCAACAATAATGCGGCCGCGACGATGCTCGTGCTCGCGGCCGTCCTCACACCCGATCGCACCGAGGTGCTCGTTTCGCGCGCTGAAGCGGTCGAGATCGGCGGCTCGTTTCGCATCCCCGACATCCTCCGACAAAGCGGTGCGACGCTCGTTGATGTCGGTACGACCAACCGCACGTATTTCAGCGACTATGAGCGGGCGCTGTCGCCGCGGACGGCGGCGATCTTGAAGGTTCATACCAGCAATTTCCGCGTGCAAGGGTTTGTCCATGCGACAGCGGCCGGTGAACTCGTGCCGCTGGCGGAGGCATGTGGCATTCCGGTGATTGATGATCTCGGCAGCGGCGCGCTCGTTGATACCGCAACATTCGGACTCGTTGCCGAGCCGACGATGCAGGCGAGCGTCGCGTCCGGCGCACATCTTGCCTGCGCGAGCGGGGACAAGTTGCTTGGCGGGCCGCAGGCGGGCATCATCATCGGCCGGCGCGAGTGGGTCGCCAAGTGTGCCGCGCACCCCTTTGCGCGCGCGGTTCGCGCGGACAAAACAACACTCGCCGGCCTCAGCGAGACGTTGCGACATTACCTGCGCGGCGAGCAGAGCACGCAGATCCCCGTCTGGCGGATGATCGCGACCGATACGGCGGCGCTTCGCGCTCGGGGTGAGGCGGTACAAGCGCGGCTTGCCGCGGAGGGCGTGCATACTGATCTGCGTCCGTCGGTCGCCACAATCGGCGGCGGATCCGTCCCTGGCGCGGAGTTGCCCTCGTTTGCACTGACGCTCGATGCGGAGGCCGCACGCGCTCACCGCGTGTCGCTCGACGCGATCGCGCGGGCATTGCGCCTCGGCGGCGTGCCGGTCATGCCGCGTGTGGAACACGACGCGGTGTGGATGGACCTTCGGACCATCTTCCCCGAAGATGATGATGCGCTCGTTCAGGCGGTTTCCGGCATCTGGCAACGCATCGGAACTGAGGGAGACGGCTAGGCGCGGGGCGAGCGAAGATCCCGGAAAACACTACTCCGCGGTGGGTAGAGTTTCAGAAGTTCGGTGAGGCGTGTCATTTCGGCGGCATGATAGCGCGTCATCTCCGGGTCACCGTCTGCCTGCGCCTCTTCAAGCAACCCGCGTGACTCCTCGATGCGGATTTTTGCGTAATCATGCAGCAAGTTGCGCAGAAGCGTCTCGGCTTCCGCCACGATCTGACCGTCGTACCATGTCTCCTGTTTTTCTGTGTACGCGAGCAACTGTTCGACGTTTTCCGCAAGCAGATCAGGGAGGCGTTCGCGTACGGCATCGGTATCCAGATAGGCTGTCTCGTCCTTCACGAGCATCACCAGTGTCTCCCAGATCGCCCGGTGAACGGTGTCCGTAAAGACGTCGGCGGATTCGTCGGGCGCCGTGGCGAGCAGATCGGGCATCGCTGTCGGACGACGAACGAGCAAGGAAAGCAGGTACTCCTCGCGGGTCGGCCCCTGTCGTCGCGCGATCGCGGCCGTGTCGGTCATTCGCGCGGCCGGGCGCGCCGCTTGGCGGAGCGCACCGGCGATGAATGCCTCGCTGACAGCCAGGGATCGGGCAAGGATGCTGACGTAGACATCCCGCTCGACCCGGTCCACCAGTTCCAGCATCAGCGGGGCAACCTGATTGATGATCGCCGTCTTGCCGTGCCCCGTACGGGTATCGCCCGCCGCGATCGCCGCCCGAATGACGTAATCGAGGACCGGCTCGGCAGCCGCGATCAGTGGCGGCCACGCGCTCGGATCGGTGCGGATAAACTCGTCCGGGTCCTTGCCGGACGGCACCGTCAGGACGTTGATCTGTACCGAGAGCCGCCGTTGGGTTCGCACGAGACCGCGTGCGTCCACGACGTACTCCGCGTCGTCGCCGACGGCGTTGCGTAAGGTGTCAACGGCGCGAAGCATCGCCATCTGACCCGCCGCGTCGGCGTCGAGGGCGAGGACGATGCGCGGCGCCAGACGCTTAACAAGACCGACCTGTTGCTCGGTGAGCGCGGTGCCCATCGTCGCAACGACGTTCTTGTAGCCGAACTGATGTGCGGTCAGTGCATCAACATATCCCTCGACAATCACCACTTCCTGCTGCTTGCGGATTGCCTCGGTCGCGCGGTCAATGGCGTAGAGTAGGTGGCTCTTGTCGAACAGTGGCGACTGTGGCGTGTTGAGATATTTCGGCTGCTGCTCATCGGAGAGCGCACGTCCACCGAAGCCGACGACGCGCCCCTGTCGGTCGCGGATGGGAAAAATGAACCGTCCGCGAAAGCGGTCGTATGGGCCATTACCGGCGTCCCGCTTCGAGAGTAAACCGATTTCGAGTGCATCATCGAGGTCGTACTCTCGCCCTCGCAGGTGACGCGTGAGCGCTTCCCATTCGTCCGGCGCATACCCTAATTGAAACTCTTCCGCGACCTCCAGGGAGATGCCGCGCTTTTCGAGGTACGCGCGGCCCGGCTTGCCGTGCGGATGGACATTGAGGATGTGCTGGTAGAAGAGCGCGGCCGCTTCGTTGAGCGCGAGCAGGCGCTCGTGCCGTTCTTCCTGTTCGGTGCTCGTTCTTTTCTCCGCGGCGCGGGTCAGGGCGACACCGGCACGTTCGGCAAGGAGCGTCAGCGCATCTTTGAAGTCGAGATTCTCCATCTTCATGATGAAGCCGAAGATGTCCCCACCCTCGTTACTGCCGAAGTCGCGCCAGGTCTGTGTTTCGGGCCAGACAATGAATGACGGTGTTCGCTCGGTGCGGAACGGAGAGAGGCCCTTATGCGTCTTACCTGTCTTCTTTAGTGACGTATATTGACCGATAACCTCGACGACATCGAGTCGGTCACGGATTTGACGGATCGCGTCGTCGCTTGCCATACTGCTCCTCGTCACCCGTCATTCAATCTGGTGGTCGCAGGCTCTCTTGTCTGTTTCCCGGTGCCAGACAGTAGGTCGGAAAGCCTGCGATCGCCATGTCAATTTCACATGCACTACAACGATACGCGCCGCTGCGCAACGACAGTATACGACATGTACGTACATTGCGGAACCGCGCCGACGATATTGTCGGTTTGTTTCTCGTAATCATGGAACCGGACGATGACCTTATTTGTCATTCTCTCCTGCCGCGATGACGGCCTGAGCAGCAGCGAGCCGCGCAATCGGCACGCGGAAGGGTGAACAGGAGACGTAGTCGAGCCCGATTCGCTCGCAGAACGCGACGGATGAGGGTTCGCCGCCATGCTCGCCGCAGATGCCGACTTTGAGGCCGGGTTTCGTCTGACGGCCCAACTGCGTGCCCATCGCGACCAGTTTCCCAACACCCTCCTGGTCAAGCACCTGGAACGGATCAGCGGGCAAAATACCGCGATCAACGTACAATGGGAGAAATCGCCCCGCGTCGTCGCGGCTGAGGCCGAACGTCGTCTGCGTGAGATCGTTTGTGCCGAAAGAGAAGAAATCCGCCTGCTCGGCAATCTCGTCCGCGATCAGCGCGGCGCGTGGTAACTCGATCATCGTACCGACCGTGTAGGGGACGCGCGCTCCTGCCTCCACGAACATTGCCTCAATCGTTTCGGCGATGAGCGCGCGCTGCCGCTTCAATTCTTCCACGGTGCTGACGAGCGGGATCATGATCTCCGGCTCGACGCGCACGCCCTCCTTTGCCGCCGCGATTGCGGCCTGGATGATCGCGCGCGCCTGCATCCGCGTGATTTCGGGGTACTGGATGCCGAGGCGGCACCCGCGGAAGCCGAGCATCGGGTTCGCTTCATGGAGCGCGTTGACCTTATCCCGCACGGTCTGCACCGGGATGCTCAACTTGGCCGCGAGATCCGCCTGCTCCTCCTCCGTATTCGGCAGGAATTCGTGTAGCGGCGGATCAAGCGTGCGGATCGTCACGGGGTAGCCATCCATCGCGCGGAAGATGCCGAGGAAGTCCTCGCGCTGAAGCGGCTCGATTTCGGCCAATGCCTGTTCGCGCTCCTCCAACGACGTGGCGAGGATCATCGCGCGCATCGCGTCAATGCGGTTACCTTGGAAGAACATGTGCTCGGTGCGGCAGAGGCCGATCCCCTGCGCGCCGAACTCGCGTGCGGCGATGGCATCCTGCGGCGTGTCAGCGTTGGCGCGCACCTTCAGACGCCGCTCCGAGTCCGCCCAGCCCATCAGCGTCGCGAGGTCGCCGCCGACGGTCGGCTCAACCGTCGGCACTTTACCCAGCAAAACATTCCCGGTCGCGCCGTCTATCGTGATAAAATCGCCGACCCGAAAGGTGAACTCCGCGACATGCACTTCGCCCTTGCCGTAATCAATTTGCAGCGCGGTGCAGCCGGAGACGCACGGCTTGCCCATCCCGCGCGCAACGACCGCCGCATGCGAAGTCATGCCGCCGCGCGCCGTTAGGACACCCTGCGCGGCGACCATGCCGTGGAAATCTTCAGGGCTCGTCTCAATCCGTACAAGGATCACCGGTTCGCCCGCCTGCCCGCGTCGCTGTGCTTCGTCGGGATCGAAGACGACTTTGCCCGTCGCCGCGCCCGGCGATGCAGGCAGGCCGGTGGCAAGCACTTGGACCCGTGCGCTGGGATCAATTGTCGGGTGCAGCAGTTGGTCGAGTTGTGCCGGTTCCACACGGCTGACGGCCTCGCGATGGCTGATCATGCTCTCGGACGCCAGGTCCACGGCGATCTTGACCGCTGCGCCACCCGTGCGCTTGCCGTTGCGCGTCTGCAACATGAATAGTTCGTGGTGCTGGATGGTGAATTCGAGGTCCTGCATATCGCGGTAGTGCCGTTCGAGCCGCTCTGCGATAGCGAGCAGCTGCGTATATGCATCGCTCAGTGCCGGGTCGTCACCCATCTCACGCACGGGCTTCGGCGTGCGCACCCCCGCGACGACATCCTCGCCTTGGGCGTTCGGCAGATATTCACCGAACAAGCCACGCTCGCCAGTGTTCGGGTTCCGGGTGAAGCAGACGCCCGTCGCGCAGTTGTCGCCGAGGTTCCCGTAGACCATGGATTGAATGTTGACCGCCGTGCCGAGATCGTCCGGGATGTTGTTCTGGCGGCGGTAGCGGATCGCGCGCTGATTGTTCCACGAGCGGAAGACCGCCTCGATTGCCATACGGAGTTGCTGGAGTGGGTCGTCCGGGAAGTCCATGCCGCTCTCGCGACGGACGATGGCGCGGAACTCGTCGGCGAGCGCGCTGAGCGCATCCGCCGGAATCTCCGTGTCGCTCGACAGATTGAGCCGCCGCTTCACGCGGTCAATCGCGTCCTCGAACAGTTCGCTGTTCACATCGAGCACGACCTTACCGAACATCTGGATGAGCCGCCGCATGCAGTCATAGGCGAAGCGTGGGTCGCCGGTCTCTTCGATTAAGCCGGCGAGCGATTGCGGTGACAATCCGAGATTGAGGATCGTGTCCATCATGCCGGGCATGGAGAACTTCGCGCCGCTACGCACCGAGACCAGGAGGGGCAATCCCC
>Ga0102924_1000289_pt1 | contig 63161 bp, 68 predicted proteins | sample PaiPotPPM11metaG_FD_80116 | JGI IMG/M metagenome (GOLD analysis project Ga0102924, IMG submission 80116) | Iron sulfur acid spring bacterial and archeal communities from Banff, Canada, to study Microbial Dark Matter (Phase II) - Paint Pots PPM... ... | reverse complement strand
GCTTCCTGCAGCGTGGCGGTCCATTCGTCTTTGGTGAGGTCGTTTGCGACGCGCACGCCGCGCGAGCCCCACGCCAGCTCGGAGAATCCCGACGGCTTGATCACGTACTCGCGCTCGGTCTTCGTGAGTTCCGCGAGCTGCATCCAGTCCGAAACCGGCGTGCCGTTGGCTTCGAGCCCGGCGATGACGGCCTGCGGCGGAAGCGGGCGCGGATCGACGACCCACGTTTCCGGAAAGAGCTGCTTGAGGTGATCGTAGACGCCGTTGCCGAGCTCCGCTTTCCAGAGCTTTGCCAGCAAGGGATGGTGGAACAACGCAAACGCGAGTTTTTCTTCGAGCTGCGCTTTTGGGGGTGGCGTCATCGTTACGCGGTTGTGGCGCGCCGAGTAAAGCATCAGCTCTTGCTTGGGCACGTTGAGCAGATCGAAAAGCTCGAAGTTCCGGTAGAGGACGTCGATTTTCTCCTCGCGTCCCTCCGGCAGCCGCACGAACAGCGCATCCTCGGTGAAGTAAATATCCTGCGGTTTGCACATGTGCGCGCCGAGATTCGACACGCGTACCAGCGCTTCGGCCATCCATTTCATCTCAGGGCGGTAGTCACCCGACTCATCCGAGACCACGATCGCAACCGTCGGCTTTTCTTTCCCGCTCGCCGCCGCGATCATCGCCGCAAAAGATTGCACGATTCCGTCGGCACCGCCGATGCTTTCCATGCCGAGTTTGCAATACGCCTCAGACATCGCGCCCAGAAAACCCATGCCGCCGGGAACGCTATCGAGTTCGCTCGCAATGAACCCGTCGTCGGTGAGGATCAGATCCGGACGGATAACGCCGGGGAGGTCTTGCCGGAAGCGGTTTTGCCGCGAGAGCCTGACAATATGTTCGGGCTTTCCTTGATCGAGATATTCCGCGATGAATGCCGGAGCGGTGCCGCGCACGCTGCGGTTATAGAGTGCGTTGAGCGCGCGATAAAACAGTAAGAGGTTTGTGCCGATGGTTTCGATCCGCGCCAGCGTTTGGGCGGACAACGCAAACGGCTCGGGGCTGATGCGCCACGGGATCCGTTCGTCTGCGGTTTCGACCTTGAACAGTCCGGAAGGGATCGCGTCGTAGAGAAAATGCGCTTGCTCGCGAGCCGTGAGATTGGGCGCGTATGCCGTACACGCCATTAGAAACTCCCCGAGCCTCGACAGCCGTCGGGAATCTTGGACATGCCGAATGCGATGTATCGTCGTCGCCGCATCAGAGATTAGGATACCCCGTTCGCCTGGTTCGGTTGCATTGGCTGGCGAGCCCTTGGCCAAAGCAGCTCCGGCCTCGCTTTTTTCAGGGTTAATCGCTCGGCCGGAGCCGCTTCGGCCCGAGCCCTACGAGGTCACTTTATCGTTATGGCGCCGGGGGTGAGGAGGGCGCTTTCGACCCGGACGAGGCCGGCCCGGTAGACCAGCGTCAGATGGAGGGTACCTTCCAGGCCGACACGGTTCAGCGCAACATCCTCGATGACGCGTGAGGCGGTCTCACCGGAGATGAATTGCAGCGTGTTCTGCTGGGAGAAGGAGCCGCGGCCGGTACTGTAGCTTTCCGTGACTTGCACGGGCAAATCATGCCCGGCAGCCGCGGAGTTTTCGGCCGCGACGCAGTAGCTGACGGTCAGCGCGGTGCCCTTTACAGGAAGCGTCTCGCGCGTACAGCGGTTGCCTTGTGCGTGTGCGGCGCCGCCGGCGAAAAGCGCCAGGAGCAGAGCCGGAAACGCGCGGCTATAGATTTTCATGCCTTATGAAAGCAACGTTCGGCGCCGCCCGAAAGGTTGCATTGGAGTCCCGGAGGGCTGCTGTTTGACGAACGGTATATCATGGAACCGATGCGGTTTGACTTGATCGCGCTCGACCTCGACGGAACGCTCTTGGATTCACAAGAGCGGGTTTCGCCGCGCAACCGCGCCGCCATCGAAGCTGCGCTGGCGGCGGGAATTCGCGTCGTGCTCGTGACCGGGCGCGGGGTGGACATGCCGATCCGGGTCAGCAGCGATCTCGGTTTGAATCTGCCGGTGATCTGCTGTCACGGCGCGCTGACCAAAGATTTTGGCGCGAATCGCACGCTCGGCCACATTCCGGTGCCGTTGCAATATGCCAAGCCGATGATCGAGTTTTCAGAACGCGAAGGCCTTTCGATTGCAATTTACGCCGAAGAGTTTTTCTATCGCTTGGAAGGATCGAAGGTGCACATGGACGACATGCGCGGCCCCGCATGGCGTGAAGTCAAAACTTTCGGCGACGTTTTGCATACGGCGCCGACCTTCATTCGTTTTCTGGGCCAAGAGTCGGTGGCTGCGATGGAGCGAGAGTTTTGCGATCTGCCGCTGCATTTCAAGTATGAAACGTGGCTGGACTTCGTCGAATGCGCCGTTACCAGCCGGGAGGCTACGAAGCAGCGCGCGCTCGCGCGCCTTTGCGCGGATTTTCAAATAGCGTCGGAGCGCGTGCTCGCGATCGGCGACTCGCGTAACGACGTGCCGATGCTGCGGTGGGCCGGCGTAGGCGTTGCGATGGCAAACGCACTTCCGGAAGTGCGCGAAGCGGTCCGGTACGTGACGGCCAGCAACGAAGAAGACGGAGTCGCGGTCGCGATCGAACGTTTCGCTTTGAGCCCGCATCCGCAAAAAAGTACGCGCATCGCGTGAAGGTGCGCGTGCTGGCATTTGCGCAAGTGCGGGAACTGCTCGGGCCGGCGCGTGAGGTCGAACTCCCGGCCGGATCGACGGCGGCGCTCCTATGGGATGAACTGTCAAAAACGTGCACCGGTCTGACCGCGCTGGCGGAATCCACCCGCATCGCTCGTAATGGCCGCGTGGTGAATCGCGGTGAAACTCTGCATGAAGGCGACGAGATCGCATTGCTGCCGCCCGCCGGAGGCGGCTAGTGTTTGCGGTCGTGAGCGAACCTATCGATGTTGCCGCAATCGCGCGCGAAGTCCGGACCGACGCATGCGGCGCAGTCGTTACATTTGTCGGCGTCGTGCGCGAACGTGCTGACGACGATCGCCCCGTAACCGGCCTTTCGTACGAAGCGCATGAGAACATGGCGGCCGAGGAATTCGAGCGGATCGCGGCCGAGGCGCGCGAGCGTTTCGGCTCCTGCGCGATTTCGGTCGTGCACCGCATCGGAGATCTCGCGGTAGGTGACGTCTCGGTCGCGGTGGCAGTCGCCGCACCGCATCGCAGCGCCGCGTTCGCCGCGTGCGAATATGCGATCGACGAATTGAAACGGCGCGCTCCGATTTGGAAGAAGGAGCACTACGCGCGCGGCGACAGCGAGTGGAAAACGAACCCCGATCGCGCGAATTCGCCGTGAAGCTCGACCTTTTCCGCGTGCAAGGCGAGCGCAACGAGGTCGCCGTGCTTCGTTACGAACCGCGGCGCCCGCGCGACGTCTGGATCGTGGCCGGGCACGGATACTCGAGCTCGAAACAAAATCTCGATTTTCTTTGTTATTTCTTGGCGAGCCACGGTTACGGTATGCTGAGCCTCGATTTTCCCGGGCACAAACTGGGAGCCAGCGGCGGACGGCTCGAGAGCGTGGACGATCTGCTCGATGCGATGGGCAGCGTCATCGCGCGCGTGCGCGAAACTCAGCCGGGGCCACTCTATGCCATGGGCCACAGCATGGGGGCGATGACGGCGCTCTTTACCGCGGCGCGCGATCCGGGCATCGCCGGAACGATCGCCATTACGACCGGTTTTGGAAGACCCTCGGCGTTGGATGCGTTGCGCGAAAAAGGCGTAACGGACTTTCGAGCTGTCTATGTGGACGGATTACCATTGCCCGAACTGGTGCGCGGCGTCGACGAGCTGTTCGAACGAGCGCTGCCGCTGCTGGGCGGCCGGCCGCAGCTCTATATTGCGGCTGACCGCGACGCGATGGTCAGCCGCAAGAGTGTCGAAGAATTATACAATCGTGCGCACGAGCCGAAGACTTTCGTCACCATTGCGAGCGGCCACACAAACGCCGCCGAAAATGCGCGTTCCGAAGTGCTGCAATGGCTAAATCGCTTACATCCCCGATAGTTAAAGGGCTGCGGCGCTACAGCCGCCACCTGCTCATTCCCGAAGTCGGCGTCGCGGGGCAAGAGCGTTTAGCGCGTGCGCGCGTGCTCTGCGTCGGCGCGGGCGGATTAGGATCGCCCGCCTTGCAGTACTTGGCTGCCGCCGGAATTGGGCGGATCGGGATCGTCGATGACGACGTCGTGGACGAAAGCAATCTCCAGCGTCAAACGCTGTATGCGACCGGCGATATTGGAAAGCGCAAAGCGGAGATTGCAGCACAGCGGGTGCGCGAGCTCAATCCGCTGACCGCGGCCGACGCGATCGCCGTCCGCTTCGATGCATCCAACGCGCGCGAGCTCATTCGATTGTATGATGTTGTGCTCGATTGCACCGATCGTTTCGAAACGCGCTATACCGTAAACGACGCGTGTTGGCTGGAAGGCAAGCCCGACGTCTATGCTTCGATCTTTCGCTTTGATGGCCAGGTCAGCGTGTTTTGGCGCGACCACGGACCCTGCTACCGCTGTTTGTTTTCGCAAGCTCCGCCCGCGGGCAGCGTGCCGACGTGCGCCGAGGGCGGCGTGCTCGGCGTGTTGGCCGGTATCACGGGAGCTTTTCAGGCCAACGAAGCGTTGAAGCTCGTGCTCGGAATCGGTGAGCCGCTGTTGGGACGGCTGCTGCTGATCGACGCGCTCGGCGCCCGCACGCGCGAAGTCGCCTTTGGCCGCGAACCGGAGTGCGCATTGTGCGGCGAGCGGCCGAGCATCGTGGAAGTGGCAGCCGAAGTCGCGGACGTTTGCGCGCCGGAGTTCGAAGAGATTGATTCCGCGCAGCTGGATGAAGCGCTGCGCGACGCTATTTTGCTGGACGTTCGCGAACCGCACGAAGTGGTCTTCGGCGTCTTGGAGGGCGCGCTGCACGTGCCGGCTTCGGATTTGCCGGAACGTCTGCACGAGCTCGATTCAGCGCGATCCTATGTCGTGGCTTGCCGTATCGGTCAGAAATCGGCTTGGGCTACGCGCTTTCTGCGCGACGCCGGTTTCCGGCGCGTGCAGCATTTGCGCGACGGGCTATTGGCCTATGCGGCGCTGCATCCCGATTTCGAATTCTTCTAGAAGTTAAACCTGCCTTCACCAATAAAAATCGTTTGTCCGCCGATGTCGATGTGCGGCGATGCCGCATCACCCTCAATGCGCACGTGTAAGACGCTGCGACGGCCCAGCTTCACGCCTTGCTCGCTGACGAAAGACTTTCGCTGCATGTCGACTGCGCCGTATTTTCGCAGATAGGCAAAAAGCGGCCCGGTCGCGCTGCCGGTTGCCGGGTCTTCGGCGATCCCGCTCATCGGCGCGAACATACGCGCATACGTCCCGTTTTCGGACAAAGCGAAGACGAAGACGCCTGAGACGTGATCTTCGATCGCTTGTCCCAGGTGCCCGAGCGCAAAGAGCGCGCGATCGACGGTTTGGGGATCCTTCAGCGCGATGAAAAGAAACGGATTTCCGGCCGAGACGAGCTGTGGCTGTAGCGTTTCGTGCAGATCCGTCAGCGCGAGGCCGAGCGAGGCAGCGCAGATCGCGCGATCGAGCGTTTGTCCGAACGTTACCGGCGGGGTCCGCAGCCATGCAAAAAGCTTGCCGTCTTTGCGTTCCACGCGAACGCCAACGTCGCCGACGCGTTCCCCGAGCGCGAAATGCTCCTGCGCCGGCCGAACCCATTTCAGCACTTCTGCGATTGCGAATGTTGCGCCGACGGTTGGGTGACCCGCAAACGGCATCTCGTTGCGCGGCGTAAATATGCGAAGTTCGGCAGGCCGCCGTTCGTCGCCGGTTTGGCGCAAGAAGACGGTTTCCGCGACGTTGAGTTCGTTGGCGATCGTTTGCATGGTCCGGTCGTCCAGATGTTGCGGTACGACCGCCAGCTGATTTCCCGCAAACGCCTGCTCGGCAAAAACATCGAAAAGCAGATATGAAATCTGCGGCATAAAGAGAAGCCTCCTTGGTGATCCGCAAACCATTTGGCGGCGCGGGCGTTGCGGTCCCCGTCATCGGCCAAGGAACGTGGGACTTGCCCGAAAGCGGGCGCGGCCGCGCCGAGGCGATGCGCGCGCTGCGCCGCGGCATCGAGTTGGGAATGACGCACATCGACACCGCGGAGATGTACGGCGCGAGTGCGGTCGAGGAGATGCTCGGCGAGGCGCTGTCGGGGATTCCGCGCTCGCCGCTCTTCATAACGAGTAAAGTTCTTCCCGAAAACGCCTCATATAAAGGAACGATCGCGGCGTGCGATCGCACGCTCCGGCGGTTGCGCACGGACTACGTCGACCTCTATCTCTTGCACTGGCCGGGATCGCATCCTATCGCGGAGACGATGCGCGCGCTCGAAGAACTCGTCGCGCAGGGCAAAGCGCGTTATATCGGCGTCAGCAATTTCGACCTCGACGACGTGCGCGAAGCCCAGGCAGCGCTGAGCAACGTCAAACTCGCCGCCAACGAAATATTTTACAGTTTGGTCGAACGCGGACCGGAGGTGCGGCTGATTCCATATTGCTTCGCGCACCGCATCGCCGTGATCGGCTATACGCCGTTTGGGCGCGGGCGCGTGCTCAGGAGAGGCTCGCCGGGAGAGACTGCGCTGCGGCACATCGCTGAGAAGCACGGCAAGACTCCAAGGCAAGTCGTGCTGAACTTCCTGACGCGCGAGGCCGACGTATTCACGATCCCCAAAGCTTCGAACGTCGCCCACGTCGAGGAAAATGCCGGCGGCGCCGGCTGGCAGCTCGATCAAACGGACATCGAGCAGATCGATACAGTTTTTCCCGTAGTGGAAGGCCCGCTTGCGACGGTATGACGCGGCTGCTATAAAACAGCTGGCGCGCGGCACGGCGTTGGATCTCGGGGCGAGCGACGTGCGCGTAGCAGCAGCGGCCGATACCAGCGACGTCCGGCGGGCGCTGCGCGAATCTTTTGCGCGCGGCGATCTCGCCACGTGGCCTTACGACGACGCGTATGCGGCCAAAGCCGCGGATCCGTCACACGTGCTCGCCGGCGCGCGCAGCGTGATCTGCATAGCGATTCCATACGACGCGCACGTACCTGAAGCGCGTCTTAGCGAAGGCCGGGTCTCAAACTACGTCGGCTCCGGCGATTATCACCCGCGCGTAAAAAAGCTCTTGCGGGACGTTGCGGATCGCATCGATGCGGAGGCCGGCGAAAGCGTTACGGCGATCGCCTGTGACACGAAACCGATCGCCGAGCGCGCGTTTGCAGCGCGGGCGGGCTTAGGGTGGATCGGCAAGCACACCAACCTCATATCTCCTATGTCGGGCTCGTTTGTTTTCTTAGGCGAGATCGTGACCACGCTCGATCTCCCGCCCGATCAGCCGCTGCGCAAAACGTGCGGCTCGTGCACGCGCTGCATCCCCGCGTGCCCGACCGGCGCGCTGCGCGGCGACTACACGATCGATGCCACGCGCTGCATAGCGGATTTGACCCAGCGCACCGATGCGATTCCGCGCGCCATGCGTCCGCTGATCGGCACGTGGGTATGGGGCTGCGATCTATGTCAGCTGGCCTGCCCGCCGAATAGTGTCATCGTGAGCTTGTCGAACGACCCCGAGCGGGGCGCCGGAGGCGACCATGTCGAGGGGCGATCCAAACAAACCTCGACCCCCGAACTCGTACGTTTGTTGCGCTTGCGCAGTAGCGAGTTCAAGAAGAAGTATGCGCGCACGGCTATGGGCTGGCGCGGCGGCGCGATCTTACGGCGTAACGCGGCAGTAGCTCTGGGCAACGCGCTCGACCGTTCGGCGGTCCCCGCGCTTGCCGAATCATTGAACCGCGATCCGCATGCGCTCGTCCGCTCTCACGCTGCCTGGGCGCTCGGCCGCATCGGCTCCCCTTCGGCGCTCTCGGAATTACGGGCGCGCAGCACAACTGAAGCCGATGCGGCCGTCCGGGAAGAGATCGTGGCTGCGCTGGAACCGTTTGCGAACGCGGGGCGTTAGAGCTGGCGTGTCTATTGCACGCCTATCCACCGCCTTTGCTGCAGCTGCGGCGCTTTTGTTTGTAGCGGCTCCCACGGGGCGAGCCGCGACGCCTTCGAGTCAAGTCCTGGAGCGTCTTATCTCGTTAAACGCAGGTTTGCGCAGCTATACGGCCAGCATCGGCGCGGACGTCGTCATGCATTCGTTTCCCTATTTGAGCGCCTCCGTCGGCGGCATGTACTACCATAAGGAACCGAGCAAGGACAAAGTGGTGTTTACCAGCGGGGTCCCGCTGATCGCCAAGCAGTTCAGCAACGTCTATCCGCACGTCGAAAGCCCGGCCCGCTGGAACGACGTCTACATCATGTCGGTCGAACGCGACGACGGAACACAAACGACTTTCAAACTCGTCCCGCGCGCGCCCGGACGGATCGATCATATCGACGCGAAGGTCGCTGATAAAACCGGTGAACTCGCGCAGCTCCGTTGGAATTACGGCGACGGCTCTTACGCGACGATGAATCAGACGTATGGAAAAATCGGCCGTTTCCGCCTTGTCACGCATGAGGCGGGCCACTTCGAAAATCCGCAGTATAATGCCGATGTCAGCTCGACGTTCAGCAACTTCAAACTGAACGCGGCGATCCCCGACTCGACTTTTAGCAGTTAGCCCTCCATTGTCATGGTGAGCCTGTCGAACCACCCCCGAGCAGCGCGTCGTTAGACGCGCCTGACGAGGGGCGCCCGCTCCTTCCTTGAAAACAACTGCGTGGCCCTGACGACCATCGATCTGATTCAAGCGCCGCTGGCCGATCAATTCAACCGGCCTATTACATATCTGCGCATTTCGGTGACCGATAAGTGCAACTTGCGCTGCGTGTACTGCATGCCCGAGAGCGGATTGGAGTGGCTGCCGAAGTCCGAAATTCTCACATACGAGGAGATCGCGCAGCTCGTTCGCGCCGCGGCGTCCGCCGGCGTGCGCAGCATTCGCCTGTCCGGCGGCGAGCCGTTGATCCGGCGCGACTTGCACCGCTTGGTCGCGGCAATAGACGGAATCGACGGCATCGACGATATCTCGCTTTCCACCAACGGATTGCTGCTGGCGGAACAGATCGAAGCGCTAAAGTCAGCCGGGCTGCGTCGCGTCAACGTTTCGCTCGACACGCTGCGGCCCGATCGGTTCGAAGCGATCGCGCGCCGGCCCGGCTTGGATCGCGTCCTGGCCGGAATCGATGCCGCCATCGCTCATGGCCTGGCGCCGGTAAAAATAAACGTGGTCGTCATGCGCGCGCAAAACGATGACGAGATCGCGGAATTTGCGGAATGGACGAAGCGGCAGCCCGTCTTCGTGCGCTTCATCGAGGTGATGCCGGTGCATGAAAACGTCGGTCTGCAGCGCGATTCATACGTGAGCTCGGATGAGATCCTCGAGCGCGTCGCAGCCATTGGAGACTTGCGCCCATCGATCGGCCCGGGCGGAAACGGTCCGGCGCGATATTTCTCGTTCGACGGTGCACCGGGCGCAGTCGGCGTGATCAGCCCGCTCTCGCACGATTACTGCGAACGCTGCAATCGCGTGCGCCTGACGGCCGATGGCCGCTTGCGGCTCTGCCTCTTCGGCGACCATGAGATCGAATTGCGGACGCCGCTGCGCAACGGCGCGTCTACCGAAGGCCTCGTCGACATTCTGCGCTCGGCGATGCTCATCAAGCCCGAGCGCCATCATCTGCGCCTGGGCGAGACGTCCTCGCGGATGCGGGCTTTTTCCGAAATCGGCGGCTAGCCTATTGCCGGAAGTGGCGCGTCTGCGGGAAACCTAAGCTATCCGTTCAGATTGTAGCGCTGAACAGGCATCCACAAATGCGTTCGAGCTGAGGGCGGCCATGGATTCGATGTCTTGATTTTGCGTGGTCCACAGTTGTAGTGACGTGACCTGATGCGCCGCCCAAAACCAATCGATTTTCACATCAGGCAGGGCCGAGTACAAAGAACCCTTCGGGTTCCCTAACGGGATGTCTGTTTTGGCTTGGCGACCGGAGCTAACCGCGAGAAATGACACGATCAATTGGTTTAGGCTTACGCCTTCTGCCTCTGCTTTGGTCGCCAGCTCGCGGTGCAGCCACCGCGGCATTCGAATAACGAATCGGCCACTGAAGTCTCTGCTATCGTCTGGATCGGGGACGACCGCGCCGTCTTCAATCGCCGCTTCCATCCAAGACGCTAAGGCATCGTCGAGCATCTCCAGCGCATCTTCACGCGTAACGCCAACCGTAAGGCAGCCCGGAATCTCGCGAATTCTTGCGAACCACGTCCCGTCATCTTCTTGGCGGAGTTCCCGAGTGTACGGCATCGCGACGCGGCGAGCAACTTCGTCATCAACTATTTGATTTTTTGTCATTTTTCCGCTTCCCGTAAGATCGCAATCTCTTCCTCAGCCCATTCGAGTACCTGTTTTACGTACGTTTCCTTTATCGTTTTAGCCCTTGGCACGGTAATCGGCTGACAGCCGGCTTTTCGATAAACGTAGTGGGAGCCGCCACGGCGCGGTTGGCGGCGTTCTCGCCCCAGCGCGACGAGAAGGGCGTCAAGCTCGCTAAACCCGCAATTCTTGCGGGCTGCCTTGATGCGGTCAAACATTCGGACCGCTCTCGCCAGATCGCCCTCGGGCACATGGACACTATAGCACTACCCGTGATATCATACCAGGGTGAAAAGCGCCACGCCGAAACCCCAGAACCAGGCGGCCCAGTTTGAGCTCGAGTTCGTTCCCTACGATGGGCCGGCCGAGCGAGCGAATATTTTTACGATAGAATTCGACGGCGGCAGCCTGGTGCTGCGTGTCATTGAGTCGCGAGAGAATCCTGAACCGCGCCCCACGCTCCTTGCAACGAAGCGTCAGAATGTGGAGGTGGGCAGGTTTGTCTTGAGCCCGACCGCGTTGCTAAGCCTCGAGGCGGCCGTATCGTTTGCCAAGAATTCTTACACTCGCGCGATGGGGCACGACTTGCCAAATCCCGCTGAGGTGATGAAAAAGCTTCGAGAGGTCGCCTCCGAGGGTCGATAGGTACAGGCCGCTGAGCTGAACCCGTCACAACGGAGCGAAGCCGGACGTTACCAGCCAAAGGGGGCCCTGGAGCATGGAGCAGGTCTACCTCGTCACCGGCACGTCGGCCGCGCAAAGCCGAGTCGAAGCGCTCGTTCGCGAGCATCAGACGAAGCTCGCGCGTTACGTGCGCCGGATGGTCGGAGATGCGGATGTCGCGCTCGACATAGCACAGGACGTTTTCTTCAGCGCGTACCGCACGCTCCAACGCGAGCCGGAACGTCCGCTAACCGCGGGCTGGCTCTACAAGACCGCGACGAATACGGCCATCTCTTATCTGCGCAGGAAGAAGATCTTGCGTTTCATGTCCCTCGATCGGGAACACGACGTGCGCTCGCTGCGCATCGACGAACGCAGCGCGGCCTCGATCGATCTGCAAGCGGCGATGCGCCGCCTGCCGGCGGAACAGGCCGCCGCGATTATGTTGACGAGTTACGCCGGGTACTCGTCGCAGGAAGCTGCGGCGATCCTCGGGACGAGCGCGGATGCGATCCGCCAGCGCGTTTGCCGCGCGCTGCGAACGCTACGCGCCGTGATGATGGAAAATGCATAAGGAGAATCTGCTGCACAAACAGATCGAGGTCATAGCGGGTGCGATCGCGCTCGGTGAAGCAACCGATGCGGACCGCCGGATGTATCGCGAACACATCGCGCGCTGCGCGGAGTGCTTGAGCGAGCTCGGCGGCGAGCACGAGCTCGCGCGTACCGCTGCGGGCATCGGATCGGCTCGCGAAAGCGAAGTTTGGAATCCGGAATTGGGGAATGTGTTCCGCAGCCGCGCGCGCCGTCTTTCGCCGGTTGTGCGCTTTGCGGCCGCTTTTGCCGTGACGTTCGCATGTGCGGCCGCCACGCTGCATTACTTCACGTTGCCGGCGCGGACTTCCCCAGCGGCTCTAACGTTTACAACGGCAAGCGCAACCGCGCACCACGCAAACGGACCGGCTGCACCGCAAAGCCAGCGCAAGCTGGTCGTTTACCACAACGTCGTGCAGATCGCGCGCGGTCCGCTCAGTGCCGCGGAATCGGCGCGCACGGATAATTCGCAAATCCCCGCCAAGCCGTCGGAGATCGCGGCGGTGACCGTGTATCCGCAAATCGCGCCGCCGAACAAAAGTCGCACGAGCGTACCCGTGTGGCGCGACCCGGTGTGGCGGACCGTATCGAGGATGACGACGACGTCGCTCAGCGAGACCGCGCCGCAACGCGTCAGCAGCGCTGAATCACTGCAACTCGGTTCGCAACTCCGGTCGGCGACGACCGACGCCGGCCCGCTCGGCGGCGAGACGGCGATCAATCCACAGCCGCCGATGATTGCGTATTCCGAAGGCGCCGAAGGCACGACCGCATTCGAAGTATTGATCGACGAACGCGGCACGCCCACGAAGTGCGTCATTACGAAGCCAGCGGGTTACCGCTTTCTCGACGAAGCGGTTTGCAAGGCTGCAATGAAAGCACGCTATTCGCCCAAGACCGTGGATGGCCGAGCCGTCCCCGGTATCTACCGCGATGCGTTCACTTTCCGCGTAAGTTCCGACGCCAGCGACGGACTGCCCAAACCCATTCATTAGCGCGACCCGGGAGAACGCTCGCATTTAGCAAAACCGCGACGCAATGCGCTTCTGCTTTGCGTTCGTGCTCGGTGTTCTACTGCTGGGATTGCCCGCATGCAATCGCGCGGGCCGGACGCAACTGCGTACGGCGGCCGTGCAGACCGCCATGCCCGCAAATGTCGGGCGCGGGCGAGCGATCTATCAAGCGCAATGCGCCGCTTGTCACGGCCGGGACGGCACGGGTGGACAAGTCGGCCCCGCGTTGCGTAACGAAAGCTCAAGACGCACGGTGGCAGCCGTACGCGCGATCATTCTTCAGCCCGAACCACCGATGCCGAAGCTATTTCCCGTCCGGCTGAGTGCAAGCGACGTGCGCGATGTCTCCGCCTACGTAGAAACGCTCTGATGCCGGTCGCAGTCTATCGGTTCGCGCGCGATCTCCGCTTGGACGATCATGCGGGGTTGAGCGCCGCGGCATCGCACGGGGACGTGCTGCCCGTGCTGATCATCGATCGCGACTTGGAGAAACGCCTGCGTTCGTCAACGCGCCGCGCCGCGTTTTACTGCGGTGCGGTTGCCGCGCTCGACGGCGCGTTGCGCGAGCGCGGCTCCGCGCTGGTCGTCCGTCGCGGCGAGCCCGCCGGCATTTTGGGGTCGCTCGTGCGCGAGGCCGGAGCCTCAGCTGTCGCCTGGAGCGCGAGTTATGACGGTGCCGGCGCGGCAGACGATGCCGAGCTGCAAGCCGCGCTCGAGGAAAGCGGAACGCGCGCGACCGCAGTGCATGACTCACCGGCGATTCCGCCGGAGGAAAGCACCGCAGCCCGCAGTTCGGGCGGCGAAGGTTACAAGGCCTTCGCTCCCTATTACGAAGTCTGGCGCGAACTCGAACCGGGCTCGTATGAAGCGCCGCTGTTGCTGTCATTTGCGCGCTCGGACGTGCCGAACGAGCCGCTCCCGCAGCCTAAAGAATTTGGATCGGCCGATGTGCCGGATGCGAGCTCCGCGCGGGCGCGTGAAAAACTGGATGCATTCCTGCGCGGCCCAGCGTTGCAGTACTCGATTGCGCTCAATGTGCCGGCGGACGATCGCACGTCGCACTTGAGCGCCGATCTCACGTTTGGGACGATCGCGGCGCGCACGATAGTCCGTGAAACGCGCCGCCGGCTCGACGATCCGTTTCTTCTTTCGGAGGAGCGCGCCTCATTGCGCCTATTTCAGCGATCGATCGCCATGCGCGACTTTTTTCTGCAGCTGGCCTGGTATAATCCGCGCACATCCGACGAGACGCTGCAGGAGAAGATGCGCGAATTTCCGTTTGCGGACTCGCATCCCCAGCTCGAGGCTTGGCGCGAAGGGCGCACCGGGTATCCGATCGTCGACGCGGGAGTTCGCCAGCTGCACGCGACGGGCTGGATGCACCCGCGCGTTCGGGCGATCGCCGCATCCTTCTTGTGTTTCGACCTCAACGTCGATTGGCGTGTGGGGATGGCCGAATGGGAGCGCTACTTGAGCGAGGACGATCCCGCGTTAGCGGTTGGAAATTGGCAATGGATTGCGGGCGTCGGCGCAGATCTCGCCGCCTATCCGCGCATTTACAATCCGCGCAAACAGGAGCGGCGTTTCGACCCGGCCGGTCTCTATGCGCGTAGGTGGATTGCGGAACTCGCGCATGCGCCCGGCGGCGGCTTCGGCGCCGTGCGCTCGGCGACAGCGCAGATCCAACTTCCGCTCGGAGACGCGCAGGAGTATCCGCGGCCGGTCGTCGATCACGATCGCGCGGCGCGCGATTTTCTAAAGCGGTATCAGGAGTTCGTTACGCCGGCAGCCGGTCGTCGATCCAATCGCTGACGATCGGAACTCGCACGTCATCGCCGTGCCAAGCGCGAATCCCGTAGAAGACGCTCATTATCATGAAGATCGGCAGCATGATGCCCAGCAAAACGTCCGCGCTCCATCCTAGGGGCGTCCAATTGATAAGCGGCAGCTTCAATATCAGGCTGAGCAGCGCGTAAAGTCCGTACATTCCGAAATTGAATCCGAGCGCTTGATAGGCGTGCTTACGCAGCCGGCGGGACTGTTTGCGATCGAACAGCGAGATGAGCGCGAGCGGCCAGAGCGGGTACCCGAGCGCAACGAGCGCGCGAGACTCGACCGGATCGGACGGGTCCGCGACGGATGCGCGGGCCTGCGCTGCAGGTTGCTGCTGTGCGCCATGCCACCACTGTTGCGAGCGCGGAGGGACTTTTCCGGCGACCGATTTGCGCTCCGCATTCGCCGAATCGATTTTGGCCGCTAGCCGGCAACTCGGGCACGTGCCCGCTTCGTCGCGGCAGGTAGCGCAGATCGCCTTCGTACAGTCCGTGCAACGCGCGACCGACGGAACGTTGGCATGAAAATAGCAGTCCACTGATATCCCCCAATCGAGTCTTTTCGTTTTCATCTACTCCTGCGGGTGACTAGAGGTTTCGCCCCTCCGGGGCGGCAAGGCAATCGCGGATGACGCGCCCACGCACGTTCGCGCGACTGGCGTCCGACGCGCGGCCCTATCTGCCGAGCATCGTCGCCGCCGTCGTCCTCGGCACGATCGGCGGTCTGTTGGCGCTCGTCCCGCCTTTGGGCCTGGGCCGGCTGCTGAACCACGTCGTGATCGCGCACCCGCCCAACATGCAAGAGCTCTACGTGGTGCTGGCGATCATATGGAGCTCGCTGATCGTGGCCGCGGTCACGAACTACGGCTCGAGTTACCTGCTTGCGTCCAGCGGACAATCGCTGATCGCGCGGCTGCGCGTACGCGTGTTTTCGCGGCTGCTGCACTTGCCGCTCGGCGAGTTCGACAAGTGGCGCCCAGGGGAACTGATCTCCCGCTTCGGCACCGACATGCAGATGATGACCGACGCCGTGACGATCTCGCTGCCGCAGCTCATCACTACATCCGTTACGTTCGTATCCTCGTTCGCCGCGATGCTTTACCTCGACTGGCTGCTGACGTGCTCGCTGATCATCATCGCGCCGCTCGTCTCGCTCGCCGTCTCGCGGTTTCAACTCTTGATTTCCGGCGCCACGACGCGCGCGCAACAGCGTATCGCCGATCTTTCCGCAAATTTGACTGAAGTGCTCAGCGGGCAGCGCGTCATCAAAGCGTTCGGCCGCGAGCAGTACGAAACGCAGCGCTTTTCGGGCCGCAACGAACAGTACTTCGAGACCTACATGAAGCTGACGCAGTTCATTCAGACGCAGCCCGTGGTCATCTCGACGCTGATGTCGAGCGCGGCCGCCGTCATCATCTGGCTTTCGATTCGCGAAGTGGTGCTCGGCCGGCTCAACGCGGGCAACTTGCTGACGTACTGGCTGCTCCTTGTGAATTTGGTCAATCCGATCAATCGCTTTGCAGCCTACATGGGCGAGCTCAGCAAGGCGGTCGTAGGTTCCGGCCGCGTCTACGAGCTGCTCGATCTGCCGGTGGAGCGCGCCGATAAACCCGGTGCGGTGAGGCTGGAAAACGTGCGCGGCCGCATTGCGTTTGAGAATGTACATTTCTCATACGAGCCGGGGTCGCCGGTGCTGCAGAATTTCAGCGCGGTCATCGAGACGGGCGAAGTGATCGCGCTGGTCGGCCCGTCCGGAGCCGGTAAGACGACGATCGTGAATCTGGTACCCCGCTTCTACGAGCCGCAGGCGGGGCGCATCACGCTGGACGGAATCGATCTGGCCGGCGTGCGGCTGCGCGATCTGCGGGACGCGATCGCCATCGTGCCGCAAGAGGCGCAACTCTTTCGCGGGAGCATCGCAGATAATATACGCTACGGCCGTTTGGACGCAACGGACGAAGAAGTGCTGGCTGCGGCGAGCGAGGCCAACGTCGACGAATTCGTGGCCGGCTTCCCCGAAGGCTATCAGACCGAGGTCGGGGAGCGAGGCTCCCGCTTATCTGGGGGCCAGCGCCAGCGCGTTTCGATCGCGCGCGCGATTCTGCGCGATCCGCGCATCCTTATATTAGATGAAGCAACGAGCGCGCTCGACAGCCACTCCGAGGCGCTGATCGAGAGCGCGCTCGACCAGCTGCTTGCCGGACGCACGACGCTGATTATCGCGCACCGCCTTTCGACCATCCGCCGCGCGAACACCATCATGTATATCGAAGCCGGCCGCGTTATCGAAGTGGGGTCGCACGAGGCGCTGCTGGCCAACGGCGGCGCTTACGCCCGCCTGCACGCTACGCAGTTCGCTTGAAATATTCGCGAGCCGGCCTTTGGTGCGCGCTCGCGGCGCTGGCGGTTCATGTACTGGGAAACGCGCACTACGGTTTTTTCCGCGACGAACTGTACTTTATCATCTGCGGGCGGCATCCGGCCCTAGGATATGTCGACCAGCCGCCGCTTACGCCGCTGCTGGCCGCGCTCTCGCAATCGTTCGGGATCTCGCTTTTTGCATTGCGCGTGATTCCGGCGATCTGCGCCGCGATTGCGGCCTACACTGCTTGCGTCCTGGCGGCCGAGTTTGAGGGCGGCCCGTTCGCGCAAACCATTGCAGGTTTGGTGACCATCGCGGCGCCCGAAATGATGGCGCTGGGATTCCGGCTTTCGCCCGACTCGATCGAGCTGTGCACGTGGCCTTTGATTGCGCTCTGGACGCTGCGCCTTACCCGCGGCGCGGATCCGCGCTGGTGGCTGGCCGTGGGCGCGCTGAGCGCGGTAGCGGCGTGGAGCAAATACACCGTCGTGTTTTTTGCCGCAGCGCTCTTGGTGGCGTTGCTGTTGACGCCCGAGCGGCGGGCTTTGCGTACGTGGTGGTTTCCGGCGGGAGCCTTGTTGGCAGCCGTCTTGATCTTGCCGAATTTCATCTGGCAGCTCGACCACGGCTTTCCGATGCTCCAGCTGCTGCAAAACGACTACGGCAAATTCTTGCTGAAAAATCCGCCGTTTCCGCTTCAGCAGATCATCATCATGAGTCCGCTGCTCTCGATCGTTTGGCTCGGCGGATTGGTGTGGCTGCTCTACGTCCGCAGTACGCGGTTTTTAGGAATAGCTTACCTTGCGCTCATCGCGATCATGTGGGCGCTGGATGCGAAGAATTACTATCCCGCGCCGGTCTATCCGTATCTGATTGCGGCGGGCGCAATACCGATCGAACGCTGGACCGCCTCCCGTGGGGCGTGGCGGGTTGCCGCTGTTGCAGCAATCTTCGTCTTCGCCGTTCCATCGGTGCCGTTTGTCTTGCCGGTGCTTCCGCTGCGAACGTTCGTCGCGTATCAAGAGACGCTCGGCCATCTCTTCAATCTGCGTTTTCACGTCGATCGAAAGGCCGGCAACAACGTGCCCATCCAGTACTATGCAGACATGACCGGCTGGCCGGAATTAGCGGCTACGGTCGCGGGCGTCTACCGGCGCTTGCCCGCCGCCGAGCGCGTGCAAGCCGCGATCTTCGCGCGCAACGCGGGTGAGGCCGCGGCCATCGACGTCTACGGAAAACGCTACGGTTTGCCGGCGGCCTTGAGCGGCAACAACAACTATTGGTTATGGGGACCGCGCGGCTTCACGGGAAATGTGCTGATCGATGTCAACGGCAATCTGCGCAACGACCGGGGGCGTTTTGCATCGGTTCAGCTCGCCGTGATTTTCCGCAATCAGTATGCGATGCCGTACGAAAACGACGTCTCCGTTTACGTCTGCCGCGGAATTCACCCGTCGCTCGCCGCGCTGTGGCCGAAGCTGCGGAACTACAGCTACGGTTTTGAAGGGTTATGAAGCAAGGAGGTTCGCATGCTCGTGCTCACGCGCAAGGTTAACCAGTCGATCGTGATCGGCGACGACGTGCGCATCGTGGTCGTGGCGATCGAGCGCGATCAGGTCAAGCTCGGCATCGAGGCGCCACGCGATCTCGCCGTGCATCGCTCCGAGGTCAGCGAAAAGGCCAAAAAGCCTTAAGCGGCCGGTTCATGATCGGGCGGCTGCTCGGGCGGAACCGGCCCCGGCTGATCCTGGGACGGAACGCTTGGTTGGCCAAGGAGGCTCCATAGGCGCCCGCACCCTGTAGGCGATAGGTGTTTATGCCAATTGGGCTGGGGCGGTAGTTCAAAAGACCATATATAATTTCTGTTATTATGCATGATACTCGCGTTGTTATGGTATAGTACGTGGGTGAGGTATACGAATATGCAGGAAAATAGCCAACCTACCATAGGCATAGAGGCATTAAAAAATCTAGCCCTGACCCTCCTCGAAGAGCACGACGGCGTAATTACGGTTCCGCTCCGCGATCTGAAGGAGGCGATGGACGTAGGCAGACTCGGCAGCCAGGTGCGCCAGCAGATAGAGGACAGCCTATTGGAGGCCGGAGTGGGAATCTACCCGAGTCCTATGCCTGACTCGGAGAATGCCTTCGTGCGTTTGTACCGGCGGGGCACCAAGGTGGCACTCCTTATTCAAAACGTGAACAAGTTAAACGCGACTGGCGACATCTATTTCCGACAGTTTGAGAAGGGTGATATCGCGAATCCTGAGCGCGAGGCTATCCAACAAATCCGCCACGTGCTGGACGACCTCAAGTAGAGCCGGCGTCTAGTCCAACCTTATGATCACATTCGTACCTCAGCCCGGCACTGTCTTGATGTGTGACTTCGAGGCGATCGGCTTCCAAGAGCCGATGATGACCAAGAAACGGCCGGTCGTCGTTCTTCAGCGTAGGCTCCGTACTCACAATCCACAGACAATTCTCGTCGTGCCATTGAGCACAACGCCTCCAAATCCGGTGCGTGTTTGGCATCACCAAATACCAGCGGCCCGCTACTTGTTCTTGTCAGCAAGCGATTCGATCTACGTGAAGGGCGACATGGTATACGCGGTGCCTGTGTCGTGCCTCGATCGACTAAGAACCAATAGGGGATGGGAAGCGCCGGTTCTGCCGCGTGAAGAGTTCGCGGCCGTCCAAACCGCCGTCAGGGAGGCTCTCGCCCTCTAGCGGCCTTGACTAACCCCGATCTTGGCGGGTACACTTTGGGTGTCACCCGTAAAGCGGGATTGGGAGTCCTGGCGGTACCGCCAGGGCTTCATTCTTATATGGACCCCCTCGGGGGCCTCGTGCTATAATCGCGCGGCTCCCTTCGAGGGAGCGACTACGACCCGGCACGGAGGCTGGGCGCGATGGCCTCACATCGACCGGAGCCAGGATGGGCCGCCGGTCCGGGGTCAGAAAGGGTTCTTTTCCTTGTCCGTTATTTCGATGCGGGCGCTGCTCGAAGCCGGAGTCCACTTCGGCCATCAGACGCGGCGCTGGAATCCCAAGATGAAGCCGTACATCTTCCAAGAGCGCAACGGCATCTACATCATCGATCTCGCCCTTACCGTGCAGAAGCTGCGCCTGACGTACGACGCTGTGAAACAGATGTCGCGCGAGGGCAAAGTCATTCTGTTCGTCGGCACCAAGAAGCAAGCGCAAGACGTCGTCCGGGAAGAAGCCGAACGCGCCGGTACTTACTATATCAACCAGCGCTGGCTCGGCGGCACGCTCACAAATTTCGCGACGATTCAAAAGCGCATATCGCGGCTGCGCGAACTCGAGGGCATGAAGCAGCAAGGCGACTTCGAGCGTCTTCCTAAGAAAGAAGTCGCGAAGCTGCAGGACGAGATGTCGAAGCTCGAGCGTTTTCTGGGCGGCATCAAAGACATGCACCGCCTTCCCGATGCGATCTTCATCGTCGATCCGAAGAAAGAGCGCATCGCCGTACTGGAGGCGCGCAAGCTAAAAATTCCGATCATCGCGGTGATCGACACCAATTGCGATCCCGACGAGATCGATTATCCGATCCCGGGCAACGACGACGCGATCCGCGCCGTCAAGTTGATGGTCTCCAAAATTGCCGACGCGATCATCGAAGGCAAGACCGAAACGGAGAGCTCGCTCGACGTGACCGAGTACAACGAAGGCGGCAGCGTCGACTATACGGGATACGAGGAGCCGGTTACGACGCTGGCCGATGCGGAAACGGAGGCAACCGTTTGAGCGTGGCCTACCAACCCAAAGCCGACGAGATTAAAAAACTTCGCGAGTCTACGGACGCGCCGATGATGGATTGCAAGAAGGCACTCGCAGAGGCAGCCGGCGACTTTGAGCGGGCGCGCGAATTGTTGTTGGCGCGCGGAGCCGCACAGGCGCAGAAGAAAGCAGAGCGAGCCGCCAACGAAGGCTTGATCGCCAGCTACATTCACGCCGGCGGCAAGATCGGCGTGCTCGTCGAGGTGAACACCGAGACGGACTTCGTCGCACGCAATCCCAAGTTCAGCGAACTAACCCGGGACATCGCCATGCACGTGGCCGCTATGTCACCGCTGTACGTCGACCGCGAAAGCGTACCGCTCGAGGTCGTCGAAAAGGTCCGTGCAGAGCTGGCCGTCTCGGTGCCGTCCGGGAAACCGGCCGAGATCGCTGCGAAGATTGTCGAGGGCAAGCTGAACAAATGGTTCGAGGAGCACTGTCTGCTCGATCAACCTTTCGTCAGAGACGATACGATGAGCGTCGGCGACATGATCAATCGCTCGGTGGGTGTTCTCGGCGAGAACATCAAAGTGCGCCGGTTCACGAAATATGCGCTGGGAGATCGGTGAAGCCGTGAGCGCAGTGCAGCCGAGATTCCGCCGCGTCCTGCTGAAGATTTCGGGCGAAGCCTTCGCCGGACGCGAGACCGGCGTCGACGTCGCGACGACCGACGCGATGGCCCAGCAAATTGCCGACGTCAGCCGCGACGGCGTTTCGGTCGCAATCGTGGTCGGCGGCGGGAACATCTGGCGCGGAAAAGTTCACGAGGAAGCCGGTATGGATCGCGCGACCGCGGATTACATGGGCATGTTGGCGACCGTCATCAATGCGCTCGCATTGCAAGACTCACTCGAGCGAATGGGCGTGCCATCGCGCGTGCAGACCGCTATTTCGATGCATCAAATTGCCGAACCGTATATCCGGCGGCGCGCGATACGCCATTTGGAAAAAGGCCGCGTCGTCATATTTGCTGGCGGCACGGGCAACCCGTATTTTACGACCGACACCACCGCCGCTTTGCGCGCCGTTGAAGTCAACGCCGAGGCATTGCTGAAAGCAACGCGCGTAGACGGCGTCTACACCGCCGATCCGAAGAAGGATCCAACCGCGACTCGCTTCGACCAGCTGCCTTATCTCGAAGTGCTGCAGCGCGGTCTCGAAGTGATGGACAATACCGCGCTGACGCTGTGCATGGACAATAACTTGCCCATCATCGTTTTTGACATGGCCGTGCCCGGCAACATCCGGCGCGTCATCCTCGGTGAATCGATCGGCACCGTCGTCGGCAAGCCCAAGCCAACCTTGGCGGGAACGGCCGGCTCGTAATGGCGGACAGCTTTAAGGAAGCCGAAGGCAAAATGAGCAAGTGCGTGGAGGCGGCACGCGGTGAATTCGCTTCGATTCGGACCGGCCGCGCGACGCCCGCACTCTTGGACCGCCTACATGTTGAGGCCTATGGCACGTCCGTGCCGCTCAAACAGGTGGCGACGGTCAGCGTGCCCGATCCCCGCTCGCTCATGATTGCGGCTTTCGATCGCAACACGGTCGGCGACATCCGTAAAGCGATCGAGAAAAGTGATTTGGGGCTGACCCCCAACGTGGACGGTAATTCGATTCGCCTTTCGATACCGCCGTTAAACGAAGAGCGCCGCAAAGACCTCGTGAAAATCGTCAAGAAAAAGGGCGAGGACGGCAAGGTCGCGGTTCGCAACGTCCGTCACAAAGTGCACGACGATCTGCGCACGCAACTCAAAGACCACGATATCACCGAAGACCAGAACAAACGGATGCAGGACCAGCTGCAAAAACTGACCGACCGATTCATCAAGGAGATCGATCAGCTGGTCGTCGCCAAAGAAAAAGAGATCATGGAGGTATGAGCGCTGCTTGACGAGCTCGTTCTCATGCCCGAAACGCAAGCGCGCCGCCAACTGCACGGACGCGTTGCGGCGTTTTCGGTTTTAGCGCCCGTGGGTTCGTTTGCCGGCAAGGGCGCGCTTCGCGTTCTGCGCGCGTCCGCGGTCGCGGACGGTGTCGAGCTGGTTTGCGGATATGAAGCCTACGAACCCTTCGACAAGCTCAGGACAGCCAACTGATGGCCCGCGTGTTGCCCGCTCCGCGGGCAGAGCTCGATCTCGCGAGGCTCCCGCGCCACGTCGCAATCATCATGGACGGCAACCGGCGCTGGGCCAAGAGCCGTGGGTTACCCGCCGTCGAAGGCCATCGCCGCGGCATGCTGGCGCTGCGCGAAGTTACGCGCGCTTGCAGCGATCTCGGGATTCCGATCCTGACGGTCTATGGCTTTTCGACCGAGAACTGGCGGCGCGATTCGACGGAGATATCGCTCTTGCTGGATCTGTGCGTCTATTTTGCGCAGAACGAGCTCATCGAATTGAGCCGCAACAACGTGCGCGTCAACGTGATCGGCGCGTACCGCGCACTTCCTGAACCTTCACGTAATTCGCTCGAGCGGTTGATGGAACGAACCGCCGCGAACACGGGCCTGCTGCTGAACCTTGCCGTGAACTACAGCGCCCGCGCCGAGCTGCAGCGCGCGGTCAAGGCGATCGCCTCCGATGTGGCTGCCGGGAAATTGCAAGCCGGCGATATCGGCGACGCGACGATCGCTTCCTATCTGTACACGGCCGATCAACCCGACCCGGATATGCTGATCCGGCCCGGAGGCGAGCACCGGCTCTCAAATTTCCTCCTCTATCAAGTTGCCTACACCGAACTCGTGATGAGCGAAGTATATTGGCCTGACTTCGGAAGGGACGAATTCGTGCGGACGCTGCTGGAGTTTCAAAAGCGGCAGCGACGCTTCGGAGGAACGTGAACGCGACTCGCCGCGTCCTGGTCGGAATCGCGCTCGCAGTCATAGGTTTGGGATCGGTCTTTGAGCCGGTCGCGTTTTATATGGTCATTCTGGCCGTAGGCGCGGTCAGTTTGTACGAACTCGCACGCCTCTGTGAAATAAAAGGAACGCCGCTCGAATATCAGGTTGCGATTCCGGGCGTGCTCGCCTACATTTTGCTCAGCATATTCGGCCTGCTTTCGCACTGGGAAGGCGCGCTGCTGGCATCGGTCGTGCTCGTGGCGTTTTGGCTGGGCATGTACGGCGAACAGCAGGGCTACTTCGCGCGCACCGCTTACACGCTGCTCGCGGTCTTATACATCGGAAAGCTGCTGACGTACTTCATTTTCATCCGTCAAGTGCCGTTGATGGGTTTGTACTGGACGCTCTATGTGATCGTCCTAATTGCGCTGACGGACATCCTCGCGATGCTCGTTGGATCGTTCATTGGACGAACGAGCCTGACGAAAATCTCGCCGAAAAAAACGGTCGAGGGCTCTCTCGGCGCGCTCGTGCTGGTGACGGCAATCGGTGCGCTGCTCGGCACGACTCCATACCTGGGCATGCAGTGGTGGCAAGGGGCTGCGCTCGGCGCAGTTACGTGCCTAGCCGCGCAAGCCGGCGATTTGGTCGAGTCGGCCCTCAAGCGTGACGCAGGCGTCAAAGACAGCGGAACCGTGATACAAGGTCACGGCGGCGTCCTCGATCGTTTCGATTCTTATTTGTTCGGCGGAATGGCGTTTTACGGTATGCTGCACATCATAGGGTTGCTTCCCTTTGCGTAAGCGCGTTGCAATTCTCGGCAGTACCGGATCGATCGGAACGCAGGCGCTCGACGTCATCGCGCGCCATCCGGATCGCTTTACGGTCGCAGCGCTGGCAGCGGGCAAGCAGATCGACAAACTCCGCGAACAGGCGAGGCGCTTTGACGTTGCGGTTACTGCGTCGGCAGCCGACGGACCCGCGGGATTGTTGCGCGTTGCGGTCGAGTCCAAGCCCGATATTCTGCTGGCCGCGACCGACGGTTTCGTCTCCTTCGATGCGGTCTTTGCGGCGGTCGAGCGCGGAATCGATGTTGCCGTTGCCAACAAAGAGCTGATCGTAGCGGCCGGCGAGCTGCTGATGGCGTCGGCGGCGCAAAGCGGCTCGCAGATCGTTCCGGTTGATTCCGAACATTCCGCGATCTTACAGTGCCTCGTGGGTGAAAGCCGCGAGCGGGTGCAGGCGATCGTGCTGACGGCTTCCGGTGGTCCGTTTTGGCGCAAAGCCGCAAGCGAGATTGAAAATGCGTCGCTGGATGCTGCGCTGGCTCATCCGACTTGGCAGATGGGCGTGAAGAATACGGTCGATTCCGCCAGCATGATGAACAAGGGACTGGAAGTGATCGAGGCCAGCCGGCTTTTCGGCCTGACCGGCGATCGCATCGGCATTCTGGTGCATCCGCAATCGATCGCGCACGGCATTGTGATCTTCAGCGACGGGAACGTGAAAATTCAGGCCGCCCCTCCCGACATGAGGCTACCCATTGGATATGCTTTAGCGTTCCCCGACAGATTGATGGATGATCAACACAGCATATCCAATGGGACCCCAAGAAGTTTAACAGGCGCTCCGCCTACGGCTGCGCGCCCCCCACGGGCGAAGCCCCTGGGGCCCCCCAATTCAATTTTCGATCCGCTTGCCGCGATCGGCGCCCATCCGGAGGCGTCGGCGCTCCGTTACGATTTCGAACGGCCGGATCTCGAGCGGTTTCCGTGCGTGCGGCTGGCCTACGAGGCCCTGGCGCGAGGCGGTACGGTCCCCGCGGCGCTCTCGGCGGCAAACGAAATCGCAGTTCATGCGTTTGTAGAAGGGGAGATTCGCTTCGGGCAAATTTCGGCGGTTATCGAGGAAGCGCTCTCCAGCGTAGCTCCACGCGCGGTAAGTTTGAATGCGGTGCGCGGCGCCGACCGGCAAGCTCGCGAAGCTGCGCGGGCCGCCGTGAACGCGCTGCGCGGCATAAAGGTATAACGAAGAGCTATGGTGATTCTGGCTGCAATTTCTCTGACGAGCATCGCGAAGATCGCGCTCTTCTTGCTCGTACTTTCGGTGCTCGTCGTACTGCACGAATACGGGCATTTCGTGCTGGCGCGTTTGAACAAAGTGCGCGTGCTGGAATTTTCGGTCGGCTTTGGACCGAAGCTTGCAGGCTGGACGAGCAAACGCTCTGGGACAGCCTATTCGTTGCGGGCGCTTCCGCTCGGCGGATATTGCGCGATGCACGGTGAGGACAACAAGACCTCGGAAGCGGAATTGCAGCGCGAATTTCGCGACGAAGCGCCGGTTTATGAAGACGACAACTTCCAGGCCAAGAAGCCTTGGACGCGCCTGGCGATCATAGCGGCAGGCCCGATCGCAAATTTCATTCTCTGCCTGGCGATTCTCTTCGTGAGCGCAATTGCGTTCGGCGTGCAAAGCGACCGCTTTCAACCGCGGATCGGACCGCTCAGTCCGAATATGCCGGCGCAGCGAGCCGGCATGCATGCGGGCGATCGCATTCTGCAGATCGACGGCCGCTCGATTCAAGGTGGCGATCAGCTGGTGAATACGATTCATTCTTCGCTCGGCAAGCCGCTGCGCGTGACGTTCGACCACAACGGTGCAGTGCGTACGGTAAGCGTCACGCCGGCGCGCTGCCCAGCGCCGCAAGAGAAGCAAGGCTGTTTGGGGTTCCAGCCGGTTGCGATGTTCGAGCGGGTGGGCCTTGCCGACGCCGCCCGAGCGTCGCTTGCGAATTTTGTGTTCATTGGGCGGCAGACGTTCAGCAGCCTCGCCCTCCTAGTCAGTCATCCGCGGCAGTACGGCGGCCAGGTTTCGGGCGTGGTCGGCATGGGCCAGGCGGCGATGTCCATTCAGGATTTCGGCTGGGGACCATACATGTTTTTCGCGGCGCTTATCTCGTTTGCGCTCGGACTTTTCAACCTGTTGCCCCTGCCGGCGCTCGACGGGGGCAGGGGCGCCTTCATCATTGCCGAGCTGGTGCGCGGAAAACCCGTCGATCCGGAGAAGGAAGCCCTCGTGCACATCACGGGTTTTGCCGTGCTGATTGCGCTGATACTGGTCATCAACTTCTATAACGTCGTCCAGATCTATCAAGGGAAAGGGCCCTTTTGATTAGACTCCGCCGCAAGAGCAAGCCCGTCTTTCTCCAAAATAAAACGGGGAAAGACGATGCGAAGTCTATTTGGATTGGCGGCGATCATCCGATCGTCGTGCAGACGATGACGACCACGGATACCGCCGACGCCGACGCGACGCTGGCGCAGATTTACGGTTTGGCCATGGAAGGCGCCGAGGTCGTTCGCGTAACGGTTAAAGATCCGCCCGACGCCGCCGCCATGCCGGCAATTGTCCAACGTTCACCCGTTCCGATCGTGGCCGACATCCACTTCGATCACCGCATGGCGCTCGCGGCCATCGAGGCCGGCGTTGCAAAATTGCGGCTCAACCCGGGCAACATCCGCGATTACAACAAGACTAAGGAAGTCGTCGAGGCCGCGAAAGCGCGCGGCATTCCAATCCGCATCGGGGTGAACATGGGCTCCCTGGCGGCCGATCTCGAGAAGACGCTCGGCCATACGCCCGAAGCGATGGTCGAATCGGCGATGCGCCACGTGGAGATCCTCGAGGGTCTGAATCACAGCGATATCGTTATCTCGCTCAAGGCGCACGATGTGACGACCACGGTAGCGGCCTATCGCCTCATGGACAAACGGTTGCGCGAGCGCGACACGCCCTACGCATTGCACTTAGGAATTACCGAAGCCGGTTTGTTGCGCGACGGCACGATCAAGTCGTCCGTCGGGCTAGGGATCTTGCTGTTCGAAGGCATCGGCGACACGATCCGCATCTCGCTGGCCGCCGACCCAATCGAGGAAGTTCCGGCTTGCTGGAGTTTGCTCAAGGCGCTCGGCCTGCGCGAAAAAGGTTTTGAAATTACGGCCTGTCCGTCGTGCGGACGCGCCGAGATCAGCGTGCTGGAACTGGGCGAAAGCGTCGAAGCGATTGCCAAGGAATATACCGCGCCGGTGAAAGTCGCCGTGATGGGCTGCGTCGTAAACGGTCCGGGCGAATCGAAGATGGCCGACGTCGGCGTCGCCGGCGGAAAAGGCAAAGGCGCGATCTACCGCGCGGGCGAGCTCGTCGGCACTTTTCCGGAAGACCAACTCTTGGGAGCATTGCGTGCGGAGATCGAAAAAGTGATCCGCGAAAAGTATCCGGAGCATGCGGTATAAAGCGCCCGGCCTCGCTGCCGTAGCGGTCACCGCGGCGATTGCAGTTGCCGCTTCGCTTGCGTTCTCGCTCGCCAAGCCGGTTGAAGTGCGCGTAGACGGACAACCAATGCTGACCGACGTGCCGCCCGTGCGAACGGATGCGGGCGTTTTCGTGCCGCTGCGTCCGCTGAGCGATGCGCTTGGCGTCGAAACGCGCTACGAGCAAAAATCCGGTGACATCTTCCTGACTCGCGGCGATCAGCTATTGCATCTGAAGATCGGCGATTTGCACGCGACCTTGAACGGTATGCCGATGACGCTCAAACATGCGCCTTTCCGCGTGCGCGGCCGCGCGATGATTGGTCTGCGCACGGTTCAGCGAGCATTCGGCGTACGCGTCAAGTTCGACAAGACCGCATCGCGCGTCGACGTGAACACGCTGGGAACGGCCGCCGCCCCCTAAGGTCCGTCCACCTATTGACCCTCACGCTGCGTGAGCCTGTAGTGTAGGAGCGTGAACACGATGACTCGGCCTTACTATCGCGCTAAGGAATTCGCCGAACGCGCCGGCGTGACGGTCCGCACTCTCCATCTTTATGACGGGATGGGTTTGCTGCCGCCCGCCGATCGCACGGAAAGCGGATATCGCCTCACGGCGAGCCGGAACTCGCACGCCTCGAGCAAATAGTCGGCGCTGAGATTCGTCGGGTTGAGCTTACAGGAAATCAAGGGTCTTCTCTCAGCTGAAGTATTGCCGCTCATCGTGGCGTTGCGCATGCAACGCGAAATCATACTCACGCGCCGCAACCGCCTCGATCTCATTCTGGAGGCGATCGCGCGCGCGGAGCAGGCGATCTCCGGTGAAAATGACGCCACTCGTTGGGGGACGCTCCGCGCCATCATTGAGGTGATGAAAATGGAAAACAACGATTCGAATTGGACGAAGAATTACTTCTCGGAGGAAGCGCAGCAAAAAATCGCCGAACGTGCATCCCAAATTCCAAAGAAAGAAATCGAAACCGGTGAACGGGCTTGGACGCAACTCATTGCCGAGGTCGAGGAAGCGGCAAGGCACGAGGACCCGGCGAGCGAGCACGCACGGGGCCTGGCCAGACGGTGGAAGGCACTCGTGGGGGAATTCACCGGCGGTGACAAGTCGATCGGCCAAGGCTTGAACAAGCTCTGGAGCGACCAGACGCACTGGCCCAAGGGTTTCGGGCGGCCCTGGAGCGATGAAGCTGACAGCTTCATCGTCAGCGCGTTGAACCACGAGTCATAACGTCGCCTCGCAGGCGCCGGTGGAGGCTTACGTCATGGATCTATTCGGAGTGAAGTTTTCCATCGCGCTCGGCGCATGGCGCTTGCGTCTTGTGCTGATGCTGGAAGACGCCGAAGCTGTCCAAAAACAGCCGCTAGCGCCGCCCTCTCAGCGCGTGGCTACGATGCAAAGCTTGATGAACTAAATGGGGGTTGCTGACATCCTTACCGTTAGGGCAGCTCCTGTAAGCCCTCCGGTTCGATCACCGGCACCACGTCGTCAGGATCCGATTTGCGGAAGCCGTAACTGAAGAAGAAGATCAATCCGACAACGAGCGCGATAACGAACCAAGTCCACGTAGCGCGCGACAATCCGAAGATTGCCAAAAATAGCGAACAGACGATCCCTAGAATCGGGAAGAGCGGCACGAACGGAACCCGGAAGCTGCGCGGCATGTCGGGCTTGCGCTTGCGCAGATAGAGTACGCCTGCGCAGACGACGGTGAAAGCGATTAGCGTGCCGATGTTGACGAGATTCAAGAGTTGGTTAAGCGGCACGATCAGTGCGAGCAGAGCGACTGCAACGCCCGTAATCATGGTCGTGATGGCGGGAGTTTTGAAGCGCGGGTGAACTTTGGCGACGACGGGCGGGAGCATCTTATCGCGTGCCATGACGTAGAAGATGCGCGATTGCCCGAGCAATGAACTGAGCGCGACGCTCGTCGTCCCCGCGAGCACGCCCATCGTGATGATCCAATTCAGAATCGGCATGTGCAGTGGCGCGAGGGCGTAGACAAGCGGATTCTTGATGGGCACCTTGTTCCACGGAACGGCGCCGACCAGGACGAGCGCCGTCGCGCAGTAGATGACTGTACCGATAGCAAGCGCGCCGATCACGCCCATGGGGACGTCGCGCTGCGGATTTTTACATTCCTCGGCGGTCGTCGTCGCCGTGTCGAACCCGATGTAACTGAAGAATACGTACGCCGATATCGCGATGATGCCGTACGGTTGCGCGGATGACGAGTAATCCATCATCCCGCCGAATGGCTTGAGCGTGCCCCATCCGTGCGGACTGAAGTTGTGGAAATTCGCGAGATGCACGAGGCTGAGGCCGGCAATAATGAACACGATCAGGGCCGAAATCTTTAACACGACGAAGATGTTGTTGGTCGTGGCGGTTTCGCGAATACCGATGGCCAGAAGCACGCTCAATAGGATCACGAAGACGGCGCTGAGGATGTCGAACTGAGAGTGCGCGATATCCCAGTTTTGCGGCAGCCACCAAACCCCATGAACGGTGAGCGCAGATTGCTGCGCCCAAACCGGCAGCGACATACCGAACGTCTTGAGCACGTCTTGCACCGCGGCCGAGAACTGCTGAGCAACCGGCGCCGCCGATATACCGTATTCGAAAATCAACGCGAAACCGATGATCCAGGCGAAAAGTTTTCCCATGGTCGCGTACGCGTACGTGTAGGCGCTGCCGGCGACCGGTACCATCGCGCCGAGTTCGGCATAGCAGAGAGCTGCAAAAAATGAGGTCGCGCCGGCCAGCAAATAAGAGACGATGACCGCCGGCCCCGCGCCTTTGACGCCGGTGCCGATCGTCGTGAAGATGCCGCCGCCGATCATCGTGCCGAGGCCGATCGCCACGAGGTCTTTCGCGGTCAACGCACGGCGCAAGATCTTGCGCGTGCCCAGCTCGCGCAGACGTTCGGCGTTGGTCGTTTGGAAAAGGCGTGCGACGAACGAGCTCATCGGGAATCCTCCGGCGGTTGCGACGCGGCGTTCCATTGCGCTTCCGCAACGCCGGCGCGCTTATTTACGGCGCGGGCCCAAACGAAGAGCGCATCGGAAAGGCGATTCAAGAACGCAGCGGTCTCGACCGAGATCTCCGGTTCCTGCGCGCGCAGCGAGATCAGCAGCCGCTCGGCGCGGCGGCATACCGTGCGCGCGTAGTGCAGCTGCGCGCCGGCGGCGTTTCCGCCGGGCAGGATAAAAGCGTGGAGCGGTTCGAGCTGAGCCTCGGTTTCGTCGATCGCTCGTTCGAGTGCCGCGATGTGCGATGCGCCAACCAGCGGCATGTCCGGCCAGCGGTGTCTGACCGGAGTCGCAAGCTCGGCGCCCAGATTGAAGAGCATGTCTTGCGTCCATGCCAGCCACCGATCGATACGGTCGCCGCGCAGATGAGCGCGCGCCACGCCGATCGCGCTGGAAAGCTCGTCGACGGTCCCATAGGTTTCAATGCGCGCGCTGTTTTTGGAAACGCGCTCGCCGCCCACGAGTCCGGTACTGCCGTTGTCGCCGGAGCGGGTGTAGATGCGCGTTCGCTTCGCCATGCTACTCCTTGCAACGCTCGCGGTTCCCAGGCCTTTTTAAAGAAACGGAACCGTCGCCCGATGGCGAACGTATGCCGGGGTATGAGCAAAAGAATCGAACGCCGCGCGTTTCTTGCGGCCGCTGCGGCTGCTTCCGCGACCGCGGCCTTGGGCAACGGCATCGCTTACGGACAGCAACCCGGATTCGCCGCCGCAAACATTCAGCTCGACCCTTCGCCTTCCGGCCGCCGCATGTTAGCGGAATTCATGGGATTGAGTTTCGAGGCTCCGCTTATCCCGGGCAGTGTCTTTTTTAACGGCGGCAATCGCACGCTGATCGATTACGTGCGCGGACTGGGCGGCCGCGGCATACTCCAATTCGGCGGCGCCAACCTGGATACGACCGCTTATGCGGCACCAGATCTCGCAAATCTTGCGCAGTTCGCGTCGGCGGTGAATTGGCGCATCGTACTCGGCTTGAGCATGAGCGCGCCGGTTTTCAACGTGGCCGATCAAGCCGCCAAAGCCAGCCAAGCGTTGGGAGAGCAGCTTTTGGCGTTCGAGCTCGGCAGCGCGCCCGATCTGCGTTTCAAAGATTACGGCACATTCTTGCAGACCTTTCGAGCGCGCGTCGCATCCGTGAGCGCCAACGATCCCGCGGCCATGTATGCCGGCCCCGCAACGGCCGAACATGCGGATTGGGCGGCACGTTTCGCGCAAGACGAGCGCCCGCAGCTCGTGTTGCTCACGCAGCAGTACGCCCATACGGGCGGCGAGCTGGCGTTGCAGGTAGGCGTGCGCGATATTCCCAAGACCGCAGCGCTGGTCGACTTGCCGTACCGCATCGAACAGATCGTTTTAAGCAGCAATAACGTGGCCAACGCGCTGTGGGCGCTGGATTTCTCACTCGAGCTCGCGGCCAGCGGAGCCGACGGCGCGAATTTCCACGACGACGCCGATGCGCAGCGCGGCCCGCTGTATCAGGCGCTGCTGCTCGTCAAGGAATCCGTCAATGCGCGCTTCGTGCCGATGAAACTGCAAGGCGGCAACAACAATTTTACGGCCTACGCAGTCGAACGCGACGACGGAACGCGCGTCGTAACGCTGATCAATCGCGATTCGAACCTGGGAGCTGCCGTCAACTTGAACGCGGGGCGTCCGCCGCGCAACCCGCGCGTCCGCCGGTTAACGGCGCTGAGCATGGATACCACGCAAATCAACGTCGTGGATTGGCAGCCCGTGGATCCCTCAACGCTCGAAGTTCCGCCGGCGTCGGCTGCGCTCGTCACGCTTTAATGCCCGAGCTACCCGCACAGGAACCTCTGGTCAAAGAGATCCCGCCCAAAGGCGCGGATCTCTCCGCATGGTACACCGCGGTCTGTTTAAAGGCCGAGCTGGTCTCGTACGCTCCGGTGCGCGGCTGCGTCGTTTTGCGTCCGTACGGCTTCGGTTTATGGGAAAATCTGCAGCGGGAACTCGATGCCCGTTTCAAAGCGACGGGTCACGAGAATGCGTATTTTCCGCTGTTGATCCCGGAGAGCTTGCTGGTCCGCGAAGCCGACCACGTCGAAGGCTTTGCGCCCGAAGTTGCGTGGGTGACGCAAGGCGGCCAGGAGAAGCTCGAAGAGCGCTTGGCGATCCGGCCGACATCTGAAGCGATCATCGGCGTCATGTACGCGAAGTGGATTCAATCGCACCGCGACCTGCCTGTGCTGATCAACCAGTGGGCTAACGTCGTGCGGTGGGAAAAAGCGACGCGGCCGTTCTTGCGGACGATGGAATTTCTTTGGCAGGAAGGGCACACGGCGCATGCGGCCGCCGACGAAGCGCGCGAGGAAACCGAGCGGATGCTCGACGTGTATCGCGATTTCGCCGAAAACGTCGCCGCGGTGCCCGTGTATGCGGGAGTGAAGAGCGCGAGCGAGCGTTTTCCGGGGGCCGTGGAAACGTATTCGATCGAAGCGCTCATGCCCGACGGAAAAGCGTTGCAGTCCGCGACGTCGCACGATCTCGGACAGAATTTCAGCCGCGCCTATGACATTACGTTTTCCGGCGCCGATCAGCAAATGAAACACGTCTATACGACGTCGTGGGGAATGTCTTGGCGAATGCTCGGCGGGATGATCATGGTGCACGGCGACGACCGCGGACTGCGGGTTCCGCCGAAGATGGCGCCGATCGAAGCGGTGATCGTGCCGATCGTCAAGGGCGACGAAACGGCGCCTTTGGAGAAAGCGCGCGAGCTGGCTGCGAGCTTGCGGGCCGAAGGGTTTCGCGTTAGAGTGGACGATCGCGATCGCTCGCCCGGCTTCAAATATAGCGACTGGGAAATGCGCGGCGTGCCTGTGCGCATTGAAATCGGTCCGCGCGACCTGCAAAGCGGTTCGGTCACGCTGGTCCGGCGCGATAAAGCGAAGGGAGAGGAAGGTTCCAAAGTTCCGGCCGCCTTCGACGCATTGGGGACGACGCTGCGCGATCAGCTCCAGGCGGTGCAAGCTTCGCTCTACGCTCAGGCCAAGCTCTTTCTCGAAAGTCACACGTTTGCCGTGACCGATCGCGCCGTGTTTTTCGAACGCTGCAAAGATCGCTCCGGCATGATCGATATCCCATGGTGCAATAGGGCCAATTGCGAGGCCCTTGTGAAAAACCAAACGTCCGCGACCACACGCGTCATGCGCGAACTGCAGTAACCCGGAGCCGTCTGCACGGCTTGCGGCGAGCCCGCCGTCGTCAATGCATACTTTGCTCAAAGTTATTAGTGCGGCGATCCTCATCGCCCAGCTCTTTCCAACGGCGCCCCTGGGTGTGAACCGGAGCGATGCGAACGCGCGCGCGGCGGGCAACCGGAAAGCGATTGCCGTTGCCATCGGACGGACGCTTTTCAAAACGCGCTGGCCCGCGCAGGTACTCAACGTGTATGCCGATGGCGTCGCCGGCCACGACGTCGCGGGGCTGCGCATCTCCGGCGAGCATTTTCACGGCGCTTTGACACGCGATCGTTTCGTCGAAGAGGTCGCGTCCTTGGTGCAAGAGACCTTCGGGGCGTCACCCGTGGACGAAGTGGACGTTTGGGCGAGTATTCCGCTACGCTTGGGTAGGGATGTCGTTGTGGCAGGCGATCTCGCGAAGCCCAGTTTCCGCACCGTCTTTACGGTGAGTATTCGTCGCGGCGAGCGCATAGACGCGCTCATTGGGCGCATGCGCGGGAGCGACGGAGTCTACTGGGACCAGGAGTGGGCCCATGCAGCTTTAAAGTGAGGAGGCTCTAGTGTATCGCAGGAGCGTTCTCGGTAGTGGTGTCCGGGTAATCAGTGAATCGATGCCCGGTTTTCGTTCTGCCTCGATCGGCATCTGGGCCGATGTCGGTTCAGCGGTCGAGCAGCCGCAGCTCCGCGGGGTTTCGCATATGGTCGAGCACATGCTCTTCAAAGGAACGGAGCGGCGCACGGCCCGCGAGATCGCTGAAGAAATGGACGGCGTCGGCGGAAATCTGAACGCGTTCACCGATAAAGAGGCGACCTGTTACTACGCTAAGGTCATGGACGTCCATCTGCCGCTGGCGATCGACGTGCTCTCCGACATGTTCTTAAACTCGCGCTTCGATCCGTCGGAGCTTGCCAAAGAGCAGAAGGTCGTGCTCGAAGAGATCAAGATGTACGACGACTCTCCCGACGAGCTGATCCACGATCTCTTCATTCAAACGATGTGGCGCGGAAGCAATTTGGGTTCGCCGACGATCGGCTTCGCCGACACGGTGACGAAGTTGACGCAAGGCGATCTGCGGCAGCACATGGCGCGTCATTACGCGCCGAACTCGGTGGTCGTCGCCGCGGCCGGCAACGTCGATCACGATGCCCTGGTGGAGATGCTCGAGCGCGTGCTGGAGCCCTTCAAGGGAACGTGCGATCTCCCGGCGCCCGAAAATCCTACCCCGACGCCGGCCTCGCTTTTCCGTCAGAAGGACAGCGAACAAGCCTACGTGGTGATGGGCACGACCGGACTGACGGTGCGCGATGAACGCCGCTACGTGCTGTCGGTGCTCGACACGATTTTGGGCGGCGGAATGTCGAGCCGCTTATTTCAGGAGATCCGCGAGAAGCGCGGCCTCGTCTACACCGTGTATTCTTTTCAGGCCGCCTACCGGGGCGCCGGACTTTTTGCGGTCTACGCCGGCACGTCGCCGCAAAGCGTCGGCGAGTGCGTTTCGGTCATCGGCGATCAATTCGTGGAGATGCGCCGCACGAGCGTCGGCGACGCGGAGCTGAGGCTGGCAAAAGAACATATTAAAGGAAGCCTCTCGCTTTCGCTCGAGAGCACGTCCGGCCGCATGATCCGCTTGGGCCGCAGCGAGTTTTCGCTGGGGCGCGACCTTCCGATAGAAGAGATCGAAGCAAAAGTCGAGGCCGTCACCGCCAAAGAGATCCAAGATCTCGCGCAGGAGTTGCTGCGCGAGGAGAACCTCGGCTTGTGCGTGCTCGGGCCTGTCGACGAATCTTCCGTCGCGTGGAATCGCAGCGCTGCATAGTCACGGCGCCGTTGCGCTGATCCCGTTTTGGTCCTGGCAGCTCCTTATAGCGCTCGTTGTCAATGTTTTAGTCCAAGCGATGACCATCGGTGCGTACGCGGCCCGTTTGGCGGGCGTGCGCTCCGGACGCATCGCGACGTCGATTTCCCTCTTCAATCTTTTCATGACGGCAGGCCGGCTCGCGACATTGGTCTATACGCTGATGCTCGCGCCGCTTTCAGATCGCGCGGGCAACGCCGTGCGCGCGCTGCTGTCCCGTCATCCGGTCGCCGCGTTCGCGCAAGCGCAAGCCGCCCAAATACAGCATATCTTCGAGGGGCAGCTGCGCCTCATCGTCGTGGCGGGCACGATCGGAACGATCATCGGCAGCCTGCTTTTACCGATGTTTACGTTTATGTACGTGCGCGGCGTGCGCTCGTTCGAACGGACGAAGTCCTTGCCGCACTCGTTGGCGCGCCTATTCTATCCCAGCGTTATGCTGGAAGTGCTTCGCCAGATTCGCGTGCCGCATTACAGCGAAGTCTTCTCATTTTCTACGCGCAACATCCCGGCGCGGTTACTGGTCTTCAACGTGGTCGTGACGGCCATGTACGCGATCGGCGTCGTTGCCGCCTATTACGCCAGCGTTCTCGACGTCGACGTCGCGCGAACGGCAGTGACGATCTCCGGGATCGTCAACGGGATCGGCACGATCGCTTTTACGTTCTTCGTGGATCCTACATCGTCGATCATCGTCGACGAAGCCGTCAAAGGGGAGCGTCCGCACGCGGAAGTGAAAGCTATGGTCTTCTACTTATCGTTGACGGCAATCGCCGGCTGGCTGATTTCACAAGCGCTGCTTTTTCCGGCGGCCTGGGTCATCGCAGCAGTCGCTCACCTCGTCAACCATGGCCGCTGAAGTGCTGAAATGCCCGCAATGAATAGGAACGCCATTCGAGCCGTGCTGTGCGCGGCGGCGCTGACGCTGGGCGCGAGCGGATGCGCCGCGCCCGTCGAGCGCTGGATCGTAAACACGCGCGTTCATCAAGGCGACTCGGCCCTCGCGCGCGGAAGCTTGCATGAAGCTGCGACGGCATATAGGCTCGCATTACGGATCAGTCCGAACGACCCGCGCGCCCGCGCCGGATTTTCACATGCAGCCGCGAACATCGCCGACGCCGACTTTCGCACCGGAAACTATGACGATGCATTAGCGACCATCAACGCGGCGCAGAAATACGATCCGGCCAACGTTCGTTTGCAGGCGCTGCGCTCCCAAATCGACGATGCCCGACTGAAGCGCGCGATCGTGGTATCCAACTATCCGACATATCGCGCGGCCGCAGCTGAAATTCAGCTATCCTACAATGCTTTGCAAGCGCAGAACAGACTGATCGTGCATAGCCTTCACCGCTTTGCCTACACCTACGATACGCAAGACCTCACGCGCGCGATCGAGGATTCTTACGAGCTGCAGCGCGAGTTGGCGCGAAACACAAACCGGCTGATCGTATACCGCCAACTCGTAGAATCCGGAGTGCCGGCCACCGAAAAAGCCGCCGCAACGGCGGTTTCAGGCTCGCTGCTCCCGCTGCCATAAGATCGTGAACGATGCGTCGCTCCTTTCACGGTGGCTGCCGGCCGCTGTTTTGGCGCTTGGATTCATCGTTATCTCGCCGGTTCTTTGGAGCGGCTGGACCGGTGACGATGCGTTTTATTCCGCGCTGAACGGCATTCCCGGCGCGGACAAGTTAACGCTGTGGCAAGCTATGGCGCACTCGTTCAACGCGTGGTTTTTCGGAAACGGGCGATTTTACCCGGGGCTGATCCTCGAGAAGTATCTCGTGTTCGCCGTTCTCACGAACCTGGTCGCGTACAAGATCTTCTTGATAGCTGCGACGCTAGCAGCGCTCGAGCTGTTTCGCCGATGCGTGGCGGCATATACGACCCCCGCGTTCGGTGCGCTGTCGGCGCTCGCGGCGGTAGCGTTGCTCCTCGTGCACGGTTACCAAGATGCGTTGATCGCGTACAACGGAATGCCGCAGGTCGTAGCCATCGCGATGCTCGGCTCGTTGATCGCGTTCCGCGCATTTCTGGCCGGAGGCGGGGGCCGTATCGCGATTCTTTCCGTGCTTCTGTATGCGGCGGCGGCGCTCACGTATGAAGACGTCTATTTGCTGTGCCTGCTCTATCCGGCACTGGCTCGATGCGCGTGCGGCAGCTGGCGCGTCGCAATTCGTGTGGCGTGGCCGCAGCTGACGATCGCCGCTGCGCTGGGTGCGTTCGAACTATTCCTTCACATATGGGTACGGCTCCCGGCCGGCGCCCTTTATGCGATCCACCTAAACGCCGGCGCTCTTCTGAAGACGGCGTTTTACCAGCTGACGGCGGCGTTTCCACTCGCGTACTGGGTGGCCGATCCGCCGCGATTCGCTAGCGCGGGCTCCATGCTCGCCGGCGCTCCGGCGACTCCATTCATATTTGCTTGTGTCGCGCTCGTTTGCTGGGCCGTACTCGGAGGCGTCGTGCGGGCGGAAGATAAACGTTTGCCGTTTCTTACGGGGATTTTGCTGACGGTGCTGCCGGCGCTGCCGGTCGCGCTGCTCGTCAAGTACCAGCAAGAGCTCCGGCTGGGTCTCGGTTATCTGCCCGTATTCTTTCAAACTTTCGGCGTCGCGTTGCTGCTGGCTGCGATCGCAACGGCAGCGGTGCGGCGTTTTGGCGTTGCGGCGAGAGCTGTCGCCGCCTTGTCGATCGCCGTATTGGCGGCCGTGACTTACGCGGCCAACGTGCAGCTCGTGAGGGCGGACGAGCCGGCGCGGTTGGCACGCTTGTCGCTGGAAAACGAGCTCGCGCATGGGCTGATGGCGCCGGTGCCCGATGGCGCCGTTGTTGCAGTTCCGAAAGCATTCAATTGGATCGATTATGACAATCAAGGTCCCGACGGCATCTCCACACGCGGGCTTTTGTATAGCTATGGGGGCCGACGGCTCGATCTCGAGCCGCCGGAAGATCAGCGCGCCAGTTTCATTTTAAAGTATGATGCGAATTCGGGATCGTGGACCGTTCGCAAATTGCAGACCGCGCCGCAGCTGGGCTTGCCGCTTTCTTGCAACGTTTCGCGGATCGCAAACGGCGACTTTACGTTCGGTTTTCGTTGCTGGGCGCAAGTCGCGGTCGCGGCGGGCCGCCTAGCCGGCTATCCGCGGTTTCGCATCGACGCGGCGGGCGCGTGCCTTCCGGCCGGGCAAGCCGGGAATCCGTTCGCGGCGCTGGATGTCCCCGCAAACGCCCAGGCATATATCGCCCAGACGTTTATCTACCGGGGTACGCCCACTACCGTAACCCTCCGCGCATGGGGAGCTATCGACCCGGTTACGGTAAGCGCCGGCATCGTTTTTCCGGTCGGTACGGGCGTAGGCACGGAGCGAACGCTGGATACATTCGTTCCGCCGCCTCTGGAGCAGAAAAGCGGAGCATGTTCCGGCCGGCAGCCGGTTAGGAAAGTCTACAGGTTTTCAGGATACCCGCGCGGAGCGCAGATCCAATTGCGCCTACATGCGATGTCGGCCGGAGGCTACGGCGCGATTGCGGCTTTCGATGACGTCAGCTCGTCGCCTTAGGGTTCGAACACACGGCGTGCGCTGAAAGCCATTGCCGCGCGCGTCCGCCCTTTTCCGCGTTGCGAAATGCGTGCCATTGCGTTTCGGCCGCCGGTTTTACGAGTTTGGGATCGGTAACGTACACGGGCCACTGCGCTCCAGTGCGTAGAAGCGGGAAGCGCTGCATCCACGCACACAGCTCGACGTTGCGGTAGAAGCGGTTCTTTTCGATCGCGATAAAATAACGGGCGCCTTTGCGAATCGCGCTCTGCTCGTCAAAAGGCGTCCACACATAAGGGTCCTCTTCCCAGCCGTAGCGTCCGATGTAATAGAGAACGGACGGATCGTAGTGTCCCATGACGACCAGCGCGTTTCGATCGAGCGTCGCGTTTAGCGCGATTGCATTGCGGTAGACGTTTTTCGAATAAGCGTAATAAGGCTTGACGATCGCATGGTTTTGAAACGCGGTGGCCGCGAGTGCAGCCAGACCCAGCGCCGCACACGCATATCTGAGTGCGGGCGCCATATCAATCTGTGCGATGGCGCCGATGAAGCGGGCGACAAAAGCCGCCGCGCTGAGCGCCGCCAGCGGCAAGAGCAACAACATATAGTAGTCGACCCGCTCCACGGTTACGACGGCGTACACATACACGAGCCCGCCGGCCAGCCAAGCCCACAGCAAGGAACGCGAACGAACGGTGGCCGGCGGCAGCAAGAATCCGAGAATCGCTGCGGCCGCAACGGCGGGACCGATCATGAAATACTCGAGCACTCCAAGCATCGCCCGGAACTGAGCGAGCTTGCCGAAAAAAGCCGGCGTACTCTGAAACGAAGCGCGTAATGCCGGCAGGACGTGTAAGGCGAGAATGCCGCTGGCCCAGTGCCACTCCGCGTGCGATCCGACGATTCTATCGTACGCGTAGAGGATCGCAAGCGGTACCACGACGAGCGCCGCCGCCGGCAGCAGCGGAAACGTTCTGCCCGAGCGCGCGCGTTCGGCGATCAACACAATCACCGGCACGACCGCGACGATGGCCACGGATTTAGCCAGCAGCGCCAGCGTCAACAAAACGCCGCACCAAAGGACGTGCCGCGGGCGCCAGCGTTCTTCGTCGACCAGCAAGCGCGCCGTTGTGTAAAGTGCGGCCGTCATGAAGAAGACCATTGCCGCATCCGGCGTGAACGTGCGCCCGTAATAGATGCTGCCGGGCATGATCGCATAAAAGAGTCCGGCCAACAGTCCGGCGATCGCGCTTGCGAAAAGCCAACGGCCGAAGAAGGCCAGTACTGCAACGGTTCCCAGGCTGAAAGCAATCGTGATGATCCGCCCCGCGATCTCGTGCACGCCGAACAGTTTATATATGGTTGCGGCGAGGAACGGCACGATCTGGAGCTCGAGCTCGACATAGTTGGGCGGCGGCCCATTGTAATTTGTCTGCGGATAGAAAATGTTATATTGCAGCGTTGCGAAGTTGCGCGCGATGGCGGCTTCGTCGCCTTGCCGCCAGCCCGGATGATCCAGCAGCGGATTGTGAATGCCTTTGAGCCGTAGGATGAGGCCGATCGCAACGACAAGCGACACGCCCAGCGTCCAAAGCGCGCGGCGCGTTTGATCGCCGGTCAGCTGACGTGCTTGAACGTCCAATATTTGTTCAAAAAGAAGTTCACGACGATGCCCGCCAGCGTCGCGATGAACCAGGTCTTATGGCCGTGGCCCAAATAGGGCGAGACGAGCGCAGAAACAACAAGGCCGACGGCAAGCGCAATCGCGGAGACCGTCAGAAATTGCGTGCCTTCGCGAAAAGCGTGTCCGGTCGAGCGAAACGTCCAAACGCGATTGAAATAGTAGTTGGAGACGCCTCCGCTAAGAAAAGAGAGGGAATAGATGATGTAATACTGTGCGGGCTGGTCGTGGTGCGGCACCAGGCGCTGCAGCCCCGTGAACACGATGAGGTTGACGAGGAACCCCGAGAGGCCGACGATACCGAATTTTACGAATTGACGCACGCCGCGACGCTGTGTGACGTTATGCAACCCAGTACCAGTCGGCGAACAGGACGGTGAACAATCCTAGGAGAGGGAGCGACAAAGCGACGATCGCATTGTTGACTCGCGGCCGCCCTCCCCAAAGCGCCATGATTGCGAACATCGGGAACAGGACGAGCGCAAAGCGCGGCATGCTCATCAGGCTCGACGTGGAGAGCGGCATGAGAATCGAAAGCCCCATGTATGCCACGTACGACGCTTTGAGTTTGCGCCAGCCGCCGGCCAGCACGCCGATCATCAAACCGGTGAAGACCAATTCCAGTATTTGCTGCGCGACTGTTTGAGGGCCAACCGCAGTGGCGATCTTATGGAATGAATTGCCGATCGACGTCCACGGCGCAGCGAGCTGCCGGTTCCAGTGCGCTTGGACGTGCGAGAAGTACAGCGGGTCGCCGTTGAGCACCCATAGGTAGCCCATGAAGAGCACCAGGCCCAGCGGAATCAGGAAGATCGGCACGAGATTTCGAGCGCCCGCGCGGAGATTTTCGCGGTACGCGCTCCACCACTCGATTGCGAACGGAACGGCAAGCAGCACTCCCTCCACCCGCGTCAACGATGCGAGCAGGCCGAACGCGCCCGCCAGCCACCAGCGCCGCTCCCGCATGTAATAGAACGACGCAACCGTCAGCATCAAAAACAGCGACTCGGTGTAGACGGCCGAGAAGAAGACGGCGGTGGGAAATATCGAGATGTAAAAAATGGCGCGGCGCGCGACGGTGCGGTCGAATTCGTGCTCCACCAGCTTATAAAGGAAGAGCAGCGCGAAGAAGAGCGCGACGTTGGAGATCACCAGGCCCGCGATCAAGTGATTGCCCATCAGGCTTCCTAAGAGGGCAATCAGCAGCGGCAAGAGCGGAAAGAACGCCAGGTCGGTGCCGTGATAGCCGTTGGTTGCGATGTCGAGATAGTGAACCGCGTCCCAGCGTCCCCATACCGCGAGCAGCAGCGAACGCGACTCCTGGATGTGCGTGCCGGCTCGCTGGCCGATGATGACCGCTGCCAGCTCCGCTATAACGATGATCGCAAAACGCGTGACGATAAAATCGATCGAAACGTCGCGCACCGTTTCGTTGAAACGCGCGGCGACGGCAAGTTTTGCGATGCAGAAGAACGCGGCGCAGTAAACGAAAAGCCTCACTCCGCCGTGTGTTAACCAGAGCGGCAGCAAGAACGAGAGCCACAGCAACAGGAAGACGGACCAGGAAACGGCGTCGTACTGCAGCGAGCGTTGAAATTTTATTCCCGTACGCGATGCGAAATAATCGCTGTATGCTTGCCAGGCCCATGTGACCACGGCAAGCGCGATCACTAAGAGAAGCGGTAAACCGGCGGCCGTCAATGCGGCATCGTGCACCGGCAGAATAAAAGCGTACCAAAGAAAAAAACCGAGCGTTAGGCCGGAAGCGGCAACGCCGGCCAGCGGCGCCCAGCCGGCCGCGAATAAGCCTTGCAGCGCATTAGAATGGATTGGAAAAGTGCGTTGCGATTCGTCCAGGTGCATGGAACAGCGCAACTTCTAAAGGAATCGTCCCGCTTCCCTTGTAGCCTCAAAGAAGTATGGCAACGATGATTGCGCGTACGTCCACGAGCCCCGTCAATACGCTGGATTTCGTGAAAGTCACGGAAAGCGCAGCGCTCGCGGCATCGCGCTGGATGGGCCGGGGCGAGCGCGACAAAGCTGACGGCGCGGCGGTCGAACGTATGCGCGAGGCGCTCGGCGAGATGGAAATCTCGGGGCGGATCGTGATCGGTGAAGGCGAGCGCGACAAAGCTCCCATGCTGTATATCGGCGAAGAAGTCGGACGCGGCGGATTTGAAGTCGATATCGCCGTCGATCCGGTTGAAGGCACCAACCTGGTTGCCAACGGTCTGCCAAACTCGATCGCCGTCATGGCGATCGCCGAACGCGGGTGTCTGCTAAACGCCCCCGACACCTACATGAAAAAACTTGCGGTCGGCCCGAAGTCAGCTCCCTTCGTCCACCTCGATGCGCCGGTGCGTGAAAACATCGAAGCCGTTGCCAACGCGTTGGAGAAACCGACGAGCGACATCACCGTTGTGATTCTGGACCGGCCGCGCCACGCGGATCTGGTGCAGCAATGCCGCGACGCCGGGGCGCGCATCAAGTTGATCTCAGACGGCGACGTCGATGCGTGTATCGCGACCGCGGTTCCCGGAACGGGAATCCACGTTGCGCTCGGCACGGGCGGCGCGCCGGAGGGCGTGCTGGCGGCGGCGGCTCTCAAATGCTTGGGCGGAATGTTCATGGGCAGGCTCGAGCCGCGCAATGAAGAGGAAGCCCGCCGTGCGCACGAGATGGGAATAGTGGATCTGTCGCAAGTGCTGACGATGAACGATCTCGTCAAGGGCGAGCATTTGGTGTTTTGCGCGACCGGCATCACCGACGGCGACCTAACTCGCGGCGTCCGGTTTTTCGGAAACAACGCCCGCACGCATTCGATCGTGATGCACTCTGACGGTACGCTGCGCTTCATCGAATCCGTTCACCGTTTGGGAGCGCGGCCGCAGCATCCACAGGATGTGGCGCAACGGCCCGCCAGTTGAAGGCGGTGTGGGTCCAGCGCATAGCGGCGTCGCATCGAACGGGCCGAAACGAATTAATTGCAGGACGCACCAGAGTGCCCACCAATACCCAGCGGCGACGCCTTGAGTTCGTCTTGGACGTGACCCGGCAACTCTATAACGCGCTACTGCAGCAGCGTCGCGATGCGTACAAATCCCGCGGAATCTCGCTTACGGCGCAGATGCAGTATGCCGAGTTGACGGCGCTGCGCAAAGACGACGCCCGCATAGCCGCAATCTATCGCGAGTGCGAAGACGCCGTACTGCACCGGCTCGAGTTGGCCATGCAGGCCTTCTTTCGACGCCTCAAGCGCGGCGAAAAAGCGGGCTACCCGCGCTTTAAGGGCCGCGAGCGCTGGAATCAGATCGAGTTTCCGCACGGCTGCCGCGCTTTGAAATTTAGCGCCGAGCGCAGCACAATAAAGATTCCCGGCATGGGAAGCGTCAGACTGCGCAAGGGCCGCGAGGTTCCGGCGTTTGGGCGCGCGTGGATCACCCGGCTGGGCACGCACTGGTATGCCGGCTTCGAGTGCGAGCGCGCCGTCGATGGCTGGCTCGTTCGCAATCCGCGGTTCTTGAAGCGGGCGCGGTTGCAGCTCGAGCGAGCGCACCGCACGGTTTCCCGGAGAAAGCGAGGCGGCAAGAATCGCAAGCGGGCCGTTCGACTGCTCGCTCGCGCGCACGAGGCTGTCGCGAATGCACGTCGCGATGCACTGCACAAGATTGCCCGCGCGCTAGTGAACGCTGCTCCGGCGGTGATCGCGATGGAAGCGCTGAAGCTCAAAAACATGACGCGCTCCGCAAAGGGCACGGTTGAGGAACCGGGTGTCAACGTCCATCAAAAGGCTGGACTGAATAAAGCGCTATTAGACTCGAGTTTCGGGCTGCTGCAACAGATGATCGCAAGCAAAGCGGAAGAGGCTGGCATCGCGGTCGTTGCTGTTGACCCGCGTTATTCCTCGCAAGAATGTTCGTGCTGCGGACAGATTGCGGTGGAGAGCCGGCGAAAAAGGCGCTACTGTTGCGTTGGCTGTGGATTTGCAGTTCATGCTGATGTGAATGCGGCGCTGGTGATTCGTCGGCGGGCCGAGTTGCGGCCTGCAGGGAGAGGCACGGCGCTGGCCGACCTCGACGATCTGCGAAGTGTGCCAACTGCGGGCGCGGAGTCCGCTCGCTGCAACCAGGATGTTGCAGCGTAGGTGCGTTCAACGAAAGCATAACCTTTGAAAACTAGCAAAAAGTACGACCTGGTGGTCGTGGGCGCCGGCTCGGGCGGCTTCGCCGCGGCGCGTACGGCTCGCGACCTTCAAGCTAACGTCGCGTTGATCGATCACGGACCGCTCGGCGGCCTGTGCATCTTGCGCGGCTGCATGCCGAGCAAAACACTCCTTGCCTCCAGCGATGCGATTACGGACATGCGCGAAGCCATCGAACTCGGAATTCACGCGGGCGACATCACCATAGATTTCCCGCACATCATGCGGCGCAAGGCCGAGCTGATTGGGGGATTCGCCGATTATCGGATCGAGGGATTGCGTCAGTTTCCGCTCTACGAAGGACCGGCGAAGTTTCGCTCTGCGCATGAAGTCGAAGCGGCCGGCGAGGTGCTGCAAGCGGACAAATTCATCATAGCGACCGGCAGCGTCGTGGCTCCGGCGGCCGTGCCCGGCCTGACCGAAACAGGATTCATCGACAGCGACGCCGCGCTGGAACTCGAGCGGTTGCCCGAATCGCTCGTCGTGCTAGGGGGCGGTTACGTCGCGTGCGAGCTGGGGCAATTCTTTGCGCGCATGGGTGTGAAGACGTCGATCGTGCTGCGCAGCCCGCACCTGCTCTCGGGTGAGGATCACGACGTCGGGGAAGCGCTGACGGAGTACTTCCGCGATGAAGGCATCGAAGTTCATACGGAGACGCAGATCGTGCGCGCGAGCAAGCGCGACGGCAAGAAGGTCGCACACGTCGTTCACAAGGGCGTTGACGGCGAGGTCGAAGCCGACGAGCTGCTGTATTGCCTCGGTCGCGTTCCCAACTTCGAGGGGTTGAACCTCGATCTGGCCGGCGTACCGTGCCACAACATCACGGGTATCGAGACCGGCGAAACCATGATCACGTGCAATCCGGATTTCTACGCAATCGGCGACGTGGCCGGAAAATATATGCTCGTGCACGTTGCCATCTATGAGGGCGAAGTGGCGGCGCGCAACGCCATCGGCGCGCTTTCCTTCGACCGGGCTCAGGACAGGCTCCAATCAAAGGAACCGGCCGAAAAGGCAGATTATACGATCACCGGCGCGCACACCGTTTTCAGCGATCCGCAAGTTGCGGTGGTCGGCAAGACGGAGCGCGCGCTGCAAGCGCAGGGCGTCGCTTACGTCAAAGGCGTGTACGACTTTGCCGAGCACGGAAAAGCGCAGTGCATAGGCAAGACGAAGGGCTTCGTGAAAATTCTAGCCGCAACCGGCGATGGAAAGATCCTCGGAGCAGCGATTCTGGGCCCGCACGGCTCAGATTTAATTCACGAGATGATCGTCGCGATGCGCTACGACGCCACGGTCGCGCAATTTATGTGCATTCCGCATTTGCATCCGACGCTTGCGGAGATTTGGACGTATCCCGCCGAGGAATGCGCCGCCAAGTTGCAGATGGCGCGACCGGGCCAGCTCGCGCCCGAGGTAGCGCTGTGAACGTCGCGATCGTTCAGACCAAACCGCGCAAAGGAAAGTACCGCGAAAACCTCCACGAACTGCGCGAAGTCTTTGCGCAGGTCGGCAGCGAGCCCGTTGATTTGATCGTGCTTCCGGAAGCTGCGCTTACCGGATACTTTCTGGAAGGCGCCGTTTACGAGCTGGCAATGGATGCGCCCGCTTTCGCGGACGACATCGCGGCCGCTTGGCTGGAACCCAACCCCAAAAAGGACGTCGACATCGTTTGCGGATTCTATGAAAACAGCGACGGGACGTACTACAACTCGGCGATGTACTTGCAGATATCGAGCCGCGAAGTGCACATCAAGCACGTGCACCGCAAGATGTTCTTGCCGACGTACGGCGTGTTTGATGAAGAACGCTTTCTTTCGCGCGGCCGTCACCTGAAAACATTCGATACGCGGTTCGGCCGCATGGCGATGCTTATCTGCGAAGACAGCTGGCATGCGATCATGCCGACGATTGCGGCCGTGAAGGGTGCGCGCATCCTCGTCATACCGAGCGCCGCGCCGGGCCGGGGCATCGAGGGCGGCGATGAACTCACGAGCATCGTGCGCTGGCGCGCCATCCTCGAATCGATTGCGGCGGAGCACGGCGTGTTTTTGCTGTACGCCGGCCTGGCCGGTTTCGAAGGCGGTAAGGGCATGACGGGGTCGTCGCGCATCGTCGATCCGCGCGGCCGTACGATTGTCGAAGCGCCTCTGCTCGGCGCAAGCATTATCCGCGCGACGCTGGACTTGCGCGAAATCGATTTGGCGCGCGCGACGTTACCGTTGCTCGGCGATCTGAACGCGGTCTTACCGGATCTGCTGCTCGACGAAGAGCTGCCGCTGCCGCGTCCTTCGGCTGGCGCTTCATGACCCTGCCGATCATCGAGCCGCGCCAAACGGACTTCACGCAGCCCCCGGCAATCAATCCGGCGCTTACCGCGCAATGGCTCGAGGCGTTCTTGAAGGACGAGATCGTCGGCGGACGCGGCATCGCGCGCGCGGTTGTCGGCCTTTCCGGCGGAGTCGATTCGGCGGTGACGGCCTATCTATGCGCGCGCGCGCTCGGACCGAAGAACGTTTTCGGTGTTCGCATGCCATACACGCACTCGAGTCCATCGAGCTTAACCGACGCGCGCCTGGTCACCGAAGCGATCGGCCTCAACGAATGCACGATCGAGATTACGGCAGCGGCCGATGGGTATCTCTCGTGCGAACCCGACGCCGACGCTCGCCGCCGCGGGAATGTGCTGGCGCGCCTGCGGATGCTCGTACTCTTCGATCAATCCGCCAAACTCAACGCTTTGCCGGTCGGCACCGGAAACAAAACCGAACGCTTGTTGGGATACTTCACGTGGCACGCCGACGATTCGCCACCGGTGAATCCTATCGGCGACCTCTACAAATCGCAAGTATGGAAGCTGGCCGAGTATCTCGGCGTTCCGAAACCGCTCGTCGACAAAGCCCCGAGCGCGGATCTCGAGGCCAATCAGACCGACGAAGGCGATCTGGGCATAACGTACGCGAAGGCCGACGCGGTGCTGACGCGTATTCTGGAAGGGTACACCAACGATCAGCTCGTCGCGCGCGGCTTCGACCGAAGCGAAGTCGAAATCGTTCGCAAACGGCTCGACGGCACCCACTGGAAACGTCACTTGCCGACCACCGCGATGCTCTCGAACACGGCGATCAACGAGTTCTATTTACGCCCCGTCGACTTTTGAGGATGCGTAACCCGTATCTGCCGGTTGGGCTGAATCTGCGAGGGCGCCGTTGCGTCGTGATTGGAAACGATCGCGAGGCGGAAGAGAAGAGCGCGACTTTGCGCGAGTGCGAGGCGGATCTTCGCCGGATAGAAGATGCGACGAAGGTGCGCGACGAGGACGTCGCGGATGCCTTTTTCGTGATCTCCACGCCGCAAGATGAGGCGCTGTCTGCGCGCTTGCGGGCGATCGCGGACCGGGAACGCTTTCTGCTGTGTTGCATCGATCAGCCCAAGCACGGTTTCGTGGCGATGCTCGCCATCGCGAAGGCCGGTCCGGTGCGCGTAGCGATTTCCACGGCCGGCTTAGCGCCGCGCGTCGGGAAGCTTTTAAAGGAAGGTCTGCAACGCGCCATGGACGGGCGCTTCGCACGGTTCGTCGAGCATCTGGCGCGCGAGCGCGAAAAGACGAAGCAAGCGCATCCTGCGCCCGAAGAGTCGCCGGAGCGCCGCAGCGCCATGATCGAAGCCGCGCGCGGATTTGAAGCCGACGTTTCCTTTCGCTATCCCGAGTGGTTCGAAAAAGACTAGTGGCGTCGGTCGAAATCATTGCCGTCGGCACGGAGATACTGCTCGGCCAGCTCGTCGACACGAACACTGCCTTCATCGCGAGCAAGCTCGCGGAGAACGGCGTCGATGTCTTTGCGACGCACGCGGTCGGCGATAACCGCGAACGCATCGCCGCGGCGATCCGCGCCTCGTTGCAGCGCGCGGACGGCGTGATTACAACCGGCGGGTTAGGGCCTACGGTCGACGATCTGACGAAGGAAGCGGTCTGCGAGGCACTCGAGTTGGAGGCCGAGCTGCACGAACCGTCGCTGCGCGCGATGGAAAAAGTCTTTGAGAAGAGCGGCCGGCGAATGCGCGAGAACAACCGGAAGCAGGCGCTGATTCCGCGCGGCGCGGTCGTGCTCGAGAATCACGAGGGTACGGCGCCCGGGTTTATTGCGATCGCAAAAAACCGGAAGTTCGTCGCCAGCGTGCCGGGCGTTCCGCGCGAAATGAAACCGATGCTGACCCAGGGCGTGCTGCCGTGGCTGCACCAACGGTTTGACCTCTCACAGCATATCCGCACGCGTACGCTGCACACGATCGGCATCGCCGAGTCGGAGGTCGATCACCGCATTGCGGACTTGTTCGCTACGCTCGAGAACCCGAAGATCGCGGTGCTCGCCCACCAGTTTCGCTGCGACGTGAAGATTATGGCGAAGGCGGCTTCCGAAGATGAAGCGATCGCGTTGACCGCTCCGGTCGAGCACGAACTGCTGCGGCGGCTCGACGGCCACATCTACGGCGTCGACGATCAAACGCTGCCAGGCGCCATTCACGTATTGCTGCAGCAGACGCGGCGGACGCTCGCGGTTGCGGAGTCGTGCACGGGCGGTTCGATCGCGGCTGCGCTCACGAGCGTTCCGGGCTCGTCGAAAAGTTTCATCGGCGGCGTCGTATCTTATGACAACGCGGTCAAAAGCTCGCTGCTCGGCGTGCGCACGGACGAGCTCGCGCGATCGGGCGCGGTCAGCGAAGCAGTCGCCGGGCAAATGGCATCGGGCGTTCGCGAGAAGTTAAGGTCTTCGATCGGCTTGTCGATCACCGGCATCGCGGGCCCTACGGGCGGAGGCCCGGAGAAGCCGATAGGATTAGTGTGGCTGGGGATCGCCGATGCGAGCGGACTGCGCACGAGACGTTTGCAATTGAGCGGCGACCGCGAGGGAATCCAGTCGCGAGCTACGATCGCCGCCCTCGGGTTTCTCTGGGAAGCCCTGAGCTCGGAGGAACCGCTGACCCCTTCCAAAGCGTAAAAGGGTAAGAGAAGCACGTGAAATTAAGGGCCCGCCTAGCCGCCGGCTTGACCATCCTGGGGATGTCTATTTTGGCTGCGTGCGGCGGCGGCGGCGGCGGGACAGTACCACCGGGCGACACCGGTGGTGCGCCCGCAACTCCTTTGGCCCCGCCGGCAACGCCGACAATCAGCCCCAATGCCAGCATTATCTGCCGAAGCTCCGGCACGCCACAATCGATTGCGCAAGCCGCCACGCCCGAATTTGTCACGCATCGCATGCCCAGCGTCGCTCGCGGTAATCGAGTTGAGTATGCTCCCGGAATCATCGAGGTTGTGTATCAGCACCCGGTTTTGGCGTTGCACCGGGCGGAAGCCGCGCAATTAATCGAGCGCGTTCGCGGAGACGTTCGGTCGGAATTCGATTCGAGTTCGGACCTGATCCAAATCGTGTCGGTCACACCGGGCACCGAAGATACGGCGATCAAACAACTCGGGTCAAGCGGAATCGTCAAGACCGCCGCGCGTTCGGCGATCCGGCGTCTGCAATCTACAACTGCTGCATCGCTAAACGATCCGTACTACAACGGGTTCGCGCCCAACAATGGCCCGCCGCTCTATGAGGGTGCCGCAAGCCGCGGACAATGGGACATGCACGTTAGCTGCATAGGCAATGCTTGGGGGTACGGAAACGCCAATACGACAGGTTCGACGTTCGCGGGCGCGCTGGGTGGAACGGTGAAGATCGCAATAGTCGACACGGGAGCTGATCTGACCCATCCGGATCTTGCAAATCGCGCAGTTTTTGCGGAAAGTATTTTGAACGGCGTGAAAACTGTCGGCGTGGCGAATATGCACGATAATGACGGCCACGGCACAAATGTGGCGGGCATCGTCGGCGCCGCGGGCAACAACAACTTCGGCTTTGCGGGAGTTGCTTACGGCGCGCCGCTGATGATCTTTAAAGTGTTTCCGGATCCGCCGTGTGGAACGGGCGGATGCAACGCTTCCGGCGCCGACGTCGGCATGGCGGTCAGCGATGCGGTCGCGCAAGGCGCCAAAGTAATCAATCTCAGTTTGGGAGCGAGCACTCCCGACACGGCAGAGGAAGCCGCCGTCGCGCAGGCGATTGCAAGCGGCGTTGTCGTTGTCGCTGCCTCCGGCAATGAAAGTACACCTACCCTCGACTACCCGGCCGCGGACCCCGGCGCGATTCCGGTTGGCGCATCTTCCATAGACGATTCGAATCCGGTGGCAATCGCGGAATCCGTCGCCGGCTATTCTAACTATGACGCGGCCAATCCGACGTGGGGAGTCGTGGCGCCGGGTGGAGATCCATCGAGCAGCCTAGATCAAGACGGGCTGCATTGGATCGCCAACATCTATTCGAGCACGGCGGGCGGAAATTTCTGCACCATCGATCAGGCGGGGGCGACGGGCGACTGCCGCGTGCTCATCGCCGGAACGTCGCAGGCCACGCCGCATGTGGCGGGCGCCGCGGCGCTGATGCTGAGCGTGAATCCCGCACTGACGCCTGCGACCGTCAAGACGATCCTGTGCGGCACAGCCAGGCAAATCACAAACGTGAAGCAGGGCTGCGGACGGCTCGACGTCTATCGGGCGGTGGCGCGCGCCGTCAACGACCCGAATCCCTAAGTTTCGTAACCGATCGAAGCGAGGACTTTCTGCGTCTCCACCGCTTCGGCAAACGTCGGCACGATGCTCTCCCCCGTTTCGATCTCTTTAACGAATTCGTCGAGCAAGTCCATGATCGGCGGCACGTGCGCGTCGACGGCACCGAAACGTGCGTTGGGCGAAGGTGCGCAGTCGAGTTCCGACGTTTCTTCGTCATCAACGCTGAACAAACGCATCGCGTGCAGGCCGCTGCCGCTCGCCACAGCCGTGCGATTCTCGCCGTGGGCCGCAACCGTCAGTGAGTTAACCGCGGTCGTCACGTCGACGCTGACGCGCGCAATCACTCCCTCGCCGTAGTCGATTAACGTAAATGCGCCGTCGTCGGCCGTGATCGTAAACGGACCGTTAGCGTCCTCGCGCCGTGGGTTCGCAGTGCGCATGAATCCCGTGCTGCGCACCGGGGCTTTGCCTGCCATCCAATTCGCGCTGTCGATAAGGTGGGAGAGAAGCGCGCCGGCGATGCCGCCGCCTTTGGCGCGATCGAACCACCACGTGTTCGGCCGTTTGTTCTCTAGGCGAAGCATCGGCGCTAAATGCGTCAGCTCCAATTCCCGCAAAGGCGCGATGTGGCCGTTGGCGACCAATTCTTTGAGCGCAAAGCGTTGCGGGATCCAGCGGAATTCGTGCATGACGGCCGTGGCGGTCTTGGCGCGTTTCGCTGCTGCAAGCATTTCTTCGGCCTGCCGCACGGAAAGAGCGAAGGGTTTTTCGGCGATGACGTGTTTGCCCGCGCCGAGCGATGCCAGTACGTCGCCGTGGTGCGCGAAAGGTGGACTCGCGATCGAAACGACGTCGAGCTCGCAGCCGCGCAGCATCGCTTCGCAACTCTCGAAAGCGTGCGGTACGTTGCGTTCTTTTGCAACGTTCTTCGCGCTGTGCGGTGAGGCGAGTGCGACGACCTCGAAGCGTTCGTTCGCGCTGAAAGCGGGCAGGTGGCCGCGCACGGCGAAGCCGCCGCCCACAATGCCTACTCTATACTTGTCACCCTGAGCCCCTCGACCAACTCGGGACAGGCTCTGTCGAAGGGTTAAAGGCATGCTTCGACCACGTCGATCGCGCGCATGAGCTCGGTTTCGGAAATGACCAGGGGCGGTGTTAGCGACAGCACGTTTCCCTCGGTGCCGGATTGCAGAATGATGACGCCTCCTTTTAAAGCTCGTTCGACTGCGGCCCGCGCCTGCGCGGCGTCGCGCAGCTCGATTCCCCACATGAGGCCCCGTCCGCGCACGTCGACCGCTTTTCCCGGCGAGCGCAGCGTACTCAGCCTGGCTCCGAGCGATTCACCCAGCGCGGCCGCGCGTTTCGGCAGGCCGCGGCCTTCGATCTCTGCGATGTTCGCAAGCGCGGCGGCGCATCCCAGCGGATTGCCCAGATGCGTGGACGTGTGCAGCGATTCGCCTTCGGAGGGGGGCCATGCATCCATGATCTCAGATGGAGCGATTGCCGCTGAAATGGGAAAGCCGTTGCCGAGCGCTTTTCCGAGGCAGAGAATATCGGGCACGACCTGTTCCTGATCGCAAGCGAACATCGTTCCGGTTCGCCCGAAGCCCGTGTAGATCTCGTCGGCGATGAACAGCATGCCGCGCTCGTGAGCGATGTCGCGCAGTCCGGAGAGATACCCTTGCGGCGGGACGATGCAGCCGCCGCGACCTTGGATCGGTTCGACGATGAGTGCTGCGAGGTCATAGCGCCGCGAGAAAGCTCGCCGCGCGTATTCCAGCGCTTGTTCTCCGCCGCGTCCGCGCGGATAATCGAGCAAGAGCGTCCGCTCCGGCAGCCACGCCAAAAACGGTTCGCGAAATTTCTTGATGCCGGCGAGCTCGAGCGTGCCGATGCTCAATCCGTGATACGATCCGCGAAATGCGGCGAATGCCGGCTTTCCGGTGGCCAGCGCCGCCGTTTTCATCGCCGCTTCGATCGCGTCCGCCCCGCTGGAGCCCAGGAACGTCTTCGTGAGGTTGCCGGGCGTTATCGCCGCGAGCTTTTCGAGTAGTCGCGCTTTTATGTCGGCGGGATGAACGTCGCCCATCGCGTGCATCAACTGCGAGGCCTGCCTTTGCAGCGCGGCCGCAACGTTCGGATTGGCGTGACCGGAGTTTGCTACACCGAAGGCCGCCGTGAGGTCCACGTAGGCGTTGCCGTCAACGTCGGTCACCGTTGCCTCTGTGGCCGATTCCCAGAAGATCGGGAAGTCGTCGCCGAGGAACGTAACGTTGGGTGATTCGTACTTACGCAGCAATTGCGCGAGCTCGCGTGAGCGTCTTCCCGGAATTAGAGTCAAAACGTCTTATCGATCCATTTCACGACGTCGCCGATGCGCGGACGCCCGCCATGATTGCTTTGTAGCGGCGGGTTTTGTAATTCTCCGAATCGGCTCAAACGGACTGCGCCGGCGTTAACGCCCAGTGCGCTGAGATCGGGGCGATCGCCGGCGATCGCGAAACCCTCGAGTGCCAGACCGTGGCGCTGTACATAGTCGAGCGCTTCGGCGGGATCGCGCACCGTCACGGCACCGGTCATGCGCGGCAAGAATGGGGGCGGGTCATCGAGCGCGTTGCCTGCCGCCGACTTGCGGAATCCGGCCAGCGCGCGTGCGTGCGCGACCTCCGCGATGCGCTGCTCCGCGCCGCGCGGGAACTCGACAACAGCGGCATCGATCGCTTTGTGCAGCTGATCGGAGAATTCGGCTGCGCACACATTCCCGCCGTCTTCGACGAACAGGACGTGTAGCGAAAGACAGCCCTCTGTGTCGTATAGAACGATGTCTCGCGCGGCAGCTCGCGCAATATCGTTAGCCGCGCCGGCTTCGGAAAGCGCTTCGCGCGCTATGTAACCTGCGCTCGCGCGCGGACCGAAGCCGATGAAGCGCGCCTCAGCCGCCAACGCCTGACGAATCGTCGCGAGCGTTTCAGTCTTTCCGAAGGCTACGACTGCGTCGAAGGATTTGAGCCCCGGCGCTGAGTCGGCCGCCGAGCTCCAGCGTTCCGCCCGCGCCGCCTCGCGAAACTCCGCGCGTTCTTCGTGGAGCGTTTCGAAGAACGCAGAGATCAGGCAATCCTCGCGGTCTTTCACGAGCACGTCGCACTTCGCGCACAGCGCAAAAACCGCCGCAGGTAAAGCCACGCCGATCGTCGTGCGGCTGGAAATGACGCAAACGCTGCCGATCGGCGCGGCCCACGCATCGGTGCGGCCGGCGCGCGGACGAAAACCGTCGAGAATCTCGAGATCGCCAAGCTCGTCCGCAATCGTTGCGGTGAGCGCGTCCTGCGTGATCGAGAAGAAGAGCCGGTCGAGCCCATACTCGACGACGGGAACGGAATAGCCGGTGCGTTCCGCGATGCGTTGAGTTGCGTTTGTGCGCGGAGGATAATCGGCATCGCGCCAGCGTTCGGCCGCACCGGCAATTGCACCGACGATTGTTTTCGCGGGAAGTTTGGACAGCGAGGTCACGAGATTGCGGCGCGCAGCGACTCGGCGTCGAGCGAGCAGCCGCGCAGTTCGGCTCCCTGCTCGCGTCCGATCAAGATGATGCCGCCGTCAACGATGGCTCCGAGATCTTCGGTCTGGATCGCAACGCAAGAAGAGCGATTCGCTAGATCGACGTGCACCAGTGCGCCCACGACGCCGGACGGCAGTTTCTTGCCGTTTTCGTCGACCGCGTAGGAACGCAGCCACGGAGGCGAATCCTTCGAGCGGCGCACGTCATACGTGTCGTCGTAATACTGGCTGCTGAGCTCCGTCATCCCATATTCACCGATAATGTGATGCGGTCGTAGAGTAAAGACATCCCCGAGCCGTTCATAGAGATCCGCGCGTTCGATGGCGCGCGTGCGTCCCTTGAAGCCACCGGTTTCCATAATCCGCGAGCCCGAAGGAAGCGGCAGAGTGATGCGCATCTGTCTTTGCGCAAGCTCGTCCAGGAGGCTGACAAATGCGAAGGCCGTTCCGGCAATGCAGACGGGAACGTCGTTCTTTCGCGCCTTCCGGATGTCTGCGACGAAACGTCCGGCTTCGATCTTTCCGCCGTCAACGTACCAAGTCTCCGTTCCGTCACCGAATTCCGCAGCGACACGGTCCATCATGTACGACAGCGACGACCGCGGGCTCTGTTCCGGGCTTGCCAGCAGCATGCAGTAGCGGAGCGGATCGGAAGCGTCCCTGAGCACTCCGTAGTCGAAACCCGCAAGCAGCGAAGCGTCGTAGAGGCGCGCGTCTTCCATATAGTGTGTGCCGCCCGAGCCTGTGGTCGTGCCGCTGGTTTCGAATACGATACCGGCCTGCAAAGCATCAAACGTGCACAGCGCCGCTTCCTTAAACGCGCCCGCCGGAATCGGTGGAATCTCTCGCCAATTCGCCGGCTCCCGCATCGTCGTTCCCAAACTAGCGCAATAACGTGCATACGGTTCGTTGAAGCGCAGTTGGTGCTCGAAAATGCGTAGGGCAAGATCGTCGAAGTCGAACTCAAAGTCAGGGTCTGAGTATTCCCAATGCCCGCGGTAGCCGGGTGGCGTGCTCCATCGCTCGATAACGCGCAGTATTTCGGCGTCCAGCGCGCCGGCCTCCGCGCGGTAGCTAATCACGCCCACTACCTGTTCCGGGCGTTGTCATCCTGAGCTTGTCGAAGGACGGCGGCGGCTGGTAATGAGTCCGCTGTTCAGACCGTTGGTCGCCAAGCCGCCGTTGAAACGCGCCGACTCGACTTTAACGCAGCGGTCCACGACGACGTCCAGCCCCGCGGCGTCGGCGAGCTCGATTGCCTCCGGGTTGATCACGCCGTACTGAAACCAGATCGCTTTCGCGCCGGCCGCGATCGCTTCGCGCGTGAGCTCGACAACTTCACTTGGTTTGCGAAAGACGTCCACGATATCCGGCGCGCCGCGTTCGGCCGCATATGCCGCGAGTGAAGGATAGGCTTTAACGCCGTCGATTGCGGCGATCGTCGGATTGACCGGCGTCACTTCGAAGCGGCCCTGCGTGCGCAGATAACTGAAAACGGTGTAGCTCGGCCGCAACGGGTTTGGGGATGCGCCCACCATCGCGACGGTTTTACTGCGCGCGAGTAGAGCTTGCCGCTGCGCGACCGTTTCCAGGATCACGCCGATCCTTCGACAAGCTCAGGACTAAAGGCGTGTCGGAGAGCGTTATCCAAGTCCCACATAAGATCGTCGGCGTCTTCCAGGCCCACGGAGAGCCGGATGCTTTCGGGCGCGACGCCGGACTTGCGCAGTTCATCATCGTCGAGCTGCGAGTGCGTCGTCGATGCGGGATGAATGACGAGGCTCTTCATATCGCCGACGTTTGCGAGATGGCTCCATAGTTCGAGTGCGTCTATGAAACGGCGCGCAGCCTCGCGGCCTCCACGAATGCCGAACGTAAAAATAGAGCCTGCGCCGCGCGGAAGGTACTCTTTCCCGAGCTCGTACTGAGGATGCCTTGGAAAACCGGGATAGCTGACCCACTCCACCTCTGGCCGCTTCGACAAGAACTCCGCGATCGTGCGCGCGTTGCGAACGTGCGCTTCCATGCGAATCGGAAGCGTCTCCAATCCCAGCAGGAGCAGCCAGGCATCCATCGGTGCCATCTGCGCGCCGACGTCCCGTAGGATTTCGGCGCGCGCGCGCATCAGGAACGCGTACTCGCCGAACGTTTCGGTGAAAACTTTATCGTGATAGCCCGGGCTAGGCTCCGAGAGCAGCGGAAAGCGTCCGTTGTCCCATGGGAAGCGGCCGGATTCGACAACCACGCCGCCGATAACGGTGCCATGGCCGGAAATGAATTTCGTGGCCGAATGGGTGACGACGTCCGCGCCGTATTCGATCGGCCGGCAGAGGTATGGTGAGGCGAACGTGTTGTCGACGACCAACGGAATGCCGGCGTCGTGGGCGATACGCGCTAAAGCTTTGAAATCTGCGATCGTTCCGGCCGGGTTGCCGATCGTTTCTGCAAACAGCAATTTGGTTTCGGGTTTGATGGCTGCCGCGATGGCCGCATGGTCGCCGGCCGGCACGAACGTCGTTTCGATTCCCAAACGTTTGAGCAGCACTGTGAACTGCGTGATCGTTCCGCCGTAAATATTCTGCGAACAGACCAGATGATCGCCGTTTTGTGCCAGGGATAAAACGACGCCGAGTTGTGCGGCCAGCCCGCTGGAAAAAGCGACGGCGCCAAGTCCGCCCTCCAAACTCGCCATGCGTTCTTCGAAAGCCGCGACGGTTGGGTTGCTGATCCGGCTGTAGATGTGCCCGTAGCTGCGCAATTGGAAGAGCTCGGCCGCCTGCTCCGTAGAACCGAAGACATAGGCTGCGGTTTGGTAGAGAGGCATGACGCGGGACCCCGTCACGGGGTCCGGCGGCGTACCCGCATGAATGGCACGGGTCGCGAAGCCGAACTGGCGATCTTGCATGGTCACTTGTGCTTCGACCCGAACCTCCAGGGTACCCCAGCGTAGTCGATAGGAGAGCGACCGATGCCCATGACTTTGACGGAAAAGATCCTTGCGCGGCACGCCGCGCTCGACGCGGTCGAACCCGGACAGATCATCAACGCGAAGGTCGACCTCGTGCTGGCCAACGAGCTCTCCGCGGCGGTCGCGATTGGCGTCATGCGCCAAATGAAAGGCGCGGATCGCGTTTTCGACCGTGAAAAAATCGCGCTGGTAGAAGATCACTTCGTTCCGGCCAAAGACGCTCAGTCCGCCAAGATTGCGAAGTTGATGAAAGATTTTGCGATCGAGCAGAACATCAAACACTTTTTCGACGTGGGCCGGGGCGGCATCGAACACGTCGTTTTACCCGAAGAGGGTCTGGTCGCACCGGGCGAGCTGATCGTCGGCGGCGACTCGCACACGTGCACCTATGGCGCATTCGGTGCATTCGCAACCGGCATGGGGTCTACCGACATCGCGGCGGCATTCGTACTCGGGGAAGTGTGGCTCAAGGTTCCGGCCAGCATCAAACTGATATACAGCGGCGAGCCCGGCGAGATGGTCTTCGCCAAAGATATTATGCTCAAGACCGTCGGCACGCTGGGTATCGACGGCGCCACCTATCGCGCGATTGAATATCACGGAACCACGGTAGACGAGCTCTCGATCACCGGGCGGATCACGATGGCGAACATGGCGATCGAAGCCGGCGCGAAGAATGGCATCTTTCACGCCGACGCCAAGACGATCGCGTACGTCGAGGAGCGAACGGACCGCGATTTCATCCTTGAAAAAGCCGACCCCGACGCGCGCTACGAGCGCGAGATAGAGATCGATATCGGGTCGCTCGAGCCCCAAGTGGCCTGCCCGCACACGCCCGACAACGTGCACTCGATCTCCGAAGTGACACGCGATGAGATTCTGGTCGACCAAGTCTTCATCGGGTCGTGCACCAACGGGTATATCGAAGATTTGCGCATCGTCGCTAAAATTCTCGACGGCAAGAAAATCGATTCACGCCTGCGCGTCATCGTAAATCCGGGCTCGCAAAAAGTCTGGATGCAAGCCGCGGAAGAGGGAGTTCTCGGAAAACTAGCCGCCGCCGGATGCGTCGTGAATACGCCGGGCTGCGGTGCGTGTTTCGGCGGACACATGGGAACGCTGGGTGACGGCGAGCGCTGCATTTCCACCACGAACCGCAATTACGTCGGCCGCATGGGTTCGCCCAAGGCCGAAGTGTATTTAGCTTCGCCGGCGACATGCGCCGTCTCGGCGCTGACCGGACGGATCACCGATCCACGCGTTGAAGCCGCGGTGACTGCCTAATGCAAGCATCGCTGCGCGGCCACGCTCACAAATACGGCAAGAACGTCGACACGGACGTGATTATCCCGGGGAAGTATTGCAACATCATCGATATTGCCGAGCTCGGTAAACATGCGATGGAAGGGTTAGATCCCGAATATACGTCGCGGATGAAACCCGGCGACGTTATCGTCGCCGATTCGAATTTCGGGTGCGGTTCGAGTCGTGAGGTCGCGCCGATCGCGATCAAGGGTTCCGGTACGTCGGCCGTGATCGCAAAGAGTTTTGCGCGGATATTCTACCGCAACGCGCTCAACATCGGGTTGCCGATCTTCGAGTCGCCCGAAGCGGTTGATGCCGTTGAAAGCGGCGACGAGCTGGAAATAGAACCCGCGGGCGGCGTGATCCGGAATCTGACGAAGAACGAAACGTATACTGCGGCGGCTTTCCCGCCCTTTATGCAGTCGCTCATCGACGCCGGCGGTTTGCAGCCGTACGTGGAGAGGCGCTTAGCCGAAAAAGCTTAGGGTACGCCCATCCCGCCGGTTCCCGGCGAGAGATTATCCAGCCAGTTGTATTTTGGGCGGTAAGCCGCGGTGAACGGGACGCTATCGTTGCTCAACGCCAGCATGCCGATCATGTCCGTAAACGAATCATGCATTCCGACGAAGGTGAGCGTTCCGCCGTTGGGCAGTGAAACGACCACGCGCACGTTCTTTCCATCGATAGAACCGAACAGCGGGTACTTCTTGCCGTCCTGATCCAGATACTCGCCGGTCAGTACGTTGTCTTTTTGGGTGATCTTGAAGTGCGTGTATGTTACGCCGGTGAGGCGCTGAATTTGAATTTCCCAAACGCCCGAGATGCCGACCCGCTGGAGGTAGCTGTCTTTCGGCGGAGCGGGAGTGGCTTTCGCGGGGATCTTGACGCTTGCCGAGGCGGCCGGGACCGGTGCCGTGGCCGCGGGCTGCGGCGTAGGGGCAACGGCGCTCGCGGCCAGCGTGACGATCAATAGAAGAGGGTTCACGGGTGTCGGTACTCCTTTGGCTCCTTAACTACGCCCAGCGTCATTCCGTTTCCGGCGAGGCGCCTGCTTGCTGGGCCCGCGGGGAGGGCCCCCCTTGTCCCGGCTGATATAATGTTCTGGCTGTGAAAGAGAAGATTCATCCCAAATGGTACCCCGAGGCCCGCGTGCACTGCGCGTGCGGCAGCACCTTTACGACCGGATCGACGATTCCGGAGATCGCGGTTGAAATCTGCTCGGCCTGCCATCCGCTCTTTACCGGCCAGCAAAAATTCGTGGATACCGCGGGCCGCGTTGACAAATTCCGTCAACGCGAGCAGATCGCCAAGCGCAAGCAGGAAGAGGCCGCTGCGCGCAAAGCCAAGCGCGAGGCCGAAAAAGCCGCAGCCGAAGTTTAACTGAACCTCACAGATCGACTCGACGCGATAGCCAAGCGCTTCGACGAGATCGAAGGCGAGCTCGCGCACCCTTCAGAGACGTTCGATCAAACGCGCTATACGGCGCTCGTAAAAGAACGCGCCGCCCTCGAGGAAACCGTCGAGGCTTATCGCGCATATCGTAAGGTTACCGCAGAGATCGCGGCCAACGACGACTTGCTTAAGGATCGCAGCGACCCGGAGCTCGCGCAACTGGCCGAAGATGAAGTCAAAGGACTGCGCGAAAAAGGCAAAGAGCTCGAGGACCGTCTGCAGCTCCTGCTCATCCCGAAAGATCCCGATGACGAAAAGGATGTTTTCATCGAAATTCGAGCCGGTGCGGGCGGCGACGAGGCGGCGATATTCGGAGGCGATCTCGCGCGCATGTACATGCGTTACGCGGAGTCACAAGGCATGCGCATCGAATTGGTTTCGCAGAGCGATAGCGACGCAGGCGGCTACAAAGAGATCGTGTTTTCTGTTCGGTCCGGCGAAGCCGGTCCTGAGCGAAGTCGAAGGGCGCCGTACCGGCACTTCAAACACGAATCGGGAGTTCACCGCGTTCAGCGCGTGCCCGTGACCGAAGCGCAAGGCCGCGTGCACACCAGCACGGCTACGGTCGCGGTACTTCCTCAGGTCGACGACGATTTTCAGGTCGAGATAAAATCTTCCGATCTGCAAATCGATACGTACAAATCCAGTGGGGCCGGCGGCCAGTACGTCAACAAGACGGAGTCGGCGATTCGCATAACCCACGTGCCGACCGGATTGATCGTGGCGTCGCAGCAGGAGCGCTCGCAGGTTCAAAACCGCGAAAAAGCGATGCAGATGCTGCGCGCGATGCTGTACGACCGAAAGCGGCGCGAAGCCGAAGAAGCGGTCGGCTCGATGCGGCGTAGCCAAGTCGGCACGGGTGACCGTTCGGAGAAAATTCGCACGTACAACTATCCGCAAGATCGCATTACCGATCACCGCATCAACCAAAACTTCGGCAACCTTCGGGGCGTTATGGACGGCGCGATGGGACATATCGTGGACGAGCTGCTCAAGGACGAACGTACGCGGCTGCTCGCCGGGGAAGCGACGGTTGCCTGACGATCGCGCGGGTGAACCGCTAGCTTACGTAACCGGCTACGCCGGCTTTTATAGACGCGAATTTGCGGTCGACGAACGCGTGCTGATCCCGCGCCCCGAGACGGAACATCTCATTGAAGACGCGCTCGCATTCTTGCAGGCTGCGGGACCCGCGCGCGTACTGGATGTGGGCACGGGCAGCGGCGCGATCGCGTGCACGGTCGCGTGCGAGATACCGGATGCGGTCATCGAGGCGACGGACATCAGCGCAGACGCGTTGCCGGTCGCGCGGAAAAACGCGGCTCGGCTCGGAGTTGCGGACCGCTGCACGTTCACTCTTGCCGACATCGCTCCGGCCGGCGCGCCGGCGTTCGATTTGATCGTCGCAAATCTGCCGTACATTCCGAGCGCCGATGTGCCGGAGAAGCCTGATCCCGTTGGATTCGAACCGCGCGTCGCCACGGACGGCGGTTTCGACGGCCTCGAACAGTATCGCAAACTGCTGGCGGTTGCGCCGCGGCTCGTGCGCGCGGGAGCGCTCGTTCTCATGGAAGCCGCCCCTCCTACAATAGCGGCGCTGCGAGGCCTGGCGGAATCGGCCTTCCCCGGAGCTGCGATAACCGTACACCGGGATTACGCCGGATTAGACCGCTACGTGCGCATCGCCACTAGGTGAAAACTCGGCCCTGACGGAATAACCTAGTCCCGAGTGGCGAAGTACATTTTCTTTACCGGCGGCGTCGTCAGCTCGCTTGGTAAGGGCATCACGGCAGCCTCGCTCGGGCGGCTGCTGAAGGCGCGCGGGATCAGCGTTTCGGTTCAGAAACTCGATCCGTACATCAACGTCGACGCCGG
>Ga0102924_1000288_pt1 | contig 63162 bp, 44 predicted proteins | sample PaiPotPPM11metaG_FD_80116 | JGI IMG/M metagenome (GOLD analysis project Ga0102924, IMG submission 80116) | Iron sulfur acid spring bacterial and archeal communities from Banff, Canada, to study Microbial Dark Matter (Phase II) - Paint Pots PPM... ... | reverse complement strand
GCGCCGGCGCCGGCGCCTACGTGTGCGGCGAAGAGACTTCGCTTCTCGAAAGCATCGAAGGCAAACGCGGCATCGTCCGCGCCAAGCCGCCGCTCCCGGCGCATCACGGCTTATTCGGCCGGCCGACCGTCATCAACAATGTGCTATCCTTTGCCGCGGTTCCACTCATCGTCGAGCGCGGCTCGGCGTTCTATCGCGACTTCGGCATCGGCAAGTCGCGCGGCACCATGCCGATCCAATTGGCCGGAAACGTGAAATACGGCGGCCTATTCGAGACCGCGTTCGGAGTGACGCTCGGCGAACTGGTCGACGATATCGGCGGCGGCACATTCACCGGCAGGCCGGTGCGCGCCGTTCAGGTCGGCGGGCCGCTCGGCGCCTACTTCCCGCGGGCACTATTCGACACGCCGTTCGACTACGAAGCCTTTGCCGCGCGCGACGGCCTGATCGGCCATGGCGGCATCGTTGTGTTCGACGACAGCGTGAACATGGCGAAGCAAGCGCGTTTCGCCATGGAATTCTGCGCCATCGAATCCTGCGGCAAATGCACGCCCTGCCGCATCGGCTCGACGCGCGGCGTCGAAGTCCTCGACCGCATCATCGCCGGCACCGACCGGGCGCAGAATCTCAGCGTGCTCGAAGATCTCTGCAACACCATGAAATTCGGCTCGCTTTGCGCGCTCGGCGGCTTCACGCCCTATCCGGTGATGAGCGCGCTCACCCACTTCCCGGAAGATTTCGGCGCAGCCCCGCGGCGTCTGCAAGCTGCCGAATAAAGGAGAACATCGTGTCCCTGGTTCAGGAAATCGATTTCGGCACGCCGCGCTCCAAGGCGGAGAAGACAGTCTCACTGACCATCGACGGCGCCTCGGTGACCGTGCCGGAAGGCACCTCGATCATGCGCGCGGCGATGGAGCTCGGCACGCAGATCCCGAAGCTGTGCGCCACCGACATGCTGGACGCTTTCGGCTCCTGCCGCCTCTGCCTGGTCGAGGTCGACGGCCGCGCCGGTACGCCCGCGTCCTGCACCACACCGGTCGCGGCCGGGATGGTGGTACGCACGCAGACTGATCGGCTCAAGCGCCTGCGCAAAGGCGTGATGGAGCTCTACATATCCGATCACCCGCTCGACTGCCTCACCTGTTCCGCGAACGGCGATTGCGAATTGCAGGATATGGCCGGCGCCGTGGGGCTGCGCGACGTGCGCTATGGCTATAACGGCGAAAAGCATCCCAATCCCGGCAAGGACGAGTCGAACCCCTATTTCACCTACGACCCGTCGAAATGCATCGTGTGCTCGCGCTGCGTGCGCGCCTGCGAAGAGGTGCAAGGCACCTTCGCGCTCACCATCGCCGGCCGCGGCTTCGGCTCCGTCGTATCGCCCGGCATGGAAGAGTCGTTCCTGTCGTCGGAATGCGTGTCGTGCGGCGCCTGCGTGCAGGCTTGCCCGACGGCGACGCTCAACGAGAAATCCGTGGTCGAGATCGGCACGCCGGAACATTCCGTGGTGACGACCTGCGCCTATTGCGGCGTCGGCTGCTCGTTCAAGGCCGAGATGCGCGGTGACGAATTGGTGCGCATGGTCCCGTACAAGGACGGCAAGGCCAACCGCGGTCACTCCTGCGTCAAAGGCCGCTTCGCCTGGGGCTATGCCAACCACCGCGAGCGCATCCTCAAGCCGATGATCCGCAACACGATCACCGAGCCGTGGCGCGAAGTCTCGTGGGACGAGGCGATCTCGCACGCCGCGTCCGAGCTCAGGCGCATTCAGTCGCAGTACGGCAAAGCCTCGATCGGCGGCATCACATCGTCGCGCTGCACCAACGAGGAAACCTTCCTGGTGCAGAAGCTGATCCGCGCCGGCTTCGGCACCAATAACGTCGATACCTGCGCGCGGGTTTGCCATTCGCCGACGGGTTACGGCTTGTCGCAGACTTACGGCACATCCGCCGGCACGCAGGACTTCGACTCGGTCGAAGCGACCGACGTGGTCGTGATCATCGGCGCCAATCCGACCGACGGCCATCCGGTCTTCGCCTCACGGCTGAAGAAGCGGCTGCGCCAAGGCGCCAAACTTATCGTCGTCGATCCGCGGCGTACCGATATCGTGCGCAGCGCCCATGTCGAAGCGGCCCATCATCTGCCGCTCCTGCCCGGCACCAATGTTGCCGTCTTGACCGCGCTTGCCCATGTCGTTGTGACCGAAGGCCTCGTCAACGAGCAATTCGTGCGCGAGCGCTGCGACCGAGATGAGTTCCAGCATTGGGCGGAGTTCGTTGCGCAAGAGCGCAACAGCCCGGAAACGGTGGCGAAAATCTCGGGCGTCCCGGCCGAGACCATTCGTGCCGCCGCGCGTCTCTATGCGACCGGCGGCAATGCCGCCATCTATTACGGCCTCGGCGTTACCGAGCACAGCCAGGGCTCGACCACCGTCATGGCGATTGCGAACCTGGCGATGGCCACCGGCAATATCGGCCGTCCCGGCGTCGGCGTAAACCCGTTGCGCGGACAGAACAATGTGCAGGGCGCGTGCGACATGGGCTCGTTTCCGCACGAACTCTCCGGCTATCGCCATATCTCCGGCGACGCGACGCGCGAATTGTTCGAATCGCTATGGGGCGTGAAGCTCGAGAAAGAACCGGGCCTGCGCATCCCCAACATGCTCGACGCCGCGGTCGACGGCACCTTCAAGGGCATCTACATCCAGGGCGAAGACATCCTGCAGTCCGATCCGGACACTCACCACGTCGCGGCGGGCCTTGCGGCAATGGAATGCGTCATCGTCCAGGATATGTTCCTCAACGAGACCGCGAACTATGCCCATGTCTTCCTGCCGGGTTCGACCTTCCTGGAGAAAAACGGCACCTTCACCAATGCCGAGCGCCGCATTCAGCGCGTGCGCAAAGTGATGGCGCCGAAGAACGGTTACGCGGACTGGGAAATCACAGTTCTCTTGGCGAAGGCTCTGGGCTTTGACATGCATTACGATCATCCGTCGCAGATCATGGACGAGATCGCGCGGCTGACGCCGACTTTCACCGGCGTGTCGTTCGAGAAGCTCGATGCGCTCGGCTCGGTGCAGTGGCCGTGCAATGACAGGGCGCCGGCCGGCACGCCGATCATGCATATGAGCGGCTTCGTCCGCGGCAAGGGTAAGTTCATCGTGACCGAATATGTCGCGACCGACGAGAAGACCGGCCCGCGATTTCCGCTCCTGCTCACCACCGGCCGTATCCTCAGCCAATACAATGTCGGCGCGCAGACGCGCCGCACCGCCAACGTCGTCTGGCACGAGGAGGACCGCCTCGAAATCCATCCGCACGATGCCGAGCAACGCGGTGTCCGAGATGGCGATTGGGTCAAGCTCGCGAGCCGCGCGGGAGCGACCACGCTGCGCGCGCTGATCACCGAGCGCGTAGCGCCCGGCGTCGTCTATACGACGTTCCATCATCCCGACACGCAGGCGAACGTCATCACCACCGACTTCTCGGATTGGGCGACGAATTGCCCGGAGTACAAAGTCACCGCCGTGCAGATCATGCCGTCGAACGGCCCGACCGAATGGCAGCGGCAATATGACGAGCAGGCGCGCCAGAGCCGCCGTATCGTCGTCGAAGCGGCGGAGTAGAGCGTGGCGCCACCCGTCGTCCGTGTCGCGAAATTGGCGTGGCGCGCCGGAACATCGCCCCGGCTGGCGACCGGCGAGCGCCTGATTCCGGAAGAGACTGCCGTCGCGTTCACATATAACGGCAGCTCCTACGCTGTCATGATGGCGACGCCGCAGGATTTGCAGGATTTTGCGTTAGGCTTCAGCCTCGCTGAAGGCATCGTCGCCGCGCCGGAAGAAATCCGGCAGCTTGAGATCGTCGAGCAAGAGATTGGCATCGAGCTTCGCATGTGGCTCTCCGAGCCGCGCGCCGCGGCGCTCGCGGATCGGCGGCGTCACATTGCCGGCCCGACAGGATGCGGTTTATGCGGCATCGAAAGCCTCGCCGAAGCGTTGCGGCCGGTGCCGCACCTGAGCGACCGCGGCAAGTTCGCGCACGCGTTCCATCCGCGCGAGATCATGCGCGCAATAGAATCGCTTGCGCCGCACCAAGACCTGAACCGGCAAACTCGCGCCGTCCATGCCGCAGCATTCTGGCGGAGCGACCTTGGTCTTGTCGCCGTCCGAGAGGATGTCGGCCGGCACAACGCGCTCGATAAGCTTGCCGGCGCGCTCGCGCGCGAACGCGCGTCCGTCGAAACCGGCATGGTGCTGCTGACCAGCCGGGTGTCCGTGGAAATGGTGCAGAAGACGGCGGCGCTCGGCGTGCCGCTGATCGTCGCCGTGTCGGCGCCGACAGCACTTGCAATGCGCACGGCGGAGTCAGCCGGCATCACGCTTGTCGCCGTCGCCCGCGACGACGGCTTCGAGATTTTCACCCACCCGTACCGCATCGCTGCGGCAACGGCTGCCTCACTCACCGAAGGCGTCGCGTAATATGTCAGTTACGTCGCATACGTCGGAAAAGCTCGTCTATATGGCGAACCAAATCGGAAAATTCTTCGCCAGCCAAGGACCGGCGGTCGCGATTTCCGGCACCGCCGAGCATATTAGGAAATTCTGGGACCCGCGTATGCGCGCGGCGATCTTCGCTCACCTGGACAATGGCGGCGCCGGACTGGACCCCACGGCACGTCAAGCGATCGAGAGTCTGCAAAAGGCAGAGGCCGGGGCCTCCGCGTCATAAGACGCTTTCAGCCGGCCCTTCGCGACGTGCCGTATGCGGCGCGGCCGATCCAACTGCCGAGCGCCTTGACGAAGGCACTGGGCCTGGTCTTTTGGTAGTCCATCGCAATCACGTGTTCGACCGAAGCGGCCGCGTTCCGCACGCGCGGCGCGGAGCCCTTGCGCGCAACAGTCCCCGACTTCTTACGCACGGATTTCTTTACGTGACCGAGCGCGATGGGACCGACATGGGTGAGGAAGACTTTCTCATGCGGGCGCGTCAGCGTCTTGATCGCTTCCCTCAGCGGCAGCCATTTCACGGCTTTGACATCGTCCATCAGTTCGCGCGTCTGATGGCCGAGCGCGCGCATCAGCCAAAATTGCACGATCTTGATCTTGCCTTCGACGGCATAGGACATCGAACCGAGAAATTCGTGGACCGACACGTCGTGCCCGGTCTCTTCCAGCACTTCGCGCTTGGCGGCGTCGCGCGGATGTTCGCGCGGGTTGAGCTTGCCTTTCGGCAGCACCCAGGCCTTTTCCCGTCGCATCCGCACGACGGCGAAGCGTGGTCTGGACGTTCCGCGTAAGACGATTCCGCCCGCAGCCAAAATCGGCGCGGGGCCCTTGGCCGAATCAGTCATATTAAATCTATGCCGGACCGATCCGCCAAGAGCAAGCCGGTATTCGCGCGCAGACGCGCGCGATGTAGAAGCCGGTCTCTTTGTTGGCTGCTTTTTGCGCTGGCGTTGCTTCTTTTTCATGACACCGTAATGACGATCTTGCCGAAATGCTGATTGGCGCGCATCAGCGACAGCGCGTCGGCGACGTCGGCAAGCTTGTAAGTTTTGTAGATCGGCAGCGACAATTTTCCCGCCTCGACCGCGGGCCACAGATCCGCGCGCATCAAGCGATTGATCTCGCGAACTTCTTCGGCGCTGCGGGTGCGGAATGTCACGCCGATATAGTCGATGCGCTTGAGCGCATGCAGATCGAAATCGAACTCGCCCTTCATGCCGCCAAGCCGGCCGACATTGACGATACGGCCGAGCAGCGCCGCCGCCGCGAGGTTACCGTTGGCGACTCCGCCCGAAACCAGATCGACGATCAGGTTGACGCCGTTGTCTCCAGTGGCCTTCTTCACTTGCTCCGGCCACATCGGATCGCTGGTATCGATCGCGACATCGCAGCCGTATTCCGAGAGCCGCTTCCGGCGTTCCGCATTCGTTGAGGTTCCGATCACGAGCGAAGCACCCAAAACCTTGGCGATCTGCATGCCCATCAGGCCGACGCCGGCGCTGGCGCCCTGCATCAGCATGGTCTCGCCGCGCTTCAAACGCCCGGCCGTGGCGACAGCGTTGTGCATGGTCTGCAGCGCAACGGGAAAGCACGCCGCCTGCTCGTAAGTCATGTTGTTGCCCGGAATGCGATGCACCCGCCCGGCATCGGTGACGACATATTCGGCGAAGCCGCCCGGCGCCGAACCCATGACCCGGTCCCCCGCCTTGACGTCCTTCACCGCGCTGCCGACCGCCTCGACCTCGCCCGAGCATTCGAGCCCGATGCGCGCGCCGACGCCGCCGACACTGCCGTGCTGGTGTCCCAATGCCACCAGGAGATCGGCGCGGTTGAGGCTCGAGGCCCGCACCCGGATCAGAACTTCGTTCGGCTTGGGTTCGGGCTTCGGCAGGTCGCAAACCGCGACCCCGCTGTCGCCGAGAACGGCGGCTTTCATGTCTCTCTCCCTGGCGCAGTCTGTTGACGCCAGCGCAGAATATATGTTGCAGGCGCGCGCCGTCCATCAAACGTTTGCAGGCGATGCTCTTGCAAGCGATCGGTATTGCCGGACGCAGCTCATGGGCAGCGCCGGTGGTTAGCGCGATTACGTTCCACATCCGCCGTGCTATCGTTCCGGCCGTTACAGAGTGCAACGGACGATAGCAGCGAAATACCCATGCCAATTACAGTTTCATTCAAAGCCTTGGCTACGACCAGCGTCGGAAGTTTTCCCCGTCCCACCTGGCTGGCCGACACTCAACGCGGCGAAGCCACGTTCCGGATGTCCGGCGATCCCCTCAAGGAGGCGTTGGACGATGCCACAATGGTCGTTCTGCGCGAGCAGGAGGAACTCGGTCTCGACATTTTGACCGACGGCGAGATGCGGCGAACGCATTTCATTTTTCACATCGCCGGAAAATGGGATGGGATCGACACCAAGACTCTCGTCAACAAGACGGTCTATCGCAATCGCACGGCCAATCGCATGGTGCCGCGCATCACCGGCAAGATCATGCGGCGTGCCGCAGCATCCGTCGACGATCTGCGCATCGCCAAGTCGCATACCGGCCGGCCGCTGAAAATGGCGGTGCCCGGTCCGATGACGATTGTCGACAGCGCGGCGAACGAATTCTACGGCAGCGAAGAGGAGCTTGCTTTCGACGCCGCGACCGCGATCAACGGCGAGCTGCGCGATCTTCAAGCCGCCGGCTGCGAGGTGCTGCAAATCGACGAGCCGGCGATGACGCGCTATCACGACAAAGTTGTCGCTTATGGCGCCAAGGCGCTCGACCGCTGCCTCGACGGCATCACCGTGCCGACCGTCGTTCATCTTTGCTACGGCTATCCGGGCGGCGGTCACCGGCAGCACCAATACGAATATGCCGATCTGTTGCCGCATCTGATGGAAACGCGCATCGGCGGCTTCACCGTGGAGTTCGGCCGCAGCTCCTTCGATCCGCAGGTGCTGAAAATGTGCGGCGACCGGATCATCATGTTCGGCTGTGTCGATCCGGGCGACTCGCCTGCGCCCAGCGTCGATACGATCGAGCGCCGCGTCGGTGACGCCCTCGATCGGCTCGATCCCAAACAGGTGTGGCTCGCCCCCGATTGCGGGCTGATGACCATCAGCCGCGCGCTGGCGCACGAAAAGCTGCGGGTCATGGTCGAGGCGGCAAAGCGGCTGCGCGCGCGGCTTTAGGGGCTTAAGCCTCCAGTACCGCCGCCGCGCGATATCGTCTAAAGTGCCGGAATCGAGGTGTAGCAAAAGGCCCGATGAACCAGCTTGTCCGCCCTCGCATCGCAGCGTCCGCCTGCCCGCACGATTGCCCGTCGACCTGCGCGCTCGAGGTCGAGGTCATCGACGGGCATACGATCGGCCGCATCCGCGGCGCGGCCGACAATGCCTACACCGCGGGCGTGATCTGCGCCAAAGTCGCGCGCTACGCCGAACGCGTCGACCATCCTAATCGGCTGACGCAGCCGCTGCGCCGCATCGGGCCGAAGGGCAGCGGCGAATTCGAGCCGATGTCCTGGGACGACGCGCTCGACCTTGTCGCGGAAAATTTCACTCGCGCGGAGCAGAAACACGGACCGCAAGCTGTCTGGCCGTATCTCTATGCCGGCACGATGGGCTACGTCATGCGCGACGGCATTCATCGCCTGCGCCATGCCAAGAAATATTCCGGCTTCTTCTCGACCATCTGTGTCAACCCGGCCTGGACCGGATTTATCGCCGGCACCGGCAAGCTCGCCGGCGCCGATCCGCGCGAAATGGCGAAATCGGATTTGGTCGTGATCTGGGGCACCAATGCGGTGAATACCCAGGTCAATGTGATGACGCATGCGACCCGCGCCCGCAAAGAGCGCGGCGCCAAGATCGCCGTTGTCGACGTCTACATGAATTCGACGATGAAGCAGGCCGACCTGCCGGTGCTGATCCGCCCCGGCACTGACGCGGCGCTGGCTTGCGCGGTGATGCACTGCCTGTTCCGCGACAACAAGGCCGACTGGAATTACCTCGAACGCTATACCGACACGCCGCGCGAGCTTGCCGAACATGTGCGCACGCGCGGCCCGGACTGGGCGGCGAAAATCACCGGCTGCCCAGCCGAGACGATCGAAGCCTTCGCCCGCCTCGCCGGTGAACGGCCGCGCGCGTTCTACCGCCTCGGCTACGGCTTCTCGCGCTCACGCAACGGCGCGGTCAACATGCATGCGGCAAGCTGCATCGCCGCCGTGACCGGCGCCTGGCGCTACGAAGGCGGCGGCGCCTTTCACAATAACGGCGCAATCTTTCATCTCGATACTAGCCTGATCGACGGCGGCGACCTGCGCGATCCTTCGATCCGCATGCTCGATCAATCGCGCATCGGCCCGATCCTGACCGGCGACAGGGCGTCGCTTTTCGACGGGCCGCCGGTCACCGCGATGCTGATCCAAAACACCAATCCGCTCGCCGTCGCGCCCGACCAGGACACCGTCAAACGCGGTTTCGCTCGCGACGATCTGTTCGTCTGCGTGCACGAGCAGGTCATGACCGACACCGCCAAAATGGCCGACGTGGTATTGCCAGCCACCATGTTCGTCGAGCACGACGATATTTATACGGCCGGCGGCAGCCAATATATCTTGCTCGGGCCGAAGCTGATCGAGCCGCGCGGCGAATGCCGCAATAATCACGACGTGATCTGCGGGCTCGGCAAGCGATTGGGCGCGGAGCATCCTGGCTTTGCCATGACGCCGCGCGAACTGATCGACGGCACGCTGCAAAAATCCGGTTGGGGGACGCTTGCCGAGCTCGAAGCCAATCGCTGGATCGACTGTCAGCCGGATTTCGAGACGGCGCACTACATCAAAGGCTTCGCCTATCCCGACGGCAAATTCCGTTTCAAGCCGGATTGGCCGGAAGTGCCGTTCCGCCGCTGGCACAGAAACGTCACCGAGGCGGCGATGCCCGGACTGCCGGATCATTGGGAGGTCATCGAGGAAGCCGACGCCGAGCACCCGTTCCGGCTGGCGACTTCGCCGGCGCGCGGCTTTCTCAATACGAGTTTTACGGAAACGCCAACCTCGCTCTCCAGCGAGCGGCGCCCCGAAGTGATGATCCATCCCGAGGACGCGGCGCGGCTTGGCATCGCGAGCGGCGACACGGTCACGCTCGGCAACCGGCGCGGCGAAGTGCGCATCCACGCCAAGCTGTTCGACGGCGTGCGCCGCGGCGTGCTGATCGCCGAATCGATCTGGCCAAATTCCGCCTATGCCGACGGCCGCGGCATCAACACGCTCACCGGCGCCGACTCCATCGCGCCGTTCGGCGGCGCGGCGTTTCACGACAATAAGGTGTGGCTGCGGAAGGCGGCGGCCTAGATTTTTCGTTTGAGCATGATCTTATCGAAAAATCGGTTTCCACCCTCGGATCAAGTCCGAGGGCAGGCTTTTCCGGATCATGCTCTAAGTTCGGGCGCCGGGCAGGCGCAGCGGCGCGGCGTCGGACGGCACGATCTCCTTGCCGATCGGCCACAGCGCGACGCCGGCAAGTTTGAGATGCGCCCAGGCGAACGGAATGCCGACGATGGTGACGGCCAGCAAGACGGCCGTGATCAGATGAGCCAGCGCCAGCCACCAGCCCGCCAGCACCAGCCAGATGATATTGCCGAGGAGGCCGAACGGGCCGGTGCCGATATCATGGCCGGAATATTCGGCGCGCGACACCGCCTTCCGGCCGAACGGCATCAGCGTATAGGATGCGATGTTGAACGCCGACCAGGCCCACGGCAGGCCGATAATGGTGATCGCCATGATGATGGCGGCAATCACCCAGCCGACCGCCATCCAGAGGCCGCCGAACACAATCCAAAGAACGTTGAGCAGGAGCGATGTGAAGGTCATGGCGCACCTTATTTAGGTGGAACCGCCGCGGCTTCAATGGTCCCGGCAGACTAATCGAACATTGCCACTGCGCGCGTCCAGCCGGCCGAGCCGGCTTTCACCTTGTAGGGGAAGCAGGCCACGGTGAAGCCGCGGTCGGGAAGCTGTTCGAGATTGCACAATTTCTCCATGTGGCAGTACGGAATTTCGCGCCCGGCCTTATGACCTTCCCAGATGATCGACGGGTCGCGGGTCTTTAGCCAGCGCTCGCGCAAATGAGAGAACGGCACGTCCCAGCCCCAGGCATCGATGCCGGTGACGCGCACGCCGCGTGACGTCAGATAAAGCGTCGCCTCCCGCCCCATGCCGCAGCCGGCGGTGAGATATTCCTCGTTGCCGATGCAGCTCGACGCCCGCGTGTTGACGAGAACGATGTCGAACGGCTGCAACGCGTGGCCGATCCGTTTCAGTTCGGCCTCGACCTCCGCCGCCGTGACGACATGGCCATCGGGCACTTTGCGGAAATCGAGCTTGATGCCGGGGCGAAAGAACCAATCGAGCGGCACCTGATCGATGGTCATCATCGGCTTGCCGTCGATGCTCTTCGATTGGAAATGAATCGGCGCGTCCATATGCGTGCCGTTGTGCGTGGTGAGCTGGATTTGCTCGATCGCCCAGCCCTCGCCTTCCGGCAAATCCTCCTTGCGCAGTCCTGGAAACAGCTCGACCAGAAGCGGCGCGGTCTCGGCATTGCTGACATATTGGATCTTCGGCCGCATGAACGGCGGATCGTAGACCGTTTCATTTTCAAGCGGCGACGACAGATCGACGATCCGGCTGGGCAGTTTCATTATTTCCCCGCTTGCGGTTTTGGTTTTGGCCCGGTTGCTGCTATCGGGAGCGCGAGCCGTTATTCGCGATCCGGATGGTTCTCAGATCAAATTATACCGGCTATTGCTGTGCCAGAAAGGGGGCGCAAATGATCCTGGTCACCGGCGCCAGCGGTTTCATCGGTTCGGCAGTCGCGCGGCAGCTCGTGCAGGCCGGAGAACAGGTGCGCGTGCTGGTGCGATCCACCAGTTCGCGCGTCAATCTCGCCGACCCGAAACTCGAAATCGTGCAAGGCGATCTGCTGGATGCCAGTTCGCTCGAACGTGCAATGCAGAACGTCCGCGTCCTCTTTCACGTCGCCGCCGATTACCGGCTGTGGGCGCGCGACGATAGTGAAATCATTCGCACCAATGTCGACGGCACGCGCGCGCTGATGACTGCGGCGAAGCGATCAGGCGTCGAGCGGATCATCTACACCTCAAGCGTCGCGACGCTGAAAGCGCGGCCGAACGGCGCGCCGAGCGACGAGACCTTTCCGCTCGATGCCAAATCCGCGGTCGGCGCCTACAAATACAGCAAGGTCATTGCCGAACGCATGGTCGAAGAGATGGTGGCCGAGCAAAACCTGCCCGTTGTCATCGTCAATCCGTCGACCCCGATCGGGCCGGGCGACGTGCGGCCGACGCCGACCGGGCGCATCATCGTCGAAGCGGCCTCGGGCCGCATGCCCGGTTTTGTCGATACCGGCCTCAACCTGGTGCATGTCGAAGACGTTGCCGCCGGCCACATCGCGGCCTGGCAGAAGGGCCGCATCGGCGAACGTTATATTCTCGGCGGGCAGGATGTTCTTCTCGGCGACATGCTCGGCGAAATCGCGCGCTTTGTCGGCCGCGCGCCGCCGAAGCTGCGCATCCCGCGCCGGCTGATCTTCCCGATTGCCTATGGCGCCGAGGCGATCGCGCACTTCACCGGCAAGGAGCCGTTCGTCACGACGACCGGGCTGAGGCTCGCAAAGGAGCGGATGTTCTTTACGTCGGCGAAGGCCGAACGCGAGCTCGACTATCGCGCGCGGCCTTACACCGAGGCGATTGCCGACGCCATCACCTGGTTCCGGCAGAACGGCTACTTGAAGACTTAAGAGTTACTGCGCCGTCTCACGCCGCGCGCGCAGGAAGTGGAAGAATTCGACGCCCTCGCGCAGCCGGCGCTTCAGCATGTCGCGGCTGGTCAGCATCTCGCGCAGGATCTCCGCGATCTTGGAGGGGCGGAAATAGAACTTTTTGTAGAACTCCTCCACCGAGTCGAAGATCTCGGTGTGGCCGAGATGCGGATAGTTGAGCGGCGCGATCTGCGTGCCGTCGTCCGTGAGCAGGTCGACGTCGGAGGCGAACCAGCCGTTCTCCTTCGCCTGCTTGTAGAGGAAGGTGCCCGGATAGGGCGCCGCCAGCGACACCTGCAGCGTGCGCGGGTTCACGTCCTTGGCGAACTGGAGCGTCTCCTGGATCGTCTCGCGCGTCTCGCCCGGCAGGCCCAGAATGAACGTGCCGTGCACGATGATGCCGAGCTCGCGGCAGTCCTTGGAGAAGCGGCGCGCCACGTCGACGAGCACGCCTTTCTTGATGTTGTGCAGGATCTTCTGGTTGCCGGATTCGTAGCCGACGAGCAGCAGGCGCAGGCCATTGGCCTTCATCACTTCGAGCGTCTTGCGCGGCACGTTGGCCTTGGCATTGCACGACCAGGTGACGCCGAGCGGGCCGAGCGCGCGAGCGAGCGCCTCGACCCGCGGATGATCGTCGGTCAGCGTGTCGTCGTCGAAGAAAATCTCCCGCACCTGGGGAAATTCCTCCATGACGTATTTCACGTCCTCGACCACGCGGTCGATCGACATGGCGCGGTATTTGTGCCCGCCGATGGTCTGCGGCCACAGGCAGAAGGTGCAGCGCGATTTGCAGCCGCGGCCGGTGTACCAGCTCATATAGGGGTGCTGGAGATAGCCGCCGAAATAGTTTTCGACTTTGAGCTGCTTGTAGACCGGGAGCACGGACGGGAGCTTGTCCATGTCCATCAAGGTCTCGCGCTCGGGATTGTGGACGATCTTGCCGTCCGGCCCGCGATAGGAGAGGCCCTTGATGGTCGACCAGTCGGCGCCCTCGGCGAGCTCCTTGATGGTGAACTCGTATTCGTTGCGGCAGACGAAATCGATCGCCGGCGCGGCTTCCAGGCTTTCCTGCGGCTCGACCGCGACCTTGGCGCCGATGAAGCCGATCTTGGCCGTCGGGTTGAGCGCGCGGATCATGCCGGCCGTCCTCACGTCGGACTTGAAGCTCGGCGTCGAGGTGTGGATCACGATGAAGTCGTGCAACTTCACGTCGTCTTCGATGTCCTTGAAGGTCAGCCGATGCGGCGGCGCGTCGATGATTTTGGCGCCGGGCACCATAGCCGCGGCCTGCGCCAGCCAAGTCGGGAACCAGAACGACTTCACCTCGCGCTTCATCTGGTAGCGCGCGCCGGCTCCGCCGTCGTATCCGTCGAACGAAGGCGCTTGAAGGAATAGAGTACGCATCACGTTTCAACCTCACCGTAATAAGAAAGTGTATTGTCGGCCTGCACGCCGTAGCGATGGCCGCGCCATTCGACGCCCCGGCCGAAGAAGCTGGCCACAAACACCGCGAACGACACCGCGTCGCGCAGCGGCCCCAGCCAGTAAAATCCCTTACGCAGATGGAAGGCGCGATCGAGTTCCATCTGAAGCACCGCGCGGCAGGTCAAGGCCACAGGCACAAGCGCGGCGAGCGGGGTCATACCGCCGAGCAGCAGCCCGAGCAAGGCCAGCGGCACAGCGTGCGTAATCGCGGTCCCGGCAAAGCCCAGCGGATCCACGGAGCGGATGGTGCGCGCCCAGCGCAATTCGTGGCGGAACAGGCCCTGCGCCGAGGTTTGCGTGCATTCGTGGCCGACAATATGGGCCGGAATGGCGACGCTCAGCCCGGCGCGCCGGACGGCAGCGCCGAGTGCGTAATCGTCCGCCAACTGATCGGCGACCGATTGAAAGCCCCCGATCGCGGCGAGCGTCTCTTTACGGATGGCGATGGTCGAGCCAAAGCACGGCGCGGCAAGTCCGAACTTAAGGCCGACCAGCACGCTCGGCAGGAAATGGTAGTCGATGGCCGCGACAGTGAGCTTGGCCCACGCGCCTTTTGCGGCGACCCCGCGATAGAGACAGGTGACGAGGCCGACGTCCGGCTGCTGCAGGCTTGCCGCGATGTTTTTCAGATATGCAGGATCAACGACGATGTCGCTGTCCGATATCACCAAGACGTCGTGGCGGGCTTCGGCCGCCATGTTGATTAAATTCGAGATTTTGCGATTGCTGCCGTGACGGCGCGAACTAATCCCCAAGGTGATATCGCGATCGGGAAAGGCCGCGACAATCTTACGCACGACCTCGATCGCGGGATCGGCGGGATCGCTCACGCCGAAGACGATCTGCACCGGTGCCGGATAATCTTGAACGCAGAAGCGCGCCAAATTGGCGTAAAGATTGGGCTCCGTCCCGTGCAACGGCTTAAGGATCGTCACCGCCGGAGGGCTTTCCCCGGGCGCGATCGTTGCCGATGCAACAAACCGGCGCGCGGCGAACGCAGCGACAAGCGCATAAAGGCAGCCGAGCGCCGCCGCCGCATAGCACGCCAGCGACGCTACAAAGATGCTCTCAGCGAGAAACCTCTCCACGCCCCTGTGCTCCGTCTGCGGCCTTTTTCGGCCCGGGAAGGCACGCATTATTATATGGCCGCGCCCCACCCCATGCACGCAAAAGACGCAAAAGAAATGGCGAAAGTAGGCCCCCGTCACTAAGTCCGATATCGTAGGCTTAACCTGATCCGCCGGCCGACTTGCGCTGAGACTTGCGCTGAGAGAAGAACCGCCGCCCTTCGAGAGCCTGCCACGCCAGCAACGAAGGGATGCCAAGCACCAGATCAGGAACGCGCTTGATCAGCGCCATGGCGAGTGCGACGTCGGCCGGAACGCCAAAAATCGCCGACGCCGCGATCATGGTTCCGTCCTGTACGCCGATGCCGCCGGGCAGCATGAAGGCGGCCGCCTTGCCGCCCTGGCCGATGCTCTCGATCGCGATCGCGGCCGCCACGCTCACCGGATGGCCCATAAAGTAAAACGCGATCCAAACCTCGACGGCGCCAAAAAAAACCGTCACCAGGTGAACGATAAAAGACCCCGACAGGCCACGGTGATTGCGCCAGATTTGCTGCAGCCGGTCGCCGAGATCGACAACGTGGGCGAACATCGACCAGCGGCGTTTCTCGCCAAATGCAACGAGCCACTGCACGACGGGATCAAACGCACCAAAGTTCAGCGCCAGAAAGAAGCCGGCCACGGCCGGCAATGCGATCGCAAGCATGACGAAGGTCACGGTGCTGAGCTGGTGCGGGCCCGGAACGTCGAAGACGATAGCGACCCCCGCGCCCGCATAGATCAAGAGGCCGATAACCTGCACGAAAATGTCGATCAGAACGCTGGCAATGGCCAGACTCATCGCCGTGCCGAAATGGGCAAGAAGCCTGGCGCCGATGATGTCGCCGCCCACGACGGCAAACGGGAACAAGGAATTGATCGCCTCGCGGATGAATCGCAGGCCGATGAAGACGTGCGGGCCGGGCCCGCTCGGCGTGAGCAGAAACCACCAGCCGATGCCGCACCCGGCGAGCGCCACGGCGCGGGCCAGGACAACAAGCGCCGTGCCCCATTTCGAGCTAAGCACGGCTTGCATGACAGATGCGAAGCCGAAATAGGCGACCAGGCCGGTCAACAGCGCCAGGCCGAGAATCCCGGCAATAGGGGCGAAAATCCTCATCCGATAGCCGTCATTTCCACGCCATATAGGAAATTTCTCGATGGCGAATCCGGCCAGAGGTGTGCAAGCACCGATTCATCTGTGAGGTGTGTCTTTTCTGCACTAGTGAACCATGGATGCCCCTTCTATCTTTATTTTTCAACGTCACAACATGGGGGCAAAAATGAAAAAGCTCGCGTTCGGTACGGCAGTTGTTCTCGCACTTCTCAGCATGGCTGGCTGTGCACAGGTCGGCAAAGGCAAGGCGCCGCCGCCGGTCGTCACGAAGGGTTAACTGCGAAGACGGCCGGCATGAGACGGGCATGCGCGGCCGCTCCCGCAGGTGATCCTTGAGAAATTAAGTTTCGCAGTGTGATCAATCGCAATGTGACTGATCGCAATGTGACTGAAGTACAGGTGGGGGCCACGTGATCATCGTCGTCGGACTAGCATTTGAAGCACGCATTGCCGCGGGGCCAGGTGTGCGTGTCATCTGCAGCGGCGATGGTCGCAATCTGGCAGCCAAGCTCACCGCAGCGATCGCGGATGCCCGGGAGCACGTTCAGGGCTGCCCAGGCATTATCAGTTTCGGCGTCGCCGGTGGGCTGGCGCCGCAACTGCGGCCCGGCACCTGCGTGGTCGGTTCGGCGGTTATTTCCGGTGAGAACCGGATGCCGATCAGCTTCGAATGGTCGCAGAAACTCCTGCAGACCATTCCGGACGCGATCCCAGGGGTGCTGCTCGGCGTTCCGGCGCCGATCGCCAACCCGGACGAAAAGCGCGAACTCTATATGAAGACCGGCGCGATCGCGGTCGATATGGAATCCCATATCGTTGCTGCAGTCGGGTTGGCGCACGAATTGCCGGTGGCGGCGATCCGGGTCATTACCGATCCCGCCAAGCGCGCGCTGCCGGCTTCCGCCGTTGCGGCGATGCGCCCGAACGGCACCACCAATATCGGCGCAATGCTTCGGTCGGTGCTGAAACGGCCGAAGGAATTGCCGGCCCTTTTCCAAACGGCGCTCGACGCACGCGCCGCGCGAGCATCACTGGTGCGTGGAAGGAATTTACTCGGTCCCGCGTTTACGCTGCCATCGACGACTTGAGAGGCGTCCGCCATGTTCAAGTCCGCTGCTGAAGAAATCGGCGAATGGGCTGACCGGTGTCGGCGCTGGGCTCGAGCCGCGCAGACCAAAGAACAGCGTCTGACGTTGCAGCATTGGGAACGGCTGTTCAGCCAGGCCGAAATCGAAGCCGAACAGAGCTTCGATTTCAGATATGGTCCGGCTCCGCACGCGCCGACCAAGTTCTGATCGCTCAAGATCAATTGCCGACATGCCGCCCCGCACAGCGCGGGATGACGGCTGCAATTCACCAATGAAATAAGCGGATTATCCCTGCAAAGGGTCAATCGAGGTGTGGGGCCCCGCCGGCAGCGATTGTTCGAGTTTCCCGACGAGCGCGTGAACACAATCGGTCCAGGTTCGGGGCCGGTATTCGGCCTGCAGCCGCGCCTCGCGCGCCTTCAGATAGCCGGGGTCGAGCAACAACCGCTCGATCTTCGCCAGCACATCCTCCTCGTTCGACGGGTCGAAATAATCGACAAGGTCGCCGCCCACCTCCGGGATCGACGTGCGGTTGGACGCCACGCAAAATTTGCCGTGCATCAGGCTTTCCGCGATCGGCAGGCCCCACCCCTCGCACAGGCTCGGGAAGACGGTGAACAAGGACGAACGATAGGCTTGGCGCAGCTCGGCGTCCGACAAGCCGGGCATGAGCACGACCTTGCCGCCGAGATAGGCGCTCGCCGCAAGCTCGGCCAAGAGATCGTCAACCAGCCAGCCGATCTGGCCGGCAAAGATCAAGGCGGGCACCGCATCCGCGCCGTGGCGCTCCAGCAGCCGCCGCCATATCCTGACCAGAAGCCGATGGTTCTTTCGGATTTCGATCGTGGAAACGAACAGCACATAGCGCTGCGGAAAATCGATCGTTGCGTGGTCTCCGGACATCAACTGGTTGTTCAGGCCCGAGCCCGGCTCCACCACTTCGACACGAGGCAGCGACCATCCGGCGTCGCCCGCCAGCTTGATCAAAGCATTGCGTGAATGCTTTGACGTGGTGAGCATCACATCCGCGACCGGTATGGCCTCCTGAAGCCAATCACGGAATTGGACGACGTGGCGTCGCTCCACCATAGATTCATATTCGATCGGAATGAGATCGTGAACCAAGGTCGAGAACTTGATCCCATAACGCCGCTTCGCTTCGGCGATGTGTTTCACATAATGCGGAACGCCCCAGCCGGCGCCGAGCGAGACGATGATGTCGCCGCGGCGCACGAATTGTTCGAAACGGTGCCGTCTTGCCCGCATGCCGATCAGATCGCGAAGGGCGGTCTTGAATATTGAAAAGAAGAAGCATGGATTACGCAAGATCACCGGCAGCATGCTCGGGAAATTGCTTAAAAGCTTCGCCGGCGCCCAAATCGTCCGCCATGGCGCCCGCGCGCCCGGCGGTTTCAAATAGGCCGAACTGACCGCATCGAAACTGATAGCCCGCAGTTGCTTGCTGTAGATGCTGAGCCGGCAAAACCTCACGCGCCCGGTGCGGCCGTAGAGTCTCACGGCCTCGACATAGATCTCGAACGGCACGCGCTGCAGGCCAGTCGGATTACGAAAATGATCAAAATAGCGAAGAAAATCCTCGACCTCGAACCAGATCACCGGCTCGCGGTTCGCGTTGACTTCAAGAGGCTCGGTATAGAGGAGCGGGCCCGAAAGCACGGAGAGTAATCTCATGCAGAAGTGCGATACTGGACAGCCCGGGCCCGGACCGGGGATATCCAGATCAGTAAGAGCGCCCTTGGAAAACATGCTATTCGCCGGGTTTCCGCCAAGCAAGAGCGCCGTCTCGGAAACGACCTTGAAACCTGTGAAATCCGCAATCGCGGCGGCTCGGAATGAGACGTTCCGCCCCTCGCGCTGCCGGTGTACAAGAGGGCGATGACCGCACGAGGTTCGCCATGATGGAACGTACGGTTCCGCACGGTTCGGCTCCGCAGGCCCTGGGCTATGTCGGCGTTCGCGCCAAGGATTTGGGCGACTGGGCGAGCTACGGCTCAGGCCTGCTTGGCCTGCAGCGCATCGACAAATCCCGCTCGACGCTCGCCTTCCGCATGGACGACCGCAAACAGCGTCTCCTGGTCGAGGCCGATGGCGGCGCGGGGATCGGCTTTTTCGGCTGGGAAGTGGCGGACGCGGCGGCGCTCGACGCTCTTGCGGCGCGTCTCGAGCAAAACGAAATCAAGGTTGCGCGCGGCGCACGCGCGCTTGCCGACGAACGGCACGTCAAGGATTTGATCGTGCTCAACGACCCGGTTGGCAACCGGCTCGAAATCTTTCACGGCGCCGAGACGACGGCAGAGCCTTTCAAGCCCGGCCGCGCGATTTCGGGCTTTCGCACCGGGCCGCTCGGCCTCGGCCACGTCGTGCTCAACGCCGACACGCCGCAGACGATCGAGCGCCTGATGGCGTTTTATCGCGACACGCTGGGCTTCCGGCTGACGGATTACTATTCGCATCCGTTCGTTGCCCGCTTCCTTCACCTCAATCCGCGCCATCACAGCCTCGCCTTCATCCAGACCGGCAAGAACGCCGTCCATCACATCATGATGGAGGTTTTCAGCTTCGACGATGTCGGCCAGGGCTACGATCTTGCGCTTGGCGAAAAGGACCGCGTGGCGGTGACGCTCGGCCGGCACACCAGCGATTTCATCACCTCGTTCTATAGCTGGACGCCGTCCGAGTTCATGGTCGAGTACGGCTGGGGTGCACGTTCGATCAACGTCGATAGCTGGCAAGCATTCGAGCGCAAGGAAGGCCCGAGCATGTGGGGCCACGACCGTTCGTGGCTCTCGGTGGAGGACAACGCCAAGGCCCGCGCGCTGCGGCTGAAAAACGCCGAGGACGGTTTTCGCCGGCCGGTCCAGGTAATCGACGGCAATTACGAGGTGATGTCCGGCGTCTGCCCGTGGTGGGACAGTTTGAAGTCGCGCTCCGCTACGCGGTGATTTGATCATTCCGGGTTCGCCGCTTCGCGGCGCCCCGGAATGGCTACGACAGTAATTGCAGCTTGCCGCCGACCGGAATTTCCGGCGCCGGCTTGTTCGCGGTGATGACCAGATCGAATGCGCCGGCGTTGCGCTGCCACTGGCCGGCGACAAGCGGCGTCTTGCTCACATTCTTGACCGGCTGGCCGGTCCAGCGCACCGGGCCGACGATCGAATTATAGTTGGTCGCGACAATCGCATCGAGAATGGATTTCGGATCGATGCTCTTGCTGCGCTTGAGCACGTCGATAGCCACTTCAAACAAGGCGTGCTCGTAACCAATCGGCTGCGACCACGGCCGCTTGGTCGCCTCGATATAGGCGTCGGTGAGCGCGCGTGCGCTCTCACCGGTGAGCCCTGATTTGAACGGATGGTTCGGCGTCCACCAGATTTCGCTGGTGAGACCGTTGCCGCGCGGCCCCAGCGAATTGACGACGGACGGAAACAGCAGCGCCTTGCCGATAGTCACGATCTTGGGATGGAAACCCTGCTGCGCAGCCTGCGACCAGAACGTCGCGAAGTCGGGCGGGATCATATTGCCGGTGACGATCTCGGCGCCTGCCGCCTTGAACTGCGAGATTTGCGAGGTGAAGTCGTTGTTCATCACCTGATAGCGGCCGGGATCAATCAGCTTGTAGCCGGCCTGCGCCAGCGCCGGCGGCAGGCCGAGCTTCGGATCGCCCCAGGCATTGCCGTCGGCGTCGTTGGGAAACAGGCCGCCGACGACTTTGTTGACCGGCGCGCCGTCCCACAGCGCAAGGAACGCGGCGATGACGTCTTCCAGACCCCAGAAGAAATGGTAGGTCCAGGTGAAGCCTTTTTTGGGATCGCCGTTGCGGCCAAAGAAATAAGGCTGCCACGGGCAATTGGTAGTGACGCACGGCACTTCGTTGACCTCGGCCTGATCGGCGACCGGATTGGTGGTGTCGGGCGTCCCTTGCGCCAGGAGAAGGTCGACCTTGTCGTGCACGATCAGTTCGGACGCCACTTCGGACGCGCGGGTGCCGCTCGATTGGCTGTCCTTGGTGACGATCTCCACCTGATACGTCTTGCCGCCGATCGGCAGGCCCTTGGTTAGGATGCCTTTCACCTGATCGAGAATGAACGTGTCCGCTTCGCCGAAACCCGCCAGCGGGCCGGTGTGCGGACTGACGAGACCGATTTTGATGCTCTTTGACTGCGCATTGGCGGGGATGATCCGCAACACCGCCGGCGCCACGATGGCGCCAAGACCGCCGGCGACGACACTGCGCCGATTGATGGCGGACCGCTTCTCTTTGTTGGTCATTGAAGTCTCCCTAGGGCCGGCTCGCTGTTGCTCTTCCTCCTCGTAGGGAGGAACGTTACTTATCGCGCGATGCTTTCAGATGCGCCACGACCTTTGCTCGCAATGCCGCCTGTTCTTCGGCGCTCCACTTGCGAAAGCCTTCGCCCGATTTGAAGCCGAGCTTGCCGTCCGCGACAAGCTTTTTCAGGTAAGGCGACGGCCCCGGGCGGCTGTCGACCGCCCCCAGCACGTTCTCGTGGATCGCGAGCGTCAGGTCGGTGCCGACGAGATCGGCGTTTTCGAGCGGCCCGAGCACAGCGATTCGCCGCCCGAACGACGCCTTGATCACGGCGTCCACCGTCTCCGCATCGCAAATGCCGTTCTCGACCAATGAGATCGCCTCGCGCCACAGCGCATGCTGCAGCCTGTTGCCGATGAAGCCCGGCACGTCCTTTTTGACATGTGCCGGTTTCTTGCCGGCGCGCTGATGCAGTTCCATAGTCCAAGCGACAGTCTGCGGCGAGGTCCATTGCGTCTCGATCACTTCGACCAGCGGCACAAGGAACGGCGGATTCCACCAATGCGTGCCAAGCGCCCGCTCGCGCTTATTCAAGCCCTGCATGATCGAAGTGATCGGAATGACCGACGTGTTGCTGGCGAGGATCGTATCGGCACGCACATGGCGCTCGATCTCCGCGAACAGTTTCTGCTTGAGCGGCAGATCCTCCAGCACCGCTTCGACGACGTAATCGGCATCGCGCACCGCCGCGGCAAGTTCAGGCTGCGGCGTGACGCGCTCGGCGGCGGAAGCATCGTCGCCGAGATCGCGCAGATTTGCCGAGATGCGCGACTTCACCGTGTCGAGACTTTTGGCGAATGAATCGGTGATCGTGACATCATGCCCGGCGAGCGCGAACACTTGCGCGATGCCGTGGCCCATCAGGCCGGCGCCGACAACCGCAACACGCGCCTCTGCAACATCGCTCGCCATCGTCAGCCCGCCGTATAGCCGCCGTCGGCGTAGAGGATGTGGCCGGTATAAAAGTCGGACGCCTTGGAAACGAGGAACAGCAGCGGTCCGGCAAGATCCTCGGGCTCGCCGAGGCGGCCTTTCGGCACGCGCGTCAGAAAGCCTGAGCGGACGGTTTTGCCGCGCTCGTCATCGGCGAACATCCATTCGGTCAGCGGCGAGCGAAAGACGGTCGGTCCAAGCGCATTGACCGTGATGCCGGTCGCGCCGAGCTCGCAGCCGAGCGCCTTGGTGATGCCGTCAATTGCAGATTTCGACGCGCAATAGGCGGTATAGCCGGCGGGGTGGCCGAGTAAGCCGCGCGCCGAGGACATCAGGACAATCTTGCCGCCGTGCCCCTGCTTGATCATCTGGCGCGCCGAGGCGCGCGCCATTAGCCAGGATTGCGTGACATTGGCGTCCATCACGTCGAGAAAGTCCTCCGCCTTCTGGTCGACGATCTTCGCCACTTTGTTCTGACCCGATGCCACGACCAGAATATCGAGGCCGCCGAATTTTTCGGCCGCGGCCGCGACAATGGCGTCGCAGTTCGTCTCGGAACTCGGACGCTTGGCAATCACTTCCGCCTTGCCGCCGAGCTTGGCGCATTCCGCAGCAAGCTTCTTCAGCCCCTCCGCATTGTTGGCGGCGATGACGACGCTGGCGCCAGCCGCAGCCAAGGTCTTCGCCGCGATAGCGCCGAAGGCGCCGGTCGCGCCGGTGACGATTGCGCTCTTGCCGCGCACATCGAACAGCGACAGTGGATTTTTCAAATAGTCTTCGGACATGATTGTCACTCGATGTTTGTACCGTCATCCCTGAGGTGCGAGCGGAGCGAACCTCGCTTCGCGGCCACCTCAGGATGACGGAGAACGAATGCTATTTCACCGGCGCCACAGCCACCGCGATGGTGCAAACGTCATGGCCGCGATTGACGATCTCGCGGCTTTCGTTCGGACCGATGTAGCAGCTATCGCCCGCCTTCACGACCGTCTCCTTGCCGCCAGCGATCACGGTGAGCTCACCAGCCATCACATAATAGATCTTCTCCGGCGGCGAAGCGTCGGGACCGGCACCGCCGCCCGGCAGGAAGTGCGAGATACCGAACACGAGCGTTTGCGAACCGCCCATCTCGGCGCCGAACACCCGGAACGATTTATAGTCGCGATGGTTCGGCGCGTCGTAGGCTTTCGCTTCGGAAAATTTGCGAACGATCATGCGAACTTCTCCCCCTTCTCGATGCGGTAGGCGCCTTTCGGATCGACGATCGCCACGAGCCGGATGATACAGCCGTCGCCGCGATCCCAGTTCCACGGGAAGAATGCGAAGGTGCAGCGCCGGCCGGTGACCTTGTCGATATCGCCGCCGACATTCTCGATGCCGAGAATGCCGTTCTTGAACAGGATGCGGTGAACCGGTTCCCATTCGGGGAAATCGTCCTTCCAATCGCGGCCGCCGGACCATTCCTTATATTCCTCGGCAAGATGCGGGTGCAGCGGCCCGTTGCGCTGCGGACCGATCGCGGTTGCCAGCGGATGATCGTTAGCCTGGGTGTCGTGGCCGACGACTTTGACCTTTTTTTCGACAAACCATTTTCCGGCCGAGGAAACAAAACCGGCCGAGCGGCAGAAATAATCCTCGCTGTCTTCGTAGAGCTTGTGCCAGCCGGTATTGACGATGACGACGTCGCGCGGCCGTACGATCTTCCCGGCTGCCTTTTCCAGATCGTCATAGGTGATCTGCTCCCATTTTTTCTTCGGGATCGAGATCACGATGCCGGAGCCGAAGAAGTGCGGCAGCGGCACTTCGTCGATGAATGGCGTGCCCTGCACCACGTGCGCGGGCGCGTCGATATGGGTGGTGTTGTGCATGGACGTCGTGATGCGCTGCGACAGCACGCCCGACTTGGCCATGTAATGAATGCGCTCGATCTTGACGTCTTCGAAATAGGGCCAGTTGGGCGACTGATAGCCGAAGCGGTGGGACAGATTATAGAACTGAAGACCCATTGCATTGTTGAGGTTTTCCTCGAACGTGACCCCGCGAATTTTCTTCGCCATGGCATCTTCCTCCCTTTGTTCCGTGGCCGCCGCTCCTTCAGCGGGTCGCGGCACCTGTACTGTTATCCGGTACATTTGTATCGTAATGCGGTCAACCGGACAAGCCGGCGCATTGTCATGCAGCGGCCGCCACCAGGTGCCGCTCCAGTGTTTCCTTGGTGGCGCGCAACCGCTCCACGATACGCTTCTGATGGTCGTAAAAACGTTGCGCCGGCACCGGCACCGAGACCGCCAGAACATTGCCGATCGGATCGCGCGTCACAAAGCCGGCGGCGCAGATACCGTGCGTGTGTTCCTCGCGGTCCACGGCGATGCCGGTCTTGCGCACCGATTTGAGATCCCGGAGCAAGTGGTCGAGCCGCGTGATCGTGCGCGGGGTGCGGCGTTCAAAGCTGGTCCCGATCAGCCGCTCGACGGCGGCAGGGGCGAGCTCGGCGAGATAGGCCTTGCCGTTCGCCGTGCAATAGAGGGGAAAGGTTTCGCCGATGGCCGAGACCGTCCGCAACCGCTGCGAGCCGATGACCTGATCGACGAAAACAAGGTGATCTTTCTTGATGACGGCGAGATCGACCGTCTCCTTCAACTCGCTCGAAAGCTGCATCAGGAACGGCCGCGCCGCCGCGACGAAATCCGTGCGCGCGGAAGCGGCAAGCCGGAGAATCGTCGGACCGAGCCGCACCCGGCCGTTCGGCGAGGCCGCAATCAGGAACTTCTCAGCCGCGAGCGCGCCGACAATGCGCTGCACGGTCGAGCGCGCCAGATCGACGCGTTGCGCGATCTGGCTCAGGCTCAGGCCTTCCATTTCGTCTTCGAGAACGCGCAGGATTGCCGCGGCGCGCGCGATCACCTGCACCTGACTCTTGTCGTTTGAAGTTCGTGCGCCGACCGCCCGCATTCGCTGTGCCGCCCTTAGTCCAAGCGCTTGGTCCAACCTCGTGATCCATGCAAGCTTGCTGCACGGTTCGCACTTTGATACAGGATTGCCGCCATACGATACAAGAAATTGCGCCGCGGTGAAATGGCGGCGCCGTAAATGCGGGCGGATACATGGTGCGCAAGATCGCGCTTGAAGAGCACTTCCTGCCTCCCGGCTTCGAGGGCTATTGGCGATCAACCGTCGGCCATATCGACCCGAAACACGCCGGCAAATTGCTCGCGGCCCTGACCGATTTCGGCGAAGCGCGGTTGACGTCGATGGACGAGGCCGGCATCGCCCGTGCCGTTCTCGGCCTCGCCGGGCCGGGGGTGCAGATCGAGCGCGACACCGCGGCTGCAATTCGCAACGCCAAGTCCGCCAACGATTTTCTCGCGCAGGAAGTCGCCAAACGGCCGGACCGCTATTGCGGCTTCGCGCACCTTGCCATGCAGGACGCGCACGCGGCGGCCGACGAGCTTGAACGCTGCATGCGTGAATTGAAATTCTGCGCCGCGATGATCAACGGCCACACCAACGGCCAATATCTTGACCACCCGTCGCTTTATCCGTTCTGGGAACGGGCCGAGGCGCTCGGCGCGCCGGTCTATATCCATCCGACCGATCCGATCACCCCCTCCCCCGCGCTTGAAGGCTATAACGGCCTGCGCCGCGCCACCTGGGAATGGGGCTTTGAGACCGGCTCGCACGCCTTGCGGCTCGTTTTCGGCGGGCTGTTCGACCGTTTCCCCCGTGCCAAAGTCATGCTCGGCCATCTCGGCGAAACACTTCCATATCTATTGTGGCGCTTCGACAGCCGCGCCAAGCTCTACAGCGTGAAGCTCGCCAAAGAGCCGTCCGCCTATATCAAGGAGAACATCCTGGTGACGACATCGGGCATGTGTTCGGCCGAACCGCTCAATTGTTCGATCGCGGCGCTCGGCCACCAGCACGTGATGTTTGCCGCCGATTATCCTTTCGAAGCGGCCCACGAAGCCGGCGAATTTCTCGATCACACGCCGCTGACGGAAAAAGTGCGCGAGGACATCGCCTTCAACAATGCCGCCAAACATCTCGGCCTGGCAAAAAGCTGATAGGCGCGCCGCCTCGCGGCTTTTCATCCCATGAGCACAAAAATCCTCATCGTCGACGTCCACGCCGAGATGTATCGCGACCGGTTGCTGACGGAATTTCCCGCCCTGCAGTTTGCGCTGTTTGCCGACGCGGCGGCGGTGACGGGCGACCTGTCCGACGTCGATGTCATGCTGATGTTCGGCATCGAAGTGCGCGACGAGATGTTGAGCGGCGCGCCAAAGCTGAAATGGATCCAGTCGCTGGCCACCGGCGTCGATCATTTCCTGCGCTGCCCGTCGCTCAAGCCCGACGTGCTGATCACCAGCGGCCGCGGCATCCACGGCCCGCCGATGCGCGAGCAGGTTGTCTATCTGATGATGGCGGTGAGCCGCGACGCCAAGCGCCAGGTTGAAGATCATCAGCACCACATCTGGCAGCGGCGGTTGTGGAGCACGCTCCACGGCAAAACCGCGGTGGTCGTCGGCACCGGGATCGTCGGCGCGGCGATCGGCGAATTGCTGAAAGCCTTCGGCATGCATTCCATCGGCGTCACACGCACGCCGCGCAAGGTCGCCGGCTTTGATGAAGTGATGCCCACCGATCGCTTGCCCGAAGCCGCGGCCAAGGCCGATTACCTGATCAACATCCTGCCGGCGAGCGAGGACAATATCGGCCTGTTTGACGCCAAGGTGTTCGGCGCAATGAGGCCTTCGGCCTATTACATCAGCGCCGGCCGGGGCCAGACTGTCGACGAAGGCGCGCTCGCTGGAGCTTTACGCGAGCGCCGGATCGCCGGCGCCGGGTTCGACGTGTTCCAGGCCGAGCCGCTGCCGCCGGAGAGCCCGTTCTGGCAATTGCCGAATGTCTTCATCACGCCGCATGTCGGCGGTTATGTCGTCGAGTACGAGGATTTCGTGATGCCGCTGGTGATCGACAACATGCGGCTGTTCCTCGCCGGGCGGCAAAGCGACATGCAAAATATCGTGCCTCGCTAAGCGCTGTGAGCGGCGCTCCCGGGACGCATAAGTGTTTCCAAGCCCAGTGAATTATTGCAAAATCACATATTCCCGAGCCGCCCGCATAAAGGGGATATGCCCCGCGAGGCGTCGCCCGAGGAATATGTGGAGGAGACCATGTCGCTCGCCAGCCTTAAACTGCCGATCATTTTGTTCGGCGCGGCGCAACTCCTCAAACACGCGGTACGGCAAAACCCGGAATTCAAGGCGCGCGTGAAGGAGCATGATTTCGTCGCCCAGATCATGGCGCGCGACGAGGACATCGGGCGCTGGATCGAATTCAAAGACGGCGCCGTTGCCTCGCGCGCGGGTCTGCACGACAAGCCCGACATCAAGCTGATGTTCAAAAACGCCAAAGTGGGCGCGGCGCTACTGACGCCGCCGATCAATTGGCTTGAGCAGATCAATGCGCAGAAGGATTTCACGCTCTCGGTCGACGGGCCGGAACATCTGACCAACTGGTTCGCGCAAACGCTGATGATGAGCCAGACCGCCGGGCTCAAATACGGCAAGAGGCTTCGCCGCGGCGTCACGCGCTATTGCAATATGACGAATGGCGGGCCGGTTTTCGTCGATGTGAAAGACGGCAAGATTCTGCGCATGACGCCGATCGATCTTGCCGACGACGACGGCGCGTCATGGACCATCGAGGCCAGGGGCCAGAAACTCACGCCGCCGCGCAAGACGACGCTGGCGCCGCATGGGCAGAACGCCAAGTCCATCGTCTATTCGCCCGACCGCCTGCTCTATCCGATGAAGCGTGTCGATTTCGATCCGAACGATGAGCGCAATCCGGGCAACCGCGGCAAGTCGGGTTACGTGCGCATCTCGTGGGACGAGGCGATCAAGATCGTCACCGACGAGATCAAGCGGCAGAAGCGCGAACATGGTCCCGGCGCGATCACGTTCTCGCACGGTTCGCACCACACCTGGGGCAATATCGGCTATTACCTCTCCGCGTTGTTCCGCTTCGCCAATGCCGTCGGCATGACGCGCATCCATCACAATCCGGATTCGTGGGAGGGCTGGTATTGGGGCGCGGTGCATCACTGGGGCCACACGCTGCGCGTCGGCCAGTCGGGAAACCTACGGCACGGTCGAGGACTGTCTGCAGAGCTGCGACATGATCGTGTCGTGGGCGGCCGATCCGGAATCGACATCAGGCTCCTATGGTGCGCAGGAAGGCACGACGCGGCGGCAGTGGCTGAAGGATCCGAAGCTCGGTATCAAGGTCGTCCATGTCGATCCCTACTACAATGCGACGGCGCAATTCCTGCCCGGCAAATGGTTCGCGCCGAAGCCGACCACCTCGGTCGCGATGGCGATGGCGATCGCCTATGTCTGGATCAAGGAAGATCTCTACGACAAGTCGTATGTCGAGACGCACACCGTCGGCTTCGACAAGTGGAAAGCCTATTTGGTCGGCGAAGAAGACGGCATTGCGAAAACGCCGGAGTGGCAGGAAAAAGAGACCGGCGTCCCGGCGAAAGACGTGCGTGCGCTCGCCCGCGAATGGGGCAAGAAGCGTGTCTATCTCGCACCCGGCGGCTGGGGCAACGGCCACGGCGGCGCCTGCCGCAACCAGACCGGTATCCCGTGGGCGCGGGTGATGGTGTGCCTCGTCGCCATGCAAGGCCTCGGCAAGCCTGGCATCAATATGGGCAATCTGCAATGGGGCACGCCGATCGATTTCAATTTCTATTTCCCCGGCTATGCCGACGGCGGCATGTCGGGCGATCTCGAAAACACCTCAATGCCGGTCGAGCTCTATCAGCGCATGCCGCAATTGCCGACCATGAACTCCAACAATCAGCGCATCCCGCGCATCTTCGTGCCGGAGGCGATCCTCGACGGCAAAGCCGAAGGCTATCCGTGGGTCGGCAAGTCGATCGAGCACCAGTTTCCCAAGTTTACCTATCCGGCGGCCGGCCATTCGCCCGTCCATATGCTCTACAAATACGGCGGCTCGATCCTTTCGACGATGAACAACACCAACCGCTGGGTGCGAATGTATCAGTCGCCGAACCTCGAATTTGTGGTCAACCAGTCGATCTGGTTCGAGGGCGAAGCGAAATTCGCCGACGTGATCCTGCCGGCCTGCACCAATTTCGAGCGCACCGACATCAGCGAATGGGCAGGCCTTGGCGGCTACGGCCATCACGGCCAGCAGCAACTCAACCATCGCGTCATCGTGTTCCAGGCGCCGGCGATCAAGCCGATGGGTGAATCGAAACCCGATTTCTGGATTTTCAACGAACTGTGCAAGCCGCTCGGGCTTGCCAATTATTTTTCGGAAGGCTGCAACGAGATCGATTGGGTCAAGCGTGCCTTCCTCGCGTCCGATCTGCCGCAGCACATTCCGTGGCGGAAATTCTTGAAGCGCGGTTACTTCGTCGTGCCGGCCGAGAAAGAGAAGCTGCGCGCGCCAGTGTCGTTCCGCTGGTTCTTCGAGAACCGCAAAAAGGACGTGCCGGAGGCGCAGCCGCTGCCGTCTGATTACACCGAGGAATATCTGCGCGGCTTGCAAACCCAATCCGGCAAGCTCGAATTCGAGTGCAGCTCGCTCAAGCGCTTCAACGATCCGGAACGTCCGCCGATCGTCAAATACGAGCCGTCATGGGAAGGCGCGCATTCCGGCGAGCTCTTTGAACGCTATCCGTTGCAACTTCTCACACCGCATTCAAAATATTCGTTCCACACCCAGGGCGACGGCAAGGATTCGTTTCTGCTTAACATCGAGGACCATCGCGTCAACGTTGACGGCTACTATTATTGGATCATGCGCATGAATGCCGACGACGCCAAGGCGCGCGGCATCGGCAAGCACAATCTGGTCAAGGTGTTTAACGATCGCGGCGCAGTGATCTGCGCGGCGCTGCCGACACAGCGCCTGCCGCGTGGTGTGGCGCACGGCTACGAGTCGTCGGCGATCTACGATCCGATGGGCGAGCCGGGCAAGTCGGTCGATCGCGGCGGCTGCCTTAATCTGCTCACGCCCGAGCGCACGCAGACCAAATCCACCCATTCGCTCGCCGGCTCGAATTCGCTCGTACAGATCGAGTTGTGGGACGGCTCTACCCAGCACATGTCGGCGGCGTTCGCGGCCATGGAAAAAGACATGCAGCAAGACAAGGAAATCAAGCGCACGCTGAAAGAAGCGCAATTGGTGCCGGCAAAATGAAAAAATGGAACATGATCATCGACGTGGCCGAGTGCACTAATTGCAATTTGTGCACGCTCGCCGCCATGGATGAATATGTCGGCAACGATTGGCCCGGCTATTGCGCGCCGATGCCGAAGCACGGTCACAAATGGATCAACATCTTGCAGAAGGAACGCGGGCAGCTGCCAATGATCGACATTGCCTACGTTCCGACCATGTGTAACCACTGCGACGATGCGCCTTGCATGAAGGCCGCGCCGAAGGGCGCGATCAACAAGCGCAAGGACGGTATCGTCCTCATCGACCCGGTGAAGGCGAAGGGCCAGAAGCAGCTCGTCGACGCTTGTCCTTATGGTCACATCTGGTGGAACGAGGAATTACAGCTTCCGCAGGCCTGGACGTTCGACGCTCACCTCATCGATCAAGGCTGGCAGCAGACCCGCGGTCAGCAATCCTGCCCGACCGGCGCGATGCGCGCGATCCAGGCCGAGGACGAGGAGATGGCGCGCATGGCGAGCGAACAGGGTCTCGAAGTCATGAAGCCCGAGCTCAATTCGAAGCCGCGGGTCTATTACCGCAACCTATGGCGGTATTCGAAGTGCTTCATCGGCGGCTCGGTGTCGGAGGAAAAAGACGGCGTCATCGATTGCGTCGAGGGTGCCAGCGTGCAATTGGTCAAGGATGGCGCGTCGGTCGCGGTGACTACGACTGACAATTACGGCGACTTCAAATTCGACAGGCTCGACGAGAATTCAGGCAGCTACACCGTGCAGATCTATGCCGGCGGCCGCTCGAAACTGATGGAGACCAGTCTCGGCGCCAGCGTCAATCTCGGCGACATCAGGTTGTAGCAATCGGCGCCTGACGGCTACACGCTCCTTTTCACCAGCGTCTCGATTGCGCCGACGCCGTTCATCTACAAGAGCCTGCCCTATGACGTGTTCAAGGATCTGACTCCGGTCGCAACAGCGGGCGTGCTCGACGGGTTGTTGATGCTGGTCAATCCCTCCTCGCCCGCGCACACCGTCAAGGAATTCATCGATTACGCCAAGAAGAACCGCGTGCTGCACGGCTCGCCAGGCATCGGCAATGGCCTGCATCTCGCAACCGCTTTGTTCAACCAGGCGACCGGGCTGAGCATGGAGCACGTGCCGTTCAAGGGCGCTTCGGAGGTTTCCGCCGCGCTCCTCGGCGGCAATATCGACGTCATGTTCGTCACCCCGCCGTCGGTTCTCGGACTCATCCGTGCCGGCAGTCGCCGATGTGGCGCAGAAATTCGGTTACCTGCCCGACAACCGCTCGCCGGCGCAGACGGCGGAATTCTTCCGCGCGCAGGTCGACGAAGCGCAAAAAGCAGTGCAGGCTGCGGGTATCGAACCGAACTAGAGCATGATCCCGAAAAGTGGAAGCCGGTTTTCGGATAAGATCATGCTCTAACGAAGAATCTAGACCTTGATCCGATTCAATTGAATTGGATCAAGGTCTAGAATCTAACGACGATAAAAACATTCCGAGGAAATCGCCGATGAAAAGAATGTTCGGCGCGTTGATCTTGCTGGCATGTCTCTGCGGCCCGAGCGCCGCACAGATGGCCTCTTATCCCGCGCACCAGGTCACTTTGGTCATCACGTCCGTCCCGGGCGGCGTGACCGATGTGACCGGGCGGGCGCTCGCGCAGGAGCTGTCGAAGGCCTGGGGCCAGCCGGTCATCGTCGAGAACAAGGGTGGCGCCGCACATATCATCGGCGCCGAGGCCGTCGCCAAGGCTGCGCCTGACGGCTATACGCTGCTCGTCGGCGAGTCCGGCACTTTCACCGTCAATCCGTCGCTCTATCCCAAAGGCAAGCTGCCGTACGACGCGGACAGAGACTTCCTGCCGATTACAGGCCTCGTGCGCATCAATCAGGCGCTGCTGGCCGACCGCTCGCTGCCGGTCAAGAACGCCGCCGAATTGATCGCGCTCGCCAAGGAGAAGCCGGGGCAATTGACCTACGGCACCGCCGGCATCGGCTCGGCGCTCCACATGAACATGGAATTATTCGACCGCATGGCGGGCGTGAAAATCATACCGGTGCATTATCGCGGCGCGACGCCGGCCATGAACGATCTGATCGGCGGCTCGATCAATGTAATGACGGTCAGCGTGGCGACGGCGCTGCCGCCCTACCAAGCCGGACAAATCAAGATACTCGGCATCGGCAGTCCAAAGCGGTTGCCGTCGCACCCCGATATTCCGACCGTCGACGAGAGCGGGTTACCGGGCTTTACGGCGACTGCCTGGTTTGGCCTGTTCGGCCGTGCCGGCATCCCGCGCGACATCGTGATGAAGATCGACGCCGATGTTATCAAGATCTTCAACGATCCGGCGTTCCGCAGGCGCTTTCTTGAGCCGCAATTGTTCGAGTCGATGGCCGGACCGCCGAACGAGTTTGTCGACTACATCAAAGCCGAACGCGACAAGTGGTCCGGGGTCATCCGCGACGCCAATTTGAAGCTGGAATGATTGCGTCGGTGAATTACTCAGGCGGAGTTCCGTTGGCGGCCAAGACCTCGCCGGCGAGATAAAGCGATCCGGTGATGAGGATGCGCGGGGCGGGTTCGAGATCGAGCTTGCCGGCCACCATGATCGCGCTTTCAAGATTGTCGCGCGCGAGCGACGGGATGCCGACGCCGGCCGCGATCTCGGCGAGTTCAACTGCCGGTACGGTTTTGTCCTGGTGGATCGGCACCGTGATGACGCGCCGCGCCAGGCCGGAGAAATTCTTCAGAAAGCCGGCCGAGTCCTTCGTCGACAGCATGCCGACGATAAGCACGAGCGGACGCGGCACGCGCTCTTCGAGATCGGCAAGCGCTGCCGCAATGACCTGGCCGCCGTCGGCATTGTGACCGCCGTCGAGCCAGAGCTCGCTGTCCGGCGGCGCCAGTTCCGCGAGCTTGCCGTGCGACAGCCGCTGCATGCGCGCCGGCCAGTCGACACGGGTCATGCCGGCTTCGAACGCAGCGGTCGGCAGTTTCAGCCCGCTCGCGCGCAAAGCGGCGATCGCGGCGCCGGCATTCTCGTATTGATGCCGCCCATAGAGCTTCGGCGCCGGTAGATCCAAAAGTCCCGCGCCGTCCTGATAAACGAGCCGGCCGCGTTCTTCGGTCGCGATCCAGTCTTCGCCCGCAACCGACAGCGGCGCGTGCAGCCGCGCCGCCTGCCGTTCGATGACCGCAAGCGCATCGCGCGCTTGACTGACGACGACTGCCGGCACGTCGCGCTTGAGAATGCCCGCCTTTTCAGTGGCGATCTCCGCAATTGTGTTGCCGAGGAAATCGCGGTGATCGAGCGACAGCTTGGTGATGATGCTGGCGATAGGGCGTTCGATGACATTGGTGGCGTCAAGGCGGCCGCCGAGTCCGACTTCGAGCAAGAGCACGTCCGCCGGATTGCGCGAGAACAACAGAAACCCGGCCGCGGTCTCGATCTCAAAAACCGTGATCGGCGCGTTGCCGTTCTTGACCTCGCATTCGGCGAGCGCCTCGCCAAGTTCGGCGTCGCTGACGAGTTTGCCGCCGCCCTCTTTGCCGATCCGGAACCGCTCGTTGATGCGAACGAGATTTGGCGACGTGTAGGCATGGACGCGCTTGCCGGCGGCTTCGAGGATCGCGCGCATGAACGCGACGGTCGAACCCTTGCCGTTGGTGCCCGCAACATGGATGACCGGCGGCAGGCGCCGCTCAGGGTGATCGAGCGCGGCGAGAATATGCTGCATGCGGTCGAGCGCGAGGTCGATCCGCTTCGGGTGCAGCGCCAGGAGCCGCGCCAGCATGGCGTCGAACGGCACGGCGCTGGCCTGCTGAGCGCTCACGTCGTCGCGGGTTCGGGCGCCGGCAGGACGCGCGGCCGCTCGGCGGCCGGCGCCTTGGTGAGGAGCCGGCACAATCTAGCGACAGTCGCGCGCAATTCATGGCGATGCACCACCATGTCGACCATGCCGTGATCGCGCAGATATTCTGACTTTTGAAACCCGTCCGGCAACTTCTCGCGAATGGTCTGCTCGATGACGCGCGGGCCGGCGAAGCCGATCAGCGCGCCGGGCTCGGCAATCTGCACGTCGCCGAGCATCGCATAGGATGCGGTGACGCCGCCGGTGGTCGGATTGGTGAGCACGACGATGTAAGGCTTGCGCGCCTCGCGCAGATTCTGCACCGCAATTGTGGTGCGCGGCATCTGCATCAGCGATAGAATGCCTTCCTGCATGCGCGCGCCGCCCGACGCCGCGAACAGCACGAACGGGCAGCTTTTCTCCACCGCAGTGTCGAGACCTTTGATAACCGCCTCGCCCGCCGCCATGCCGAGCGAGCCTCCCATGAAGTCGAAATCCTGCACGCCGATGACGACGGCAAGACCGTCGAGCTTGCCGTAACCGAGCTTAACCGCGTCGTTCATGCCGGTCTTGCTGCGCGCGTCTTTCAAGCGATCGACATAGCGGCGCTCATCGCGGAATTTCAACGGATCGACCGGCACCTCCGGCACCGCGATGTCGAACCAAGTGGCGTTGTCGAACATCGACTTCAGCCGCGCGCCTGCGCTCATCCGCATGTGATAATTGGAGCCGGGGATGACGAACTGGTTCGCCTCGACGTCCTTGTAGAAAACGAGTTGGCCGGACTCCGGGCATTTGATCCACAAATTCTCCGGCGTTTCGCGCTTGAGAAAGCTGCGAATCTTCGGCCGCACGACGTTGGAAATCCAATTCATCTTACGCGTGACCTGTTCTTACACGTGACTTTTGCCCGAAAAAACGACGATTTGCCGGCTGCCATTATAGCACGCCCGAAGGCGCAGACGAATCCGGCGCGCGTTAACGGTTGACGCCAATCGCGGCCTATTTCAGGCATTTATTGCCGGCCTTCACTATCTAAATAATTCGGGCCGGCGCAGGCGCAATGTCTGCAGCAGCACGAGCGTCTTGGAGTCAGGCAGCTTATTTTCATCCGCCATCCGCGCCAGATCGGCAAGGCCGATTTCGGCAGCCACCGTAAATTCATCTTCGTCGACGCCACCGCGGACTTCCGGCCGCGGCTCGCCCGAATAGGTCGCGAGAAAGAAGTGCATATACTCGGTGGACAATCCGGGCATCGTCCAAGCCGTAAACAGATGCTCAAGCGAATCGAGTTTCAGAAGCGCTTCCTCCATCACCTCGCGATGCGCGCAAGTCGCGGCGTCAACGTCCTCGATGACGCCGGCGACGGCTTCGAGCACCTGCTGCTGTTTCGAGGCATAAAGGACCGGCACGCGCCACTGCCGCACCAACACCGCCGTTTTCCGGGTCGGGTGGTACGGCAACACGCACACCGCTTCGCCGTGATCCTCGATCTCGCGCTTGATCGTGCGTCCGTCGGGCAGCCGGATCGTCGCCACCAACAGCTTACTCCAGCCGCCATAAACTTCGTGCGTGTCGACGATTTCGACGTTTTCGTTGATTTGTTTCGTCATCCTAACTCCCTGAAAAGATTCCACTGCATCAGTGCGTCACCAGCGCCACGCCGAAGGCCACAAGGGCGGCCGCAATTCCCTTTTTCGTAAGCTCGCGGCCCGACAGATTCTCGCGGCCGAGCCCCGGCCAAACTAGGCTCAAGACGACGCCAAAGGCAAAGACGAACAGCGTCGTCGTCGAGCCGATAGCCTGGACGATGCTCAGCGGCGCAAACATCAGTGCATAGCGATTGCCCAGCCCGCCGCCGAGATTGATGAGCTCGTTGGAACCGTTGATCGATAACAGCGCAGCGGTATTGACGCGCAGCATCGCCAAAAGTTGCCTCCGATACATTGGAACCAAGAGCAGCCCACAGCCGAAGATCGCCTCGCCCACATACATCCAGAACGTCGTCGTCCAAAATTCGACATCGACCGCGAAAATCTTGAAAATCAATCCACTGAGCGCGCCAGCAAATCCGCATGTCAGCATCAAGGCCGCCAGGCGCGCCTTGAACATGCGCGCGCCATGTTCGTAACGGATCGAGACAATCAGGGCGCCGAACACGATGAGAATGCCGCCGGCCAATTGCCGCCCCGTCAGCGTTTCTCCGAGCACGAGATAAGCGAGCCCATAGCCGAACAGCGGGCCGGCCTGGAAATAAGGCGCGACCACCGAGGCTTCCTCGGTTTGCAAAGCCCGCAGATAGAGCAGCATCGCGCCCATATAGAGGAGGCCGGCTAGAATAATGAGCGCGATACTGCCGGCGCCGGGCGCGGTCACCGACGGCTCGTAAAGCCAGATAAAGGGCAACAGCAGCACGCCGACGAAAGCGGTGAACAAAAGCATCACCGCAACGTTGCTCTCCTTGAAGAACCGCTCGACGAGGTACTTGTCCAGATGGACCGAGATGGCCCAGAGCACCGGGCCGGAAAAGGCAAAGACGACCCAGGACACTCAGTTTCCCCGCATTGGCTCCCCCGCTTTGGTGGAACTCAGGCTCGGTTCGGGAATTAAGTTCTCGACGGGAATTCAGGACGTTACTCCCATTCGGGGAAGTTCGCCGCCCCGGTGACGCCCTGGTCAAGCCTTTAGGCCGGCGCAATTTTGCCCTTCTGGTCAATACAGTAGCAACCAGAGGCGGCGACTTTGGCGGCTTTAACCATACCGGTAAGCCGGGGGTAACGAAATTCTGTGCACTGTCCTACCTGCGAACGGCTGCTCGAAGGCGCTGACGCATGTGAGGCTGGGGACCGTAAAGATGAAAAAGATTATTGTCGCCGGATGCTTCGCTTTGGGCGCGCTGCTCGCGGCACAAGGCGCCTCCGCGGCCGACTTGTCGGTTGCGCCGCTCTATAAGGCGCCACCTCCGGTGCAAGTGAGCCCGGCTTACAATTGGAGCGGCTTCTATCTCGGCGCCAATGGCGGCGGCGGCTGGGGCCATTCCCGATGGGACGCCAACGCGACCGGCATTAATCTTTCCGGCGGCCAAGTCGGCGGCACCGCCGGCTATAATTGGCAATTCGGCAATACGGTGCTGGGCCTCGAAGGCGACATCGACTGGTCGGGCATGAAAGGCACCGCCACCTCGTCGCTGTGCCCGAACGGCTGCACCACCAGCAATACATGGCTTTCTACCGTGCGCGGCCGCGCCGGTTATGCGTTCGGCGGCGTGATGCCTTACGTCACGGGCGGCCTCGCGGTCGGCGATATCCGCGCCTCGACCCCGGGCTTTGCCGGCGACAGCGCCACCAATGCCGGCTGGACCGTCGGCGGCGGTCTTGAATTCGCGCTGCCCGGCAACTGGACCGCGAAGGCGGAATATCTGCACGTCGATCTCGGCCGGGCGAATTGCGGCGCCAATTGCGGCATCGCGCCCACCGACAATGTCTCGATGCACCAGGACATTGTCCGCGCCGGGCTGAACTATCATTTCGGCTGGGGCAAATAGCTCAAGCCGCCCGGCCCCTGCTCGCCCTTCAGCATCCACCCGCATCTCCGCCGCCATGCTCGCGCATGGAAACGGTAAAACTATACATCGCAAAACAATACGTTACTTGGCCGTTATTGGCCGCGATGCGTCCTGACGTTACAGTTCCGGTCTAGACTGCCACGCATCGGCGGTAAGCATCGCCGTTGCCGGCGGGGGCTGGAGCTTGGGATGACAGAGGGCGCAAACGGGACGGCGGCGCGACCGGCACCGCAGCCCTACGACGTCATCCGCACGCTGCTTCGCGCCGGCAAGAACGACGAGGCCATCGTCAAGGCCTGCGCGATCGCCATTGCCCGGCCGGACGATCTCATCGCCAAGGAATTGCTGTTCGATGCATTCTTCCAGAAGCGCGATTGGCCGCCGGCGCTGGCGCTTGCCGAGGAATTGGCCCGCCGCCAGCCGGACATCCCGCGGCTGGAAAAGGCGCTGATCGCAACGCTGTCGAACATGAAGCGCTACGACTTAGCGATCGCGCAAGCCTTTCAGTACATCGTGCGGCACGGCGAGGATCTCACCATCCTCGACGCGCTCAAAGTCGCGCATTTCTATACCGGCAAGGCCGAGCAGGCGATCCAATATGGCCAGCGCGCCATCGAGCTGCGCGACACCGAGGCCTGCCGCGAGCCGCCGCCCATTGCCGTGACCGTGCCGGATGTCGCGCCGTCCGGACAGAACGTGCTTTCGTTTTCGCTGTGGGGCACGGTGCCATTCTACAATTACGGCGCCATGATCAATCTCGTGCTCGCCGGCAAATTTTATCCGGGCTGGGCGTGCCGGTTTTACGTCGACTCAAGCGTGCCGAAGCCCTGCGTCGCGTTCCTGCGCGACAATGGCGGCGACGTGCGCAACATGGAGGACGAATATCCGGGCGTCGGCCTGTTCCAGCGCTTCCTGGTGATGAACGATCCGGCGGTCGGCAGATTTCTGGTGCGCGACTGCGACTCGCGGCTGTCCGCGGCCGAAGCCGATCTGGTGCGGCAGTGGATCGACAGCGGCTATCCGTTCCACGTGGTGCGCGACCATGTTCTGCACAACGAGCTGATGATCGGCTGCCTGTGGGGCGGCCGCACCGATTGCGGCATCGACATCGTCGCGCTGATGAAGCGCTACTTCAAATTCGGCCCGACCGCCAAATACGGCCACGACCAGCGCATGCTCGGCTTGATGCTATGGCCGCTGATCCGCAGCCGCTGCCTGGTCCACGACAAGCATTATCGGCTCGACGGCGTGCACACCGTCGCGCTGACCGATCCGAAAAGCCATTTCGGCGGCGGCCGGCAAAATCTCGCGGCCGTGCTCGGCGAGACCGAAAGCCTTGGCATTCCAAGGGTGTTGTAGCGCGGGCGCGGACGTCCTCAGTGCAGCAGCACGTGGCCGGCTTGGATCGCCTGCTGCAACTGGGCTGTCGTCGTATTGGCGAGCGTGATGCTGTCGTTGTGACCGAGATTGATGATCGCGTCGCCGTGGGCGTCGGTGGTGATGAGCGACTGCAGCTCCTGGACGGTTTGCGCCTGGGCAAAGTGATCGAGCTCGATCGTGTCGTGCTGCGGATTGAAGTTGAGGACGGTGTCGGCGCCGACGCCCGGCGCGAAGACGAAATTGTCATTGCCGGGGCCGCCGATGGTCACCGAAACGGTCTGGCTTTGATCCGCCGAAGGGTCGGTGTTCCTGATCGCGACGTCGTAGGATTGAGTCAATGTCTGGCCAGGCGACAAGTTGATCTGGTCGTTGCCGAAGTCAACATTGAAGTCGACCGACATGTTGCCAATGGCGTCAATTGCTTGACCTGACGCGCTGTTGCTCCCGACGTAATTGAGACCGTCCGGCCCCATGCTGAGATTGTCAGAGCTGTTGGCGTCGGCGAACGTAACGACGCCGCTGACGCTGTCGGCAGTCGCCGTAGACATGACCGAGGTGGAATCCGCCGCCGGCGAGCCGACGACATCAGCGCCACCGCTGCCATCATAGGCGGCCGTAAAGACGTCGTCGGTATAGTTTCCGGCCAAAGCGATGCTCTCTGGCGCGCTATTGTTCGACGTGTCGGTCACCGTCAGGATCGTGTCGGAGCCGTTATAGGCGGTAGAGATCGCGAACGCGTCGCCGTGCTGCGAACCAAATCCGCCGAGATCAAGCACATCGCCGCTTCCGGAAATTCCAGAAACTGTGCCGGTGAAGGTCGAAGGGTTGTCAACGACAAAGGCGCCAAAGCTGCCGCCAAACGACACGGTTTCGCTACCCGGTCCGGTGAGGTACAGACTCGCGCCCTCTTCGAGCACAACGGGCGCGTCGAGCGCCAACTGGACAGGCGGATTTCCGTCGCTAAAGGTGATCGAGCTCTCTCCAAGCGTTGCAACCGATGGATCGACGACGTTGGCGCCGCCCTGATTGTCGGTGCTGACCGTCCAACCGGAATCGGAATAATCGCCGACCAGTTTAAATTGCTGGGTGTTGCTGTCAGAGGAGTCGTAAACCGTCAGCAGAGTGATATTGGTGGCAATGTTGTAGCTGTCGGCGCCGGTGACCGCCGTGGTATCAACCCAGTTGAAGCCGCCTAAATCAAGAATATCGGCTGCCGTAAGTCCGGAAATCGTGCCGTGAAAGCTCGAAGGATGATCGATCACCAGCGTGCCGGAACCGTCAAAGGTGGTGCTGACGTCCGACGACCAGCCGTATTCGAGCTTGCCGCCACCGGAGATCGTCGCGGTACCGCTGCTGATGCCGAGAAGAAAATCAACAAAGCCGCCTGACGCAACGACTGAGCCGCCCGAATTGTCGACGATGCTGTGCACCGAGAGCTCGCCGCCGTTTTCCGCCTTCAGCGTGCCGGTATTGGTGAGCGTGCTGGAATGGCCCTGGTCGTCGGCCGTGTCGATGGCAAGCACGGCGCCGGAAGAAATATTCGCATCGATCGTGCCGCCGTTGGTCAGCACCAGAAGATCGTCGTGGCGGCCGATCGTGCCAACGCCCTCGATGGTGTTGTCGACATTGTCCAGAGTTACGATGGAGCCTGTGTCCGTTGATGGCTCGGCGATCTGACTGCCGCTCGCCATCGACACTGTGCCGCCGTCTTGCAGCGTGACAGTATCGGCGATGGCAAGCGTTGCACCGTTATCGATCTGCAGCGTGCCGGAATTGTCCACCGTGACATTGTCGAGCGTGGCGGAGCCGTTCTCGCCGCTATGGATTGCGATCTTGTCGCCGAAGTCGGAACCGATCCTCAGCGTGCCGCCGGTGATCGTCGTATTGTCGTCAAGTGTGAGTATAGCGCCAGACACCACGCTGACGGTCGCGCCGGCGGCGCCGCCGTTGTCCAGGGTGACATTATCGAGCGTGACGGGCGACATAATGGCAGGATTGTCGCCGCTGGGAATGGCCGCCTGCTCGCCAGCACTTGGCGGTGCGCCGCCGCTCCAATTGCCGTTGGTCGACCATTCGAAGCCGTCCGCGTTTCCAGTCCAGGTATCGACCGGGGGCGACGGCGGCGGGGGGACGTTAATCGCAAGCGTTTCCGGAGTGCCAGTGATGGCACCGTCACTGGCATTGAAGGTCAGATCATCGGTGCCCGTGAATCCGGTATTGGGCGTATAGGTGACGCCGCCAGTCAGCGCGGCGTCGATCGCGGCGGCCGTGCCGGACAATGACAAAGCGTCTGTGCCGCTTCCGGTCTCAGTCACGCCCGATGCGCTGCCGATCGACAGCGTGCCATGTCCTGCATCGAGCGTGACCTCGAGCGTGTCGGCGGCATTCGATTCCGACACGTTGAGGCCAACCAGAGTCGCCGGCGAATTCTCAGGCGTATCGCCGCCGGTAATCGGCCAGCTATGGCTGCCATCCAAGACCCAAGCCGGATTTCCTGACAGCGTCAGATTGCCCGCGCTGTTGACGGAATCCGCTGCGGTCGTTCCACTGCCGTCGCTGAGCGGATAATAGCCGGCCAACCCGGTTTCATTGCCGGAAAGATACGTGCCTTGAATCGCCTGGATTTGCGCTTGGCTGAGCGCAGTATCCCACACGCTCACATCGGCGATCGAGCCCTGGAAGGTTTCGATGTTGTTGAACGACGGGTCGCGATTGTCAGCGCCGATCAGCATGCCGCCGCTGGTGATGGCATTTACGCCGATACCGCCTAAAGGCGCCTCTTCGGTGCCGTTGACAAAGAGATCGAACGTGCCGCCGACTTCCGTTAGCGCCAGGAAATTCCACTGGCCGGGCGATATCGCGACGCCGGTATCGTCGATGGCGTTGCCGCCAGCGATCACGAACAGCTCGAGTCCACCTTCGCCATTGGGCGTTGCCAGCAAACCATAGCCGTTCGCGCCGGTGTCGCCGTTGTAGAACAGGATTTGGTTGCCGCCGAACGGATTGCCGTTGCCATTCCAATTGACCCACCCGGCGAGCGTGACGTTATCGGTTTGTGTCGATGGCGAAGACCCGATCGCCGATTGGCCGTCGCCGGAGAACGTCAGATAAGTCGGATTGAAGCTGACCACCGGCACCGCGCCCTCGGTGAGGTCGATGCCGCCGTGGCCATCGCTCGCGGCCGCCCAGCCGACGCCATTGGCGGCTGTGTAATTCCCAGCCAAAGTGATGGGCGCGGATGATTCTTCATCCTGTGTCATGTCGGTTATGGTCAGCGTCGTGGTGTTGGCGTCGCCGTCGTAGCTTGCGGAAGTCTGGAATTGATCGTTTGACCCCGCGTGAAATCCGGTCAGATCCAGCACATCGCCGCTGCCGAAGCCGTCGATCGTTCCGGTATAGGCCTGCGGATCGCCCTGGCCCTGATGATCGAGAACGAGCGTGCTCGCGTCGTTGAACGTGACTGTTTGCGCGTCCGACGAACCAAGTTCCAGCGTGCCGCCGTGCTCGACGATCGCCGAGCCGCTGCCGGTCACTGCATCCAGCACCTTCAAGATTCCGCCGTCAGCCTTGAACGTGCCGTCATTGACGATGGCCTTACCGGTATCGAGGACCAGCGCTTTGCCGACGACATCCGCGTCGAAACTGCCGGCCTCGTTCTCGATCGTCAGCCCACCCTCGGCGCTGCCGTTGCCCATTTGGCCGTAGCCGTCGAACGTATTGCCGTTATTGATCAGGGTTTGCGTCTCGGTCCCGTGGTTGCCGCCGTCCTGCGTGACGGTGCCGGCGCCGTCGAACGTCACCTGCGAAAAACCGACGTCGAGCGTGCCGGCATGAATGATGTGGCCGTCGTTCTCGATAATGACCGCGTCCGGTCCGCCGAACGAGCTTGAGCCGGCCCAGGTCAGCGTCTTGCCCGCGGGGATATCGAGGCTCGGCGTCGTGCCGTCGCCGTCGACGGTGACCACGACGTTTTTCAGCGTCACGTCGTCGAGCGTCAGCGTCGCGCCGCTCGCGACGGTGATCGCGCCGCCGAAAATATCGACGTTTTTCAGCGTGCTCGATCCGGTGAAAGCCACCGTGCCGCCGAAATCTTGAATCGTGCTGCCGTCGTCGGTGACCCCGTTGAGCGTGAGCGTCACGTCGCTCGCCACCGTGACCAGACCGCCCTCGATCGTCGCGCCGTCGTTGATCGTGGTATTGCCGGTGACGTTGATCGTCTGCTGATCGTCGAGGAAGATGTCGTATTGCCCGGTATTCGTCGTTGACCCGGTAAAGACTTGAGAGGGGTCTGACGTTTCGGGATTGAACTGCGATGTGAATGTCGCCGTCTCGCCCGTGGTCTTGTCCGTGACCGTCAGCGACAGCGTATCGTTGGCATTCGATCCATTGCGCGTATAGCTCACGCCAGTCTGCAAGTCGGCATTGATGGCGTCGAGATTGCCGGTGAATACCACGCTGCTCTGGCCGGCGCCGTGCGAGCCTGCCGGAACGAGCGTGCCCTGCTGGACGCTGACGGTTAGCATCAGACTATCGCTGGCGCCATTGAAGTCGCTCAGCGACGCACCTGAGAATTTGATAGTGCCGTCCTCGTTGAGCGCAGCCTGGCCTTGATCGATGTTGAAGCCGAGCGCAGCGCCGCCGAAGGCGGCTACGCCGCCGCCGTCGCTGACGCTGTTGCCGAGGTTGTTCTGTCCGTTATCGGTGCCGGCAAAGCCGGCCGAGAGCAGTTCGGGGGCGCCGTCGATTCCGCCGGTCGCCGGATTGATCGCGACCATATAGGTCTGCCAGCCGCCATTGGCGCCAGGCAGATTGTTCGCATCGCTCGCAAACGTAATGTATTTGCCGTCGGCGCTGATTTCGGGCCGGATGCTGTTGCCGGTTACCGCCGAACCGTCGGCGGTGGTGACCGCGACCACGGTGCCGGTATGCGTGTCGTAGAGGAAGATGTTGGAGACGTCGTTGTGGGCGTCGCCGACATCGCTGGCAAGATTGGACGCGGTGCTCTGGAACACAACGAAACGGCCGTTGCCGCTGATCGACGGCGCCCAATCGCTGTTCTCGTCGCTCAGCGTGAGCGCGCCGCTGTTGCCGTTGCCCTGGACGCCGCCGAGGACGCCCGAAGCCTCCTTCAGCGTCTGGTTCAGGGTGTCGTAGACGTAGACTTGGGCGGCGCCAGCGGTGTTGCCGGTCTCGAACGTCGCGCCGCCGGCAATGGTGATTTCGGACGAGGTGCTCCAGAAGCTGACAAAACGGCCGTCGTCGCTGAGCGAAGGATCGTAGACCGATCCAACATTGCCGAAATTGTCGGAGTTATTGTCGGGCGGCGGGGTGTAAGTTGGATCACCGGTAATCTCGGTCTGAACGGCCCCGCTGTCGTTCATCACCAGGATATGCGTGCCGAAGCTCTCGCCACTATTGCCTTCCGCGGCGATGACTTTGCCATTGCCGCTGATCGCGCCCTGGCCGGCATCCGAACGCACCGACGTCACTTGCGCGCCCGGCTCCGCCTGACTGTTGTAAAGAAAGACTTCCGATGTGGGACCGTTTTCGTTTTGGTATTTGCCCTCGAACAGGACCAGGTGTCCGTTGTCGCTGATTGAAGGTACGTTACCGAACGCCTCCCCGCTGTGCAGGTCTGCTGCCGGAACCAGCGCTGAAATATTCGTGAGCTGACCGTTCGTCGCGTTGTAGAGCTCGACCAATCCGCTCGTATCGCCGCCTTGTCCGGGCAGATCGGTCGCGGCGATAAACGCGACGAATTCCCCGTTGGCGCTGACCGCGGGCCCGATGGCATTGTAGCCCTGCACCGCAATCTCGGTCGCCGGGGCACTGGCCGATCCGAGCGAAGCGTCGATCGTGCCGCCGCTGATCGTGTCGTGATCGAGTGCGAGCGTGCCGTCGACGCGCAAAGCCGCATTGTTGGCGTTCACGTCGAGGTTTTCGAGCGTCGCGTCGTCGAGCGTCAGGATCTTGCCGCTGTCGATCGTTACCGCGCCGACATCGCCCTGCACGACGGTGTTGCCGCCGATCTCGCTGTTTTCGTTGATGACGATGGCGCCGCTATCGGTGATGGCGCCGCCGTCGATGGTCGTATTGGACAGCGTCAGCGTATTGTCGGAATCGATGTGCAGCGTGCCATGATTGATGACGTTCACATTTTCGAGCACCGCATCGTCGAGAGTCAGCGTCGCGCCGCTGTCGATGACGATCGTGCCGCCGTCGATCGTCGAATCGCTGAGCGTCAGCACGTGGCCGGAATCGACCTGCAGCGTGCCGTCATTGGTGACGTTGACGTTTTCGAGCGTCGCATCGTCGAGCGTCAGGATAGCGCCGCTGTCGACCGTCAGCGCGCCGACGTCGCCTTGCACGACGGCGTTGCCATCGAGCGTGCTTGAGGCGGTCACTTCGATAGCGCCATTGTCGTCAATGGTGCCGCCGTCGACGGTTGCGCCGGACAAAATGAGCTTCGCCCCGCTCGCCAGCGAAATTGTGCCCTCATTGTTGATCGCGCCAAGCAATTCGAGGCTAGAGCCATCGTCCACCTGAACAAAGGCATCCGCCGTCACAGGTGCGGTCGAGCCGTCAAAAAAGCTCAGATTCGAGCCGGTCCCTGGACCAACTTCGATTTCACCATTTGTCGGTGATGTCGGACTTCCGGTCTCAAGCGTGCCGCCGATGATGTCGGCGTGAGCCAGCGTCACGTGCGAATCGGAGCCGGTCGCTTCGATGATTCCGGTCGAGCTGTTCGTCACTTCTACATTGGAGAACACGAGAGCGCCGCCGCCGTCGGCCAGCAGACGTCCGGAATTTTGCTCGTCCACTGCGCCCGTGAAAAGGATGGACGCGCCGCTACCGCTCGCTTCGATCTCGGCCGTGGCCGCCAGTGTCACGCCGCTATTGAAAGTGACAGATGCGCCGCTGCCGCTGGCTTCGACCACGCCTCCGGCCTCGACCGTTAGCGGAGCACTGAATACGATAGTGCCGCTGTTGTGGGCCAGGATGGTGCCGAAGTCGTCGACTGCGCCGACCGCGAATTGGACATTGGCGCCAACACCGCTCGCTTCGATCTCGGCGCCGGCCGCTATCGTCGCGCCATCATTGAAAGTGAGAGACGCGCCGCTGCCATTCGCATCGGTCTTGCCGCCGGCGGTCTGACCGGCAGCAGCGTCAAGCGTGACGCTGCTATCGAAGATGATAGAGGCGGAGTTACCCTGAGCGAGCGCCTGGATCTCGCCTCCGGCATGGACTGTCACCGCATTGTCGAACGTGACAATCGGGTCGGCCTTTGTGGAATCGGCCTGGATCATGCCACCGGTATCGGTCGTGCCGCTGACGGTAAGCGAGCCCGGCGCATTGCTGCCGACGACATGGACCAGAGCGCCGGTACCGACCGTCAAATTATTGATAGTTCGGGAATCGGGGACGACCAGTGGGACAAGCGAATTATCAACGATACTATCCGTGGGCCCCGGAACACCGCCCGCGCCCGCGGACGGAGGCCAGTCTGGCAGCGTATTGAAAGGTTGCGGCGGGCTACCGGGCGGAGGATCCCATGGGCGAGTCGTCGGGCCGGTCGGTGTGTTCGACGGCGTCGTCTGCGGCGGGGTGGTCTGCGGCGGGGTGGAATTACTGGGCGGCGTGTCGATATTAATGATGACGGGCGGTGAGCCATTGCCCAGATCGAGAATCCGCTGAACTGGCGGGTTGCCACTATGGTCGTTATTGGGGGTTCCCTGCGGCGTGCTGCTGCCGGGGCTGCTCGGATTCGATTGTGGGTTCGTGGGTTGATTGTTCGGCTGCAAATTTCGTAGGGCATCGATCGCCATGTTGATGGCTTGCGACACCCAAGTCTGCGCGAAAATCACCTGCTCCGGATTGGGCGGCGCGGTCGTTACGCCCGGCAAATTGCCGATGCCATTCCCCGTGAGCGTCGTCACCAATCCGTTCTGCGTCGACGACACCGTCGCCAGCGCAATGAGATTGCCGTTCGCGTCATGCTGCAGTTCGCCGTTGGCATCGAGGGCGTAGAGCGTGTACGTGCTCTCGGTATTGGTGACGCTGTCGAACACGGCGGCGAAATGCAGCGTGACGTTGCCGGCGTTCGCCGTGATATTGGCGACCGTATCTTCGTAGAGCCAGCCGGCGGTGCCGCGAATGCCCATGGTGGCGACCGGCGTGCCGATCTTCATGTCGCCGGTATGCGCGACCTTGCCGGCGACGAAGGAGAGCCCGCCTTCGACCAGGTTGAACAAAGCTGAGTTCGACGTCGAATTCGGATCGTACGAATAGTCGCTCAGCGCCATCCGCGTATTGGCGACCAGGTTGAGCGCGCTGCCGTCGGGGAAGGCGACGCCGGCCGACGAATTGGCGCCGGTTTGTACGATGTCGCTCTTATAGACGGCGTCGCCGACATTGAGCGTGACGGAAACGCCATTGCGGACGACGGTGACGTCGCCGACGACCTTCTCGACGCGGCCGATCGGGTCGGCCGGCGTAACCAGCCCGGCCTGCGCGTATTCGTTGGGCGCCGCCGAACCCGCCAAGAGGTCGACAAGATCCGGCGACAGCATCGCGCCGTTCGGCGCAGCCAGTGCCGGCCGATGTTCGCCCGAGAAATAACCGGGAACGATGTGGTTGTGGCCGTCACGGCCGGTCAAAACAAGGTCGGGACCGGCGCGGTGAAAATGCGCGGTGAACAAGAGCTGCGCATCGGGCACGACAATATGGTTGGGATGCGCGGAATCCGCGTGGATTACGGAAGCCGAAGCTCCGTAACCGCCCTCCCCGAAATACGCAGCCGCCATTCCCCGCCCCTCGTAGAGCGCGACAAAAAAGTCCCCATTTGCCAGCAGCTCGGCAGCCACCCTTCACCACTTCCCCAGCGGCGACCGAACACTCGTCACAATGCGCTATCTCGCGGCTGCGAGCAACAACATTGTAAATAAAGGGTGAATTGCTCCCCCGAGGAATTTCCGAGCTAAATCGGGAGTTTAGTGGCCGCCTGACCTGTTGGACAGGCGGTTTGGCCCCTTTTGCCCCGGCAACGGGGAGCTAAGGCAGATTCGCCGGGGCGGCCGGAATTAGGCTGGACCGCCTAGTGAAGGTGGACGAGGTTTTGCAGGTTCGCCTGCAATTGCGCGGCGGTCAGGCCTTCGACCGCGATCGAATCGTGATTGCCTAGATTGATGAACGCATCGCCGTGGGCGTCGCTGGTGATGAGCGACTGCAATTCGTGAATCGTCTGCGCATTGCTGAAGTGGTCGAGCTCGATCGTGTCGTGCTGCGGCTTGAAGTTGACGATGCTGTCGGCGCCGACGCCCGGCGCGAACACGAAATTGTCATTGCCGGCGCCGCCGATCGAGACCGCCACGGTCTGGTTAAAGGCCGCGGCCGGGATTTGCGCGTCGTTGAGGCTGACATTGTAGGATTGGGTCAATGTCTCGCCCGGCGCGAGATTGATTTGATCGTTGTCGACCGAGAATTGCCAGTTGACCGATGCGCTGCCGTTGCTCTCGGTCGCCTGACCGAGCGAGATGCTACCGATATAGTCGGCCCCGTTCGGGGTGACGCTTGCCGACTCGGTCTCGGAAGAATCCGCGCTGTCGAATGTGACGATGCCGCTGGCGTCATCGGTCGTTACCGGAGAAAGCACGGACGTATCGGAGCTTGCCGGCGGCGGGTCGGTGATAAGCGTGCCGTGGGCGTCGGCCGCAAAGTTCAAGGTCCCGCTCAAATTATCAAACGTCAGGCTTACGGCGTCGCTTCCATCGTGCAGATCCCACGTGACGACAGTGCCGCTCGCCGTCGTCGTCTCCGACTCACTGGTAATGAAAAAATCGGTCAGATAGATACCATCGGAGTGGGCTAGATTGGGTGCGGTTCCAGCAAAACCATGAATGGTGGCGCTGAAGCCGCCGGATACGTCGCCGAGAACGAGCTCGCCATAGTTCGGTGTGCCGCCGCCGTTGTCGAAGGTTATGTCATTGACGTTCGTCGTTGATTCGAAAATCAGCTTGCCGCCTTGGATGAGAGCGTTGCCGCCGTTGAAATTGTTCACCGCGTCGTCGATCTGCAACACGCCGCCATGCGACGCTTCCAGCGTGCCGTAATTGTCGATTGTCGTTCCGGCGTCGAGAATGAGCGGCTTGTTGCCGTTCGCATCGATGACCGCGTACTGCTCGTTGACGAGGCTCAGCGAACCTTCGCCGTCGCCGATCGTGCCCTCGCCTGCAATGGTGATGAAATTTTCGAGGGTCGCACCGTCGCCGGCGCCCACGATATGGTCGTGCTGATTGTCCAGCGTGGCAATGCCGCTGCCGTCGAACGTCACCGTGTCTTCGATCGTCAGCGTTGCGCCCGAATTCGTGCCGATCTCGACGTGGCCGTATTTGCTCACATCGACGTCGACGCCGTCGAACACAGCGCCCGCATTGGTCTCGATGTCGAGAACGCCCACATTGCCGATCGACAGCATGCCGCCGGTGATCGTCGTGCCATGGTCGAGCATCAGCGTCACCGTCGGCGTCTCATCCCCGCAATCGACGTTGATGATGCCGTAATTCACGACATTGACGCCATCGAGCGTCGCGCCGGTCGTCGCCTCGATATCGAGCTGGCTACCGCTCTCGATGGTCAGCATGCCGCCGGTGATCGTGGTGCCGTCGTCAAGCATCAGGATGGAGCCGGACGCGGTGAAGGCGCCGATATCGATATTGCCGTGCCTGCCGACATCGACCTCGACGCCGTCGAGCGTGGCACCGGAAGTGCTTTCGATATCGAGCAATCCCTTGTTGCCCACCGACAATACGCCGCTTGAAATTGTGGTGCCATTTGCAAGCGTGAGCGGAACAGTCGGCGTTTCCTCCTCGTAATCGACGTTGATGGTGCCGTTGTTCACCACATCGACGCCGTTAAGCGAGGCGCCGGTGCTGGATTCGACATCGAGTTGGCTATTGCTTTCAATCGTCAGCGTGCCGCCGGCTATCGTGGTGCCGTGGTCCAGCATGAGGATCGATCCGGACGTCGTCATCGCGCCGATCTCGATATTGCCGTTTCGGCTCATGGTCACATCGACGCCGTCGAGCGTGGTGGCCGAGGTGCCTTCAATGTCGAGTGTGCCTTCGTGGACAATCGAAATGTTACCATCGATAACTTTGGTGCCGACGAGCTCGACGACCGACCCCAATCCGGCAGATTTGATAAGGCCGGCACTGTTGTGGATCGTGGTATCGTTGATAATGACGGCGCCGCCCTTCTTCGCCTCGATCGTGCCGGCATTGTCGACGCTGCTCTCCGCGATGGAGACCCCCGAGCCTTCGCCTTTGGCCTCGATCAGGCCGCCGGGGACGTCCTCGCCGCCGGCGTCGTTTGTAACCTTGATGTCGTCAAGCGTGATGAGGCTGCCAAGCTTTGCTTCAATCAGACCGCCGACCTCGTTGACGACATTCGCTTCGACCGCAACCACGCCGCTATGCGTCGCGATGACGCGACCGGAATTGTCGAGCTTGCTCTCGGTGTCGAGCACGCCGAGCCAAGCTGCTTCCAGCAGGCCGTCATTGATGATCGCGTTTTTTCCGGTCGCGATGACCAGCGAACCGCCTTCGCCGCCATTCGCAACGATTGCGCCCTTCGTCTCGTTGATCAGTGTCAGCGTGTTATCGCCGTCGCCGATCGAGCCGTTGCCGGTGATCGTGCTGTAATTCTTCAGCTTGGCGTCACTGCCGGCGACGCCGGTGATCACATCCCCGCTGCCGACGAGCGTGACCACGCCGGAGCCGTCCAGCTTGACCGTACCGTCAATCTGCAGATCGGCGCCGAAAAGCGGGCCGTCGACGTCGATCGTGCCGTTGTTGTCGATGGAGCCGATGAGTTCGAGCGTCGCGCCGGGATCGACTTGGACGAAGCCGTCGACCGTGACTTTTTGCGCCGAGCCGTCGAACACAACGGTGTTCGTGCCGTCTATATCCGGCGAGAGAATTTCGATGGTGCCGTCTTTGCCGTCGCAAAGATTGCCGGTCGTGAACGTGCCACCCGAGAACGTCGAATTGACCAGATCGACGACGGCGCCACGGCCATGGGCCGCAACCGTGCCATCGGTGTTATCGACCGTCGTGTCTTCGATCAGAAGCTTAGCATGGGCGACGGCTTCCAGCGTGCCGCTATTGATCGTGGTCGCCGACCCCTCGCCGCGGCCGGTATCGATGATGAATTCATTGCCGTGGTTGGGGCCGATCAGATGCGCTTTCAGCAATCCTTCGTTCACGAAGGTCAGCGCGCCGTCGCCGACGCCGATCTGGCCGAGGCCAGTCATCGTCGTGTCGTTGATCAGCGTGCCGCCATTCGCGCCGGCGACGATCTCGTAGCTTTGGTAAGCCATCGTGACCACGCCCGGGCCTTCGAAGATGACCGTCTTGTCGATGACCGCGGCGATGCCGGACGTGCCGCCGTCGAGCGCCAGCGAGGTTCGGCAATCGACCTGCACGATCGCGCCATTGATGGTGACGTTCAGGAACGTGTTGGATCCGTAGACCGTCTCGATCTTGCCGCCGTGGCGCGTTTGCAGCGTGCCGCCGATGATGGTCGCGGCGGCGAGCTCGACAATCGCGCCGCAGCCGTCAGCCTCGATCAGGCCGCCGCCTTGACCCGTGGTCTGGTCGTAATTGGTGACGGACGTGTCTTCGAACAGAACAACGCCGTAATCCTTGGCTACGATCTTGCCGCCGTCTTCATTGGCGACGCCGGAGAGCTTGTCGAACACCACCTCGCCGAAATTCTTCGCGTCGATGGTGCCGAGATTGGTAACGGAGCCGCTGGCGCCATGAATCAGGATGAGGCCGCCATCCACCGCTTCAACCTTGCCGCCGGCGTCGTTGAGCAGGAACGCATTGTGGAGGTCGACTTCGCCGCCATGGCTCGCGTCGATGAACGCGCCGTCGCCGTTAGTGACGTTGCCCTGGTCGATCTTGATGGCGCCGCCGAACGCCGCTTCGATCTTGCCGGCGGGCACCGTCGGCGTAACGCTCGTATTCGAAGCCTCGTTGACGATGGTCTCGCCGGTGAACTTCACCACACCGCAATACGCGGCGCCGATAACGCCGAAATTGTCGATCTCGTTGCCGCTGAAAGCGATGGACGACCCGCGGCCCAGGGAGTCGATCTCACCGCCGGTTTTATTGATGACCTGGCTCAGGCTGTCGAATGTGATCTTGCCGGCGAATTCGGCGAGAATCGCGCCGTAATTCGTGACGTCGGTGCCGGAGAATGTGACCGCGCCGTGGTGCTTGGCCTCGATGTCGCCGGTCGCCTCGTTGGTGACCGAAGAATTGACGAAAAAGACGCCGCCATAGTGTTTCGCGGCGACGATGCCGGCATTGTCGAGATCTGAGTGGTCGAAGTCGACAATCGAGTCGTGGCCGATTGATATGATCCTGCCAGGCCGCGTCGTGGTGTCTGGATCAGTGTTGCTGGCGTTCGGCGCTTCGTTCGTGACGAGGGCGAAGTGGAATGTGACATTACCGCCGTGCTTTGCGGCAATGGTTCCGAAGTTGCCGACTGTCGCGGGATCGCTCGCGCTGGTTCCGACCAACTCGACGAACGAACCGAGGCCGATCGATTCGATCTTGCCGCCGCTCTCGATCGTGATCAGGCCGCTTGCGATGAAGATCGGCGGATCGCCCCCGACCTTGAGGAGACCGGCGACATTCAGCTCGTTCGTAACTGTCAGCGTCCCGCCGACCATGTGGAGCTCGCCCGGCCCGTCAATGGTCAAACTGAAAATGGTGTAGTTGTCGCTAGAGGGGTAAGTGACGATGCCCGATTCGATGATGGCGGAATCGAACGACAGCACCGGGGAGAAACCCGGCAGCCAATTCGGGCCCGTGTCCCACGTATTGTTTCCCTTCGGCCATATGAACGCGGTCGGCGTTGTGCCCGGCGGCGACGGCGGCGGCGGGACGAATGGCGGCGGAATTTGCGGGGGCGTCGGCAGCGGCGGCAGCGCGGGCGGCTGGTAGTTATAGGTGAAGGGCCCGAAAGTGCCGAAGTTCGGCGGCAGGAAATTCGGCGGCAGTACCAGCAGCGGGTTGTCCCCGCTGCCGGGATGCCCGCCGATTGAATGCGGGTTCACACCCTGATTGAGGAGCTCGGTAAGCTCCTGAATGATTTCCCGCCCAATGTCGGCGTACGAATCCGTAATCGGGACGGTCGTGACGAGCGGTGGTAGCCCTCGTCGCAAGGTGAAAAGGGTCATGAAATTGGTTTGCGAAACCGTGGCGCCCAGATAGATCGTGCCATCCGCGTTGCGCAGGAAGTCATCCCAGGAGCCGGAGACGTTCGTGCCGGGATCGTCGTAAATCACTTGCCAAAAAATGACATTGCCGGATGCGTCTGTGTCCTGGCCCATGACGCCGGTGGTGCCGCGAATGCCCATGGTCGCGACAGGCGTTTCGATCTTCATATCGCCGGTATGTGCGACCTTGCCCGCGAAAAAGCCGAACGTACCCGTCACGTAAGTGAAGAGCGCGGAATTGGAGTTTCCGTTCGGGTTGTAGGAATACTCAGTAAGCGCCATCCGCGTATTGGGAAGAAGCTCGAGTGCGGTGCCGTCAGGGAATGTGACACCGACTTTGGAATCGGCGCCGGTGACGACGATGTCACTCTTGTAGACGACGTCGCCGACATTGATTGCAATGGAAACTCCGTTGCGCAGAACGCTGACGGTGCCGGCGACTTTTTGCACCTTGCCGATGGAATCGGGTGGCGCTGCGACCTGTGTTTGCGCTTGCGCGTATTCGTTGGGCGCCGGCGAACCCGCCAAGAGGTCGACGACGTCCGGCGACAAGTGCGCGCCGTTCGGCGCCATCAAAGCCGGCGGATGCTCGCTGGAAAAGTAGCCGGCAACGACATGATGCCGTCCGTCATGACCGGTGAGAATCAGATCGGGACCGGAGCGATGGAAGCTGCCGGTGAACAGCAACTCGGCATCGGGGACGACAATGGCGTCGGCGTGATGCGAATCGGCGTGGATCAGCGAAAATTCGCCGGCGTGGTTTCCATCTGACGTGGACGCATAAAAATTCATTCACCCGCCCCTCATAGAGCGTCGATATCAACTCCCCCTGGAGCGCCGGTTAGATCGCAGCCGCCCCTCGTCCCAAATCCCTGGCGACCGCGCGCGCACATTGTTACAAATTGGTCCCTCTCGGCAAGGATTTATTAAGGGTCCAGGGCCACTTCCCCGCGACAAAGTAAAGCTCCGCTGGTACTTGGGTGTGCGGGGCGCGTTCATTGCACGGCACACATCAATCATGAGAGTTGCGCCGAGCCGGCTTACCCGCGCGCCTGAGGCGATAGTAAATCCGAGCTCATGGAAGCGGGCGGGCGGGAAGCGGGCCGGCGGCAATACCCATCCCGATAACCATATTGTGTGCGCCGGGATGGGGCATCGCGATGCAACAAACTAGTCCGCTGCTGACGGACCTCTACCAGATCAACATGATCCAGGCCTACCTGGACCATGGCGACACCGAGACCGCCGTCTTCGAATTGTTCGTCCGCACGCTGCCGCCCCGGCGCGGATTCCTGATGGCGGCCGGCCTCGAACAGGCGCTCGATTTCCTGGAAAATCTCCGCTTCTCGGCCGCGGAAATCGCCTGGCTGAAGAACACCGGCCGGTTCGGTCCCAACCTTCTCAACTATCTCCGCGACTTCCGCTTCACGGGCGACGTGCACGCCATGCCCGAGGGCACGGTGTTCTTCGCCAATGAGCCGATGCTGCGGCTGACCGCACCGCTGCCGCAGGCGCAATTCGTCGAATCGCGTCTCATCAATATTTTGCACTATCAGATACTGATCGCCGCCAAGGCGGCGCGGTCCGTGCTCGCGGCGCCGAATAAATTGCTGGTCGATTTCGGGATGCGGCGCGCGCACGGCGCCGAAGCCGGCCTGATGGCGGCGCGCGCGAGCTACATCGCGGGCTTCGCCGGAACCGCCACGGTGCTCGCCGGAAAGCAATTCGGCATTCCGCTGTTCGGCACCATGGCGCATTCCTTCATCGAAGCGTTCAGCGATGAGACTGAAGCTTTCGAGACTTTCGCGCGCACGCGGCCGGATAATGTCGTGCTGCTGCTCGACACCTACGACACCGAGGCCGCGGCGCGCAAAGTCGTGGCCCTGGCGCCGCGGCTGACGGAGACAGGAATTGCGATTCGCGGCGTTCGCCTCGACAGCGGCGATCTCATCGCGCTGTCCAAAAGCGTACGCGCCATTCTCGATGCCGGCGGCCTCAAGGAGACGACGATCTTTGTCAGTGGCGGACTTGATGAAGACTCGCTCGTCGCGTTCGCGCGCGCCGGCGCGCCGATCGACGGCATCGGCATCGGCACCAGCCTGACGACGTCGGCCGACGTGCCGTCGATCGATTGCGTCTACAAATTACAGGAATATGCCGGCTTGCCGCGGCGCAAGCGCTCGGAGAACAAGTCGACCTGGCCGGGGCGCAAGCAGGTGTGGCGGCGCTACGATACCGACGGCCGGATGGCGAGCGACCTTCTCACGCTGGCGGATCACGAAAAGGCCGGAGCGCCCCTGATCCATCCGGTCATGCTGGGTGGGCAGCGCTTGCAGCCGGCGCCATCGCTCGATGACATCCGCCGCCGCGCCAAGCGCGAGCTCGAGTGCTTGCCGGAAGCGTTGCGGAAGCTCACGCCCGGCGCCACCTATAAAGTCGAAGTCGCGGACGCTCTGGTCGAGCTCGCCGCGGATGTCGATCGGCGGTTGGAGCGAAGTTCGCCGTCAATATGAGAGAAACCATCACACCCGGCGATGACGACGTTCTCATCGTCGTGGACATACAGAATGATTTTTGTCCGGGCGGCGCATTGGCCGTGCCGCGCGGCAACGAAGTGGTGACGATCGTCAATCGTGTGGCCGGGATGTTTCGCAATGTCGTGCTGACGCAAGACTGGCACCCGCGCGGACATTTCTCATTTGCTTCGGCGCATCCCGGCAAGAATGCCTACGACACCATCGCCGCCTTCTACGGCCCGCAAGTGCTGTGGCCCGATCACTGCGTGCAGGAAACGTCGGGCGCTGCGTTTCATAGCGCGCTGCATATTCCCCACGCGTCCTTGGTGGTGCGCAAAGGGCACGACCGCGCGATCGATTCCTATTCGGCCTTCTATGAGAACGACCGCAAGACGCCGACCGGGCTCGCCGGCTATCTGCGCGAGCGCGGCATCCGACGCGCATTCCTGGCCGGCCTCGCGTTCGATTTTTGCGTGCGCTACTCGGCCGAGGATGCCCGGCGCGAAGGCTTCGCGGCCTTCGTCATCGAGGACGCCTGCCGGGGCATCGACATTGGCGGCTCGGTCGCGGCGACACATGCCGGCCTTGCCGCGCTGGGCGTCCGCTGCGTCGCGGCCGCCGAATTCGGTTCCTGAGCTTATGGTAAATGTGGATGACGGCAGACCCGCTGGAACGATCTACCGCTGTCATTTGTTGCAAACCGCACAGCATCGGAAGGAACTTCCCGGAACCGCGGTTGCCGCAGTGCAATGGAAAAGTGTGCAACGCACAATTTTTTCTTGACTCCGCCGCAAAAGCGGTAGGTAATTCACAAATCGGTCACGTTCAGTACGGCCGATCGAGGGTTAGCTCTATGCGCCATCCAGCGGCCGCGCCCACGTCAAGTCTGCCCTCCCTGATGATGCCCTGCCCGGTCTGCGCAGGCCGCATGGCTTATAACGGGCACCGCCCGGTCGCCGCCGATGTCGAAGATACCGTTTATGCCTGCCGGCGCTGCGGCGCCGAACTCATCCGCACCTCGGTGCGCAGAACTTCCGAGCAAAAGCCGGAAGCGGCCTAAGTCCCCAGTCATTCCGGCCGAGCGCGGCGAGAGCCGGAATCCATAAGCCCTGCCTTTCAGAATAAGCTCAGAAATCTTCCCGTGATCTCCGTGAGTATGGATTCCGGGTTGGCGCTTCGCGCGCCCCGGAATGACCATCAGCTTAATCCCATCTGCTTGAACACCGCGCGGCCGAGCAGGCCATACGGATTGGCGAGCGTTTCCAGCATTTCGAAATGGTTATAGCCCTCGCCGACGAGGAGCTCGACCGGCTTGCCGGCGGCTTTCACTGCGGCAGCGAAGTCGCGCGTCTGGCGCTGAAACTCCGGCGTCTCGTAAGTGCCGTAGGTGAGAACGAGCGGCGTGTTGAGCCTGTCGAGATGGCGGATGGCCGAGAGCTCATTTTCCATCGCATCGGTGAACTTCACATATTTGGAACGCTTCGACAGCCGCACCGGCTTGAGATCGTACATGCCGCTCGACAGCACAGCCCCTTTGAGAATGTCGAGAGGAAAGCCATCCTTCGCCCAGTCGTTTGTCACAACACATCCGGCGAGGTGCGAGCCCGACGAGTGCGAGATCAGATAAAGCCGATTGCGGTCGCCATTAAATTTCTCCGCATTGCGATAAAGAAAACCCACCGCGCGCCGCACCTGCTCGACCATCGGAACCAGACTGCCGCCGGCATCGGCGATATTGGTGAAGTCGAGCACGGCGAAATGCGCGCCGGCGTGTACGAACGGCTCGGCCAGAGACGCGAATTCGGAGGCAGTGCCGTTGAGCCAAGCGCCGCCGTGAACGAAGATTGCGACCGGGGCGTTCGGCGTGTTGCAACGATAGACATCGAGCCCTTCGATCGGCGTCGGCCCGTAAGCCATGCGCAATGGCTCGCCGAGCCGCGCGCGCGCCGCGGCGCTATTGGCGAGGCGGCGCTTGGCGATCTGATCGCGGTTCGGCGCATAGACGATCTGGTCATAGGCGTCGTCGAGTTGCTGCTGGTCCATATCGAGCCAGACGATCGGACCTTTGGCGTTTGCGCCGCCCGTCGTTGCAGTTTGCATTGTCTTTCCTTCATTCCACACATTGATGCGCCGCGAGGGCGGAGCATCTACTTTTTATATTTCGCCTCCATCGCGGCGAAGAAGCCTTGATCCTTGAGCGCGTCGAGCAGGCTCGTATCGACATAGTCCCCGACATTCTGGCTGGCCTTGGGGAACACTTTCAAGATGTTCTGCACGCCCGGCAGCGACGGTTCGAGATTCGGCGGCGATTGCGCGACGAAATCGCGATAGGTGATGTCGAGATTCTTGGCGCTCGTGATTTTCAGATCTTTCGTCAGCACCTGTTTGGCGCGTCTGTCGTCGTTGAGCGCGATATAATTGCCTTCGATGCTGGCTTTGAGAAAGCGCGTGAGCAAATCGCGCCGCACGCCGATGTCGTCGTGGCGCACCGCGATGCCGGCGAACAGCCACGGAATTTGCATCGGCACGAGATCGACCAGCGCGTTCAGGCCGTTCTGACGCGCGGCCGACGCGGCGGGCTCGTCGAGCGGCGCGGCCTTGATCTCGCCGGACTTCAAAGCGGCGAGCCGGTGCGCGCTGCTGCCGTATTCCTTGATGGTGACGTCGTTGCGGGTGAGGCCGAGCTTTTGCAAGGCGAGCGTCACCGCGGAATCGCTTTCCGAGCCGGCCGTGCTGATGCCGATCGTGCCGCCCTTGAGATCGGCCGCACCGTTCACGCCGCGCGCCGAGAAGAAGGTAAAGCGCATGACGTTGGAGAGCGAACCGACGAGGCGGAGATCGCCGCCCGACTGATTGACCTTGATGAGCGAGGACAATCCGACTTGCATGACGTCGATGCGGCCGGCCTGCAATTCCTCGGCGCCGCGGCTGCCGCCGTTCATATCGAGGATATCGACGTTGAGACCCTGCGCGGCATCAAGGCCGGCGGAGCGTGCCATGTAGAGCGCGAGCACCGTATTCGAGGGATCGGCGATGCCGGCCTTGAATACGAGCGGGGCTGGGGACGACGCCGGTTGCGGCGATGCTTGCTGCGCCACGGCCGGCCGCAGCGCGGCGAAGGCAGCGAGAAAGGCCAGCACAGTGAGCCCGCGGCGATGGTGTTTGATGTTCATTTGGCGCTCACGACCTCTGCCCGCGCGGCAGAGAGAAGTGTTTACCCCAAATTCAATTCTTTGAAAAAGTCGTTGCCCTTGTCGTCGATGACGATGAAGGCCGGGAAATCGACCACTTCGATGCGCCAGATCGCTTCCATGCCGAGCTCGGCATATTCCACGGTCTCGACTTTCTTGATGCAATGCTCGGCGAGATTGGCGGCGGCGCCCCCGATCGAGGCGAGATAGAAGCCGCCGTGCTTCTTGCAGGCCTCGCGCACGACCGGCGCGCGATTGCCCTTGGCCAGCATCACCATGGAGCCGCCGGCTGACTGGAAATCCTCGACGAAAGAATCCATGCGGCCGGCCGTGGTCGGCCCGAACGCGCCCGAGGCATAGCCCTCCGGCGTTTTCGCAGGCCCCGCGTAATAGACCGGATGATCTTTAAAATAATCCGGCAGCCCCTGCCCTTTTTCCAAGCGCTCGCGCAGTTTCGCGTGCGCCAGATCGCGCGCGACGATCATCGGGCCGTTGAGCGACAGCCGCGTCTTGATCGGATGCTTTGCAAGCTGCGCTAAAATTTCCTTCATCGGCTTGGTGAGATCAATCTTCACCACCGCGCCGCCGAGCTTCGACGTATCGATATCGGGGAGATATTTTGCCGGATTGTGCTCGAGCTCTTCGAGGAACACGCCGTCCTTGGTGATCTTGCCGACCGCCTGGCGATCGGCCGAGCACGACACGCCAAGTCCGATCGGCAGCGAGGCGCCGTGGCGCGGCAGCCGGATCACGCGCACGTCGTGGCAGAAATATTTGCCGCCGAATTGCGCGCCGACGCCGAGCGCCTGCGTCATCTTCTGGATTTCGGCCTCCATCTCCTTGTCGCGAAACGCATGACCGTCCTCCGAGCCGTGGTCCGGCAGCGTGTCGTAATATTTGCAGGAGGCGAGCTTCACCGTCTTCATCGTCATCTCGGCCGAGGTGCCGCCGATGACGATGGCGAGATGATAAGGCGGGCACGCCGCGGTGCCGAGCGTGAGCACTTTCTCTTTCAGGAACGCCAGCATGCGCTCGCGCGTCAGGATCGATGGCGTCGCCTGGAACAGAAACGCCTTGTTGGCCGAGCCGCCGCCCTTGGCGATGAACAGGAACTTGTAGGCCGAATCCGCATCGCCCTTCGGCTCGGCGAAAATCTCGACCTGCGCCGGCATATTGTTGCGCGTGTTCTTTTCTTCGAACATCGAGATCGGCGCGAGCTGCGAATAGCGCAGATTGCGCTTCAGATACGCGTCGCGCGCGCCCTCGACGAGGGCAGCCTCGTCGTCGCCGGCGCTCCATATGAGCCGCCCCTTCTTGCCCATGATCAGGGCTGTGCCGGTGTCCTGGCACATCGGCAGCACGCCGCCGGCCGCGATATTGGCGTTCTTGAGAAAATCGAAAGCGACGAACTTGTCGTTCTCCGAGGCTTCTGGATCCTCGACGATCGATTTGAGGCTCGCCAGATGCGCGGGGCGCAACAGATGTGCGATATCGGTAAAGGCAGCCTCGGCCAGCACCCGCAACGCCTCGCGCGGCACCACCAGCACGTCTTCGCCCATGACACGCTCGACGCGCAGGCCCTCGGACGAGATTTTGCGGTAGGGCGTTGAGTCCTTGCCGAGCGGGAACAGCGGGGCGTGCTTGTAGGGAGGTGTCGGGTGGGTGGAGAGGGGGGCGTTCATGGCAAACCCATGCTGCATGTTATGTTGTGGGATTTAGTAGCGACTGTCATCGCTTCCCTCAACCGCCTATTTCATCTTCGAACCAATTAGGCAAATTGCCACGTACAATTGCCGCTCGAAGCACGGAGGCCACCACTATTGTGGCTCTCTCAATCAATTCACGAGGTTTCATTTTTCCGAGCCCCTGCGCGTCAAACTCCTGCCCCCCTGAACCGGTGTGCAATACCTTGCTTCGTAGTCTATAGAGCGCGCGGACTGTTTTGCGCGTCACTATTTTTTCTTCTCTTGTTCCCTCAACCAGAAGCGCCGATCTCAACCCGATTTTCCAAGTTAGCTCCCCACCTTGATCACTCAACAGAGATTCTAAGGCGGTAGCTAACTCAACTGCGGAATCTTCAGCCTGGTGCCGACGCAAAGCACGGTCGAAACGGTCAATCGCTCTATCTATCCTCGCTCTCGTCTCGCCGGTTATTGCCAAATACTTCGGTACTATAGTAGCCGCCACCTGCAGTGAGAACGCACCATATGAACGAATTTGGGTCGGCTGAATTTCGGCGTATGGAATTGAATAACCTGAATTCAGCATAGGCAAATTCAGATCTACGTCCTCGTATTGATACCATTCAATCGCCGGAATAACGCAGCTACAAGAAATTACTGATAGGCAAAGTCGAATATTACGAAGCAAGTCTGTATGCCAGATTCAAAGAGTCTCAGTTGTATCGTTCCCGTGAATAGTTGGACTAACGGACCATTTCGCAATTAGTGCTGAGGTTGGCGGAGACCAAGAATACGATGGCGTAAAAGTTCGGCCATCGGGAAGAGTCTGCAGAAGTAATTTTTGAGAACTCGGCGGAAGTGAATCAAATGGCACAAGTTCAACATTGGCACACAATAGAATAGCCTGATGAGCCTGAATTCCCCGTAGCGGCATTATTTCATTTATGATTGCCGTTTTTAGATTACGAACTTTCTCAAACCACCTAATTCCATTCTCAAGATCATTATTGAGAGCACTACTGACAAGATATTGGCCGCCAAAGTATGGCAAGCTAGCCGCTGCGTTGCCCAACCTGAACTTTAGATGTCTCGTCTCTTCATCTGATCCCATAGCCTCGGCAAGCCGATTAGCGAGTTCGGCAACGACGAAGCGCTCGCGTTCAGCCGGTGCTAATTTCGAGAACTTTACCCTGGCTTCCCTCAAGGCCTCGCTCGAATCCGAAGTGAGCTTTATGAGTTCCGCTCGCAGCGTTTCACTGTCAATGATTGCCGTCACTTCCTAAGAATGAATACGGCGAGTCCTATTCACCCTATCGCAAGCGTAGGGTGGGCAAAGCGAAGCGTGCCCACGTCACTCTAGGGTCATTCGAAAAGCCGAACGTGTTGCTCGCCAATCGCCCGCGTGGGCACGGCGCATTCGCGCCTTTGCCCACCCTACATGGCTGTCCCGCCGTGCTCCATCCGGACTATAAGACTCACCGCGTCCCCCTGCGCCTTCCGCGTCGGCTTCACCGTGATCCGCACGTCCTGCCCGAGCGCGGTGAGGAATTCCATCAGCCGTCCGACCGAAAAATTTCCGGCGCGGTTGCGCATCAGCGCCGAAACGTGCGGCTGCTTGATGCCGAGGAGTTCGCCGGCCCGCGCCTGCGTCAGCCCGCGCTCCTTCACGATCTTGTAGATTTGCAGCGTCAGGCGGGCCTTGAGCAATTCCTGCTCCGCCGATCGCCCGCGTGGGCACGGCGCATTCGCGCCTTTGCCCACCCTACATCGCACGGCAAGAAAATTCGTTCTCGCGGCGCGTGCGCGTCCGAGTTCGTCAATGCACGCTCAAAGATCATGCCCTCAGACAAAGCGAGGGGGTGGAGCGCCGACAGGCGCACCTTCCATCTCCGCGCTGGCGAAGCGCGGTTGCGCGCCAAGCGTGGCGCGCTCGCCTCTCGGCGCTCCACTGCGGCGCTTGTCGCGGCGACCGAACGCCTTGACTCAGCCCAGGCCGCGCTTCACGCCAGCGAGAGGATGCGGGCG